>Ga0118677_10013725_pt1 | contig 11592 bp, 6 predicted proteins | sample AliMusrvi5mmetaG_FD_86154 | JGI IMG/M metagenome (GOLD analysis project Ga0118677, IMG submission 86154) | reverse complement strand
TAGTGGGTCCAGAGCGCTTGCCTAAAGTAGCGCGTATGGCTGGCAATTTATTTGGCCGGGCGCAGCGCTACATGGCTGACGTGAAGTCTGAAGTCAATCGCCAAATGGAGATTGAAGAATTCAAGCAGCTCCGTGAAGAAAGTGCCTCGGTCCTAAAAGAGGTGGAAAACAGTATTCACTCTACTGTGCAAGAGGCCAGCGCCAACTTGAGTGACCAAGCAGATATTTTCGATAATAATTTCACTAAACCGTTTCTAGATGAAAAAGAAGTGCTGCGCAAATCTAAGCGTCAAGGCCGTAATAGTTGGGGCGTAAGGCGTGCAGCTAGACCGGTTTGGTTTAAGCGTTCCGCAGGCATTAGAACTCGTGTGCAATCTGGCGCGGCCCGAATGAAGCGCTTTCACCATAGCTCAAGCAGTAATTAAGCAAAACAAAAACAAAAGAGCTAAGACAGTTTTCTCATGACGCAAAATAATTCAAATTCAGATTCGAGCTCGTCAGAGTCAAACGAGGGACTGCAGGAGTCATTCCTTTCCCACTTATTTGAATTGCGTGACCGCGTTATTAAAGCTGGACTAGCAATTATTATTGTCTTTGTTGGCTTGGTTTATTGGGCACCAGATATCTTCCATCTGTTTGCACAACCTTTATTGCAAGCTTTGCCAGTAGGCGGCAAGATGATTGTGACGGATGTTACTGGCTCATTCTTCGTGCCCATGAAAGTTACCATGTTGGTTGCTTTCATCATCGCACTTCCAGTGGTGATGTATCAATTGTGGGCATTTATCGCCCCTGGTTTATATATTCATGAGCGCAAACTCATTTTGCCTTTGGTGGTGAGTAGTTACAGCCTATTCATTATTGGTATGGCGTTTGCTTATTTCTTGGTATTCCCGACAGTTTTCAAATTTATGGCAAGTTATAACGCACCACTGGGTGCCGAGATGTCTACAGACATTGATAACTACCTGAGCTTCGCAATGACAACCTTCCTTGCCTTTGGTATTACTTTTGAGGTGCCGGTAGTTGTCGTGGTGTTGGTACGAATGGGTATGGTGCCCTTAGCTAAGCTGAAGGAAATTCGCCCTTATGTAATTGTGGGAGCCTTTGTGATTTCTGCAATTGTGACGCCACCGGATGTGTTGTCACAACTCCTATTGGCTGTGCCAATGACTTTGTTATACGAGCTGGGTCTTTTGGTTGCGCGTTTCTACGTGCCTAAGCCATCTGAAGATGAAGCTCAATCTAGCTCTGCGTCTGCTTGAGTTTTAAAGGTTTCCGTTAGCCAGGCCGTTACCTTATCAAAGCGATAGCGTCTTTGACGTAAATTACCTTCAATATCCTGCTCTGCCCCTGCAAATGCTTTTCCGGCAGACAGTAAGGCACGGCGCTGTTGAATGGTTTCAATCTGAATCAGCCGTGGCAGTATTTTAGGCAGCTCCCAGCGAATATCCACTACCACGCAATGTTCGTGTTGCAGTTGGCCAACTTCACAGAGTAACAACTCCGCTTTGCTGAAATTAAATTGATTGGCAATGATGAGGCGGTGACATAGTAATACCCAATCCAAATCAAGCTTATGCTCTGCATGATGATTTAAGGCTTGCTCTGCGCAGAGTGAAAGTTCGTACCACTCATTGTTTTTTGGTTGAGGACAGCTCTCTAAAATTTTTCTGAGCAATTCTTTTGCTTCGGCTACCTCTTGCTGATTTGCCTGCCATACCCAATAGGATGCTTGCAGGCCCCGAACTTTCTCTTCAGTCTTTTCGCGCTTGCGCCATAAATTTGCACCCTTACGCAATTGTGCATGGGCGTGACCAAGATCGGCGGCACGATCAAAACAGCGATCACTTTCAGCAGCGCTGTATCCAGAAAATTGAGGACGACGGTAAATGTCACCAAGCGCATACCATGCATCACGATCCCCATCTTTAGCGGCGAGCTCAAGCCAGTGAGCCGCTTTTTTGAGGGATGCATTGGATTTAATTTCTGTATTGCCATCAAGTTGTGCCAAACGTAAGCCTAAGGTGAGCTTTGCAATGGTAAGCCCTAATTCAGCAGCTTGAATCAGCGCCTCTTCATTTTGATCTGCGAGCCAAACATTCCAAAGCGATGAGAGAGCTTCGTTTTTTGGTTGTAGCTTAATCAGCAATTCTTGTGCTTGGTTGGCAAACTGAGAGCTTCCGTCTGCAAGGTCCTGCAAATATTGCCGAGCCACTTTTTGAAGGCTACTTAAATCTGAGGTTAACGCTTTTTTGCTTAAAGATATCAGTGGATTTTTCTTAAACCAATCCGTGAGTTGAGTTTGAGTTTCCAGGTTACTTGGATTGATCAGCAAATCTACTAACTGCCATTTAGCCGCAATAGTTGTGTTGGAATCTGTATTGGATTCAGCAATGCGCCAAAAGGACTCCCAGCCAAACTGAAAAGCGGGGGTGTCCACAGTCTGAGCTAAGGGAATGCTAGCTATTTGACTCAATATGCTGAGAATTTGCGGGCTATTCGAAGCTTCTGCTTCAGTCAACTGATTTTTGAGGGATAAAAAAGATTTTTCCAGCCAAATCAATGCGTTAGAGGGTTGTACTGGGGTTTTGAAAGCCCCAGTTAGGTAGGCTTCTCCTAGCTTCTGTTGTGAAAATACATCACCTAAACGGGCTAAACTGAGGATTTTTAAGAATTCGCGACTAGCCATCTGACAATTTTAGTATCCAAAGGGCTAAAAAGACAGAAAACAGCGCTCTTGTTGCCGAGATACAACGAAGAAAACCAAAAAACTACCTTTTGACAAGCAAAAAGAGGCTATAGATAACCTGACCCCCGGTCTAGCAAGGCAAAGGACGGAAAATTCATTGGTCCCAGTTTTATTTGGGCAATACTTTCAATTTATGGAGATTTACAGAATGAAAAAATCGCTATTTGCAGTAGCAGCTATGACAGCATTTGCTGGCGCAGCGCAAGCACAATCAAGCGTAACCGTATACGGTATTTTGGATGCTGGTTATGTTGGTTCTAATACAACTTTGAATTCTTCTTCTTCCACAGTTCCTGGTGGCAACAAGAAGAACCAAGTTAGCCAATTCGGTACAAGCGCTGAACAGACTAGCCGTTTAGGTTTCAAAGGCACTGAAGATTTGGGTGGCGGTAAGTCTGCATTCTTCACAGCTGAATTCCAACTCTACCCAACTGACCAAACTTTGTCTGGTAACAGCAACACTGGTTTGTTGAACCGTCAAACATTCGTTGGTTTGAAGCAAAATGGTATTGGTCAATTCGCAGTTGGTACACAGTACACACTAATCCACAATGCGGTTGGTGCAACTGATCCAGGCCAACAAAACAACATCGCTGGTAACGTAATTTATGCAGCGTCTACAGGTCCTGCTGCAACTACTAACGGTGATACAGCAAGCCAACAATCCAGCACAAATGGTATTGCATACACTGTTCGTACAGCTAACACCTTGACGGCATCTACAGATACATTTGCTGGCTTCAAGTTAAATGGTATGTACACCATGAATAACTCAAACAGTACAGTATTGAGCTCTTCTTCCGGTGGCAACGCCAATGCAAATGGTTGGGGTTTAGGCGTAGATTACACATGGAACAAATTGTTCCTTACTGCTAACGCACAACAACTCAAGCAAATTAACACTGTTGCTACCAACTCTACTAACCAATCATTCGGTTACAACCTTAATGGTTTAGCTTATGTTTCAGGTTGGAATGCTTGGCAGCAAGCTGGTGGCGCCGCTGTATTGGGTACTGCTGGCACAACAGGTGCAACTGCTGGTGCAGTATTGGCTGCTCCTCTTAACGTTCAAGATAACCAGGTTTATCTAGGCGCTACATATGATTTCGGTATTTTGAAGGCATACGCAAACTGGGTATCTAGAAAAGCTTCTGATGCATCTAACACTGGCCTCTATGTTAAACGTCAAGCTGAACAGATCGGCGTACGTAGCTTCATTACTCCAACAGTTGAAGGTTGGGCAAGTGCTGGTTTAGGTCGTTACACAGCAGCTGGCGCAGGCAATCCTACTGCTAACTTCAGCGGCTGGCAGTTGGGTTCTAACTACTGGTTGAGCAAGCGTACTAACTTGTATGCAATCTATGGTTATTCATCAACAGCTAACTCTGCAGTTTCAACTTTGAACTCTACTGGTGGCAGCGCAACAGCTACTATTAGCTCAAACATCAGCAACTACGCTGTTGGTATTCGTCATACTTTCTAATTTGACGCTAGCTTAGGCTAGCATTCAATTTAGAATTGGCTGTAAATTAAGCCCATCGTGGAAGCACGATGGGCTTTTTATTTCTAACTTAAGAGTGTTTGTAATGCTCGTTACGTTAGTAAATATATGGTCACCTCAAAAAGTATCCTCTATTCAATGCGGGGGTAAATAATGTACTTATTTTTGAATCCCCAAAATTCTAGCAAAGATAATTTTTTTGATTTTTAGTTAATTGGATGACGGGTTAATATACGTTTAATTATGCCAAATACATTAATTCAAGTTAATCAAGAGCTCAATAATTTATTGGGGGAGAAGGATTGCGAGCACCTTTTTAATCCCCACGAAGTTTTTTCTATCAGCTTTATTAAGAATGTATTGGCCTCAGTTGATACCTATATTGATCTTAGCCCTAAAGAAGGTTTATATACATTATTGGCTGGACTTTATTACCCAGAGCTAAGTATTTTTGCAAACGAACCTGAAGATGCTTATTCGCACCTTTTGCAAAAGAAGATAGCAAACTTAAATTTGCAAAATATTGCAGTTCAATTCGGACGAGATGAATTGAAAGGAACGGTGAGCGAATTAAGTAATGAAAAGTTATGTCAGAAGTCATTGCTGATTAGAGCCCTTATCGAGGGCGATGGAATTGAGGAGCTGAGCTTAATAAATCAAGCTATCCTTGGGGTTGTAAAAACAAAACTCATTATTGAGATTGGAAAAAAGTCCATAAGCTCAGAATTGATAGATCTACCAAATTTTGTTGAAAAAATTGTAAATAGTGGTTTTGAAATTTGGGCATTAGATGATTCATCAGAAAAATTTCTGCGAATAACATCGAACGATGAAATCAAAAATATACCCACACTGAGTAGTTATATTTTTTACTGTGTAAAAAAGTCCCAAGCATTAAGCATCTGTTTTTTCTCGCACAGCCCAGGACTTGGGGGATCTGAAAAAATGATGTTTGAATTAGCAGATGCGCTAGTAAAAGATTTTGGTGCTGTTTGTACTGTGGTGGTCCCACGACCGGGGCCACAATCTGAGGCACATAAAAAGATTGGTGTTGCCACCCTTTATGCGTTTCCTCATTTTCTTGACTATGGTTGGTGGTCTGATGACGCGGGCAAAGAAAAGTCTAAGGAAGATAAGCAGTTGAGAGCATTTACTTGTGCCAAGGCGATTGAGACAAATATACTTGAAAGCTTGCGCAGCTTTGATCCAGATGTTGTTTGGACCCAAAGCATGGTTATACCGTGGGGTGCAAAAGTAGCAGAAACTTTACACAAACCCCATATTTGGTATGTTACAGAATTCGGAGAGTTAGATTTTGGGTTTAAGTTTTTTAGCCCCTTCGCGGAAGTACTTAATGAAATACAAAGTGCTTCTAACCATGTATATACATGTAGCCAAGTTCTAAAAGACACCCTTTTTCATTCTGCCAGAGAGGGGGAGGTTAGTGTTTTATATTCCTGCATTCCAGAACCAACCATTAACGAATTACCAAGTATTGATCAATATTTCCGAAAAAAAGATTCTATTAAGTTTGGTATGTTTAGTCAGATTCGTCCAACAAAGGGGCAAGAAGATGCTGTTTTAGCCATTGCGGAGTGTATAAAGAATGGATTGAATGTTGAGCTTGTAATTGCTGGGGGCGCAGATCAAGCATACCTCAAGCATTTAATGGCTTTAGCAAAAGATCTTGGCGTCGAGAAAAATATAAACTTTGTTGGATATGCAGATAATCCTTTTGGTTTGATGAGTCTTTGTGATATTGTAATTATGTCGTCCCGTCTAGAGGCATTTGGCCGTGTCGGCGTTGAGGCCATGTTGCTAAGTAAACCAGTTGTTTTTGCAAATACTGGTGGTATTTCAGAATACCAGTTAGAAGGTCAAACGGGATTATCGTATCCGCCTGGAGACGCTGTTATCTTATCCAAGCAATTAGAGCGATTGAGTAATGATCGAGCATTACGAGAGAAGATGGGTAAAGCTGGCAAAGAACATGCACTAAATATTTTTAGTAAGCAAAACTTTTCAGAACGCGTATATTTTGAATCAAAGAAAATTGCAGATGCTGGCCGAGGGAGTTCTCAAGGACCTAAAAGTATAGAAATTTTAATTAAAGAGGCTGTTGAAAGTCTCAATAGCGGTGAAATATATAAAAAATTTATAGGCAGAAACGAGCCATGTCCTTGCAATAGTGGCAAAAGATATAAATACTGTTGTGGAATGGTGAGTTAGTAAGCAATCAATAGGATCAATGCATCTGACAATTACGGATTTATATTTAAATGATACTGTGTCCACTAAAGAATCTGAATATGTTCGGGTGCTAGGTCGCTTTGATATCTTCTATAAATATTAAGGTAGGCCGTCTCAAGTTTTTCGGTAAAAAGAGGCGTGTTAAACAGGGGTGTAGTAAGGCGATTCTGTTGTAATTTTTCTTTTATTCCTTTAATCTTATCCGGTCTTGTTGCCAGTTCAATTGCTAAGGCTTCATATTCGGCTTGGGAATGAGTGATTAGCTCGGGCATGTCGATTGCATTAAGTAGGCTAGCAGCCATTCTCCCGGCAAAACTTTGCCCTACTCTAGTAATAACAGGAAGACCGGCCCATAAAGCATCGCTAGCTGTAGTTCCTGCGTTATATGGCAGCGTATCCAAAAATAAATTACATACTTGGTAGCGAGCAAGATACTCTGCGGCAGGAATGCGAGCTCCAAATATCAACCGCTCAGGGTTAATGCCGCGAGCAACAGCTTCATTCTTAAGATTTTCTTTTGCTAATAAATTATCTGCATATAGAAATAAAACACTTTTATCTACGGCATTGAGGATTCGTATCCAGGAATCAAAAATTACTGGGTTAAATTTATAATTATGATTAAAGCAGCAAAATATAAACCCTTCCTCTGGCAGCCCTAAGTCTGGCCTAGTAAATTTCCTTTTGCTTATTTCCCGCTTCCGATCATTTACTTGATAACTTGGCAGGTAGACAATTTTCTCTGAGTAATATTGCACTGATTCCGGTGGAATGATGGTCGGATCTGCAATTAGATAGTCCATATACCCAACCCCCATTGAACCAAGATAGCCTATGTAGCTTAGCTGGATTGGGGCAGCCCGATAAGCAAAGATGCCCGTTCTGGATTCAGCGGTATACCCACCCAGATCAATTGCAATATCAATATTGAGTTCTCTAGATAGTTCAGCAACAGCCTTATCACTCATTCCGTGAATATCAATTACCCGATCAAATGCAGAATCTAAGCGTTGGCGTAAGGTACTTCCATCGGAAGGTTTTAGTGAAAAGGCAAAAATTTCAAATTGATCTTTATTGTGTAGTTCAAATAACTCAACAGTAAGTGCTGCTACTGGGTGGTTGATAAAGTCAGCAGAAAAATAGCCTAAGCGAATCTTAGAATTTTTATCACCTTTCGTTATAGGCCCAAGAGTAAGGTTGGGTGGGCATTTATCTTGTGCCCAGATTTTTGCTGCCTGCTGGTGGTTATCTTCTGTAGGGCAGATAGCCAGCGAAGGGAATGGGTGAACACTTTTTAAGCCATGTTTTATTTGATCGCACAAACTGTCACGCTGCATCAAGAAAGACTTCCATTCACAAATCTGGAGTCTTGACTGCAAGAGCGTACCAGCTAAAAATTCTAAATTTGGGTTGAGTGATAGAGCTTTTTCGAAGGCTTCAATTGCCTCGCCTAAGCGTTTTAATTTATTTAGAATTATTCCTTTGTTATTCCAGGCCTCTGCGTGAAGTGGATTCAGATTCAAGGCTTGGTTTATGCAAACTAAAGCTTCATTTGCCTGATCATGGTCTGTGTAGGCCGCTCCTTTATTGCACCAGGCCTCTACATAATCAGGCTCAATCTCAATGGCTTTATCAAAATGACTCAAGGCTTCGTTGAGGCGGCTTAAGTGTGTTAGGGATGCTCCTTTATTGCACCAGGCTTCTGCATTATTTGGGGCGCGCTCAATGGCTTTATCGAAATGCGTTAAGGCCTCTTCATAGTGTTTGAGCGCATTTAGCGTAGATCCTTTATTGCACCATGCCTCGGCATAGCCAGGTGAAAGCTCAATGGCTTTATCGAAATGCGTTAAGGCCTCTTCATAGTGTTTGAGCGCATTTAGCGTAGATCCTTTATTGCACCATGCTTCTGCGAAGTTAGGCTCAACTTCAATGGCTTTATCAAAATAGGTAAGGGCGGAGTTAAAATCTTTTTCCTCCTTATTTGCAAGGCCGATATTCAAATATCCTTGCCCATTCATTGGGTCTAAGGCGACTGATCTAAGCCCAAGCTCTTTGGCCTCAGTAATTTTTTTAAGTTTAATTTTTACGGCAGATAAATTGGTTAGAACAGATACTCTGTTTGGTAATATTTTTAAAGATTTCTCAAAATTAAGTTCAGCCCCACTGTAATTTTTTGATTCAAGGCAGGCTAATCCTACTAAGAAAAATTTCTTTGCTTCTTCTAGGTTATCCATTATTTTGGATTAGGAAAAGATTGGATATAAGACATTTTTATTGGTGATAAATTACAAATATTCAAAGAATACTTAAATAAAGATCTTCAATATTTTTTGTAAATAGTTCTGTATTAAAAAGAGCTGAAGTATCTCTATTTTCTAGAAGTTTCGTTTTTATCGTCCTCAATTTATCGGGATTAAGAGCTAATTCAATTGCTCGAGATTCGTACTCATCCTGAGAATGGGTAATCAACTCCGGCAAATCGATCGCATTCAGCAGGCTTGCTGCAACTCTTCCAGCAAAGCTTTGGCCGGCTTGAGTTAGCACTGGAAGGCCAGTCCACAGAGCATCGCTGGCGGTTGTGTGTGCGTTATATGGCAGCGTATCCAAAAATAGATCTGCCAGCCTATGTCGGGCTAAATGTTCTGAGAGTGGCAAGCGTTTTGCAAAAACTAAGCGGCTTGAGTCAATACCACGTTCTTTGGCTTCTTTTATGAGGTTTTGGGTTGCCTCAGGCGTATCCTCAAAAAGCCATAAGACGCTTCCTTCTACTTTTTGGAGAATGCGCATCCACCCCGAGAAGGTATCAGGCATTATTTTGTAGTTATTGTTAAAGCTGCAAAATACAAAACCATCATTTGGTAAGCCTAGATCAGCCCTATTAAAAATAGCAGGGGAGATTCTTCTTTTCTTGTCATTTGGTTGGTAGCAGTCGGGTAAATATAAAACCTTTTCTGTGTAATATTGTTGAGCCCTCTCGGGAATAGTGGTCTTATCAGCAAGAATATAGTCCATGTATTCCGCGCCAGTCGTTCCTGGGTACCCCAAATAATTTATTTGAATTGGCGCGGCTCGATAGGCAAAAATATCAGTGCGAGCATCCGCCGTAAGCCCTGTTAGATCAATTGCAATGTCAATGCCAATTTCCCGAGCGACTAAAGCAACTTCTTTATCAGATTTGTCCCGCACATCTAAAAATTGATCGAATGAGTTGATGATCCGCCCCCTCATTTCGCTTTGATCATCAACGCCAAATGAAAATCCAATTAACTCAAACTTTCTCTTATCGTGAGTTTCAAATAACTCTACTATTAAGTTTGCAACAGGATGATTTCTAAAATCGGCAGAAAAATAACCTAGTCTAACTTTATCCTTTACAGCCCTTTTGGTGGGTGCAGGAAATTCAGGGCGCATTGGATGCTTGGCATTAATCCATATTTCAGCTGCCTTCTGGTGAAGTCTTTCGGAGTCTGTAAGCGCCAAATAAGGAAATGGGATGATTGCTTTTTGGTCTACCTCTACAAGCTCGTTAACCTTTTGAAGATTGTCGGAAAAATTGCTCCAGTTACAAATGTGCATTTTGGCACTCAAAAATATACCCAGCAAAAATTCACGATTAGGCTTTATTTTTAAAGCTTGTGCATATGCAACTACTGCCTCTTCATATCGCTTGAGGTCGTTTAACGCTATACCTTTGTTACACCATGCCTCTACATTGTTTGGGCTAAGTAAAGTTGCTCGATCAAAATCAGCTAGCGCATTTTCAAGCTGCTTTAGCTGGAAATAGTTTATTCCTTGGTTTACTAGTGCCGCGGTGTTGGAGGGTTGCTCAGCAACAATCGCGTCAAGAATACTAAGAGATTCATCATATTTTTTGAGGGCTGTAAGTGTTACAGCTTTGTTGATGAATGCTTCTATGTAATTTGGATTAATTTCTAGGCTTTGGTTATAGCATTTCAAAGCCTCTTCATTCAGCATCAGATTAGATAGCACAATGCCTTTGTTGTTCAGTGCTGCAAAGTAGTTGGGGTGTAGCTCTAAGGCCTCATCAAAGCATTTAATTGCATCAGCAAATTTCTCTAAGGCAGAAAAAGCAATACCTTTGTTATAAAAGGCTTCCGCAAACGCTGGGTTTAGTTGAATGGCTGCGTCATATGACTCAAGAGCCTCTGAAGAGCGATTCATTTCTTTTAGAATTGCTCCGCGATTATTCCAAGCAAGTGCATTATTCTTATTGAGCTCCAAAACTTTCTCGATAGAGGCTAGCGCTTCGACAAATTTCTTCTCTGTAGCTTGACTCTTACTTAAATTTAGCCAGGCATCAATATTGAGCGGAGTTAGTGCCGTTGCTTTTTTGAAGTAGGCGATTGCCTCTACATCGTTGCCGGAATCTGATAATACTTTGGCAAAGTTATAGATTAAAGAGGGGTCCTTGGGGGTTACGGTTACCGCTTTTTTTAGAAGTTTTGTTGCCTCTTTAAGATTACCTTTGGTTGCATGAATTAATCCAAGAATCTGTAAGGCGACAGGATTCGTAGAGTCAAATTTAAGCGCTTGCCCTAGTAATTGCTCAGCATCGGTTAGATTTCCAGACTGAAAGTATTGAATCGCTTGTTGCAATATTGATGTGATTTGTGGATGCATTGACTATTTCTTTAGGCTATCTCTAATTTCTCTCAGCAGCACAATATCCTCTGAAGCGGGTGGTGGGGGTGGCGCATCCATGATGCGGATCTTGTTTACCACTTTAACCATTTGGAAGATGACAAAAGCCAAGAGAATGAAGTTGATCGAAATCGTTATGAAATTGCCATAAGCAAAAATAGGTACCCCTGCTTTTTTCAAGGCGTCAAAAGTTCTTGGCACTCCCTCCGGAACGTGGCCAAGGACAACAAAAAGATTGGTGAAGTCAATGTGACCCCCAAAAAGAGTCGAAATTACTGGCATCACAATGTCATTTACCAGGGAATCTACGATTTTCCCAAAGGCCCCGCCAATAATGACGCCGACGGCTAAATCAATCACATTGCCCTTGACGGCAAAGTCGCGAAATTCCTTCAAAACGCTCATAAATGCTTCCTTTCTAGTGGGA
>Ga0118677_10013724_pt1 | contig 11592 bp, 8 predicted proteins | sample AliMusrvi5mmetaG_FD_86154 | JGI IMG/M metagenome (GOLD analysis project Ga0118677, IMG submission 86154) | reverse complement strand
CGTAAATTGCTGTTGGATATGCTATCATATAATGGAAACATGAAATTATCTTCGAATGAAAACACTCTTAGGTAGTTAGAAATGAGTTCATTATATTTAATTTCCGTTGTTTCTGAGTAATGAATGACTGTATGGTAGTCGTTATAAGAAAGATGCAAAATGTTAAAATCCTTATAATTAGGGTAGAATACTGGAGGCTCATAGCTTACAGAAAATTGGTTATCAGTGAAATTGATGTATGATATAATTTTGAAGTATCCACCAGTCTTATATATTAAAAATATTCTAAAATTCCTATCACAATACCCGTTAATCAGCTCATCATTCTGGAATATCGTGTGATTTACCCATAATGACTCGAAAGGATAGTAAGATATTATCTTAGTTGATGTGTAGTTTACGATAAGCAATCCCTCTTGGAAGAATATATATAACATTGAGTTAAAATGGCCTATCTGGCAATCCACAAATTTATAATTATCTATTCCCAAAATACTATCAGTAATTTCACTTACTACCTGCACAGTGCTACCTATTGAATAAAGCTTCAAAAATATGTTAAAATTGCTGAAATCCTGGGAGTTGAAACCATTTCCGGCGACAAAGAAGAGACGGCCGCCGCAGGCATTGCCAAGGTCGATGAGATCCGTCGTTTGGTAAACGCTCCAGTCAGGTTGCAGCCATATATCAAAGAAAGTGTTGATATGAGCCAGGTGCTTGAAACGGTGATGAAAACCACCGGCCATATCAAATGCAATCCCCGCCCTGTCGACGAAGCTTTGATGCGGGAAATATTTAACAAAGTGCTCTGATGAATGCGGCGAGAGTAAAGTGAGTGAAAAAGATGCGTGACGAAAAAAAATTTTTATACGAAAAAGTGTACGAAGGGCTAAAAGGAGAAATTCTTGCCGGCGCTTTCACGCACAATTCGTTGCTGCCGTCTGAAAAAGAAATCGGAGAAAAATTCGAAGTCGACCGGACGACGGTTCGCAAGGCATTGGGACTGCTGGTTGAAGAAGGTCTTGTGGAGAAAAAGGCCGGTGTGGGAACCAAGGTCATAATGCGTCGGTTTCAGCCCGCAGTACAAAACAATTACCGGAACATAGGGTTTTTGCTGCCCAAGACAGCAAACAAAACCGACCGGATCACCCAGCCTTTTTACTCAAGGCTATTCTACCGCGTGGAAGCCGAATGCCGAAAAAAAGGCTACAGTTTAAGCTATACGACTCTTGACGAAGAGGACGAGCTGCTTCAGGTCGTTGAGACGCACCGCTTGTCTGCGGTTATCTTTGTGACCAACGTGAACTCAAAATTCCTTCAGCATGCGGTCGCTTCAAATATACCTTCCATTCTGGTCAACGGCTATTATGAAGGCATGGCTTCGATACTTTGCAACAACAATGAGGGCGCATACAAAGCGATTCGACATCTGGCGGAACTGGGGCACAAAAAGATCGCCCTCATTAAAGGAATGGCCAGTTACGTAACTTGTGAAGAACGCTTTGAGGGATGTCTGCGTGCGGCGCGGGAATTTGGAATCGTTTTTGACCCGACCGACGTTTATGAAGGCAACTGGGAATTTCAGAGCGGGTATGATGCGGTGTGTCAGATTTTTGCACACAGTGAGTGTGCTCCGACGGCCCTGTTTGCATTCAATGACATGATGGCGATAGGAGCCATTCAGGGGCTTGCGGCAATGGGAAAAGGCGTTCCTGAAGATGTCAGCGTGGTGGGGTTTGACAATGAGTATGCCGCAACGTTCAAATATCTCATTCCCGAGCTGACGACAATTGATGTCAATATTAAAACGATGGCCGCCATTGCGGCGGAAAATATCGTTTACCGCATGAACAATGAAGGCTCGTACCCTTTGAAGATCGAGACTCCGGTCGGACTCGTGACTGGTGCGACCGCTAAAAAAGTCTGTATTAAATGAAATAATCCGTCGTTCGCGAACCCTTCAGGGGCTCGCAATTTTTACGTCTGAAAATGTCCAAATATTTAATAAAATGATATTGCCAAAGCGGACGAAACTATGCTAATGTAAATAGGACGGTACATGTAACAAACATGTTGTGATTTTGACAAGCGATTTTCATAAAAAATTATAATACTGACGGAGGTGGAACAAAAACCGATAACCGCGTGACGCATTTGGACGGAGAAAAGAAGGAGGCTTGTGTAATGACAAAAAGGATTAAAATTCTTTCTATTGGTCTTGTAACGGTATTCATGGCATCAATGATTCTGTTAACAGCAGGCTGCGGCTCGTCAACGCCGCCAGCCGCTCCAGCCGCCAGCGCGCCGGCGAAAAAAGGAGAGTTCGTGATCAAGGTGGCATCTCCCAGTGCTCCCGATGATTCCTGCGTTATGGCTTACTACAAGTTCAAGGAGCTTGTCGAAGCCAAAAGCAATGGCCGTATTGATGTGCAGGTGTTTCCCAACGGTCAGCTAGGTGATCAAAAGAACTATATTGCCCAGATGCAGGCCGGCAACATTCAGGCCGGTGAAATCAGCACGCCGTTACTGTCGCCGCTGGCAAGCGAATTTGCCGTATTTGATCTGCCTTACATTGTCAAGGATATGGATCATGAAATCCGTGTTCTGCAATCCGGGGTAGGGGATAAGATGAACAAGAGTCTCGAAGAAAAGGCCAACCTTAAAATAATCAGCTGGCTTGTACGTTCACCGCGCAGCGTTTATAGTTCGAAAGGCGCAATCAATACGGCCGACGATTTCAAGGGTCTCAAAATACGGGTCATGCAGAGCCCGATCATGGTGAAGACTATGGAACTGCTCGGTTCACAGGCTGTTGCCATTTCGGCCAATGAACGCTATATGGCTTTGCAGTCGAAAGTGGTGGATGCTGCGGAAAATAGCGTTCCTCTGATCGTGACGCAAAAGGAATATGAAGTTACTAAATTTGTTTCGTTAACCGAGCATTTTGTTACTCCGAACGTTATGGCGATGGATGCGAAATTCTTTAACAAACTGCCGGCCGATCTCCAAAAAATTGTCGTTGACGCAGGCAAAGAAGCCGGCGACTATGAAGTCCAGGTCGAAAAGAAGCAGCTGAGTGATGCCATTGCAACATTGGAAAGCAAAGGAATGAAAGTTAACAAGATTGCCGACAAGTCCTCTTTCGTAGAAAAAGTCAAGCCGATATATGCCGAGTATCAGGATAAAATAGGCAAGAGTACCATCGACATCTTCCTGAACACCAAGTAGTTTCCCTGTAATCGTTTGCGAAGCAGCCAAAATGCGAAATATTTTATCGGTCGCATAGTGGGAAACTAATCTCGCTATGCGACCTCTTTGAAGAACTGCCACTGAAGTCGTCCCTGATCAAGGAATTTATGAAGCGGTGGGTGGAACGATGGGAAACACTTCGCGCGCGACAGGGAAAAGCCCCTTCCCCGGCGGGGAAACAGGCCTGTTTTGCCGGATCAACAAGAGGATAGACGGATTTTTCAATTTTATTGTAGGGACTGCTATACTCGTAGAATTAATCGTAATGTTTGGCAATGTGCTGACCCGTTTTTTTCTGGATTTCTCTTTTCACGGGATTGAAGAAGCCGGCGAATTGTCGCTGATGATTATAGCGTTCATTGGCGGCGCGATTGCTTACCCGCGAGGCGACCATGTGGCGGTGGAACTGATTTACAAGATACTGCCTTATCGCTGGCATTCCGCAGTGGAAGCGGCAACCAACTGGATTATTGTAGGCATTTCCCTGGTCGGCGCTGTTCTATCGACGCAGATTGTCTTTATCACGACACTTAACAACAAAACAGCAATTTTGCAGATAAGTCAGGCATGGTACACATTGCCGATGATAGTCGGATTGCTTCTGTTGACATATTATGGACTGGTTAAATTGTGGTTTTTGCCCCGGCGCGCTGTCCTTGTCACAGGTGGAATTTTGCTCGCTGTTTTTGTTGCGGGACTTTTTACGCAATCCATCTGGATGGAGCTGTTTGACAGCAGAACCGGACTCGGGTTGACTCTGTCGGTGGTAGTCGCTTTCTTGTGCCTTGGCGTTCCCATCGGATTTATTTTGGCAGGCGGTTCGATTTTGTACCTGTTCATTTCGAAGACGATTGGTCCAACTGCAGTTGCTATCGGAATGCAGAACAGCATGATGAATTTTGTTCTCCTGGCCATTCCTTTCTTTGTCATGGCAGGTTATGTGATGACTGAGGGGGGACTCAGTTACCGGCTCGTTCATTTTGTCATTTCGCTTGTAGGCCGAATCCGCGGGGGCCTGTATCACGTGATTATCGTCGTAACCTACATTGTTTCGGGTTTATCGGGTTCAAAAGTGGCCGATGTCACAGCTGTTGGAACGACAATGAACGAAACGCTCCGCAAAGAAGGCTATGATCCCGGCGAAACGGCGGCAGTGCTGGCTTCGGCGGCAGTAATGGGTGAGACGGTTCCGCCCTGCATTAATATGCTTGTCCTGGGATCAATTACCACTCTTTCAATCAGTACGTTGTTTGTCGCCGGTTTGCTCCCTGCATTGGTGATGGCTGTTGTTCTTATGATGCTGATTGCGATCCGGGCCCGGATGGTACATTTGCCGAAAAGCACACCGGTTCCTCTCCGCGAGATCGGCAGGCGGGCGATAATCGCCATACCTGCTCTTGTGGCTCCTGTTTTGCTTGTCGGCGGCATCATTGCCGGTATCGGGACTCCCACGGAGATATCTACATCCGCGGTGGTGTATTCGGTTTTGCTCGGAATGTTTTTATACAGGGAACTGACATTGCCTGCAATTTGGCATATAGTGGTGGAAACAGCTTCAAAAGCGGGCATGGTGTTATTTATCGTAAGCACTGCCAGCGCATTTTCCTGGTCACTGACAGTGGCGCAGGTGCCGCACGAAATTGCCAGGCTGCTGCTTTCGGTTGCAGGCACTTCTTCGATTATTTTTATGCTGCTGTCCATAGTTGTTTTGATCATCATGGGTGCAGTTCTGGAAGGAATGCCGGCAATCCTCATTTTTGCACCGCTGCTGCTGCCGATGGCTCCGCTTTTCGGAATAAATCCGGTACAGTTTGGTCTTGTACTCGTAATTTCAATGGGGCTTGGCAATTTCCTGCCGCCGGTCGGCGTGGGCGCTTACGTCTGTGTTGCAGTCAGCAAGACAACTCTGGAAGAAATGATGCGTCACCTGGTTCCGTATATCATCGCACTTTTGATCGGCATACTACTGGTGGCGTTTGTGCCCTGGTTCAGCCTGGCGCTGCCAAAGGCATTCGGCATGATAAATTAACTGCGCAGATATAATCCGTAAAACATTTCGAAGACACAATGGGGCGTCCGGCGATTTCACCGGACGCCCCATTGTTTCTTCGAGACCGGTTCAAATTATACTTTCGGCAATACGCCCGGAATAAGGCAGGCCTGTGCCAGGATCAATACAATGACGATACCCGGCAGGTATAAAGAGTACTTCATTTTGAATAAGCTCGCATTATTGAAAAAGGCAGGTTATACGAACAGTATCAAAGCGACAAATTCCAGATTGACGGTTCCTGTATTTTCAATTCCGTGAAACTCACCGCTGTCGGTAAATACAACGTCACCGGCTTTGACCGTTTTCTTTTCGCCGTTATCATTCAGAGCCCCTTCGCCGGCAACAATGTAGTACGTTTCCGATTCGCCGTTATGTTGATGATAGCCTAGTGAACATCCCGGTCTTAGCATCATGTGGGCAAATAAACGTCCTTTTTCCTTCATCTGCCCGACTTCGAGCAGTCGGGTCATTTGGACTTCGCCTTCTCCTCCAAAACGCTTTTCGAAAATGTCCGAGTGCAAGTCTTTTGACAATTTGAGCACGATTATTTCCCCCTCTTTTTTTAGCTATTCTTAAAAAAGCCCGACAAAGGCAACGTTCCAAGGAGCGTACTTTTGCCGGGCCGGTAATCGGAAAAAAACAGAGCATCGTTAGATGCTCTGTGCAATGTAATTTTAGATAAACTCCTTGATGCTGTCGACGGCGGGTCCCATGGAACAATCTGTGGACTTTTCACAAACGATATCAATGATATAGGGTTTATTGGCTTTAACGGCTCTTTCCAGGGCTCCCCGGATATCTTCGGGCTTCTCGACTCTTTCTCCTGCGCCGGCGAACCCTTCGGCAATCTTGATATAATCCATTACACCCTGATTCACTTCCATTGCAACGGCGTGTTCAAAGCTGTAGGCATATTTCTGATTCTGCCGGATCAGGCTGAGACAGGCGTTGTTGACGATAACCACAATCAGCGGAACATTATAAGTTGCCGCTACTGCCAGTTCCTGAGCATGGAAGGTGAAGCCGAAGTCACCCATGACCGCAACGGCGTATTTGCCGGGATTGGCGATTTTTGCGCCAAAAGCCGCCGGGATATCATAGCCGAGGGTTCCTGCGCCGCCTGATGGCATGTAAAGCCGCGGCTTGTTCACATCTTGCAGCTGCCCCGACCAAATTTGGTTCAAACCGCACCCGGTAGTGAACATCGCGTCGTCCTTGAAGAAATTGTTCAATTCTTCATAAACCCGGTGAGGCTTGATCGGCACGCAGTCGTAACAGGTTTTGCGTTTCAATTCTGCACGCATGGCAGGGAGAGAGGCGATGCGGGGATCGGAAGTGCGTTTGCTTTCTGTTTTTGCTACTTCAATCAAAGCCTGCAGCGCATATTTGGCGTCAGATACTATACCGAGATCCGGTTGGAATATTTTGCCGATTTCTTTGGGTTCAACATTGATATGGATAAATTTCCGATTGCCTTTATAGACCGCAATATTTCCGGTGTGACGGTCGGTGAAGCGGCAGCCGATACCGATAATCAAATCGGAATCGACGAATATTTTGTTGCCGATCGGCTGTCCGACCTGGATGCCGGCATGACCGGCATGCAAAGGATGATCAACAGGGATGCCGCCTTTTGCCATATACGTTGTGATGACAGGCATCTGCATCATTTCGGCGAATTTGACGCAAAGATCAGTAGCGTCAGCCAGAACGACTCCGCCGCCCATGATCAGTGTCGGAGTTTTCGCTTCATTGATCATGGCGATCGCTTTTTGGATGTCTTTCTTGTCCGGATGAGGGTTGTCGAAGGGGAGCGGTTTATAATCGTCGATATTGAATTCGACATCCGCCATTTGCACGTCTAAAGGCAAGTCAACAAGCACAACGCCGGGTTTGCCTGATTTGGCAAGCAAAAAAGCGTTTTGCATCACACTGACGATCATATTGGGGTCAGTTATGCAGTACGTTTTTTTGGCAACCGGCTCGCAAATTTTGGCAATGTCGACGCATTGGAACGCATTTTTGCCGAGCTGAGAGGTGACGGCCTGTCCGGTAATTGCAAGAACAGGGATAGAATCTTCATTGGCCGTATATACGCCGGTAACAAAGTTGGTTGCTCCAGGACCTGAAGTACAAAGCGCAACAGCCATTTTTCCACTCGCTCTGTAATAGCCGTCGGCTGCGTGCATGGCGGCTTCTTCGTGCCGAACGCAATAATGTTTAATCTCTGACAAGCCGAGATATTTGTAAACCGGGTTTATTCCTGCGCCGGGAATTCCGAAAGCATCCGTAATCCCTTCCTTTTCTAAGATTTTAACGATAATTTCTGCAACTTTCAATGTTGGCACCTCCAATAAAATTTTTGTGTCTCAACTGTATTATATGCAAGAATTTTCATAAGGTAAAATTGGATATCATAATATTCACAATAGGGTTTACCTATAATATACTTACAATATAGAAGGGAGGGTATGCTTATGAATATTCGCCAACTGGAATGCTTTCTGGAGATTGTCCGACAAGGCAGTTTCAGCAAAGCCGCAAGCATTTTGCACGTTTCGCAGCCGTCCATTAGCGAAATGATAAAAAATCTGGAAGATGAAATCGGCACACCGCTACTGTACAGGGGAGCAAGAAGACTGGAACTTACAGATGTGGGGCAGACTGTTCTGGAACAGTCGCAGCAGATTGTGTCCTTGTTCAACAATCTTGCAGGCTACGTCAAAGACAGTTCCAAAATCAAAAAAGGAAAAATCCGCATCGGCATTCCATCCATTACGGCGTCGACGATCTTTCCACGCGTGCTTGGAGAGTTTAAACGCGAGCACCCCGACATCGAACTGCAACTGTATGAATTTGGCTCGAAAAAAATAAGGCAGGGAGTAAACGAAGGGTCGCTGGACATAGGTATCGTTTGCACCTTGCCGGACAGAGGCGATGATTTTGAAGTATTTCCATTTGTGGAGGATCCGCTGTGGGTTATCGTACATCCCAAACACCTGTTGGCAAAAGTCTCTGCAGTTGATTTTTCAGACTTGATGAATGAAGGGTTTATTCTCTATAGTGAAGATTTCTCTTTGCATGATCAGATATTGAACCGCTGTAAACTGGCTGGGTTTCATCCCATCATAATTTGTGAAACTTCACAGCGGGAATTTATGACACAGATGGTGGAAGCCGGGTTGGGAATCGCATTGCTGCCCAGTAAAATTTGCGCCGAATTGAACCCGACTTCCATCGTATCGATTCCTTTGGCTGACCCGCAGATGTTTTTACAGTTAGCAATCATATGGCGGAAAGACCGCTATCTATCATTTGCAGCCCGCTGTTGGCTGGATTTCACAACGGAATGCTGCACTAATAAAACAACCTGAATACAGAAGATGTCTGTTTAACAATTTCAAATATAAAGCAATTAAGCTGAAAGTAAGGTGTTTCTTGAAGGAAAGCTCCTAAAAACGGGGAATAATATTAATTTAGGCAAGAAGTACGGGAAGGGTGGTCTGCTTGGAAAGTATCGTTGCAATAACCGGCATATTATTTGCGTGTCTGATGGGCTCAATAAGCCCTGGCCCCAGTTTTTTGCTTGTCGCGCGGATTTCAATTTCCGAATCGCGGCGAAATGGTATTGCCGCAGCAGCTGGAATGGGCATCGGGGGAACTATGCTCTCTATTCTTGCATTGCTGGGATTGAAGGCCCTTTTTGCCAGCTTTCCGATATTTTACAGCGGAATAAAAATGCTTGGCGGAATATATTTGGTGTATATCGGGATCCAAATCTGGCGTGGGGCAAAGGAAACAATTTATGTTCAATCGGACAATGCAGCAAAGAAAAATACGGCTTGGCGCGCATTTTTCACAGCCCTGTTCACCCAATTGAGCAATCCCAAGGCGGTTGTCTTTTACGGAAGCATTTTTGCGGCTTTGTTACCGCAAACGGTATCTCAGATGCTTACGATTATACTGCCTGTATGCGTGCTGTTGATAGAAACCGGCTGGTATTGCATTGTCGCGCTGGTACTGTCAGCGACGGGGCCAAGATCGGTCTATTTGCGTACGAAAGTGTGGATTGACCGCGTGGCTGGCGGAGTAATGGGACTGCTGGGATTAAAACTGGTAACCTCTTCAGATATTATTGGTTAAATATTCATACATAATACCGCTAACCACGCAAATGTATGACAAAGCCGCGACCATGACCAATTTTGGCCCAGATCGCGGCTTTTATATCGAAACCTATTGGTGTTTTATTTGAAGATGCCGAACGGCTTTCCCATGGGAAGGAAGGGTTTGCCAAAGTGGGTGTTCAAGACGACGGCAGATGCGGCGTAGAAAGAAAGCAGCGACGTTGTCATTTCGGCCCAGGCGCCGATCAGGTGTGTGGTGTGTTCGGCCACGCCAAAGGCATTGAGGGCAAGGGCCGCCAAGAGGATATCGATGAAGATCATCCCATCCTCGAATCATTCAAGACTCCCGAGGAGGCTCTCAAAGTGTTTCGTGAGGGAACCGTTATGAGCAAGGGGACCACGAAGACCACCGGGCTTGTGCACACTTATTTTTCAAATGTCTTTGGCCCTGTTCAGTATAAGGTGGAGCACGATGTGCTCGCCAAAAAGTTCTTTGAGGCTTTTTTCAAGAAAGCCCTTTTTGTCGGCCAGATGCGCACGCGCTTGGGCGTTTTAGGCTGGGAACACAAAGGGCCGGAAGCCTCTGCGCTTGAGCTCTTGAACCTCATCCGTTCCGACGCCCGGTATTGATCCCAAGTAATTGGCGCAACCCGCTTCAACTCAAATTTTTTCATCGAGAAAATTCTTCGTGTGAAGTGTGTTTCGCCAACGTTCGCCATGCCCCACCGAGTCATGGCTTCACTCGCGAGTGTCGACCTCGCTGTAATACTTTGGCACCCGGTCTCCTTAGCGTGGTTTACCACACTTCCCGCCTCTACAAGTTCAAAAGAAGGCGAAGGGTTGAGACGAGACTCATGCCTGAAGCATTCTCTTGAGTAAGCAATTGAAGATACGATGATGAATTGGGTTGCGGCGGCATTCTTTTCCTGCGTGTGATATAATTTCCCATTAAATTTTGAGGCCTCTTTTCACCGTCTAAAGAGGAAGTGCTTATGGCCAAAGAAGTTTGCATCTGTCTCCACGGGCATTTTTATCAGCCCCCGCGCGAAAATCCATGGATCGAAGAGATCGAGCAGCAGGATAGCGCCGCACCCTTTCACGATTGGAACGAGCGGATCCATTACGAGTGCTATCACCCCAATTCCCGCGCCCGCGCCCTCGACGCCAAGGGCAAGATCGTCGAGATCGTTAATAATTTTGAGCGCACAAGCTTCAACTTCGGACCCACGCTCCTCTCCTGGCTTGAAGCCAAGCATCCCGATACCTACCGGAGTATTCTTCACGCGGATCGCGCGAGCTGTGAGGCCCGGCGCGGTCACGGCAATGCCATCGCCCAGGTTTATAACCATATGATCATGCCGCTGGCGAATCTGCGGGACAAGAAAACTCAGGTGCGCTGGGGGATCGAGGATTTCCGCTCCAGGTTTGGACGTTATCCCGAGAGTGTCTGGTTGCCGGAGACTGCCTGCAATGAGGAGACGCTCGAGGTTTTGGTCGCGGAGCGCGTCAAATTCATTATCTTGTCGCCGCATCAGGCCCGGGCCGTTCGGCCGCTTGAGGGCGGGGCATGGCAGGATGTGACGGGGGGACGCATCGATCCCAAAGAACCGTACCGCTATTTCCTGAAGAACAATCCTTCTCTTTCCATCGATGTCTTTTTTTATGACGGACCGATCTCCAAGTCTGTCGGGTTCGACAACCTTCTTTTTGACGCGAAGCTTTTCATGCAGAGTCTCAAGGGTGCGGTCGTGGACCATGAACGTTCCCAGCTGATCCATATTGCGACCGACGGAGAGACCTACGGCCATCACAAGGCGTATGGCGACCGCGTGCTCGCATATCTCACCTACATGGAAATCCCGCGACATGGATACCGGATGGTCAACTATGCGGAATATCTTGAGGAAAATCCTCCTCGTCAGGAAGTGCGGCTGATCGAAGGGGAGAATAACGAGGGGACTTCCTGGAGTTGCGCCCATGGGGTTTCGCGTTGGAAAGACCACTGTGGCTGCCGGGGCGACGGACCTGCGAGCTGGACTCAACATTGGCGTAAGCCCCTTCGCTGGGCGCTTGATTGGCTTCGGGATGAACTGTCGCAGGTCTATGAAAAAGAAGGCGCCAAATATTTAAAAGATGTCTGGACTGCTCGCGACCATTATATCC
>Ga0118677_10013723_pt1 | contig 11592 bp, 9 predicted proteins | sample AliMusrvi5mmetaG_FD_86154 | JGI IMG/M metagenome (GOLD analysis project Ga0118677, IMG submission 86154) | reverse complement strand
CACCTGGATCGTGTAATTGTTCCTGCGGTTCATAGAGTTCCCATCGTTCGACGTTGCGGGTGCCGGTCGCCAACAGGCTGCATTTGAGGAAGGAACAACGCGCTGCCAAAAGGCTCAGGAATCTCCCAACGGCACATCAGCTTACAAGTCATAACGTGCGTAGTATATACTACTACGTCAGCGGTCAACAAGAATATCTCCACGAATCGAGGGGGTCTGCGGGCACTTTCGCGAATTGCCGGTAAGAAACGACTCGGCACCTCGCCAACCCTCACGGCCGACGAGGCATCCCCACCTACCTTACCAAGAATTTGTGCATGTGCCGGGTGGTATGACGAGGCATTGCCTCCTGAGAATGTGGGCTCCTGTAGTGAAAGCTCCGGAGTGGCGGAGTTTCTCCCGAGGATCTTGAGCCGCTATAGCTTTTGGTGACTTTTTGATGAGAATGCCGCACCTGGTAGCGCTATCGCCAGATTGTAAATCGGCATTGCTTATGTCACGGTGTATTGGGGTGATAAAAAAAGTGTGAATATACTGTTGACAGCCTGCGAAGCGTGTAATAGTTTGCACTACAACAAATGCAGTTGCTGCAATAAATAGCCAAAGAAAGCAAAGCGCATGGTCAACTATGCCGAAAATATTTCTACCATGATAACCAGCCAACCCACCGCAACGGCTCAGATTGAGCTGAGTCACCCAATCGCAAACCGACCTGTTCAAGTTATGAAATCCCCCATCAAGAATCGTATCGTCGCAACCTTAGCCCTCTGCGCAATCCTCAGTCCTGCCATTCAAGTTTATTCACAGATCACGGTCAAAGTTGACTCGACCAAGAACTGGGTTGGCTACATGAATTGGTACTCGACCAACAATGTGTACGTCGCTGGTGGAGCCTGGGGATTCGCCGATCTTCGATCCAAGTTTGTCCCCTATCAATCCAATGCGGCCCATTTGATTCTGCAAATCAACAATAATACAGTAAGCACAAACGGATATTATTGGAACCTCGCCGATGGCACCCCGAACAAGCTTCTGGAAGCCAATAGCTACGTTGACGTTGGCGCCAGCTTCGCAGGGAACGATGTAACATTCCAAGGCACTGTTGAGTCGAACAGCCTGCCAGCCGGTTGGACTTGCTCTGCGGTGATCAAGCACTTTAATGGCAACTATGGCAACTACGGTGGGATGACCGCAACGCCTATCGTCGGAGGCAGTCCGTTCTCGGTTACTCGCACTATCCCCCTTGGCGGCATTTGCCAGTATGGCTTTATGCTTTACGGGCCGAATACTCCGACCAATTCTCCAAACTCACTTCAAGCGGTTAGTATCAACGTTGATACTCCTAATCCGGCTGTCGTGGCCGATCCAGTGGATGCCAGGGCGGTTCTGGGTGGTAAGGCTTCTTTTACGGTCGCGGCTGTGGGTAGTCCGTCCCCGGCGTATTACTGGAAGCGGTATGGCACGAATTTGCTGAACAGCGCAAAATTCTCGGGCGTTAACACTCCGACATTGACCGTCAGCAATGTGACATTCGCAGATGCGGCGACGAACTACACCGTGGTAGTTTCTAATGTTCTCAATGCTGTTAATTCTCGACCGGCAAAGTTGACCGTGCTGACTCCGGATCAGTTTGCCAATGCGCTCGACAATCCGAGTTTCGAATTGAATTACGATGCAGTCAACGCCTTCCAGGTCGTGCCTTCACCCTGGGTTAATTTTTCTGGATCAGCGCTGTTGAGCGAGGGCGATTTCCCTTGGGCAGCGCCGGTCGAAGGCACCAATGTCGTTCAGGTTTACAATGGGGGTCAATATAACGGAATCTACCAGGATGTACCGGCCTCCCCGGGAGACATCTTCACCGGTGATGGCTGGATGTTCCAGTCCCAGTACACCGCCTTGAGCGCGCCGACCAACGAAGCCTACCTGGAAGTGCAGTTCCGCCAGGGAAATAACCCTCCCATTGCCATCTACCAATCATGCTGGGTCACCAACACGCCGACCATGCAGGATGCCTGGATGTTCCTTCAAGTCACCAATGGCGTTCCGGCGGGTTACTCCTCCACTTCCACGACGAATGCAGCCTACCTCGTCGCTCCGGCAGGGACGGATCATGTTCGCTACCAGGTTACCCTTCATGCCGAGGGGGTCGGTAATGGCAGTGTTTATGTGGATGTCATGCGGCTCATGAAGAAGATCCCGGTGACCGTTACCGCCTCGATCAGCGGCGGCAATATCAACCTCTCATGGCTGTCGCAGGGCGCCACCAGTTACCAGGTGGTTTACAAAGACAACATTGCCGACGCTTCCTGGACGACGATTGGCGGGCTGATTGCGGGCGACGGTGGCGTCAAGACGGCATCCCTCCTGGCTTCTCCCACCAAACGGTTCTACAGCGTGCTGACCAAGTAGAGGAAGTTTGGATTACATTCCGAAGGCTGCCCGTGCCAGCCTTCGGATACCTAACCGAAAGGCGAAAACGGAAAACGGAAAACTGAGAATTTTGCCGCTGCGCTCCGGGTGCCCTCCCAGGGCCAAACATTCGACTTGCCCGTTTTAAGAAGCGCTATCGCGCTGGTTTTCTCTGCTTTCCACTTTTCTCTCCCCCTGTTAGGTTGCCTGTATGATCGCGATTCCCACAAAACTGAAGAATTCCAAAAACCGTCGAACGATGGAGCCTCGCCCAGTCTCCAGTCCTGAGAAAATTCGGTTTTTCTGGCACCGCCAGCCCAATGTCGAACTCGACCGGTCGGGAGATTTGCTGCTGGAGAGCTTGGCTGTTATTCGAAAGGAGGCGAATTCGCGTGGCGATTCTCGTTGATACCGGAGCACTGGAATTACTGCGGCGCGAAACGGCGGCAATGGTTAAGCTCGCGATTCGGTTTTACCCGCCCGTTATCTGCTCCCATGTGGCCGCAGAGTTTTTATACGGCCAAGCAGTTGCAAAAGTTCCTGCGCCAGCCATGATGGAGGCAAGAGAGTTTCTTGAATCCTTTGAAATCCTTGCTCCGAGCCTCCGCACAGCATCAATCTACGCCCGTGTTCGTGCCAATCTAAAATCGAAAGGAGTGACCATTCCCGATCCTGATTATTGGATTGCTGCCCATGCCATCGAGGAACATATCCCACTCGCAAGCACCGATAAACACTTCGAGAACATTCCAGAAATTTCCACCCACCTATTGTAAAAATAGCGTTTGCTTCGATGCCGCATCCGATGCGATAGGAGTATTTCCATGAAAGCGATCTCCCTCATCACCGTGCTTTTCGCCCTCAGCCTGACTTCCGTTCGTTCCGCCACAAGCGACGGCTGGCCGAGGACCTTCACGAGTTCCGGAACCTCGATCACGGTTTACCAGCCGCAAGTGACCGCTTGGAACGGAAATACGCTGACCGCCCGCATGGCGGTCTCCGTGACGCCCCAGGGGGCCGCCGCACCGCAGTTTGGAACCATCGCCCTGACCGGGACGACGGATGTGAACAACGACCGGCAGACCGTCTCGCTCTCGAATATCTACCCGGCCCAGGCCAATTTTCCGGCCGCCCCGGACCAGGCCACACATTTCGCCGACCTGGTTTGCACGCAGGCCGCCGCATGGGCGCAAAACCTCTCGCTCCCCGCGATCCGGGCGAACCTCGCGGTGACGAGCGCGGAGGGCAAGCCGACGGTCGCGGTGCAGAATCCTGTGCCGACAATCTTTTTCAGCGAGTCCGCTGCCGTGCTGGTGCTGGTGAACGGAGAACCCGCCCTCCGCCCGGTCGCAGGCACCCAACTCCTCCGCGCGATCAACACCCAGGCCCTGCTCGTGATGGACCAAGCGAGCGGGCTCTATTATTTGAGGATCAATGGCGGCTGGTCGCAGGCTTCCGCGCTCGCTGGCCCGTGGACGGCCGCGCAGAACCCGCCGGCTTCGCTGGCGGCCGCGCTCCAGAATGTTCCGTCCACGACCCAGCTTTTCGATCCGCCCAACGGCTCGCACCTCGGACCGACGCCGGCGATTTTCGTGAGCACGGGGCCAGCCGAACTGATCACCACACAGGGAGTCCCGCAATTTTCCCCGATCGCGGGCACCCAGCTCCTGCGGGTCTCGAATTCCAGCAGCTCGGTTTTTGTCAATGTGCCGAACCAGGCTTACTACGTGGTGATTTCCGGGCGGTGGTTTTCGTCCGCGTCGTTGGGCGGCCCCTGGCAATACGTGCCGTCCGCCCAGCTTCCGGCAGATTTCGCGAATATCCCGGAGAGCGATCCGGCGGGGACGGTGCTGGCGTCGGTGGCCGGAACTCCCCAGGCTGGGGAGGCGGCGATTTCCTCGACCATCCCTCAGACCGCCACGATTGCGCGGAGCGCGACAACCAAGGTCACTTACGCCGGGGACCCCGAGTTCAAGCCGGTTGAAGGAACCCAGCTCTCGTATGCCGTCAACACGGCCACGCCGGTTGTCCGGGTTGCGGAGGATGCTTTTTACGCGGTCGTCAACGGCGTGTGGTTTGTCGCCCGCGCGGCAACCGGGCCGTGGGCGGTGGCGGACTCCGTGCCGCCCGCGATCTACACGATCCCGCCGAGCAGCCCGATTTATTACGTGACGAACGTCTATGTTTACGGCTCGACGCCGGACGTCGTCTATGCGGGCTACACGCCCGGCTACTACGGGCCCTGCCTCTCGCCGGAGGGGGTCGTGGTCTTCGGCACAGGGTTCTGGTATCCGCCGTATATCGGGAACGATGTCTGGATCGGGCCTCCGCTCACCTACGGGTTCGGCGCGGGGTTCGCGTGCGGGCTGGCGACCGGCTTCGCGTTCGGCCTCGCCGTCGATCACGGCTGGGGGTGCTCGCCTTGGTGGGGGCCGTGGCATGGAGGCTGGGGGAATGCCAACAACGTCAACATCAACCGGAATTGGAACAACGTGAACGTCAACGCCCACAACGCCTACAACAACTGGTCGAACAACGTCGTGAAAAACAACGGCAACACCGCGAATAATGCCAGCCGCACGAACGCGCAGAACGCCGCCAACAAAGCCCGCTCAAACCAAGACTACCAGAACTGGAAGAACAACCATCCGAACGCCGCCTCGGGCACCCACCCTGCGGACCGCCCGGACAACCGCCCGGCGGACCGTCCTGGCAACTTGAACAACGCGGACCGCCAGTCGCTCAAGACCGACACCTCGCACCTCGGCGACAATAATGTTTTTGCGGGCAAAGACGGCAACGCCTACCGCCCGACCGGGGATGGAAACTGGGAGCGCCACGACTCGGGCGGCTGGTCGAAGCCCGACCGTTCGTCGTTCGATGATGGCACCCACTCCGACCTGGACTCGCAGCGTTTCTCGCGCTCCATGGGTGCCACCCGCTCCTATGGCGGCGGCGGCGGTTTTCGCGGCGGCGGCCGCAGGTAGCCTTGAGAACGGGAGCCCCGTTCTCCTTGGCTGCTGCGGAGTCCAGTTATCTCCAAGAGATGGTCTAAGCCATCGCCCTCAGTGGGCGAGCAGCTCGAACCTCATCGGCCGGCCAAAGCTCTTCACGTAGGGGATCGCGCGCGAAAATTGCCCGGTGAGAAGCCCGGGCCGCTGGAATTCCAGCACCGCGCTGTAGTAATACCAGTCGCCTTGGGCGATGAGCAGGTAGGCGTGGTCCCCGCTGGCCACGCCATGAACGGTATAGTTTCCGATGGTGCCGGTGATGTTGCGCCCGGCCTGACGGAAGGTGGCTTCTCCCCAGTCCCTGCTGGTCCAGTTTCCCGTGATGTTGATCCCCGCCGAATCGGTCTGGTCGGACAGCCAGTTGTCGCCGGTCTTGTTGTTCTGGTTGTAGCGCGCGTCGTTGAACTCGTTTACAAACGAGCATCCGCCAAGGGCGGCAACCGCGGCGAGCGCCAAGGCGACCCGTTTCATCTCAGTTCACGATCTTCTCTAGGCAGACCGGCTTGCTGCCTTTTTCCACGTAGGGCATGTGCCGGGAAAACGAGCCGCACACGGTTTCGAAATTTTTCCGCTTCAGGATCATCGTGTGCCCGGCCCACTCGTCGTCCACGAGCACCAGGTAAGCGCTTTTTCCGGTCGCGATGCCCTTGACCTTGTAATAACTGATACCCCCGGTCAGCTTGCCGTCATGCTGTTTGAGGACGACCGTGCCCCAGTCCGGAGAGTAATAAACCCCCTCGAAATTGGTTTTGGCGGGCCGCTTGTTGTTGGCCTGGAGCCAAGCTTGGGCGTCCGAACTGTTCTTGCTGTATTTTTCGTTGAGCGCGCAGCCGGAGGTGAGCGATAGGAAAGCCACAGCCACCAGCAGAAGGAGCGGAGTTTTCATGGGGAAACTGATAGCATGCCTTTTCCCCGCAGTAAAGCGCAGTTTGGTGCGAGTGAGGAGCGAAGCCGAAAAACGGCGCTCGCCCTTGGGGCGACGCCCTGCTAGGGTGCCGGGATGAAATACGCGTTTTTGGGTGCGGGCAAGATGGCTTCGGCGATCATCCGGGGCATGCTCCGCGCGAAGGCCTGCGCCGCGCCGGATGTCACCGCCTCGTGCCCGGAACCGGAATTGCTGGAAAGCCTGAGGGCCGCGACTGCGGTCAACATCACCGCTTCGAATGCGGACGCCGCGGCATCCGCCTCGGTCGTGATCCTCTGCGTGAAACCAGGCGATGCCGGAACCGCCCTCGGGCAGGTGGGAAACAGGCTGGACGGAAAGCTGCTCGTCTCGATTGTGGCGGGGCAGAAAATCGAGTCCCTGAAATCTCTTGCCCCCGGCGCCCGCGTGATCCGCGCGATGCCGAACACGGCGGCCATGGTCGGCAGGTCGGCCACGGCTTATGCCTGCGATGCCTCGGTCAGCTCCGATGACAGGTCGGTTGCCGAAGCCGTTTTCACGGGCATAGGCGATGTCTATCCGGTCGATGAAAAACTGCTCGACGCGGTGACCGGGCTCAGCGGGAGCGGCCCCGCGTATGTCTGCCTGGTGATCGAGGCGCTTTCGGATGGCGGCGTCGCCTGCGGGCTGCCGCGAAAACTGGCGCTGGATCTCGCGGTGCAGACGGTCCTCGGGACGGCGGAAATGGTCCGCGCGACTTCCGAGCATCCCGCCGTCTTGCGCGAGATGGTCACCAGCCCGGCTGGCACCACGGTCGCGGGATTGAGGGCGCTCGAAACCCGCGGGGTCCGCAGCGCCTTCATCGAGGCCGTCCGCGCGGCGGCCAACCGCTCCGGGGAACTTTCCCGCGAATGAAATTTCGCAATCCCGGAGACGTGGGGCAGCCGTCCCGGCTGCCTGGAAAAATCAGCTGGCGGGACGCCTGCTCCAAATTGCTGAGCCTGGCCGCCATGCTCGCGATCCCATTCCAGGCTTTCGCCCAGTCGCCATCGCCCAGCCCGGATTCCAAGCCGGTCAAGTTCGTGCCGACGGTCGCCAAAGTGGCCGAGTCCGAGGGGAACACGGCGTTCCTGAGAAAAGACTACGCCGGCGCGCTCAAGGCCTACCAGAAGGTGCTCGATCTCGTTCCCGACAATGTCCTCGCCCTCACGAATCTCGGGGTCGTGGAATTTTCCTCGGGCAACACGGCGAAGGCCGAGGAGTTGCTCAAGAAGGCGGTCTCGATCCGCCTGCAAAATCCCGCCGCCTGGCTCACGCTGGGCATCATTTACATGGACCAGGAGCGATTCGACGAGGCGCTGGCGGCGCTCGCGCAGGCGGTTCTTCAAGACCCCCGCAACCCGCGCGCCCGGAATTATCTCGGCGTGGTGATCGGGCGGAAGGGGTGGATCGACGGCGCCCAGTCCGAGCTCCGGCGGGCCGTGGAACTCGATCCCTCCTACTCCGACGCCCATTACAACCTGGCGGTTTTTTACCTCGAAGAGAAGCCGCCGGCGGTCGAACTCGCCCGCCGCCACTACTACCGCGCCCTCGAGCTCGGGGCAGAAAAAGATCCCGCCATCGAGAAAGTGCTTAAACCCGCCGCGCCAAAGCAGTAGTGTCCCGCCCGTGAAAAAGAATTACTTAGCAGAAACCATTTTCTCCGAGGCGTCCAATCGGCCAACTCCCGTGGCATGGGCATCCTGCCCATGCGTTACCATCCAGCAAGACATGGGCAAGATGCCCGTGCCACGGTATGGTTTCTCTGCCGCAATAAAAGTTCTTTTCCTCGCGATCGCCGTCCTGGCCGCCGGAACCCTCCTGGCCGCGGAGCCGCCGCTCGTCACCGCCAAGTCTGCGGTTTTGTTCGACGCCAACACCGGGCGCGTGATTTTCAAGAAAAACGAGGAAGAGCGGCGGCCGGTCGCCAGCACGCAGAAGCTTCTCACGGCCTACATCATCGCCAACGCGGGCGACCTCTCGAACGTTGTCACCATCAAGGAAGTCGATACCAATTGCGAGCCGACCAAACTCGGCGTCCGGCCCGGCCAGCAATACACCCGCGAACAGCTCCTGCGCGCGCTGCTGGTCCACAGTTGCAACGACGCGGCGCGCGCCCTGGCCCGCGACAACGCCGGCAGCGTCGAGGACTTCGCCAACCGCATGAACTCGACGATGCGGGCGCTCGGCGGCTATTCCTCGAATTTTGTGAACCCGAACGGCCTGCCCGCCGACGACCAGTATTCGAGCGCGAGGGACATGGCCCGCGTGGCGAGGGCGGTCTATCGCGATCCCGTCCTGCGCGAGATCATCAAGACCCGCGCCCTCACGTTCCGCTTCAGCACCGGGAAGACGACCACGTTCAAAAACACGAACCGCGTGCTGCGATACTACTCGTTCTGCAACGGCATGAAGACCGGCTACACCGAGAAGGCCGCGCACTGCCTGATCTGCAGCGGCTCCTACAACGGAAAGGACGTCATCGCCGTCGTCCTCGGCGACAGCAAATCCCGGATCTGGAACGAGTCAGCCAACCTCGTCGCCTACGGCCTCGGCATCCCCCCGGACAAAATGGAAAAATTCCGGATCCCCGGGGCCGAGTGATCCGTGGCCAGGGCCTACACACTGGATGCGCCCGTCGCAGCCGCCGCGCCGGTTGATTTCGCGGCGGAGCTCAACGGGCAGCAGCTCGCGGCGGTGACGTCCCCGCCCGGTGCGGCGCTGGTGATCGCGGGCGCTGGGAGCGGCAAGACCCGGGCGCTCACTTACCGGGTGGCCTGGCTGCTGGCGCAGGGGGTTCCGGCCCGCTCGATCCTGCTGCTGACGTTTACCAACAAGGCGGCGAAGGAAATGCTCGAACGCGTCCGGTCGCTTGTCCCCGGCGCGGAGGGGGTCTGGGGCGGGACGTTCCACTCGATCGGCAACCGGATTTTGCGCCGACACGCGGAGCGGGTCGGGTTTCGCACCGGGTTCACGATCTTGGACCGCGAGGACCAGGAGGACCTGCTGGCCAGCGTGCTGGCCCGCGAGGGGTTGGTGTCCAAGGACCGGGCCTTTCCGAAGGCCGGCGTCTTGGCCGACATCCACAGCTATTCCATCAATACCGGATTTCCGGTCCGCAAGGTGCTCGGCGAAAAATACCACTATTTCATCCACCTCGAGAGGGAGATCGAAGCGGTGCTGAATTTCTACGAAGGAAAAAAGCGGGAGGCGAACGCGATGGATTTCGATGACCTCCTCTGCAAGACGCTCGAACTTTTTCTCACGAACGAGGACGTGGCGGCCGAGTATCAGAGCCAGTTCCGGCACGTGCTCGTGGACGAATACCAGGACACGAACCGGATCCAGGCCGACCTGGTCGATTGCCTCGCGCGCAAGCACGGGAACATCATGGTCGTGGGCGACGACGCCCAGAGCATCTACTCGTGGCGCGGCGCGAACATCGAAAACATCCTCGATTTTCCCAAGCGCTATCCCGGCGCGCGGGTTTTCAAAATCGAGACCAACTACCGCAGCGTGCCCGAAGTCCTGAACCTCGCAAATGCCGCAATCCTTGGAAACGAGCGGCAGGTCCCGAAAACCCTCGGGGCCGTCCGAAAATCGCATCCCGTGCGCCCGGCCCTCGTCTGCCTCGACACCAACATCCAGCAGGCGGCGTTCATCGGGCAGCGGGTGAACGAGCTCCACAACGAAGGGGTCGGGCTGCACGAAATCGCCGTCCTCTACCGGGCCCACTACCATTCGATGGACGTGCAGATGGAGCTCACGAAGCGCGGGATTCCGTTCACGCTCACCAGCGGGCTCCGGTTTTTCGAGCAGGCCCACATCAAGGACGTCGCCGCATTTTTGAAGTTCGCCATGAACCCGCGCGACGAGGTCGCTTTCAAGCGCATGGCCCGGCTCCTCCCCGGCATCGGCAACAAGACCGCCGAAACACTCTGGAGCCAGGCGAACGCTGCCCTCGGCGGGAAACCGGATTTTTCAAGTCTGATGCCGTTCAAAGTTCCGGCCAAGGCCGGCAAGGCCTGGGCGCAGCTCGTCCACACCCTCTGCGACCTCGTTCCGGCCACCGGAACGCTCGCCCCGGCACCCATGATGGAGGCCGTCCAATTTGCGATCTACGACGACTACATGAAGGAGAAATACGAGAACTTCGAGGCCCGCAGCGAGGACCTCGCGACGCTCGCCGGGTTCGCCGCCCAGTTTGAAAGCGTCGAGGAATTTCTTTCCCAGCTCGCATTGCTCGGCGGCGCGGAAACTTCCGAGGCCTTTGCGGGGGAGGGGGCTTCCGAGAAGCTCACCCTCTCGACCCTGCACCAGGCGAAGGGCCTCGAATGGAAAGTCGTTTTCCTGATCTGGCTCGCCGACGGCATGTTCCCGAGCGCGCGCAGCCTCGAGAACCCGGAATCGGTCGAGGAAGAGCGCCGGCTCTTTTACGTCGGCGTCACGCGCTGCAAGGACGAGCTCTACCTCACGTATCCCGAACTCCGCCTCAACGCCGGCTACGGCGACAACTTCCAGCGCCCCTCCCGCTTCCTCTCCGAACTCCCCGAATCCCTCATGGAAACATGGGACGTCGGCCTCCCGGCCGCCAAGCCGGACGACGTGCCGTTCTGATCCCCGTGGCATGCGCATCCTGCCCATGCCTTGAATACGGACCTCCACGCATGGGCAAGGATGCCCATGCCACGTCTTGGTTTCGGCTCAGAAATTAGGCAACCCGGCTTTTCTTCTCCTCCCAAATGCGCCCTCGTTTCTACTATGAATCCACGCTTCATGCTCGCCCAGGCAGAAGCGGATTGCCGTGACGGAGAGGGCTGGAGCCCTCGCCGCAAACCTACCGGCTTCGCATTTCGTCAAACCATTGTTTCTGATCTTTGACGGCAAAGAGGAACGTGCCGCGATGGTCGGCTTTTTCGCCGGCACATATTGCCTGCGCCTCGGCTCCGCCCATCGTCGCCTGATATGCGACCGGCAGCTTCACCATGTCGGGCGTCACCACTTCGTCGATCTGCCCGTAATAGTAGTGCGTCGGAGTTTTGAACCTCCAATCGTAGGACCGGTTCAACTGCTGTTGTTTGGAAAAGCGGTTGGAGGCCAGCGCGCACCCGTTGATGAAATCCTCCTGGCCCGTCTTCTACAGTTTGGAGGGTCACAAAAAGTAAGGATCCTTTATTGATGCGGGTTTGCGGGCGGGCGGCGGCGTCCGAGTCGAAAATGTAGTGCAACTTCTGCTGGCCATTGGCATTT
>Ga0118677_10013722_pt1 | contig 11593 bp, 11 predicted proteins | sample AliMusrvi5mmetaG_FD_86154 | JGI IMG/M metagenome (GOLD analysis project Ga0118677, IMG submission 86154) | reverse complement strand
GCATTTTGCGCTCCGTTCCCACGCCGGCGTCACTGGTGAATAACAACTTCCAGCCGTGCCAATGGAGCCGATAGACCGCCACCCGGTCGTCGGCTTTCGCATTCACCGCGTCCGGCTCCGGCGCATACAATATTGCCAGCGACGCACCATCAGGGAAATCCAGCCGCCCCGGCGAGGTTGCCAGGTTCATGCGGATGCCCGCCTTGGGGGCATCTTCCTGCCATGCCCGGTACGCCGGGCTGCGCGATAACCTGACGGGCATCAGTGCCTGGCGGATGGGAAAGGCCTGCCACACCGCCGCGCCGCCGCCGAGATGTCCGCCGTCCGGATGGCTCAACACCACCGAGTCCGGTTCGATCCCGAGCGCCCGGAGTGATGGCATCACACAGCGCTTGAATGCCTGTCGGCTCCCGCAGTCGATGAGGACCGCACCTCCCGAACCACCGGAAAAACAGGCCGCCCCATCACCGCGACCGAGATCGTAAACCAACAACCGCGGCCGTTTGTCCCGCACCACATGGAAGTGCCCGCCCGGAATCGCCGCGCAAAATGCCGCCGAACCCACGGTGGCACGGGCGACCAACCCGTTCAGGCGGTTCACCCCGCGGGTCAGCGCCGGGGACACCGGCGACACCGCGACCGCCGCCAAGCCGACCGACAGCATCGCGAACACCAAGGGGATCAACACCAGATTGGCCAACACCGAAACCGGAGCGACCAATGCGAAATGATATGCTGTTAGAGGCGCGGCCCCTGCGGTCGCTGCCAGCGATACGCCCAGGGATTGGGCGGTATGTCGCCGCAGTTTGAACCAGCATGACTGCCAGCGGGTTAAAAGGTGCCGTGGCACATACATTTCCGGCTTCGCCATCCACTCGAAGATTTTCGTTGTCCAGGACATCCCCACCGCGATGGCCGCCACCACCCCATAGGAAAGTTGCACGCCTGCCTGAAACAACAAACGCCCGTCCCACAATATCGTGCCTAACAGAACCGCGCCCAGCGCGTTCAACAGATCGGGCCGGCGGCGGAACACGAAGGCCCCAAGAAAGACCGTCGCCATCCACGCGGCACGTACCGACGGCGGACTGTTGCCGGTGATCCATGCATAAGCGAAAACCAGAGGCAGCAGGGCGACCACCGCGCGACGCCGGGGCACGCCGAGCCAACCGAGCACGAACCAGCCGATGGATCCGACCATCGTGACATGCAGTCCGGCCACCGAAAAGACATACAGCGTCCCACTATTGCGGAAAGCGGCGATCAGGGTGTCCGCGTCCGGCGGCTTTTCGCCGATCACCACCGCCCGGATGACGATGGCTTCCTCGCTGTCTTCCGCCAAGCCCGCCGTCATCCGGTCCCGGAAACCATGGCGGATTTTCGCCCCCAACTCCGCCCACCACCCGGTGGTGACCGTTTCCTGCCACTGTGCTTGAAAAACCGCCGCCACCCCCAGGTTTTTCAACCAGGTGGCCCAGTCGAATTCTCCTGGATTGCGCGGTACCGGCAAGGGTCCGAAGTTGCCCCGCGCCGCGACCACCGCGCCGGCCACCGGTGCCTCGCCCCGGCCTTCCCACAACACATCCGCGCCCACCCGACCGCCTTCCAACAAGCGGGCGGGCGCGGCCCAGCCAAGACCTCTTCCCTGCCCGTCACTGAGCAGGCGTGCCCGCACCCAGCACCCCGGCATGCCGGTCAACTCCCGTTCCGCCGCTTGCCGCGAGGCATCCCGCCAAGCGAGTCCGGCGACCGCCAGCCACCCGCAAAGCAGCCACGCCAAGCCCGTTCGCCAGCCGACGGTCAGGATGCCTGCGGCACCTAACACCCCGCCTGCTAACAGCCCCCATCCGGGATGAACGTTCGCCAGGGCAACGCAACCGGCCACCACCACTGCCGCGACAAACAACGGATGCCGCAGGCAAAAGCCCCTCGTTTTTCCGCGCATGCCGTAGCCGGGTTTGCGCATGACCTTGGTTTTCCGCGTCTCAAGTGGGCTGGCCCGGCGCAAGCGTCACCGGAGACTTGTCGATCCCCCACTCGTGAAGTTTGTGATTGGCGTTGGCCGAATGGCGAGTCCCGGGGAATTGCTCCACCACCTGCCGCATGATCGCCACGGCGGAGGCGCGGTTTCCTTCAACCTCGTCATACAACTCCGCCAAGCGGAACAGGAAATACGCCGCGTCGTTGATCTCCCATTCCTGGCTCTCCAGCGCGTAGCGGATCGTCTGCACCGCCGCCGCTGGATTGCCCAGTCGCTCTTTGTGGATCTTCGCGATTTCAATCCATGGCAGACGGTTGAGCGGTTCGGCGGCGGCTGCCTCCCGGAAAGCCTTGATCGCCCCCATGTAGTCGCCTTGGGCCAACAAGGATCGCGCGTCATGCATCACGTCTTGTTCCACCATCTCCGCACTGTCGTAAATCGCATGCGTCAAGCGGTGCGCAAACGACGGCAGAATCTCCAACACGAAGAAAATCCCGACCAATCCCGCGCTCACAAACGCGAGCAGGACACCGCCGACGATCCGCTCATTGGTCCGCGTCGAACTTCTCGCTTCCAGGTGCGAAACCTCCTCGTCCGAAGCGCCCTGCTCCTTCATTTTGCGCAGTTCTTCGGTCTTCGCCCTGATCTCCCAGCCCGATTTCGCGAACAAGACCCAACTTCCTCCTACGAGGATCACCATGACCACATACATCAGCCACTTTTTCATCGGCTGATTCTGCGCCATTCCCGCCCCGGGCGAAAGCAAAATATCTCACTCCTTACAGGCGGCGCGCGTTGCGCCCTTCATCGATGAGCTTCCAGAAGTGCTTCGAGTTTGCCAGCGCTTCGTCCTCCGCCAACGGCATCTTCGAGCGGAACAGAAAATCCGAGAACGTGCCCTTGTGCAGCACCCGGTGCACGATCACCGCGTCCTCTTTCACCTCGAAATAAAACCGGTAATCCTTCGCCCGGAACCGGTACAAAACCCGCCCGTCACGCTCGATCTTCCCGAAGCGCTCGCCGCTCAGATTATCCAAATCCTCCTTGCCCACCTTGAACTCGTCGATCAGATCCAGTTGTTCGAGCGTGGATAGACTCGACAACTCCGCCGCACTGATTTCGTTGAATACAATCTGGAACACCCCGGCATCCTAACGCCCCCGGCATCCCAAGAAAAGCGCAAATCGGCCAGGATCGGGCATCCCGCCCACCTTCCTTGGGTCACTCGCTGGTGTCCGGGTAGGAGCCCAGGAGTTTGACCAGCGAACAATGACGGCCGAGTTCCTCGATCGCTTCGGCGACTTTGGGATCCTCGCAATGGCCGGCGAGATCGACGTAGAAGATATATTCCCAATCCTTGCGCTTCGACGGGCGGCTTTCGATCTTCGACATGTTGATGTGGAATTGCTCGAATGCTTGCAGCGCTTTTACCAGTGAACCGGGGCGGTCGTGGATCGCGAACATGATCGAAGTGCGGTCATGGCCGGTGGGCGGACAGGTTTTCTCGCCGATGACCAGAAAACGGGTGGTGTTGGTGGCGCGGTCCTGGATGAATTCCTCTAACAGTCTGAGCCCGTACATTTCCGCGGCAAGCGGTCCACCGAGGGCGGCGGCACCCTGGGCTGCCTGATCGCGGGCGATTTGGGCGGCCTTGGTGGTGGAGGAAACCTCGACGAGTTCGGCGTCCGGGAAGCACTTCTGGATCCAGCCACGGCACTGGCCGAAGACCTGTGGATGGGAGTAAAGCGTCTTGATTTGATTGCGGGGGATGGCAGCCATCAGGCAGTTTTCAATGCGCAGCAGGATTTGGGAACAAATGCGCAACGATGAATCGACGAACAAATCCAAGGTGTGGGAAACCGCGCCCTCGGTGGAATTCTCGATCGGCACCACACCGTAATTCACCTTGCGGCGGGTCACTTGCTCGAAGACATCGGCGAAATTCGCCTGCGCCGAATAGTTGACCGCATGGCCGAATTTCTTGATGGCGGCTTGGTGGGTCCAGGTGCCTTCGGGACCGAGGTAGGCGATTTTCAGGTCGTCCTCCAAGGCGAGCGCGGCGGACATGATTTCCCGGAAGATGGCACGCACGGATTTTTCGGGCAGGCGCCCGTGATTCATCGAGACGAGGCGCAGCAACAACGATTCCTCGCGCTCGGGAGCGTAGATTTGCAGGCCGTCGCGTTTTTTGACCAGACCGACATCATGCACGAGATCCGCACGCCGGTTGAGCAGGTCGAGCAGTTCTTGGTCGAGGGAATCGATTTGGTGGCGGATGTCGTCGAGATTCACGGCGTGGGTGGGGTTGGAGTTGGGAAAGGCTCGGCTGGGGTGGCGGCGGCGGCGGCGGGGCTGCCGATGGCGCTCAGGGCGAGTTGTTGTTCGGGATCCATGGCCGGCGTGGCCTCCTCGGGTTCCGGAAGTTTCACTTTGCGCAGTTCCGTGGCGTTGGGCAAATCATCAATGGAGCGGATCCCGAAATGCTCGAAAAACAAATCGGTGGTTTCATATAGCAACGGTCGCCCCGGGAGCATGGCACGCCCACCAATGCGGATCAGGTCGCGATCCAGAAGTTTCTGGATCATGCCATCGCAGGCGACGCCGCGGACGGCTTCGATGGCGGCTTTGGTGATCGGCTGGCGGTAGGCGATGATGGCCAGGGTTTCCATGGCCGGGCCGCTCATGCGTTCCGGCTTGCGGCCGGGAAAGAGCTGGCGGACGAAGTCGCCGAATTCGACCCGGGTGTAAAGTTTCCAGCCTTGCGGGCGTTCCAGGATGGTGAACGCGCGTTGACTTTCCTGATAGGACCGGTTCAGTTCGGCGATGGTCCCGGTGATTTGTTCGGCGGGGGTTGCAGCGAGTGCCGTCAACCACTCCGGCAGGGCGGGGGGGGCCTTGCCGTCTTCGGTTTCCCGCGCCCGGATGTCATCCGCCTCGGCGACCCGCGCCCGGACCAAGCGGGCGATTTCCTCTGCGGCGAGGGGATTCTGTGAGGCGATGAGAAGGGCTTCGACGATGGCACTGAGCTGCATGGCGGACCCGCATCATAGCCAATTGGACGAGCAATTCAAGCCTCCAGCCGTAATCCTGCTCAATGACTTATTTTGCGCTTCGTGAACTTTCGCCTTGATGGAGTGGGTTTAACGGGCTAACCCACCCCGCTCTTCCAGCCTGCAAGCCGCTTTTCGGATTTCGCCGGGGGAGTTTTTATCACCCACATCTTCATCTCTGCGCCATGGCCGCGAAGAATCCCACAACCAAGTCAGCTTCTCCTCCTCAGGGGGCCGTCAAACCCAAGAAGCCTGCCAAGGCGTCGAAATCCGTCAAACCGGCCAAGCCTGTAATGCCTGCCACGGCGTCGAAACCGGCCAAACCGGCCAAACCGGCCAAGGCCGCGCACCCGGCACCCAAGCACCCGGCTGCCAAACATCGTTCTTCTTTGGTGGATTTTCCGGTGCCTCCGCCACCGGTGAGGCCTCCCTTCGTGCCGCCGACCCCTCCGCCGCCGCCCGCAACGGCGACTTCCGGCGGCAATGGTTACCACAGTCCGGCGTTCATCCAGAAGCAGCGCCAGCGACTCTTGAATCTGCGCGATGAATTGGTGGACTCCATGTCCGGCATGACCCGCGATACGATCCGCAATGCCCCGGAAGGCTCCGAAGCCTCCGGCAGCGGCCAGCACCAGGGCGATGCCGGCAGCGATGCTTATGACCGTGATTTCGCATTGTCCGTGCTCGCCAAGGAGCAGGATGCGCTCTATGAAATCGAACAAGCTCTGCGGCGAATCCAAACCGGTTGCTATGGGATTTGCGAGATGTCGCAAAAAAAAATCCTCCAAGCCCGCTTGGAAGCCATCCCGTTTGCCCGGCTGACCGTCGAATGCCAGGCCCAATGGGAGAGGGAATTCGGCAAACGCCGCTTCCGTCCTTCCAACGAAGTGGGCTTCAGCGGAGGAAAATATGTCGAAGAAGAAGATTCCGAAACGGTTTCTCTTGACGAAGAGGAAGAATAAAGCCACATAACCCGTCCCAAGTTTTTCCCATGCCACGCGAGATCATCATCCTAGAATGCACCGAGGCGAAAGCCGCGGGCACCCCGACTTCACGTTACGTGACCACTCGTAACAAGAAGAGCCTCCGCACGCCCGGTCGTTTGGAGAAAGTGAAATTCAATCACTTCCTCAAGAAGCGCACCCTTCACCGCGAACTCCGCTGATATTTCCCCATGTCCGAACCTAAAACCGTTCAACGTCGCATCAATTTCCGCAAGGCCAACCGGCAGATGCCGCGCCGTCGCCATGACATCCCTGCGGATCTTGTCGTCCCCACCAATCCGGAGCTGCTCACCAAGTTCACCTCGGAAACCGGCAAAATCCTTCCCCGCCGCGTCACCGGAGTGTCCGCCAAACTGCACCGCAAGATCACCAATGCGATCAAACAATCGCGCCAGGTGAACCTGCTCCCCTGAGCCACCAGCTCCGGTCCGATATTTTCAACAAGCCGGCCCGCCACCAACGGGCTGGTTTTTCATGTCGGTGTCTTGGCGGTGAATCCCCAGGTTCGTCGGAAGCGGGACCATGTGGTCTATCAGGAAACTCCGAGCCCGCTACGGCCGCAAGGTCGTTTGCTTCGGCAGCGCGCAGGAGAGCCGCGACAAGGCGTCCCCCCGCTGAGACCGAGTGCAAGGATTTGCCAACAAAACTTCTTGGCAAATCGTGTCGTAGAGTTACGTTCCAGTCGATAAATGCTTTTCCATGAATTCGGTTGCAAAATCCCACCGCTCGCCTGAGTCCGCCATTTGGAGCCTTGTGGTTCACATGGTTTTGCCACTTCTGCTTCCGTTCGGACAGGCCTCCTATGGTGCGTCATTTGTGACAAGCCAGATCACCAGCTACTCCGGAAGTGTCGGCCAATGGGGCAACCCGGCCATCGCCAGCGGCAAGGCTGTCTGGTATGCCAACCCTACCAACAGCACTTTCTTGCCCAACTACTACGTTTACGACATTCCCACCGGCCAGGCCACCCGGATCACCAACTACAGCGGGTCTTCCGGTCGATTGAGTGATCCGGACATCGCTGACGGCAAGGTGGTCTGGTATGCCAATTCCACCAGCAACACAAACGCCCCAAACTACTACGTTTACGACATTGCCACCGGCCAGATCTCTCAGATCACCAACTACACCGGAAGTGTCGGCCAATGGGGTAAACCGGCCATTGGCGGCGGCAAGGTGGTCTGGTATGCCAACCCTACCAGCAGCACTCTCCTGCCCAACTACTGGGTTTACGACATTGCCACCGGCCAGACCTCCCAGATCACCAACTACACCGGAAGTGCCGGCCGATGGGGCAACCCGGCCATCGCCGGCGGCAAGGTGGTCTGGTATGCCAACCCTACCAGCAGCACTCTCCTGCCTAACTACTGGGTTTACGACATTGCCTCCGGCCAGACCCTCCAGATCACCAGCTACAGCGGAGTTTCCGGTCGATTGAGTGATCCGGACATCGCTGACGGCAAGGTGGTCTGGTTTGCCAACCCCACCAGCAGCACTCTCCTGCCTAACTACTGGGTTTATGACATTGCCACCGGCCAGACCTCCCAAATCACCAACTACTCCGGCAGTGTCGGTCAATGGGGCAAACCGGCCATTGGCGGCGGTAAGGCGGTTTGGTATGCCAACCCTACCAGCGGCTCGCAATTGCCTAACTACTGGGTTTACGACATTGCCACCGGCCAGACTATCCAGCTCACCAGCTACAGCGGAGTTTCCGGTCGATTGAGTGATCCGGACATCGCTGACGCCAAAGTGATCTGGTTTGCCAACCCTACCAGCAACGCGCTGGCCCCCAACTACTTCCTTGCCCAGTTCAACCAGCCGCCTGCCGACATCAGCCTATCCAACTCCACAGTGGCGGAGAACCAGCCAGCAGGGACGGAGGTCGGAACATTCTCGACGACCGATCCCGACCCGGGCAACACGTTTGCCTACACGCTGGTCAGCGGGGCGGGCGACACGGACAACGGCTCATTCACAATCAACGGGACAAGTCTGAGGACGGCGACCGCATTCAACTACGAAACCAAGAACATCTATGGCGTGCGCGTGCGCACGACCGACCAAGGCGGCCTGTGGTATGAGAAAGCCTTCACGGTACAAGTAACGGACGTTCCCGAGGCACCATTCGGGGTCTTGTCCTTCACGGCTGACGTTGCCAGTGGGGCCGGCATTCAGTGGACTTGCGAGGCCGGCTACTCATACCAAGTCCAGTATTCGGATACGCTTCAGCAGGATGACTGGCACGACATCGGTCTCGCTCAAGTCTGGAGCAATGGAGCACTCAACATGACTTACTTCGACCCTACGGCTGTCGGTCATGACAAGAGATTCTACCGCATAGCGAGGATCCTCGTGCCATAAATGCCGGATGGACAAACAGAACCGCAGCCTCAGACATCCTGAACCCTGAGGAAAAGGCATGTGATCTATTGAATTAAAGGCGGCTGGCAGAATGCCCGCGCCACAGTGGCCCGGGCATTCTGCCCGGAGCCAAGTGTCTCACATGATTTGCCGGACAAGTGGATCGGCCGAGGTCGTCCGCCACTACCCGTTGCTGCGCTTGCCGAAAAAAATTCGCTAAAAAAATTCGCTTGCCCAGACCGTGAATCCTGGATAGATGTTCCGCATAACTACCATGATTCGTGTTTTGCCTGTCTTAGTCGTCCTCGCCGGAGTCCCCCAGCTATGTGCCGCTGCGGCGATGGACCTGGCACCCGTCAAACAGTGGATCATCCGGCAGAATGACTTCCATGCGGTGACTGCGGATTTCACCCAGACACGGAGCATGTCGGCATTGCGCAGTCCGCTGGAGAACAATGGACGCCTGTGGTTCAAATCACCCGATTCGTTCCGCTGGGAACTCGGCAGCCCGGCCAAGTTGATCGCGCTGCGCATGAAGGATACGATTTACCTGATTCAACCGGCGAAAAAACGTGCCGAACGGAGTGTCATGAGCGCCATGAATCAAAATGTGAGCGGATTTGGGCTGGGCATGATGAATATCCCATTCGCGCACGATTTTGCCACTTTCCAGAAGCAATACGAAACGCTGGCAATCAGCATGGATGGGACCTGCTGCCACCTCGCTGTGCTGCCGCGCGATCCGCAAGCGCACAAGATGCTCACCTCCCTGAAGCTTGACTTCAATACCACCAACGGCAATCTGCTGTCGTTTGAAATACGAACGCGCGACGGCTCCTCGCTGCGCAATGAATTCACCAACGTCAAAATCAACACGAAGATCAACTCCAGTGTATTCGACTTCGACTTCACGGGCTATGAGGTGGTCGATGCAAAACAATAATTCACGATGGATCCTGCTAGGAGTGGTGGCGGTGACCTGCATTGCGATGGGTCTATCCCGGGTGAATTTCAACATCGATATCCTGGAGTTGCTGCCTGCGAAGCTCCAGGAGGTGCAGGGGCTGTCGATTTTTCTGAAAAACTTCTCGCAGCCGAACGAACTGGTAATCACTCTCGAATCGGATGATGCGGAGAGCGCGGAACTAGCCGCCGATTCCCTGGCCGAGCACCTGCAAGGTCGCGCCGATCTGGTGAAACAGGCGGTGGCGCGTCCCCCTTGGGAGAAAAATCCGGCGGATCTCGCGGAATTGCTCGCCTTTGCGCTGCTCAATCAGTCGCCGGAAAAAATCGGCGAACTCACCACCCGCATCTCCCCCGCCCAGGCACCGGAAACACTCACTGCCTCACTCGCCACACTCAGCGAGTCCATTTCGCCACAAAAGTTGGCAATGGCCAGCCATGACCCTTACGATTTTGGCGCATCACTCGCAAATTCCGATCTGCTGGCGCAATCCCAGCAATCCGAGTTTGCCTCCGCGGACGGTACTTTTCGCGTGCTCTACGTCACAGCGGCGAAGCCGTTGGAGAATTACAAGGCAACGATCATCTGGTCGAAAGCCATCAAGCAGGAGGCGGCAAAGTGGTGCGGTCAACGGAATGTGAAACTCGGATTCACCGGTCAGCCCGCATTCGTGGCGGACATTTCGGGCAGCATGGAATGGGACATGATGTCATCGGGCGCGATCACGCTTGTCGTCATCGCGCTGATTTTTTGGCTGTGCTACCGCCGGGCGCAGCCCTTGATGATTTTGCAGGTGCTGTTGATTTTTATTTTCACGGTTTCGCTGGGTATCGCCGGGCTGTTGCTCGATCATCTCACTGTCATCGGTGTTGGCTGCGCTGCAATCATGATCGGGTTGAGCGTGGATTACGGGTACTTCGTTTACCAACAATCGCGGCAGCAGCACGGGACCGTGCGCGCGCTCCAGCGACATTGCCTGCAAAACATCATGTGGACCGCCGGAACCACCGCGGCGGCCTTTTTCGCGCTGAACTTCAGCAGTCTTCCCGGTCTCTCGCAACTCGGCAACCTGGTCGGCATCGGCGTGATCGTCGGAGCCGTGGTGATGCTCGGTATTTTCGCTCCGATCACGGCCCGTTTCCATCGTCTGGAGCAGGCGCGTCCGGCGTCCACTCTGGAGCGGGGTTTTGCCACCCCACGCTTTCAGCGCTACGGTGCGTGGATCACTCTCATGCTCGTCGCCGTGTTGCTCGGGTCGCTCGTTTTCAAGGGGTTTCCGTCGGCGACATTCTCTCCTACGGCCTTGCGGCCACGGGCAAACGATGCCTATATCGCCTTGGATCGCCTTTCTTCCCGCCTTTCCGATGATCAGGACATGCTAAGCCTCGTCATCGCCGGCCATGATGAAAGCGCGGTGCTAACCCGGGATGCAATAATCAGGCGTGTGACACCTTTTAGGAAGTTAGGTAGGGCGTCGAGTATCCTCCCTTCAGTTTCTACATCAACAGCGCTTGTTGAATCGTCAAGGATTATGATTTTTGGAAGAGTTGTAAACGCCCTGGCCATTGAGAGCCTCTGTTGCTGACCTCCTGAGAAATTCTGACCTTTGCGGGTAACTGCTGCATCGTATTTTTCAGGCAGGCTTGAAATAAAACTATCTGCATCTGCGACCTTTGATGCTGCAACAGCTTCATCGTAAGTTGCAACTGTCCTCCCAAACGAGATATTGTCAATAATCTTTCCAGAGAAGAGAAATGCCTTCTGAAGGGCAATTCCAACTATCTGACGCAGGTTATCCTGAGTTATCTCCCTTACATCAATCCCATCTATGAGCACCCGCCCTTCAGTTACGTCATAAAAACGTGGAATGAGTCCGATAAGAGTAGATTTCCCTGAACCATTGGAACCCAGAAAAGCTACAGTTTGTCCAGGTTGTATCTCAAGATTTATTCCTTTAAGTGTCTCTGTTTCGCTTGACTTATCATATTTAAAGGAGACATTTTCATAAATAATATGACCTTTTGCCGTATCAGGATTTACTGTTTTACCTGACTTTGGCTCTGGTATTTCAGATGTAGTGACGAGTATCTCTTTTAAACGTCCTGCAGAAGCTTCGGCTGATACAATTTGGGGGATGAGAAGCGAAAGCTGCCACATCTGCGAGATAATAATAAACGTGTACTGGAAAAATGCAAGCAGTGCTCCAACCTCTAAAGTGCCGGCAAGAACC
>Ga0118677_10013720_pt1 | contig 11594 bp, 7 predicted proteins | sample AliMusrvi5mmetaG_FD_86154 | JGI IMG/M metagenome (GOLD analysis project Ga0118677, IMG submission 86154) | reverse complement strand
TCGGTTGAAAGAGGCGGAAGCCTCCGCCAAACTGTTGGGCGGATATTTCCATTATGCCGGCGGATATGATCTCGAAGTGGAATTCAGCTCGATCTACCGGCAACGGGCGACCCGGATCGTGCGGGAAGTGGATCCCTGGATCATCCTGACCAATCCTCCCATGGACTACATGGCCGATCATGAGGAAACGTCGAAGTTGGTTCGGACAGCGGCCTATATCGCTTCGGTCCCGAATTACGATTGCGGGTATCCAGTCAAGGCGACCGGGCGATTCCCATATCTCTATTATTGGAATGCCATCACCCTGAAGGATATTTTCGGGCGGCCCATGCCGATCTCCTGCCGGGTGGATATTTCGTCGGTGATCGAGGACAAGGCGGCGATGCTGGCCCAGCATGCTTCCCAGCGGGATTGGTTGAAGCATCATAACGGTTATGATCAGTATCTTGAAATGATGCGGGGCTGGTCCCGGGAAGAGGGCGCTGTCATTGGCGTGCCTTATGCCGAGGGATTTATCCAGCATATCAGCCAGGGCCATCCGCAGGATAATATCCTGAAAACCCTGCTGGGCGACCGCTGTCATCCCGTTGTGTGAAGCGATGGGGGTCGGATTTTTTCGGGGATACCAGACGCATGAAACGACGTGGGTTCGAACGGCTCGAGAATTTCCTGCTTCAGGTTATCCAACAGAAAGATACCCACAAAATCCCCAACCCTTGGCTCCGGCTCTTGTTATGGAACCTGAAGCAGTTGTCGAGGCTTTTTGAATCGGTGGTTCAATTCCGCCTGTTTCTTTACTCGTGCGGAATTCTGCGTCACCATACACTCGGGTGCCAGGTCATCAGCGTGGGCAACCTGACCGTGGGGGGGACGGGCAAGACTCCGGTGGTGGAGGTTTTTGCCCGGGATTTGCAACGGGCCGGGCGAAAAGTGGCCATTCTCAGCCGGGGCTACAAAAAACGCGAACCCCGCTGGATCGAACGGGTGGTTGACTCGATCCTGTTGCGCGACCGGCGGCGCCCGCCCCGGATTGTTTCCGACGGCCGGACACTTTTATTGGATTCTGACATGAGTGGCGATGAGCCCTACATGCTGGCCAATAATCTGCAGGATGTGGCCGTGTTGGTGGACAAGGACCGGGTGAAAAGCGGTCGGTATGCCATTGAAAAACTGGGGTGTGACACGCTGATCCTCGACGATGGATTCCAGTACCTGGCACTCAAGCATCGGGTCGAAATTGTACTCGTGGACCGCCGGAACCCCTTCGGAAGCGGGTATCTCCTGCCGCGCGGGATTTTACGCGAACCCATCAAGAACCTGCGCCGGGCTGATTTCGTTTTCATCACCAAGTGCGACGGACGGGACAACAGCCTTCTCAAGGAACAGATCCGGGCGTTGAATCCCCGGGCGGAAATCAGCGAGTGCACCCATCGTGCCCAATATGTCCAGAATGTCATCACGGGCGAACGTTACCCGCTGGAGTTTCTCCGGGGTCTGGATGTCACGGCGCTTTCAGGGATCGCCGTGCCGGAAGGGTTTGAACAGGAACTGGAGCGACACGGCGCGACTCTGGTCAACCGGGAACGGTTTGAGGATCACCATCGGTATGCCCAGCAGGAAATTCTGGATATCATCAATCACAGTCGCGAAATGCGGGTGGATGCCATCCTTACGACCGAAAAAGATTCAGTCCGGTTTCCCAAGATCGACCGGTGCGATGTGCCCATTTATTTTTTACGGGTCGAAATTCAACTCTTAAGCGGAGCGGAAGACTTCAATGCCTGCATCGCCCGAATTTGTTTCCGCTGACGTGCGCCACCGGCTGGACACCGCCCAGAATTTACTGGTGTGCGGGGTCAATTGGCTGGGGGATGCCGTCATGACCCTGCCGGCCTTGACGGCGTTTCGCGCCCAGCATCCCAATTTGCCAATTACTCTTTTGGTGCGGCGTTCTCTACTGCCATTCTGGAGTTGTGTGCCCGGTTTCGGACAGACCTTGGAATTTGAACGAGGTTGGCGTGGAAGCTGGATGACCCGACGTCGGGTTCGGAACGGGGCGTTTGACGTGGCGGTCATCCAACCGCATTCGTTTCGATCCGCAGGCATTCCTTTTTGGGCCGGAATTCCTGTCCGGATCGGATTGCCCGGTCATGCCCGGGATTTTCTGTTGACCCATCGGGTTCAGCCTTCCATCCAGGACGGGAGACTTCATCAGGCGTGGGAATCGGTTGATCTATTCGGTCTGAAGCTGGACAGCCTGCCGCCTCCGCCTTATCTGGATCCGCCTCTTACCCGAGGGGCGACGATTTTAAAGATCGCCGGACTGGATCCTGATCGGACCCGCATTGCGGTTCTGTTCCCCGGGGCAGCCCGAGGTCCATCCAAGCGCTGGCCGGCGCTGTATTATGCCGAGATCGGCCGGCGGTTGGAACAGGACTCCGGCCTGCGCGTTGTGCTGGCGGGCACCGAGGAGGATCGCCCGGTTTGTGAAGAAGTGCGCAACGCGATACGAGGCGGGGCGGTTAATCTGGCCGGTCGGACGGATCTAATCGAACTTGCCGCCATCCTCAAGGTGTGTATGCTGGTGGTTGCCAATGACAGCGGGGGGATGCATCTGGCCGCGGCCGTGGGAACCCCGGTAGTCGGAATTTTCGGGTTAACCGATCCGGCGCGGACCGCCCCGTTAGGGTCTCGGAGCCGGGTGGTCAGCGATTCCTCGGCGCGGAAGGGCCGGGATATTGCCCGCGATTCCGAGGAGGCCCGACAGGCATTGGAGCGAATCGAACCCGATCGCGTTTGGGCGGCGATTCGGGAAATATCGGGCTGAATATCCTTAAGAATGCAAATGGGAACACTATGAAGCGTGAAAAAATATCGGCCTGCATCACGGCCGGCGATGAGGAACACAACATCCGCCGGTGTCTCGAGAGCTTGCGCTGGGCGGACGAGATCGTGGTGGTGGATAGTTTCAGCAAGGACCGGACCGTCGAAATTTGTCGGGAATTCACCTCGCGGATTTACCAGCATGAATGGCTGGGCTACATCGGCCAGAAAAACCTGATCAAGGATCTCTCCGCAGGGCCCTGGATTTTGTTCGTCGATGCCGATGAGGAGGTGTCCCCGCAATTGCGGGATGAGATCCTGGATGAATTCGAATCCGGCCGGAATACGGAGTATGACGGATATGAGTTTCCCCGCATGGTGTTTTATATGGGGAAGTGGATCCGGCATGGGGAATGGTATCCCGATCTTAAAATGCGATTGTTTCGGAAGGACCGGGGAACTTGTGCCGGGAGCGAACCGCATGACCGAACCACGGTGCCCGGCGACGTCAAGCGTCTGAAAGGCCATCTGTATCATTACACCTACGACAACCTGAGGGACCAGATCAAGACGTTGAACGATTTTTCGACCATCACCGCCCGGACGATGTTTCAGGTGGGCAAAAAATTCCGTTGGAGCGATCTTTTTTTTAGGCCCCCGATCCGGTTTTTTAAGGCTTTTTTCCTCAAGCGTGGTTTTATGGATGGAATGCTGGGATGGATGATTGCGGTCATTTCCGCCTATGGCGTTTTTTTGAAATACGCCAAGCTCTACGAAATGTATCGCTGTCCGGTGCCGGTTGCCAAGCCGACCCCTGAGGGTGTTTCGCGGGGTGCCTCCGCGAAATAATCAATCGACTTTCAGCCCCGGGATCAGGCGCAAGGCGTTTTTATAGTAGATATCTTCGAGGACGGCGGGTGGCAGGCCCACGCCATAAATGGCCCAGCGGGCCCGACTGAAGGTGCCGTCGTAATCGGGCGGGAAGAAATATTCGTCAAACGTTTCCAGGAAACGAAAATAACAGCGATACATTTCAAGGGTGGGAGGCATATCGGTTCCGAAGAGGATTCGATGGCGATACCGATGCATGAATTCACGGGTGGTGTAAGGCTGGCGACCCAGCTCGTCCAAACGGGCGCTGAAGTCGATGCAGGCATTGGGATAGGTATCGAGGATGCGGGATACTTCGCCCAGATCTTCGGAGAGGCCGGCCGCATGGGCCAGGATGAAGGTGGTGCGGGGATGTTGGGCGAGAAGGTGATCCCGTTGGGCCAGGATCGTCCGGGGTCGGGGGAAACGGCTGGTATCGGCAAAGCTCCAGGATGGATATTTCAGCAGGGAATCGTAATGCTCATTGTCCGGCGTGACGGGGTCGAAAAAACCCAGCGGATCTGCCTGGTGGAGCATGACAGGGATGCCGAGTTTGCCGGCGGCCTCCCAGATGGCGGAGAGGCGCGGATCATCGACGGCGATCAGTTGTCCGGCACCATCCCGATAGTGCAGGCCCAGTTCCTTGAGAATCTTGAGACCCCGCGCGCCGCGGGCCACATGGCGCTCAAGCAGGGCGACAGTTTCCTCAACAAAGTCGGCGGCATCGGTGAAAAGGGTTTGATTCTTGGGACGGGAAAATGTGGCGGCAGTGAATCCAAAAAAACGTCCGGGATGACGATCGACGCAGTTTTTGAAGAAGGTCTCGATGTTCGCCGGGGCGAAATCGTAGCCGCCGGGCACGAACTTTAGATCTAGATTGCTGGTCAGGTCGGCATATTGGACCACGCCGACTTCATCCATCACGTGGACATACGCATCGACGTTGTCCCACTGTCCCCACAGATGGTTATGCGCGTCAATGACCGGGCAGGCGGCGCGGACCGGGATGTGTTCCTGTCGAACGAGATAGCTCCTGAGTTGCATGCCGCTTAATGTCCTATTATTTGCGGGTTGGCACAATCCGAAAATATTACACATCTTTTACTTTGCAGGGCGCTGTTTAATGGGCAAGATAGTCGACATGAATCTTCTGCTGGTCGAAGATGAAGTGGTTTTGCGCAAAGGCTTGGTGGATTTACTCCACAATGCCGGATATGGCGTGGAAGTCGCCGGCGACGGCCCTGAAGCGGTTCGCAAGATCGGGGAGGGGACGTATGATTTGGTTCTCCTGGATGTCATGTTGCCGGGGTTTGACGGAATTGAAGTCTGCCGTCGCATTCGTCCCACCCATCCGGCTCTGCCCATCTTGATGTTGACTGCCCGAGGCGCGGAAGATGACAAGGTCCGCGGTTTGAAGGCCGGGGCTGATGATTATGTGACCAAGCCTTTCGGCGCCCGGGAATTACTCGCCCGAGTGGAGGCTTTGGGCCGGCGGGTTCGGGCGACTCCGGCCGAACCGGAGGCCTTACAAATCGATGGATGCACGCTGGATCTGGGCCGCTTGGCTGCGTTTCGCGGTCGGCAGACCACGACCCTGACCGCCCGGGAGGGAGCCATTCTCCGCTGGCTCCATCGGCATCGCACGCGAGCCGTGACCCGGGCTGAATTGCTCGAGCAGGTCTGGAACCTGCGGCCCGACACGGAAACACGGACGGTCGATATGACCATTGCGAATTTACGCTCCAAAATTGAGCGAGATCCGGCCGATCCCAAAATCGTGCTCTGCGTCAAAGGCGTGGGCTATGCCTGGGGACAGGACGCGTCCCGATGAACTTCCGGATCAATCGATTATTTCTGGCGGTCATCCTGACCGCGTTGGCGGTGGCGTTGCCGTGTATCGCCTGGTATTGGGCGGGCTGGCATGCCGTGGATCAACAGGCACAGGCTTTACTGACCTCCGCGGATCGGTATGCGGCGGACATCTCGGCACGATTGGCGTCCCGATTAAGCGAGCGATTGAGTGCCTTATTAGAGGCGGAATCCCAGCGCCCTTTTTATCATTATCAGGCCTACTTCCATGATCCCCAGGGGGCGTCTGAAGGCGCCTCCGTGGTTCCCTCGCCCTTGGTTGCCGGACCCGGAGATCCGTTGATTCAATGCTATTTCCAGGCGGATGGGGAGACCGGTGCGGTTTCTTTCCCCACAACCGAAACGGATGAGCGAACGCAACAGCGGTCGGTCCGCAAAGGTGCGGGCGCCGATGCCGATCGGCAAGTCCAGCGGGAATTGGAGCGCGGGTTGGCGTCCATCCTGTTCGCCATCCGGGGCGAATCCGTATCGATGCCCACGGATGGGGGTCAAATTGCACAACAACAGAAAGCCCAGATCCCAGTACCTTCCCCCAAAGCCGCGTCCGGACCCCCGCAACAGCAAATCCTGAATGCGCCGGCACAACCCCGGGTGGAGGAGATGGAAACCAAGGCTTGGGAGCAGAATGCCGATGCGCAGGAGCTTTATTCAAATTTGCGGGAAGGAAAAAAAACGGATTCATCCGCCAGCCGGGCAAAGAAAAGCAGGCCGGAACCTGTTGCCGATGCGCAGGTGAAAATATTTGTGGGTCCTTTGAAATGGCGAACGGTGTATCTCCAGGGGGAGCCCACCTTGGTTGCCTTGCGGGAGGTGACGACTCCCCAGAACCGGCGTTTACAGGGATTCGTGCTTTCGTCGGCCGGCTTGGAGGATTATTTTCGGGCGGTGGATATGCCGGCCCGTCTGTTACCCGGTCGGCCACGCGCCGATACGGATGCGGCGTTGGAGTTGGGAGGGGAATCCTGGCGGGTCAGCGTGGATCGTCAGGCGGGACGCGAGAAGGCCCGGCAGGACGCGGTAGCCTTGCGCCGTGGGTTTCTCCGGGTGTTTGCCGGCGGGGCCGGGATTGCCCTCCTGGCTGGTTTATGCGTGGTGGGATTGGTTTGGCAGGCTGATCGGCTGGCGCGGCAACGCGCCCAGTTTGCGGCCAGTGCGGCTCATGAATTGAGGACCCCTCTGGCCGGATTGCGGCTTTATGCCGATTTATTGGCGGATGGGCTGGGCGATCCTTTGAAAATTAAACAGTATGCACAGTCCATTGCGGGTGAAGCTGAGCGGCTGGGACGGGTGGTGGCCAATGTCCTGGGATTTAGCCGGTTGGAAAGGGGGAGAATGTCAATCCGGGCGGTGCCGGGGAATTTGGTGGCGACGGTTCGCGAGGGGTTGGAGCGGCATCAACCCGCCTTGGAAGCGGCTGGAGTGCAGGTGCTTTTTGAAGGTCCAGAGACGATGGAAGGCGTGCTGTTTGACCGGGATGCTGTGGTGGAAATTCTGCAGAACCTGTTGGACAATGCCGAGAAATATTCCCGGACGGCAACGGATCGGGCTTTGCGGGTATCGATTAAGGCTGAAGGGGATCGTGCCGTGCTTCGGGTGATGGATCACGGGCCGGGAATTTCGCTGGAGCATCAGCGGAGATTGTTCAAGGCATTTGAGCGGGGACGGGGACGGGACACACCGGCGGGATTGGGATTGGGGTTGGTTTTGGTCAAAGCGTTGGCGGAAGCACAAGGGGCGGGGGTCTCGTATGCGGATAATGACAATGGCGGGAGTGTGTTTGCGGTAACATTTCGCATGAACACTGAACAAAGAGTAACCCTATCAGGAGCGTGAAATGAATCGATGGTCTCATGATCAAGCGCAAGCGTGGTTTATCAAGCAGCCGTGGCTTGTCGGGTGCAATTTCATTCCCAGTACGGCCATCAACCAGCTCGAAATGTGGCAAGCCGACACCTTTGATGTCCCGACTCTGGAACGAGAATTGGGGTGGGCGGCGGAGTTGGGCATGAACACGATTCGAGTCTACCTGCATGATCTTGCGTGGGACAGCGATGCGGCCGGTTTCAAGAAACGGATCGATCATTTTTTGCGTCTTGCCGCTCAACGCGGCATCCGGCCAATCTTCGTCATCTTTGATGACTGTTGGAATCCGAATCCCCAAATTGGAACACAGCCGAAACCCATCCCCGGCGTGCATAATTCGGGTTGGCTGCAGAGTCCCGGACAGGCCGTTGTCAATGACCCTTCATCTTGGCGGCGTTTGGAAAACTACGTCTGCGATGTGGTTGGAACGTTTGGGCAGGACGAGCGCATTCTGATGTGGGACCTATACAACGAACCCGGCAACCGCAAGCAGAACGAGCGGTCCTTGCCGCTCCTTTGCAAGGTATTCGAATGGGCGAGGGGCATCGAACCTACCCAGCCGATGACGGCCGGTATTTGGACAGATAATCGGGTGTTCAATACCTTTCAGGTTGAAGCATCGGATATCATCACCTTCCATAATTACGATAATGCCGTGATCCTGTCTGCGGAAATTGCCGATTTGCGCCAGTATGGACGTCCCCTTATTTGCACGGAATGGCTACGGCGCCCGTACAGTGATGTGGCTACCTGTCTGCCGGTGTTCCGGCAGGAGCAGGTCGGTTGCTGTAACTGGGGTTTGGTCAGCGGCAAAACCCAAACGATCTATCCCTGGGGTTCGCCCGGAGGTGGCCCCGAGCCCGCCCCGTGGTTCCATGATCTTCTACGGCCGGATGGTTCGCCCTATGATGCTGAAGAGAACCGGTTATTTAAAGCTTTCTTCAAGCCCTAATCCGGACATCTTCACGACCTAATCCTAATGATTGCGCGAAATCATCCAAATAGCGTTGCTATCAAGGTTCTCATCGGCTAAAGTGTGAAGGTAAAGTTATTTAACGGCCTACAGGGGATACGTTCACAACCGAATATAGACGAGCGATATGAATGAGAACCCAGCTTCGGATATCTCCACGGGACAACCTCCGGGTGCCAACCGTGAACAAGCGGCCGAACAGGAGCTACTGCGCATTTCGGAACTTCGTTATCGCCGTCTCTTCGAGGCGGCTCAAGACGGCATTCTGATACTCGATGCCGCGACCGGGGTGATCGTGGACGTGAATCCGTTCCTGATCGGTCTGCTGGGTTACAAGCGCGACGTTTTTCTCGGCAAGAGGGTTTGGGAACTGGGTTTCTTTAAGGACATCCTTGCCAATGAGGCCAACTTCCGTGAGTTGCAGGCGAAGGACTACATCCGCTACGACGACCTGCCGTTGGAAACCATCGACGGGAGGCGGATCGATGTGGAATTCGTCAGCAACGTCTATCTGGTGAACCAGCAGAGAGTGATTCAGTGCAACATCCGTGATAACACCGCGCGCAAGCGGGCCGACGTGGCCCGGCAGGAAAGCGAAGGGCGCTACCAAAAGCTGTTCGAGTCGAACGTGGTGGGCATGTGCCTGCAAGAGATCATCTGCGATGCCGAGGGCCGGCCCTGTAACTACCGTTTTCTGCAGGTCAATCCGGCGTTTGAACGGATCATGGGCCAGAAGGCGGACGACCTGATCGGACACACGGTTCTGGAAATGTTTCCGCAGGTGGATCCGACCCTGATTGAGCGCTACGGACGGGTAGCCCTTACCGGTGCCCCGGACCATTTCGAGCGGTTCAGCACTCTGCTCAAACGTCATTTTGAAGTCTCCGTTTACTCGCCGCAGCACGGCCAGTTCGTGCTGTTCGCGCTCGATATCACCGATCGCAAAGAAGCGGAGCTCAAGATCAGCATCGCGCTCTCCGAGGCCCAGCGGTTCCGGGAGGCGTTGGATCATGTGTCGGCCTTTGTCTACATGAAGGATACCCAATGCCGCTATATCTATGCCAATCGGCCCACGCTGGAACTGTTCGGTTGTTCAGCCACGGAACTGATGGGGAGCGATGATGCTCGATTTTTTTCGCCGGACACCGTCCGGCGGTTGCTCGAAGTTGATGCCCAGGCTCTCCGAGGGGAACTGACGAGTGAGGAATTTACCATTACCACTCCTTTGGGGGGACCACGAGTCTATTGGGACGTCAAGGCCCCGCTTTATTCCGGACCCGAGAACAAGACCATCGTGGGCTTGATGGGGATTTCGACTGACATCACGGATCGCAAACTTGTGGAAGAGGCGCTACGCGATAGCGAGCTGAAATTCCATTCACTTTATACGTCCATGACCGAAGGGGTGGCGCTGCACGAACTCGTTTACGACGCAACCGGACATCCGGTTGACTACGTGCTGCTTGATGTAAACCCGGCGTTCGAATTGCTCACCCATTTGAGTCGGGCTGCGGTGGTCGGGCGCAGGGCCAGCGAAGTGTTTGGAGGAAAAGCGCCGTATCTCGAAATCTACGCCGAGGTGGCCATCACGGGACACCCCACCCGGTTTGAGACGGCCTTCGAACCGATGAAGAAGACCTTTACCATTTCGGTTTTTTCGCCAGAAAAGGGACGGTTCGCCACTGTATTCGCCGATATTACCGAGCGCAAACAGGTGGAAAATGCCTTGCGCAGCAGCGAGGCACAGTTCCGCGCCATGTTCGAGATGGCTTCCATCGGTATGGCGCAGGCCAATCCGTATACCGGGCAGTGGCTGCGTGTGAATCAAAAAATGTGTGCGATCACCGGCTACTCCGAGGAGGAACTCCTCCGGTTGCGTTTCACGGAGATCACGCACCCCGAAGATCGTCAAAAGGATGCGGAGGCCTTCCAGCGGGTCGTGCGGGGCGACGCGCCAGATTACCGTTTGGAAAAACGCTATCTGCGCAAGGATGGGACCATCGCCTGGGTGAACGTCAACATGACAGTTATCCGCGATGGACCCGACCAGCCGGCACGCACCCTGGCGACCATTGAGGACATCACCGAGCGTAGGCGGGCGATGGAATCCCAGGTCCGTTTGGTGACGGCGGTCGAACAGGCGGCCGAGACCATTGTGATCACCGACATCAAGGGTACGATCGAGTACGTCAATCCCGTTTTTGAGACGATCACCGGCTATACCCGTGCCGAAGCCATTGGTCGGAATCCGCGCGTTCTGAAAAGCGGCAAACAGGATGCGGAGTTCTATCGGTCCATGTGGGCGATGCTGACGGCAGGTAAAGTATGGAGTGGCCACTTCATCAACAAGCGGAAAGACGGTACGCTCTATGAGGAAGAAGCCACCATCTCGCCCGTCCTCGATTCTGAGGGGAAGATCATTAACTATGTTGCCGTTAAGCGCGATGTCACCCACGAAGTCCGACTCGAGAATCAACTCCGCCAAGCCCAGAAAATGGAAGCGGTCGGCCGCCTGGCGGGGGGGGTGGCACACGACTTCAATAATTTGCTCATGGGGATCATGGGGTACGCGGAGGTGTGTCGGGAGCATATCAAACCCGGCGATGGGGCCCGGGAGTGGCTCGACGAGATTACGCGTTGTGCCGAGCGTTCGATCGCGATCACCCGGCAACTCCTGGCTTTTGCCCGCAAGCAGACCATCGCGCCCAAAATTTTGGATCTCAACGATGCGGTGGCCGGCATGCTCAAGTTGCTGCGGCGACTGATTGGGGAGGATATCGACTTGGTCTGGCAGCCCGGCGCAAATCTGCGCCCGGTCAGGCTTGATCCGTCGCAGGTAGACCAAATTCTTGCCAATCTGTGCGTCAATGCGCGCGACGCCATCACCGGGGTCGGGAAAATCACCCTGGAAACGGAACACATCACGATGGATGCCGAGTTCTGTACGCTTCATCCGGAAGCCATTCCCGGTGAATACGTCTTGTTAACGGTCAGTGATAATGGGAGTGGCATGGACAAGGGGACGCTCACTCAAATATTCGAGCCGTTCTTCACCACCAAGGGACTTGGCAAAGGCACGGGCCTGGGGCTGGCAACCGTTTATGGCATCATCAAGCAAAACAATGGGTTCATCTACGCTTCCAGCGAACCGGATAAGGGAACGACGTTCAAAATCTACCTGCCCGAGATTGCTGTA
>Ga0118677_10013718_pt1 | contig 11596 bp, 7 predicted proteins | sample AliMusrvi5mmetaG_FD_86154 | JGI IMG/M metagenome (GOLD analysis project Ga0118677, IMG submission 86154) | reverse complement strand
CAGCAGATGGTGCGGATGGACACTGCTAACAAAACCCTCCTGGACGCCATCAAGATCTGTGCCAGGAATCTGTTCTACCAGGCGCTCGCCCCGTTCAAAAAACTCTATGACAACAACCGCGTTCGCGCATCCAGTTGAGCTCAACAATGGCGGAGTGTCCGGTCCCGCTGATGTTATAATTCCAAGAGAAAATTCCTTTTGGGGTGCAGAGGATCATGGGATTGTATTTTGGGGTTTGTCCATGTCACCCTATCTGGACGGGCTACATGGTGAAGGAATATATATAGATTTTCTCGCTCGGGTCGCAGGCCAGGCCATGCCTTCAAAGATGAGCGTAAGCGTGTAGGGGCGTTCGCAACCATCTCTGCTATTTCTGCGGCGTGAGCTGCCGCGCCGGGCCGACCAACCGAATTTCCGCGTAGAGTTTTACTTTATCATCGCCCACCCAATCGACAGCAATCTCGGCCGGGCCTTTCGCCAGCGTCAGGAGCTTGGCGTTGACCTTCACTGTACGCAGCTTGTTCCAGTTGCGCCCGTAGATCACCGCATCTTCGCCGCCGGTGTAGCGAATGATCTCTTCACCCTTAAGCTCCGCGTCTTCCAGCGACACAGTCACGTTGCCCGGCAGTTTCAGCACCAGCTTGCTGACGGGCGAACCGAGGTTGAAAATCACGAAATTCACCGGCGCGTTTTCGTGCGGGTTGTCGGTCTTAATGATCGGTGTAGCCGCCTCGATATTGCCGGTGGCAACGTGGAGCGGATAGAGCGTCCACGAGGTCGGGCCGTTCTCCACCATGTGGAACTCGCGGTTGCGGTCGCCGATGAGCGTCTTGACATCGGCGGGGAATGCGTTGGCCTGGTAGGCCGTCTCCCATGCGTGCATGGCCTTGGTCAACTCATCAACATTGGGCATTATCAGCGCAGCGATGGGCGAGGTCTTTTTGCCACGCAGGTAGGCGTTCCAGTCGGGCGTGAAGGTCAGCGAGAAGCCGGCGTCATGCCCGCAGCGCAAGGCCATCAGCCACTCGACATCCTCGGAGCGGCAACGGCTGCTCTCGGCTGGCGCATCGCTAGCCACAGCGTACATCTGGGCGGCATACTGCCCCAGCATGTGTGGCAGCAGGTTGTGGCGGTACTGGTCCATGCGCATGAAGCGGTAGTCGAGCATGCCTTTTCGAAACTCGGCGCCCCACGGTTCGCCCCAGTTTACGCAGTCCATGATGTGATTGGTGTAGTTGTCCAGGCCGCTGCCTCCGAGCATGACCTTGCCCTTCCTGAGCCCCAGCGCGTCGTACCAGGCCTTCACGAAATCGGGAATCGCATAATCCAGACCGCAGCTCATAGTGCCCTCGACACCGTCGAACTCGTACTTATCCAGGTTCCACTCGATGCAGTTTTTCGCGGCACGCTGCGCGATCTCGTGATTCAGTTCGCGATTGCCTAGGAAGATCGGCGAGAAGAAGTCCGTTGCAATGAGCCGGTCGACGACGGTGCCCGCAGGGTGCGCCTCGACCGTGGTTCCAAACGCGCCGCGCTCGCAGCCTTCGAGCGTCGCGGGGGCGGCACCCTTCACGCTGCCGTAGGTCACCAGTTCCGTGCCGATACGGATGATTTTCTTTTGGCCGGGCGCACTGAAGGCGGCACCGTCAGTGACTTCAATGACAATGCCCTTTTCCGCGACGGCCTTGCTGAGTTTGCTGCCGCCGGAACTGGCCAGGCGCGGGTCGGCCTTGGGCGTAACGTAGGCGTCGTCGCCGGTGATGAAGGTTCCCAGCGTATGCACGCCGACTCGCAGTCCCGCCTTGTGCGCCTTGTCCACGCATGCCTTAAATCCTTCGCGTCCGTTGGGGAACTGCGCCTTCTTGGGCTCGAAGTGCCCCCACGTCTCCCACGGCGAAGGATGATAGATGAACGGAATGCCCGCGTCCTGCGCAACCTTGATGAACTGGTCGATGGTATCTTCCCCAAATTCAAATCCGAGGTAGGGCACGCCCGGCAGCGCCTTGACCCACTTGCCGTTGAGCGTGACATGCGGCAAGCCCTCGGCAAGTTCAATTGCCTCGATTATGCTGAGCATCTGATTGGGCGCGCAGCCGAACAGAGCGATCTTGCTGCCGGCGACGCCTTCGCCGGGGAAGCTCGCTTTGAACGTGTGCCCATATGCACTGGCGTCCGTCGGTCGCTCGCGGTCGCGGCAGTAGGCCGACAGCACGTTCTCCGGCTGACCGGGCGCGCGGTAGAGCGTCTTCGTATTGAGCACCTGCAAGCCAGTGCCGAAATTATCGTCCCAGAGCAGACCCGTCATCGCGCCAGCCTTTTGATTGGCGGTGCTGGTGTAGGGTCCCCAGATCACCATCTCCACCTTCTCGTTGGGCGTTACCGAGAGCAGATCAAATGTAATGTGCGTGGATTTGGCGGCAACCATCACCTTCGCTTTCACGCCCGGTTCGTAACTAAGCTCCAGTTCCTTGCCGGACCACACAGCGCCTGTCGGAGCGTAGGTCTTGCCGGCGACAACGATCCCCAAGATCGGGCAGGCCTGGTTGGCTGGAGAGTAACTTTTCTTGCTGGCGTCTGTCATGCTGCGGATGTGCCCGGTGTTGTCGATACCGATGCTGAACCCATCAGTGCTGAGTGTCTGCATGGCGGAATCCTTCGCAGGGCCTGTCTCGGCCAACGCGCCCGATACCCCGACGACGACGTAAGCAACCATCATAATCAGTCCAATTTTCATGTGTTCCTATTTTCTCAGTTCAGGCAGGTGGAAACGATAATCAGGTCGCTCTGGGCCATTTTCAACTTCGCGTTGCCGCTCACCGACCGCATGACCTCGGCAACAATGCCAGCCTTAACTGGCGGGCCGGCGAGAATGAGCACGAACGAAAAGTTTCTTCATCGCATTGGAATGCAGAATGTGCGGGCCTGCCACCGGCTACCGGGGGTAATCCTTCGGCGTTGGGGTTGAGGGTTGATCCTTCACGGGAGGCTTATCTGGGGGCTTGGTAGCCGGTTGGTCAGCGCCCGCTGGTTCGGCGTCTTGTTGGATGTCTTGATTCCTCGGGATGGCAGCCAATTCAAGCTATTCAGCCACGCGCCGACTGCGCCAGCAATCATATCTGTCTTGATACGGCGTACCCCGCACCAGAAGTAGGCGACGATTGCAACGGAAATCACTGCCACCGTCACAATAGCTAGCCTGCGGAGGGATCGAGTATTCATCATTTTCTGCCGTATATTCTGCCACGGGTCGTGATTGATCACGACGGGTCGCGTTACGTTGAGAAAAGTGGAAGTGTACGAGGGCAAAGTGTGCGGTTTGGATACCCTTTGCAAGATGAAAAATTGCAGAGGGCAGGCAGTCATCGCCGACGGCAACCGGATCACTTACAAAATCAACGGTGAAGTCACCACCGACATGACCGACAACAGCCCGAATGCACGCAAAGACGGGGTCATCGCGCTGCAAATGCATGCCTGATTCGACATGACGATTCAGTTCAAGGGATTCAAGATCAAAATGCTGCCTGCCACGAAGTAATTCTCTACTCTCTACTTCAAGGGCTGTCTTTGAGGCTTGCGTCGTGGGTGTGCGGCGCAGCCTCGTGATGAAGGAGAAGGGTCGGAGCGGTGGTTGATCCGTTAGCAGGTATCGGGCGAGACCGGGATATGCAATGTTTGTACACCGAGAACTGGTGTTGCGGTGCTTGCCATCCAGTCTGAGGGATTGAGAGTTGGTTTGGCAACCCGCTGCCAGCCTGCTATGACCCTATCTCCAGAGAATCCCCACCGCGATTATCGGTTGCCTGAAACATTGGACCTAAATCCAACGTCTCCAGTGTGCTGCATGCAACGATTTCGCTACTCCCTGCTGTTGGCACTCTTGCCATTCTTGTTAAGTGCTAGAATTCCGGCGGCACAACCCGCCCCGCTGCAGCCCGGCCCACGCTTGGATTATTCCAAATTCGCCTTTGAGCCGAAGGCCTGGGCCAAGCGCGAACTCAGCCTGCAACTGACCCCATGGACCGGCAAACAGGTGATCTTCCTGAGCATCGATGACACGCTGGATCCAATCCTGATGGGCCTCTGGGTATCACGACTCGACGCTGGTTGGCAATTGTACGCCGATCTAACAGGCCAAAAACCCGAGCCGTTCAAGCAGATCGGGGGCAAGGTCACGATTGCGGCGGTGCCGAGTGCTGATCTAACATGTGGAGCGGGCTGCGGTTTTGTGGGGGCCACAGGGATTGAGTTGGCAATGTTCTACGACGGCAATTATCCCGAGCTCAAGACTCACCCCAAGGCGATGCCACACTATGTATTTTACGAGATGGGGCGTAATTTTTACACATTTGGTGACCGGCATTCGTGCTTCATCACCGGCTTTGCGGTTTTCATGCGCTACGTATGCATGGACGTCCTGCACTACGAGGACACGGATGCAGCGACGCGCCGGACCATCGAGAGTGTGGAACCGCTGATGGCCGCCAGCGGCATGAGCTTTTTGGACTTGTTCACCACCAGCTTTGGCATCGGTGAAAAGGTTAGCCTCATCAAGGACAAAGACGGCAAGGTGATCGATCCATCTGACCAACCGGTGCGCTATGCCTCGGCCATGTTGCGCCTGCGCCGCGATTGCGGAGGCGAACCATGGGTGCAACGATTCTTCCACGAACTGGCCACCTGCCCGCAATCCAAAGCCAACACCAAAACCGGCGCTCTCAGCCAAGGCTGGTACTGGCTGTTATGCGCAAGTGTGGCGGCTCACAAGGACCTTAGTCCGGTGTTTGCCGGCGACTGGCACCTGCCGATCACCCAAGACACCCGCACTGCACTAACAAAAATCGAGTGGAGCAAGCCCGACCTCAGCGTGAAGGAAGTGGCGGCCACCGTGACCCCCGCCTGGCAAGACTAGAATTGAGAGAGAACCCGCAACATAATCGATCCATCATGAACCACCATCGTCCGTTTATTTTTCTGTTAGCATGTCTCACAGCCGCTTTGGCCAGCCCCGGGTTGCCAGCCGCCGACGCGCGTGCCAGCTTCATCCCGTGGCCGAAAAAAGTCGAAGTCGAGGCAGGCCAATTGCGTTTGGCGTCTGCGCGGATTGTGGCCAGGGCGCCGGTCTTGCTGCCACTGGCCAAGGTGTTGTCCGAGGAAATCGCCGCCACCACCCGCCTGAAGCTGGCGACCGGCAGCGGCCCGGGCGAGCCCGGCGACATCGTGCTAACACTCGACAGCAGCCTCAAGGACGAGGCCTACCGGCTCCGCGTGGACAGCCAGGCAGTCGTCTCCGGCGGCAACTACGGTGCGGTTGCCATGGGTACGGTCAGCCTGCTGCAGGCGATCGGCGGCCAGGGAGAGTCGGCGGCCTTATTGCGGGTACGGCTTGATGACAGCCCCGACAAGGCCTACCGGGGGTTGATGATCGACGTGGCGCGCCAATATCACACGATCGACAATCTCAAGCAGATTGTGGAAATGTGCCGGCTGTATAAGATTCGATATGTGCAGTTGCATCTATCCGATGACCAAGGGTTCATGTTTCCGACCAAGGCGTTTCCCAAGGCGTTCACGCAAAATCAAAATGGTGGCCAGCCATACCCGCTCGACGAGCTCACCGGCTTGGTCGCCTATGCCGATGCGCGCAACGTGACGCTTATTCCCGAGTTCGACATTCCCGGTCACAGTGGCGCGCTCAACCGCTCGGATCCGGACTTTTGGATGATCCGTGGCACCAAGCCCTATGAGCATCACGCCAGCATCAACTTTGCCCGCGACGAGGTTAACCAAGCCTGCATCACCATCATCGGTGAAATGTGCCAAGTGTTCAAGAGCTCGCCCTACTTCCACATCGGGGGCGACGAGGCCGATTACGTCTTCGCCGACCAAAACGTCCACTTCCAGGAGGCTTTTAAAAAACTCGGGCTGGGCGCCAAGGACCAGCATGAAATGTACCGGCGCTTCCTCGGACTGATGGATGCCGCAGTTAAAAAGAACGGCAAGCGCACCATCGTGTGGGAGGGGTTCGGCCGTGAGCCTAATAGCAAATTTCCGATGCCCAAGGATGTGATCGTGATGGTGTACGAGAACCGTTTCTATCAGCCGAACGACCTGCTGGCGGACGGCTACACGGTGATCAACGCCTCGTGGACGCCGTTGTATGTGTTGCGCAATCTGACGGATTACACGCAGAAGATATTCGAGTGGAATATCTATCGGTTTGGTGCATACACCAAGGATTATGCGGCCACCACATGGCGCCAATTGGACTCCTCCGCCAGTATGAGCGGCACGCAGGTTTGCTCATGGGAACAACCCCAAGCCATGGAACTCGGCAACCTCCGCCGGCCGCTGGCAGCGATGAGCGAGCGCGTCTGGAACGGCGCTGCAGGCAAGACCTGGCCGGATTTTGAAGAACGCCTGGCCGTCACCGACGCCATGCTGGAAAACCTGGCGCGCACCGTGCACTGGACATACCAGGGCCTGTCTAACGCCGAGGAACGGATGTTCGAAAAATCATTCACCCTGACGATGGCCGCCGCCGAAGCGGGCACGATCCGCTATACGATCGACGGCAAGCCACCGACGGCCGAATCGCCCGAGTACAAGGCACCCGTCACCATCGAGCAGGCCGGTTATGTGCGGGCGGGCCTGTTTAACGGTGCCGGCAAGCAGGTCGGGCCGCTCAGTGAAGATCATTTCCGCAAGGTCGGCAAATAATGGCTGGTTAGGGACGGGCTTGTCTAGCAGAAAGCCCGTTACTTCTGCTCGCGGCGGCGAAACTCGGAGGGGGTCAGTCCAGTACGCTGGCGGAACCTGGCGTTGAACAGCGCCAGGTTCCTAAAGCCGGATAGCTCCGCCACCCTGGCGACCGATAGTCCGGTTTCTGCCAGCAGTTTTCTAGCTCTATCCAAGCGGACCAGTCGGATCTCCTCGGCGGGGGAGTGGCCGAGCCGGTCGGCGAAATGCTGGTCCAAGGTCCGGCGTGCGATGCGCAGATGGCGCACCACGTCGGCTACCTTGATGCCCTCGCAGGCATGTAGGCGGATGAATTCCACCGCGCGACGGACGTCGCCCCCCCCGCGGTATTCGGCGCATGTTGATTCCCGTTCGACCACCCTTTCCGGCCCGATGAGCAACGGATGGTCGGGTACTGGCGCGCCGTCCATCAACCGATGCAACAGTTTCATCGCCTCGAAGCCAACCGTCTCGGCGGCGGTGCGCACGCTCGAGAGTGTTGGGTTTTGACAGCGGGAGATCGGCCAATCCCCAGAGCCGAGCACCGCCACCTCTGTCGGCACGTCAAGGCCGAGTTCCTGGCACATGCAGCAGACGACCCAAGCTTGGCAGTCGTTTAGGGCAAACACCGCGAGCGGTTTGGGTGCTTCGCGCAGCAGTTGGGCCAAGCCTACCTCGGCGCGGATCCGCTCGAGGTCTTCCTGCACGCCATCCGGGCGGAAGCTCAGGTCGTAAGCAAGTGCCGCGCGGCGGTCATGTGCCGCCAATACCCGGTTAAACGCCTGATGATGCCCGGCCATGGCAGTTGGATCGACGGCCACCGTGCCGATGAAGGCAAAATGCTCGAAGCCGCGCTGGATAAAATTTTCCGCCGCACACGACATCACCGCGAAAAAGTCTAGACCAAGTGACCTGGCATCATTATCTGGGCGGGCAGCCTTATGCCGTCTTGCGCTGGACCGCCGGTGCCGATGAAGGCGGGTTACTCCTTTGGAGCGATACCAGTGCGAGCGGCTGGAATGGCGGCCCACCGGTCGCCAGCGACATCGCCACAATCCCTAGCGGCACCGTTAGCTTCGCCCAGCATGACACTTTCGGAATCGACCGCACGAACACTTCAGCCACCATCAACCTCAATGGCGGCACGCTGGCCTCTGCCGGATGGTTCAAAACAATTTGGAATCTCAACCAGAACGGCGGCACCCTGCTGTGCAATGGCGGTGCTTATCCCCAGTTCCCGGCATTTCAGCTGGCCGGTACGCTAACAGCAACGGGGAGCAGCAGCATCAGCGTCGGTTCCGGCGAGAACAATTTCGTCAACATCGGCGGCGATGGCAACCCCACGCTGACTGTTAGCGCTCCGAATGTCACCGACAGCCTGACCGTGAACGCGCCGTTCCAAGATTCCCGCTACGGTCCGAATTCTTTGACGAAGACGGGCTCAGGCACGCTGACGCTTAATGCGGTGAACGCCTACACCGGCGACACCACCGTCGATGGCGGTACGTTGGCCATCGGTGAGAATGGCGTGTTCGCCGTCGGCTCATCCTTCGGCAGGGCGAGCACAATGGCCATCAACAGCGGAGCGGTGGTCAACGCGGGCGGCAGCGGCCGCATTGTCACCGCTACCTATATCGGCGGCAAGATCAACAACACCGGCGCAGAGGGCGTGGGCACGCTCACGATCAACGGCGGTATTCTCAACGTGGCTGCCGGGAGTGCTTCCGGCACCTATGGCGATTGCTCGCATGTGTGGCTCAACCCGTATGGCGGAACCGGCAGCACGATCAACCTCAACAGCGGCACACTGAGCAGCGCCCGGCCCATTGCCAAAGGCAGCGGAGGCGAGGCGTATTTCAACTTCAACGGCGGCGTGCTGCAAGCCGCCGACGACATCAACCTCTTGGATAACGCCGGCACCTTGACCGTCAACCTCATGGCTGGCGGAGGAACGATCGACACGAACGGATTCCTTGTTAGTGTACTTCCGTCCATCGGCGGCAGCGGCAGCTTGACCAAGACAGGAACCGGCCTGCTGGTGCTCACCGGGACTAACACCTATGCCGGCGACACCACGATCAACAACGGCACGCTTGCCATTCAAAAGCCATATCTCGCGGCCGCGTCCAACATCGTCATAGCCGCCGCAGGCAAGTTGACCTTGGACTTCGACGAGTCCCTTGGTGATGTCAGCAACACCGTCGCCACCCTCACAATCGGCGGCGTCGCCAAGGCATCTGGCACCTGGGGTGCCACAGGTTCCGGAGCGACACATATTGACAACACGCATTTTGCCGGTGTGGGCACTCTCGCGGTCACCACTGGGCCGTCGCTCACGGATTACGACGGTTGGATCGGTCAGTTCTTCCCCGGAGTCACCGATCCGTTGGTCATTGGCGATGCCGCCGATCCGGATGGTGATGGTGTCTCCAACCGCTCGGAATACGCGTTCGGCCTCTTTCCTAACAGCGGCACCTCGGTCAACCCGATCACGGTACCGCTGGACAAGAGCGCCGGAACCTTCACCTACACCCGCCGTGATCCCACGCTAACCAGTCTCAATTATACCCTCTGGACCTCGACCAACCTCGCGAGCTGGACCGAGGATCCGGGCGCGAAGCAATCCGCCGGGGCGATCGATCCGAACGGCGTCCAAGCTGTGGTCGTCACGCTCAGCACTCCGCCGACGGCCCCTGCATTCTTCATCCAGATTCGGGCCAATTGAACCATACCCCTATCTTCAGGCGGGAAGATTGATACCGCCGGAACATGACAAATTGCCCCGGGCGGAGCCATTCCAGGGCGGAGTTTGGTGATCATTTCCCCAAACTCCGCTCAATTTTTTTCCAACAAAGGACAAGGCAACTATGAAGACAATCCGTCAGACAAATCGTGTCCGTTAGGGCAAATCCACTATGACACAGAAATTTTTGCAGCGGCGAAGGGTTTGGGGATTGGTTGCGATGTCCTGCGCACTTCTAGCAGTCGGAACCCAAGCCATGGCCGCCGACGTGGTTCTCGCACAAGCCAGGACCGATTTTAACTCGGTCACCCCGGCCAACACCAACACCACCGCCACTTGGGGTGGCAGCTTGGGCATCCCGGACACCTACGGCCGCACCGTGTCGTTGACCGGTTGCGGGTACTGGAACTACTACCAGACGACGAGCTCCACGGAACCGCTTCAGAACCTCGCCCGGTTATCATGGCAACAAAACAGCGTTTGGCTTGCAGGCACGCATGGCTTCGCGGGAACCGGCGACAATAACATGCATACGGTTGCGCTCACCTACGATGCCGCCCCCGCCACGGCCGGGGTGCAGGACGGTGCTGGCACAGGATGGGACGGCAGCACCGCCAATTGGTGGAACGGAAGCAGCGATGTCGTGTGGCCAGACACGACCGCCTACGAGGCGATCATTGGCGCTGGCAGCGGCCCGGCTGGCACCATCGCCGTCACCGGCACGCGGACGCTGAACAAGCTCACCTTCAACTCGCCCGGCAGCGGATCCTACCTGCTCAGCGGAGGTACACTGAATTTTGGCGGTACCACGCCGACCATCACCGGCAGCGCGGGCGCCACAATTTCCAGCATCCTCGCAGGCACGGCGGGTCTCACCAAAATTGGCGCGGGTAACCTAACACTCTCCGCGCTCAATACCTTCAGCGGCGATTTTTCTATCAGCCAGGGCACGGTCACTGCCAATGCCGGCTCGGACGTCCTCAACCGCAGCAACGGCCCCCTTGGCAACCCGCAAGCCAACGCCAGCAAAATCGTCGTCGCCACCGGGGCCACTCTTGCCTTCACCGCCCACGATTCGCTTGGCAATGCGCCGTCCCTGCCGCAGGTGTTCGTCGAAGCTAACGGCGGCACCGTCACCACCGATGGCCACCTCGTCACCTTGGGTCCGGTCACGCTCAACAGCGGTGTTCTTACCGCCACCACCGGTTTCACCACCAGCTACGGCTACCAGTTGAATGGCACCGTCAGTGTGACCGGCGCATCGACCCTCAGTGCCAGCGGCGGCCGCGGGTTCTATCTGAGCAACGTCGGAACCCGCGTCACCACCTTCGATGTGGCCGCCGCTTCCACGTTGGGCGTTTCCGGCCCCCTGATCAACGGCTGGAGCAACAGCGCCTCAGGGTTAACCAAAGCAGGAAATTGCACCATGATTCTAACTGGTTCCAATACCTATGGCGGAACCACCACCATCACCGGCGGCACCCTGCAAATCGGCGACCATGGCAGCACCGGCAACCTCGGGAGCGGAAGAGTTTCTAACTATTCATCGCTTGTCATCCGCCGCAGCGACCCCGTCACCATCGCCAACAGCATCAGCGGCAGCGGCTCTTTCTCCCATGCCGGTGACGCAATGTTGACCCTGGCCGGCAACAACACGTACACCGGGGACACCCTGGTCAATCACGGCACACTCACCCTTGCCACCGGCGCTCGCCTCACTTTCCTGCCCGCCGCCAATGGTATATCTAACGAACTGACAGGTTTTGGCAGCGTCACCTTTGACGGCACCTTCTCCATTCTCACCGCCGCCGTCACCAGCGGCAATTCGTGGAACCTGATAGATATCAGCCTAACAAAGTCATTCGGCGCGAACTTTGCCGTGGCCGGTTTCAGCTGCCAGCCAGACGCTTTCACCTGGATCATGACTTCCGGCAATCAAATCTGGACCTTTTCCGAGGTCACGGGCAACCTGACCCTTGCATCCTGCGCACCACCTATCGTGACCCCGGCTCCGGTCGCATCTGCCACACCACCCACGGCCGCCTCACCGGACTCGCCCTTGACGAGTTGCTCGTGATCCAAGCGACGCTGCGCGGCGAGGTCATGCTCAAGTCC
>Ga0118677_10013717_pt1 | contig 11596 bp, 11 predicted proteins | sample AliMusrvi5mmetaG_FD_86154 | JGI IMG/M metagenome (GOLD analysis project Ga0118677, IMG submission 86154) | reverse complement strand
GACCGGTAGCCGTCATCGGCGCCGGCCAGCCGCCCCTCGTCCACGTCGTGCATCCGCACCGTCAGCCCGACAGCCGCAAACAGCCCGGCCCAGCTGCCGCCGGTCAGCCCGGCGCCGATGACGGCTACCGGTCCGTGCGGCGTGTCCGCGGGCTTCGCTTCGCCCCGCCCGCTCTGTGTGCCTGCTGTCTCCATGCCGAGGTACCCTCCGCGTCGGTTGCAGCGATTCTACGTCGGCGCTCGAAATGGGTAGTAGAGTCCCGATGCGGGCGACGACGGGCCCGCCCGCCCCACACGTGAAGGCAGGAGGCACCACATGGCAGACATCAGGCACAAGCGCATCGCCGAGTTCATCGCTCCGTTTCGCGTGACGCCGGGCAAGCGGGTCGTGCTCGCGCGGGACTTCGACCCGGCCTTCAAGGCGGGCATCGCCAGGAAGAAGGACGGCGAGGAGCTGCTGCGGCACGGCGTGGAGCTGCTCGCCGAGTACCAGGACAAGCTCGCCGCGCAGGACACCTACGGCGTGCTCATGGTGCTGCAGGCGCTGGACGCCGCCGGCAAGGACGGGACGATCCGTCACGTCATGAGCGGCGTAAATCCGCAGGGCGTGGAGGTCCACGGCTTCAAGGTGCCGTCCGCGGAGGAGCTCGATCACGACTACCTCTGGCGCTACGCGCAGCGCCTGCCGGCCCGCGGCGACATCGGCATCTTCAACCGCTCCCACTACGAGGAGGTGCTGGTCGTACGCGTTCACCCCGCGATCCTCGACAACCAGCGCCTGCCCGAGGCCTCGCGCAAAGGCGACATCTGGAAGCGGCGCTACCGCGAGATCAACGACTGGGAGCACTATCTCAGCGACCAGGGCTACCGCCTCGTCAAGATCTTCCTGAACCTGAGCAAGGAGGAGCAGCGCACGCGCTTCCTGGCGCGCGTGGACGTGCCCGAGAAGAACTGGAAGTTCTCGAGCGCCGACGCCAAAGAGCGTACGTACTGGGACGACTACCAGAAGGCCTTCAGCGAGATGCTCAGCGCCACCAGCACCGAGTGGGCGCCGTGGCACGTGATCCCCGCCGACCACAAGTGGTTCGCGCGCATCGCCGCCGGCGCCGTGCTCATCGACACGCTCATGCGCATCGACCCGCGCTACCCGGTGGTCGGCGAGGAGCAGCTCAAGGCGCTGGCGCAGACGCGCCTCGATCTGGAGGCTCAGGCTCCGGCCGGCGCCGCGCCGGACCCGGCCGCCGTCGAGATCGCGGCCGAGAAGAAGAAGGCCAAGAAGGCCGCGAAGAAGGCGAAGAAGGCCAACAAGGCGACGAAGAAGGCGAAGAAGGCCGCCAAGGCGGAGGCCGGCGAGTAGGAGGCCGGCGAGTAGGAGGCCGGCGAGTAGGAGGCCGGACACAGCGCAAGGCAAGGGTCGCACGGGGCACGAGGCAAGGGTCGCACGGGGCGCCACATCATGCGCAGCGCTCAGCACCAGATTCGGCACCAGATTCGGCACCAGATTCGGCACCAGATTCGGCACCAGATTCGGCACCAGATTCGGCACCGAATTCGGCACCAGATTCGGTGCCGAGCCCTTGAGAGCCATGGGGCGGTCGCCTGGGGGGCTGCAGTCGTGCAGCGAGCGGCTTGCGCCTCGAACGCGTGTGGTGGCAGGCTCCAGGCATTGGCCCGAGCTGGGTCTCGGGCCAGGCAGAGCCGGCGTGCCCGGGCGGCCTCGGCCTACGCCGGGGGCTCAGCCCAGCCTTCCCAGCCTCAGCCCAGCCTTCCCAGCCTCAGCCCAGGAACGCCCCCAGCTCCTCGACGAGCTTCGCCTTGGGCATCGCGCCGACGATGCGCTGCTTGAGCTCACCGCCCTCGAACGCGAGGATCGTGGGGATGTTCATCACGCTGAACTGCTGCGCCACGGCCGGCGCCTCGTCGACGTTGAGCTTCACGAACTTGACGTCGGCGTAGTCGCCGGACATCTCCTCGAGGACGGGGCCGATCATGCGGCACGGGCCGCACCACTCGGCCCAGAAATCGACGAGGACCTTGCCCGGGGCCTTCACTACTTCGGCCTCGAAGTCGTCCTGCGTGACAGCGTCCACGTATCCCTCCTGGAGGATGGTTTTCAGGCCGGCGCGGCGGTGCTGCCGCCGGCCGCGTCGAGGTACTTCTCCGCCTGCACGGCGGCGAGCGCGCCATCTCCCACGGCGCGCGCGATCTGCTTGAGCGGTCCCACGGTGGCGTCGCCGCAGGCGAACACGCCCGGCAGGCTGGTGCGTTGCAGCCCGTCGGTGACGATGTAGCCGTGCGCGTCTCGATCGACGACGCCCTCGAGCCAATCGGTGTTGGGGTCCTGGCCGATGTAGATGAAGACGCCGTTCACCGGCAGGTTGCGCTGCTCACCGGTCTTGACGTTCTCCACTTCGAGGGCCTCCACCATGTCCTTGCCCTCGATGCGCCGCGGCACCGAGTCCCACACGAACTCGAACTTGCCATTGGCGAAGGCGCGCTCCTGGGCGATCTGCGCGGCGCGGAGCTCATCGCGGCGGTGCACGACGTAGACCTTGTCGGCGAACTTGGTGAGGAACATCCCCTCCTCGACCGCGGAGTCGCCGCCGCCGATGACCGCGACGGTGCGGCCGCGGTACAAGGCGCCGTCGCAGGTGGCGCACCAGCTCACGCCGCGGCCGATGAACTCCGCCTCGCCGGGGATACCCGAGCGCCGCGGCTCCACGCCCGGCGCCAGGATGACGCTGCGCGCACGGATGGTCCCGCGGTCGGTGGTGACGGCGAGCCTGCCTTCAGGGTCCTGCTCGATCGCCGTCACGCCCTCGATCTCACGCACCTCGGCGCCGAACTGCTCGGCCTGCTCCTTCATCTTCTGGGAGAGGTCGAAGCCCGAGATGCCCTCGGGGAAGCCCGGGTAGTTCTCCACGAGGTCGGTGAGGGCGATCTGCCCGCCGGCCATGTTGCGCTCGAGGATCGCAGTCTTGAGGCGTCCGCGGCTGGCGTAGATGCCGGCCGTGAGGCCGGCCGGTCCAGCGCCGACGATCACGACATCGAAGAGCGCGCTGTCAAGATCCGTGTCGGGCAAGAGTGGCTCCTGGGCTGAGGTCATTGCTGCGTGACTACGACGGCGTGACGTTGACGGCGTGACTATACCCGCACGCCGTCAGAGCAGACCGCGGGTGACGAGCTCCTCGGCGATCTGTACGGCGTTGAGCGCGGCGCCCTTGCGCAGATTGTCGCTCACCACCCAGAGATCGAGGCCGTAGGCGATCGTCGCGTCCTCGCGGATGCGCCCGACGTACACGGGATCGCGGCCCTCGGCGTCGAGCGGCAGCGGGTAGCGCAGTTCGGCCGGGTCGTCGACGACGACGATGCCGGGGGCGCCGGCGAGCAGCTCGCGGGCCTCGCCGGCCGAAAGCTTCCGCCTCGTCTGCACGTTGACCGCCTCGCTGTGCGCGCCGAAGACGGGCACGCGCACGCAGGTGGCGGTCACCTTGAGCGCCGGGTCGGCGAAGATCTTGGTGGTCTCGTCGACCATCTTCTGCTCTTCCTTGGTGGCGCCGGAGGGCAGGAAGCCATCGATGTGCGGCAGCACGTTGAAGGCGATCTGGTGCGGGTAGAACTGCGGCTCGACAGGCTCACCGGCCGCCCACTGCCGCGCCTGCGCCTCGAGCGCCGCGATGCCGCCCTGGCCGCTGCCCGAGACCGCCTGGTAGGTGCTGACGACGACGCGCTCGATGCCGGCGGCGTCGTAGATCGGCTTGAGCGCCACGACCATCTGGATGGTGGAGCAGTTGGGCGTGGCGATGATGCCGGTGTTGGCCGCGAGGTGGTCGGCGTTGACCTCCGGCACCACCAGCGGCACCGTCGGGTCCATGCGGAACATGCTCGACTTGTCGATCACGGTGGCGCCGGCGGCGACCGCCTGCGGCACGAACTCCTTGCTCACGGAGCCGCCGGCGGCGAAGAACGCGAGGTCGACGCCGGCGAAGGAGCCCGGGCCGAGCTCCGTCACTTCCAGCTCGGCGCCCTTGAACGAGAGCCGGCGGCCGGCCGAGCGCGCGCTGGCGAGGAGACGCAGTTCCCCGACGGGGAACGCCCTCTCCTCGAGGATCGCGCGCACCGTGCCGCCAACGACCCCGGTGGCCCCGGCGATGGCGACGGTGTACTCCCGGGCGGCCATCAGAGGGTGCCCCTGTCGGCCGCCTCGTGGAACACGGCGTCGTCGTCGAGCTCGAAGACCTTGTGCAGCTCGCGCACGGCCTGGTCCACGTGCTCCTTGGCGATGACGCACGAGATCTTGATCGGCGACGTGCTGATCATGTCGAGGTTGATGCCCAGGTTCGCGAGCGTCTGGAACATCTTCGCGGCGACGCCGGGGTGCGTGCGCATGCCGGCGCCGATGACGCTGATCTTGGCGATCGACGGCTCGATATCGAACTCGCGCGCCTCGAGCTCGCGGGTGACGTCGCGAAGCGCCTTGTCGGCGGCCGGGATGTCCTCCGCGGGGATCGTGCAGGAGATGTCGCTGTGCCCGCTCTCGCTGGTGTTCTGGATGATCGTGTCGACGTTGACGTGCGCGGCGGCGAGGGCGCTGAACACGTGCGCCGCCACACCCGGCCGGTCGGGCACGCCGCGGACCACGACCTTGGCTTCGTCGGTCGTGTACGTGACGGCCCGGATGATCGGCTGTTCGAGCTGCTGGTCGGTGTGCATCGGGTCGCCTCCGTCTGTGACCCACGTGCCTTCGGCGTCGGTGAAGCTCGACCTCACGTGGATGGGGATGCCGTACTTGCGCGCGTACTCGACGGAGCGCAGGGCGAGCACCTGCGCGCCCGACGCCGCCATCTCGAGCATCTCGTCGTAGGAGATGCGGTCGATCTTGCTGGCCTTGGCCACGAGGCTCGGATTGGCCGTGTAGACGCCGTCGACATCGGTGTAGATCTCGCACACTTCGGCGCCGAGCGCGTGCGCCAGAGCGACGGCCGTCGTGTCCGAGCCGCCGCGGCCGAGCGTGGTCACATCACGGTCGGTGCTCACGCCCTGGAAGCCCGCGACGAGCACGATCTTGCCGCCCTCCATGGCCTCGCTGACGCGCGCCGGATGGATGTCGAGGATGCGCGCCTTGGTGTGCACCGTGTCGGTCACGATGCCGGCCTGCGAGCCGGTGAGGCTCACGGCGTCGTAGCCGAGGCGGTGGATGGCCATGGCGAGCAGGGCGCAGCTGATGCGCTCGCCGGCGCTGAGCAGCATGTCCATCTCGCGCTCGGGCGGATCGGGCGTGATCTCGCGCGCCAGCGCGACGAGCTCGTCCGTGGTGTCGCCGCGCGCGCTCACGACGGCGCACACGCTGTTGCGCTGCTCGAACGTGGCTACGATGCGCCGCGCGACGTTGGCGATGCGCGCGGCGTCGGCGACCGAGGTACCACCGTATTTCTGGACGACGACGGGCAAGACGCGACCTCCGGGGAGAACGGCGCATAAGTCTAGCAGACGCCCGCGCCGTCCGACGCCGGGGCTACCGCTGGTGCGTCGCGATGAACTGCGCCACCTTGTAGCGCGCGCCTTCGTATGCTCCCGGATCCTGCGAGTAGTGTGGGAAGTTGAAGATGTTCTTGTTGATGATCCTGCCGGTGAAGCTCGTGATGGAGCTGAGGGCGCTGTTCACGACCGCCTGGCCGCCAGGGAGCGCCGCCGCGAGGCGCAGGTACTCGCGGTCCTCGAGACCGTCGCGCAGCGCCTCGAAGCGCAAGGACGAGACCGGCGCGGCGTACGGGTCGTCCAGTCCGTAGCCGGCGGCGGGGTCATAGCCCGGGTAGAGCAGGCACGAGTCGCCGTTGGCCTTCATGCCGCGCACGTACGAGAGAGGATCCTTGTACGGGTCGCGCCACACCGACGAGCGAGTGGGCGACGACCACTCGTTGAGCGCCCAGTTCATGAGGCCGTCGACGTCCCACCTCTGCATCAGCCAGCCCCACACGCGCTGGTCCACGTTGCCGTCGGGCTTGTCGATGATGTAGTTGGGGAAGCGTGAGATCTGTGGGTTCACGTAGGAGTACCACCAGACCTCTTTGCCCGCCGCCTTCCGCTGGCGCAGGGCCGGGATGCGCCCGAAGAAGTAGAAGTAGCGCACGCCCCAGATGTCGACGTCGTCGAAGAGGAACCCGTTGGCCTGCTTGACGCCGCCGAGACTCTTCGGCCGCGGGTCGTCGGTGAGCAGGAACTTGATGCGGTAGCCGGACGTCGCGGAGGCGCGGTGAACGGTGCGCGCGTAGCTCTGCGCGGCGAGCTCCTCGGAGTGCTTCGTCGTCTCGTCCAGGATGTAGGCATAGGCCTGGTCCTGCCAGCCGCGGTCCTTGTAGAGCTTGCACACCTCCGTGAGGTAGTTCAGCAGGGGCGTGCTCGAGGCACCGTAGGAGTCCGAGCGCCAGGGCCACCAACGCACCCAGGGGATGCGCGTCGCCGACATGTCGAGGCCGCCGGGGACAAGGTCCGCTGAGTCGAGGTACTGTGCGATGGAGTCGCCGTACTTGGTGGCGTCGAAGCTCCCGGCGGGCGACGTCGGGTTGGGTACGTCGAGCGGACCCAGGTTGCTGATGCCGTGCTGCTGCAACATCTGGAAAGCCGCGTAGAGCACGCGCCGGCGTTGGGTGAGGTTGTCCCAGTGGAAGCCGGGGGCGCTCTCGAGACTGGCCTGCAGGGCATGCTGGTTGAACGAGAACCCGGTGCGCGTGCTGAGCTGGTGCCAGCCGAACGGCCATACGTGGAGGGCGAATGGGATCTCCACCGTACCGTCGGCGCCGTTCTGCACGACCAGCGTGGCGCCGTAGTCGCCACCGGGCGTGCGGTCGGGCACGTGCGTGAGCAAGTAGAACGAGGTCGTCTCGCCGGCCGGTACCGAGAGGGCGTCGCCGAATCGCTGGGGGATGAGCGGGTCGGGATACCTGCCGGCGTGCGAGCCGACCGCCGTGGTCGGGCTCGTCACGTTCACGTACGCCACGCGGTCGAGGATCGTGCTGGCTACGATCAGCGGAGCGCTGTCCCTGCGCCAGGTTAGGGTGACGTCGTGGGTGGTGCCATTGCGGACGGCGACCTGAATGCCTTCGTACTCGTTGCCGGCGGCGTCGATCCTGATCGCTGGGTGCGTGGTCTGCGCCGGCGTCGGGTTTGTGTCCGGGAACGCACGCCCGGTGGTGGGGATGACCCACACCGCGGCGTGAGCGGCTCCGGCCGCCAGCAGAAGCAGCAGGGCGGCGGTGAGGAAGGTGAGGGCGGCCGCCACGAGGCGTGCCGGTCGAATCTGCAGCGCTCGGATGGACGTACGTTCCATTGAGTCTCCCGGGACGAGGTAGCTCACTGTCTCTATCGGCGGGAATCGGCCCGAGTTGAGCGCGGTAACGATGAGGGCGGGCGCCTCGCGGCGCCCGCCCTCGCAACGCTTCCCGACCTGACGCGGCGGCGGGGGGCCGGCAGCCCGGCTCGCGCCGGCGGGCCCCCGCGCCTCAGAGCTGCGAGAAGTACTTGTCGATCTCCCAGTCGGTGACCTGCTCGCGGTACTCGTACCACTCGTTGAGCTTGTTGGTCACGAAGCGCTCGAAGACGTGGTCGCCGAGCGTGCGGCGCACGAGCTCGCTCTCCTGGGTGGCCTGGATCGCCTCGTAGAGGTTGTTGGGCAGCGAACCCAGGCCGATGGTCTCGCGCTCGTCGGCCGTCATCTTGTAGATGTTGGGCTCCACGCTCGGGGGCAGCTCGTACTCCTGCTCGATGCCCTCGAGGCCGGCCGACAGCATGACGGCGAAGGCAAGATACGGGTTGGCGGCCGGGTCCGGGTTGCGAAGTTCCGCGCGCACCGTGCTCTCCTTGCCCGCCACGTAGAGGGGTACGCGGATCAGCGCGGTGCGGTTGCGATGCGCCCAGCTGATGTACACCGGCGCCTCGTAGCCGGGCACCAGGCGTTTGAAGCTGTTGACGTACTGGTTGAGCAGCGCACAGATCTCGCGCATGTGCCTGAGCTGCCCGGCGATGAAGCACTTGGCGAGGTCGCTCAGGTGGTCGGGGTCGGTGGCGCTGAAGAAGGCGTTGTCGTCGCCGCGGAAGAGCGACTGGTGCACGTGCATCCCGCTGCCGTTCTCGCCGTGCATCGGCTTGGGCATGAAAGTGGCGTGCACGCCGTTGTGCGCCGCCACCTCCTTGACGATGAGGCGCGAGATCATCACGCGGTCGGCCATCACGAGCGCCTCGTCGTAGTGCGGGTCGATCTCGTGCTGCGACGGCGCGACCTCGTGGTGGCTGGCCTCCATGGGGATGCCGAGCTTGTCGAGGGTGCGCATCGTCTGCTTGCGCAGGTCGTTGCCGAGGTCGGCGGGCAGCACGTCGAAGTACCCGCCCTCGTCGATGACCTCCGGGCCCTCGGCGCTCTGGAAGTAGAAGTACTCGAGCTCCGGGCCGACGTAGAAGTCGAGGCCCAGCTTCTTCGCGCGCTCCAGCTGGCGCCGCAGCACCCAGCGCGGATCGCCCTCAAACGGCTTGTAGTCGCGGTCGAGGACGTCGCAGAAGACGAAGGCCGTCTTCTCGCTGCCCTGCGCCCAGGGGAGGATCTTGAAGGTGTCCCAGTCGGGCATCGCCACGATGTCCGACTCTTCGATCTCGGCATAGCCGGAGATCGAGGATCCGTCGAAGGCCGCCCCGCTCTCCAGAACCGTCTGGAGCTGGCGGTCCGGGACCTCGACCATCTTGAGGTTCCCGAGGATGTCCGTGAACCACAACTGGATGTGCTTCACGTTCTCGTCCTTGACCAGCCTGGTGATCGTGGCCTGGCGCTCTGTGCTCATGGTCATCCTTTCAGGCCGTACATGGGGGGCGCTTCTGCGCCCTGCTCACGACACGGTTGTACCAAGCCCCGGCGTCATCGGCAACACGGTCGCCGTGGCGAGCGTGGTCACGCCGTCGTGGCGCGCGTGACCCTGCCCTCGCGGCGAGGGTGCCCGTGACGCCGCGCCGTGCACGGTTCAGGCTCGCCGTAGCCTCATTGCGCACTGGACAGGCGCGGTGTATGCTGCCCGCGATATCAGGGGGGCGGGCACGGGGCCCGCAAGCGTCCCGAAAGGAGACCGCATGGCGACCGAGGCTTACTGCGTCAAGTGCCGCACCAAGCGCACGATGAAGGACGAGAAGGCCGTCACGATGAAGAACGGCAAGCCGGCCACCCAGGGCGTGTGCCCGGAGTGCGGCACCAAGATGTTCAAGATCGGCAAGAGCAAGTAACAGGTCCCGGCCCGCACGAGCGGGCCGTTCTGATTCACCGGCCGGGGCCGGCGCCTTCAGGGGCGCCGGCCCCGGCCGCGTTCCGCGACCTTCGCCCGCTTTGGGCTCCGCCGCCTGCGCTGCGATCCTGCCCTCGCTTCTGCGCCGAACGCCCTCGTCAGGCGGGCGCCCCCTTCGGTGCCGGTGAGTCCAGCCCTCTGGCGATCAGCCATATCGCCAGGACGATCTCAGCCACCGCCAGGGGCGCCATCAGGAGCCCGAAGCCGTGGCCGAGCATGGCCAGCAGCGGTGATGCCAGGTACAGGACGGTCCCGGCAAGACCCCAGACCGACAGCCAGCGGGGGACGAGTCTCGACTGGTAGAACAGGTAGTAGAACATCAGGGAGCCCAGGCTGAAGACGATGGCGACGAGGTACGCGGTGGTCGGACCCGCGAGCAGCGCACCGAGGGTGTGGAAGTGCGGATCACCAGGAGACGCCGCCTGCGCGTGCTCCCGACTGAGCTCGACGAGCAGCAGCCAGGCGCCCGCGGAAGCCATGTAGGCGACGGTCTCGAGCGCGCCCCTGAAGACCACACATCCAAGCGCCAGGACTTCGTTGTACTTCTTGAAGACCGGGAACATCACGACCGGGACCATGGCCAGCGCCACGCCCATGACCAGCACGAGGAGCGCTCCCAACACGAGCTGGTTCTGGCTTGCGGCGATCTTGCTGAGGGCGTTCGGGCCCTCCAGCAAGCCTCCTGTCACGACGTAGCTCAGGACGCCGGCGATGTCCCCGATGATGAACAGCAGACCCACGATGATCGCGGTCTTCCTGTGCGCGCTTCTTGCTTCGGACCTCATCGTGACTCCCATCGTGAACCCCACCTTTCATTCCCCTTGAGTGCGCTGACCTGAGGAGCCTACGGACGCGCGCGCCGCCGGTCGTCTCCCGGCGGGCGGAACGTGGGGTCAACTGTAGGAGGAACTTCGGCGCCGGCGGCACCCCCTGTCGGGGGTGCCGCCGGCGCCGAAGGGAGAGGGCGAGCACAGAAGGTCCGTCACCTGTCCCGGAGGCCGGAGGCCGGGGATCCGTCACAGGCGGGGAGAGGACGGTCCGTCAGGCCGTGATCCGTGAGTGCTGCGGAGAAGAGGGTCACCGTCCCGGCGCAGAAGCGGCCGACGTGGTCACGGCGATACTGGCCGGATCGACCGAGCGGGCAGGCGTGCGCAGCATGGCGATGCCCAGCCACGCGAACCACACGATCTGCAGCGACCCGAAGCCGTATGCGAGGGAGTCGAGCGCCGGCACGACCGAGAGGACACCCGCAGCGCCGATCGCCACTCCGAGCCAGTTCAGCACCTTGGGCAGTCCTCCGGTGCGCAGCGCGGCCGCGCTCACCAGCAGGACCCACAGACCGCCGAGGAGCTCGCCGCCGGATCCACCGAGGCCCTGAGCCACCGGCTCGATCGCCTGCCACGCCGCCACCGCTTGAGCCGGGTGGGCGGCGTGGAGTCCGACGACCGCCGCGGCGCCGGCGTTGAAGATCATCCCGCTGGCGACGAGCACGAAGGCCCAGATGAGCCCCGCGACCGTCGCCACCAGGTTCAGGGTCGGGGCACCGTCCTTCAGGCGTGCAGAGAGAGCCAGCGCCAGGACGGCCAGGACGATACCGAAGATGACATACGTGATCAGGTACATGACCCGCATGCTGTCGTGGTCGCGCACGAGCAGTGCCACCTTCTTGGCGGGGTCCACGACGCTCGGGTACTTCACCAAGAGGAGGAAGTAGGGCATCGCCACCAGGTAGGCGGCCGCCAGGTAGAGTGCGGCGAAGCCTCCCAACTTCTGCTTTCGGCCATTGCCCTCCACGAGCGCTTTCATGCTTCTCTCCTCAGCTGATCGCCCGAGGTCGCGATACGTACCGGTGCATGCCTCCATGCCCGCACTGAGTCAGGCCGTGTCCACACGGACCAGACGATCAGCGCCATGCACGCGATCTCCACGGCCGCGAAGAACACGTAGTGAGGGCTCAGCGACCCGCCGCCCACAACGAACGCGGTGGTGACCACCGCTGCGACGGTGTTGGCCCAGCGATTGGGCCCCGGCTTCAGGATTCGAGACACGAAGATCATCGCGATCGGGACTTCCAGCAGTATCGCGAACACGAGCAGGAGCCCCGGAGTGACGTGCACGCCCGCTTGCCCGGCCCACAGCTCCTGCAGCGCTCCGGGCTTGATGAAGGTCAGGATGTCCGCGAAGACCATGTTGAACATGACCACGACCCAGAGCGTCGAGAGCCTCGTCCCCATGTCGCTCATCGGACCACTCCGCTCTGAACTCACCGTGCCTCCC
>Ga0118677_10013716_pt1 | contig 11596 bp, 12 predicted proteins | sample AliMusrvi5mmetaG_FD_86154 | JGI IMG/M metagenome (GOLD analysis project Ga0118677, IMG submission 86154) | reverse complement strand
CGCCAGCCGATCCGGGCGGCCGCGCTGCCGCGGCCGGTGAGGGGCTTTTTGCACTGGTACGAGAAGCACATCCTCAAAGTGGATGATTCGAAGGCGCCGCCGGACCGGCCCGTTTTTCTGGTGGGCATGCCGCGCTCCGGCACGACGATGGTGCAGGACATCCTCTGCTCGCATCCGCAGATTGCCTACATCAACAACACGATGAATTTTTTCCCGGATTGCTTCTGCACCATCGAGCACTACCGCCGGATGCTGCGCCTCGATTTCGAGAGCGACCGCTATCTGGCCGACAGCGTGTCGGTGTCGGCCAGTTCGCCGAGCGACGCGGTCGCGGTGTGGGAAAAGTGGTTCGGCCTCGATGTCTATGATCTCGGCTTCAAGCCGCTGGCGATGGCGCCCGCAATTCCTTTCTTTGCCGACCAGCGCCACGGCACGACATAGACGAATTGCGCAGTGCCATCGAGCCCCGAGGGCAGCACGCTCACATCGAGGTCGTCGTCCGCGGCAACGTAGTTCCGGCTGATGCCTGAGCCGTTTGCGTTCTGGGCCAGGGTCGCCGCATAGCCGCGTTTGAGCTTGAAAGAACCGATGTTGGCGTTGAACACGCCGAGCCTGGCGGCGGTGTTGTAGTAATAGTAAGGGTTGAAGTTCGATGACATGCCGGTGAAATACGGCCCACTGAAAACCTGCAACGGTTGGAACGAGGACGCCTGCGGCAGCACAATTGCGCCCATGGCATATTCCACAACGCGACAGTTGCTGTCGGCCACCGCCGCCGCGCCATGGGCCCGCTTCGTGATAGTCCGGTCCATGACGGTCGGGACCGCGATAATCGCGGCGGCCCACAAAAGCATAGGGCATGGGAAAAGAGGGTGCCGGGGCAAAATAAGCCCCCGGCCCCGGACCATCAAAACTGTCGCGCCCGGGCGATGCCCCCAGCACGCGCCCCGTGCGGGCATCGGTATCGAGCCATTCGATGCGGCCGTCCGGCGTCATCCATTTGAGGTGATAATGCATCGAACCGCCCGGGCCGGGCGTGGGGCCATCGGCATCAAAGAACTGGCCCGGATGGCTGCGGCGGATCTCGGGCAAGATACGATCCAGCGGCAGCACACCCGGCTCGCGCGACGGCTGCGCCGTGGCCGGAGCCGCCAACGCGCCAAGCAATACCAAAATCATCAGGAAAATGCCGGAGCGCATGGCGCTTTTTTAGCCTTGGGGAAATGAACCCAGAATGAACACCCCGTCCAGAACCGGTTCAGGCGCGTGGCCCTAGGGTACGGCTCATGGGAAGCGCCCTGCCTCCCCGCAAATTCAAGGAGACGATCATGTATAACATCAAAACGATTTTGACGGCAGCGTCTTTGGCGGTTTTGGCCGCCGCCGGGTCGGCCAATGCCGCGCCCTGGGACAATCACAATCACCGCGCGGTGGAACGCCGCGACCCCTATTTCAACCGGGCGCATCAGCCGATCGTGGTGCGCGAACGCGTCTATGACGCCCTGCGCCTGCATCACTATCGCGGCGTTGCCGAGCCGGTCTTTGTGCACGGCCATTATGTCGTGAAGAGCTTCAACCGCTTCGGCCGCGTCGTGTTCGTCGAGGTCGATCCCTATACCGGCGCCTTCCTGGGTGAAATCCGTATCTAGAGCTTTCGCATGGAGCTCGTGGTATGCCCCTCCCCATAGGGCTCCAGGCTGTCAAGGAAAAGCCCGCGCCTCTCCCGAGACGCGGGCTTTTCATTTATGCGCTGAAATCCTTATGCACTGAAGTCTTGGCCGTGATTTTCCATCACATAGGGGATGAATTCGTGCCCCGACAGCCGCTTGAGAATTTTTTCCAGAAGCAGTCTGACTTCGGCACGTGAGCGTTGCGCGGCTTCCATCATCGGTTTGGTGTTGAGAGGCAATTGCGCGCTCTGCTTGCCGTGCGGCCCGGGCAGGCCCAACGACACCATCATGTTGCCAGCCACGCAGCGGGCGACAAAATCCAGAAAGCGCGGCTCGCGCACCGTGCGCAGCGGATTGCCCACCAGGACCAGGACCAATCCGAAATTGGCGCTGTATTGCGGCGGGATGGTGCCGACATCCAGTTCCACGAGCACGCCGCAACGGTCCGGCCGCCATGCCGGATCAATCATCTCCAGCCGGCGCCAGCCGCAATAATAGCTTTGGCAGACTTCCGGCCGCGCCTCGTAGATGGCGCAGCCGCTGGCTGTGCAATTGCGGCAGGTGGCGCCGGATATTTTCTGGATATCGGGCCGGTCTATGGCCGGAATGATGCAACAAATGTTGCAGCTTCCGCATTCACGTCCAGGAACCATGACGGTCATGATTCAAAACAATGCATGAACAGGGGACTAGGCGCGGTGTCGGGGCGAATCTAGAAAATCGCGCCGCCTGATTCAACCTTTACCCGTCAACGGCTTGGCGCCGCCGGGCTATAACCCCATAACCCGCGGGGCCTTGAAACCGCCGCAAATATCAGCGAGCTATCCGCCATGCCGCAACTGCCCGAAGACCTTGAAGAGCGCTTCCGTCTCTGGCTGTCGCATGGCCATCGCTGGGCGCCGCTTGTCACCATCATTCTGACCGCCCTGATCGTGCCGGCGGCTTTGCTGTTCCTGCTGCCTTCGGCGCTGGGTCTGTTCGCGGCGCCGCTCAATCCTGGCGTGGACCTTTACGCTGTCAACCGGCCGCTGGGCTTCACTTTCCTGGACGCCAGCGGCGAAGATGTCGGCCACCGCGGCGCGGTGGTGGGCGAGCGCCTGCATCTGGAAGAGATGCCCGCCTATCTGCCCGCCGCCTTCATCGCCATGGAAGACCGCCGCTTTTATCAACATAACGGCATTGATCCCGTCGGGCTGGCGCGCGCCCTGCTGCTCGATCTGCGCGCTCGCAAAGCCGTGGCGGGCGGTTCCACCATCAGCCAGCAGACCGCCAAGATCGTCTATACCCAGCAAGAGCGCACCATGTCGCGCAAGCTCACCGAGCTGATTGATGCGGCAGGCCTGGAGCAATCGCTTAGCAAGAAGCAGATTCTCGAACTCTATCTCAACCGCATCTATCTGGGCTCGGCCGCCTATGGCGTGGACGGCGCCGCGCATGTCTATTTCGGCGCTTCGGCGCGCAATCTCACTTTGTCCCAGGCGGCGATGCTGGCGACCCTGACACGGGCCCCATCGGTATTCTCGCCCCGGCGCGATCTGCCCCGCGCCCAGGCGCGCGCCGCCGGCGTGCTGGAATCCATGGTGGCGACAGGCGCCATCACGCGCGCGCAGGCCGACGACGCCAAGTCGCATCCCGCCATCATCTCGGACCGCGCCAGCGTGGATGCGCGCAATTTCTTTCTCGATACCGCTGCCGACCAGGCCAAGCAGCTGGCGACGAAGAATGGCAGCGTGCCCACCGCCGACCTGATCGTGCACACAACGCTTGAACCAAAATTGCAGGAAGCCGCCCGCGTCGCGGCCACAGAGGTGATCGACAAATACGGCAAGAAAGATCGCGTGCGCGAAGCCGCCGTGGTGATGATGAAACCCGATGGCGCCGTCTCGGCCCTGATCGGGGGCACCGATTACGACAGCTCCGTCTTCAATCGCGCCGTCCAGGCGCACCGCCAGCCCGGCTCATCCTTCAAGCCTTTTGTCTATCTGGCGGCGCTGGAAGCCGGCATCTCGCCCTGGGATACGCGCGACGACGAGCCAGTGGATATTAACGGCTATCAGCCGACCAATTTCGGCAATGAATCCTTCGGCACCCTGACCCTCGCCGATGCCCTGGCCCATTCGGTCAACACCATCACCGTCAATCTGGTGCAGGAAGTCGGCGTGCAAAAAGTGATCGGCGCGGCGCGGCGCGCCGGCATCGTCTCGCCGCTGACGCCCACGCCGTCGCTGGCGCTTGGCACCAGCGAAGTCACGCCGCTGGAACTGACGGGCGCCTATGCCACCTTCGCCAATGGCGGCTATCGCATCTATCCCTATTTCGTCACCGAAGTGGATCAGGGTCCCAAAATTCTGTACCGCCGCACAGCACCGACGCCGCAGCGCGTGATTGACGCCGCGGTGAACCGCGACTTGCTGGCGATGATGTGGAACGTGATCACCACCGGCACCGGCAACGGCGCCTCGCTGTCGCCGCGTGAAGCCGCCGGCAAGACCGGCACCACCCAGAATTCCCAGGATGCCTGGTTCGTGGGCTTCACCACCGATTACGTCGCTGGTGTGTGGGTGGGAAATGACGACAACACCGCCACCCGTGGCGTCACCGGCGGCACCCTGCCCGCCATGATCTGGAAAAGCGCCATGCGCGCCGCCGAGAAGGGCTTGCCGCTGAAAGCACTGGATCGTTCGCCGCCCCAGGCGCCGAATGAAGAGACGCAATTTCCGGACGGCGTGATCCAGCCGCAACTGCACGACGACGAAGCCGGCGCGACGGTAGCGCAGATCCAGGCTCAGGGCATGCCGGACTTGCCGCCTGCAGCCGAGCGGCATCGCAGCGGCGGCGGCTTGTTGGGCTGGCTGTTCGGCAGAAACGAGGACGACTCGCCGCCGCCCCCACCGCCGCCGCGGCGTTATCGGGACGATAATTGATCCGGCCTTCACCGCCAAAATCCCTGTGCTATAAGGCGGCATGCGACGGTTTTTCAGCACCTTGTTTCTTTTGCTCGGCTTGCCGGCATCGGCCTGTCTGATGTCAACGGCAGCGGACGCCGCCGGGGGCCGCACCCACCTCACCTTCGTCACCGACTGGAAAGCCCAGGCCGAGCATGGCGGCTTCTATGAAGCACTGGCGGAAGGCCTTTATGCCAAATACGGCCTGGACGTCACCATTCGCGAAGGTGGTCCCGATGTGAATGTGCCGCAATTGCTGGCGGGCGGCGCGGCGGATTTCGGTATCGGCTCCAACGCTTTTGTGGTGATGAATCTGGTGCAGCAGAAAGTACCGCTGCGCGCCGTGATGGCGGTTTTCCAGAAAGACCCGCAGGTTCTCATCAGCCATCCGCGCCATGACATGAACTCGCTGGCGGAGATGAAAGGCCATCCCATTCTGATTTCGGCGGCAGGCACGACCAGCTTCTGGCCCTGGCTGCGCGCCAAATACGGTTTCCAGGACAGCCAGATCCGCAAATACACCAACAATCTGGCGCCGTTCCTGGTGGACCCCAATGCGATCCAGGAGGGCTATCTCACCAGCGAGCCCTATACGATCGAGCAGCAGGCGCATTTCACGCCCAAGGTTTTCCTGCTGTCGGATTACGGCTATCCCGGCTACGCCAACATGGTGCTGACGACACAGAAGTGGATCGATACCAATCCGGATGTGGTGCAGAAGTTTTTCAACGCCAGCAAACAAGGCTGGCTGGATTACCTCAACCGCGATCCCAAACCCGGCAATGCGCTCATCAAGCGCGACAATCCCGACATGACGGATGCGATCATCGCCCAGTCCATCGCCAAGATGAAGCAATACCAATTGGTCGCCGGCGGCGATGCGCCCGCTTACGGGCTTGGCGCCATGACGGACAAAAGCTGGCGGGATTTTTCCCAGATCATGACCAGCCAGGGGCTTTATCCCAAAGGCCTGGATGTCACCAAGGCATATGACCTGCGCTTCCAGCGCCATACGCTTCAGAATTTTCAATGAGCCTGCTGTCGCTGCGCGGGGTCGGCAAACGCTTTGCCACCCGTCACAAGGATGGCGGCACATTGGCCCTGTCCGATTTGAATTTTCAGATCCGGGAAGGCGAATTCGTCTCCTTGCTGGGACCCAGCGGCTGCGGCAAGTCCACCGCCTTGCGCCTGATCGCCGGGCTGATCGCGCCGGACAGCGGCGAGATATTGTGGCGTGGCGCACGCCCCGAACTGGCGTTCGTTTTTCAGGAAGCCACCTTGATGCCCTGGGCCGACGCGCTGACCAATGCGCGCCTGCCGCTGGATTTGAAAAAAGTGCCGCGCGCTGCGGCGGATTCCCAAGCGGAGGCGGCATTGGCGCGGCTGGGCCTCAAGGCGTTTGCATCGGCCTATCCGCGCGAATTGTCCGGCGGCATGAAAATGCGCGTTTCCATCGCCCGCGCCCTGGCGGCAAAACCAAAACTGCTTTTGATGGATGAGCCTTTCGCGGCGCTGGATGAAATCACCCGCGCCGCCCTGAATGACGATCTGCTGGCACTGGCGCGCGAAGACGGCATCACCGTGATCTTCGTCACCCACAGCGTGATGGAGAGCGCCTATCTCTCCAGCCGGGTGCTGGTAATGAGCTCGCGTCCGGGCAAGATCACCGCAGACATCGCCTTGTCACAGGGACCGCATGACCGCCTGTCGCCGGCCTTCGCGCAGGCACAGGCCAAGGTCGCTGCCGCCCTGATGGCGGCGGCATGAAGCGCGCGGCCGACATCGCGCTGCCGCTGCTGCTGGGCCTGGCGCTGCTGGGCTTGTGGGAATGGATCGTGGCGGCGCGGCAGATCCCGCCTTATGTGCTGCCCGCACCCAGCGCCATCCTCCACGCCTTTCTTGATAATTTCGCGTCGCTGATGGCCTCCCTGCTCGCAACCCTCAAGGTGACGGTGGAAGCCTTCCTGGCCGCACTGGTTGCGGGCGTGGCGACGGCGATCCTGTTCAGCCAAAGCCGGCTGGCGGAACGCACGCTCTATCCTTACGCGGTGGTCCTGCAAGTGACGCCGGTGGTGGCGATCGCGCCCTTAATCCTGATCTGGGTGGGCTTTGACCGCATCAATTCGGCGCTCGTCATGATCGCGGCGCTGGTGGCGTTCTTTCCCATTCTCTCCAACACCACCTTGGGATTGAAGTCGGCGGATTTCAATCTGATGGAATTGATGCGGCTCTACGGCGCCTCGCGCTGGCAGATTTTGTGGCGGCTGCAACTGCCCACTGCCCTGCCCTATCTGCTGGGGGCCTGCCGCATTGCCGGCGGGTTGGCCCTGATCGGCGCGGTGGTGGCGGAGTTCGTCGCCGGCAGCGGCACCGCCACTGGCCTGGCCTGGCGCATCATCGAGGCGGGCAACCGGCTGGAGATCGCCACCATGTTCGCGGCACTGGCTTTGCTGGCCTTGCTGGGTGTGGCGATATTCGCCGCTTTGTCGGCGCTGGAATATTGGCTGCTGCGGCGCTGGCATGAAAGCGCGCTCAACCGGCCGCTTTGATCCGCAAGGCGAGCATGGCGCTGATGCTGACCGCCAGGGCGCCCGCCATGTACCAGGCCGGCACCAGTGGCGACCCCACCACGCCGATCAGCCAGGTGACGAGAAACTGGGCCGAGCCGCCGAAGATGGCGATCGTCCGCGGGTTCACGAGGCGCTCGAAACGCGCCGGGTCGACCTTTGCCGCATGCATCTCAACCTCCATCGTCTTTGGCTCGTGGTCGCGCCGCCGCACCTGTGCGAGGCCGGCGGTTCAAGTACTCTTGATCGTGGCCGTCAGAGTCTCAGGCCGCCGTCCACCCCGATGACGCGGCCGTTGACGAAGTCGTTCTCCAGCACGAAGCGCAGGGCGTGGCTCATCTCCGACGGCTCGCCCATGCGCCGAAGCGGGATGGTCGCCGTCAGGCGCTCCCTGGCCTCGTCGGACATCGAAAGCGCCATCTCGGTGGCGGTGAGACCGGGCGCGATGACGATTTCAACCTGCCGCTGCGGTTCAAACTTGCGCAGGCTGGCGATGATCTCGGCCGGAAGGAAGTGGGTGTTGACGATGATGTCCCAAGGCTCGTCCAGGAGCAGATCGCCGAGTTTGAGCAGGTTGAGTTTCTCGACCAGGAGGCGCAGGCGATCGCTCTTGCTGTTGGGCGAGCGCGGCTGGCCAAGCATGTCGTAGACGTAGCCGAGCAGGTGCGGCGCTTTGTTGACGACGTCGAGGTAGGCCGAGCCGTAGAGCTTGCGGAAGGCGGCGTTGGTGAGGGTGAGGATGTCGAGATTGCGGACGACGGCATCCGGGGCGAGTTGTTTGAGGGCGAGTTCGACGGCCTGAGCGGCGCGCATGTGGCCAGCGCCGACGGAGGCCGAGAGGACGAGGATGCGTTGGGACATGGCGATTCCTTCCCGATGGGTGAATTATGAACAGATTAACGCGAAGGAAATGTTGTGGCAATCAAAGAGGATTAAACACGAAGTCGCGAAGGCACGAAGCGGTGCATGGTATTGGCGGACGATTTTACGATGGACGTTGTACTGGAGTCTGTTTTGATCTGATTGGTGATACTTGGAATTAAGGCACTCCCATCACCAGAGACCGCTTCGTGTCTTCGTGTCTTCGTGTCTTCGTGGTGAATTATCTGCTTACGTCGCCGACGGCCGGCCCATCGCCACCAGCCAGCGGAAGTGCGAGGCGACGGCGGAGAAGAAACTTTTCTGGGCGGCGTAGCGGATGCCGAAATCGTGGCAGACTTCCTCGACCAACTTCGACAATGCCGGATAGTGAATGTGGCAGATGCCGTGGAAGAGGTGATGTTCAACCTGGAAATTCAGCCCGCCCAGGAACCAGCAGAGCAGCCGGTTGCCGCGGGCAAAATCGACGGTGGTCAGCACCTGGTGGACGGCCCAATCGGTGTTCATGCGCTGGCCGCCGTCGGGTGCGAGAACGGGTTCGGGGAAGGCGGCGTCTTCGACGCAATGGGCAAGCTGGAAGACCACGCTCATGACCACGCCGCTGATGAACGCCGCGAAGGCGTAGACGCTGAGGACGATCCAGATGGGATGCAGCAGCATCGGGATAACGAAGGCCAGCGAGAAGAAGGCGACCTTGCCGCCGATGAAGATAAGCAGTTCGGTGCCGCGCGGCCGGGGGATTTTGTGCGAGCCGACGCGGCCGGTGGCGACGTTGAGGAAGTCATCGACGAGGTGCCATTTGAGGGCAAGGAACCCGTAGAGAAACCACAGATAGACACACTGGAACCGGTGAAAACTATAGCGCGGCTGGTGGGGCGAAAGCCGGCCGAGAATGCCGATGCTGATGTCGTCGTCGTGGCCGGCGACATTGGTGAAGGTGTGGTGGAAGGTGTTGTGCTTCCAGGCCCAGAGGTAGGAGCTGCCGCCGATGAGGTCGATGGTCAGCGACATGAGCTTGTTGACCCAGGGGCGGTCGGAATAGGCCTTGTGGCCGCCATCGTGCTGGATGTTGAAGCCGATGGCGGCGATGCCCAGGCCGAGAATGATGGCCAGAGGCACGACCGTCCACCAACTTGCGGCGAAAAAGAGGAGCAGGATATACGCGGCCGTGAAGGCGGTGAAGATGGTGGCGGTCTTGAAGTACATCTGCGGACAGTCGCGGCGTGGCCTGCCGGTCTGGTGGAAATAGTCATCCACGCGTTTTTTGAGTTCGCTGAGGAAACCTTCGCTGGCGTGGAACTTGAGCTTTTGATCGCCGGAAGAACGAGTGGCCGTGGCCGCGGGGGATTGAACTGCTTGGGTCATGTATACCTTGAGCAATTCTAGGAGGGGAAATTGGGTGGGGAAAGGAAATGAGGGATTTTTTCGGAACAGTGGAAATACTTGGGGGGTATTGTTATGGGTAAGGGTTCTGGGGTTCAGAATAAGAGGGGGCTGGGTGTTCACCCGTGGCTGGAATGACCCACCGCATGCATATGACGCGGGACACTTCAATTGTCATGTCACTTGCGCACCAAGCAACCCGTGTTCAGCACTGAATCTCCGTCCCCAAATCAGACACCTCGCGCTGCCCGTTGGCCGTCGCCACCCGGCCCACCGGGATGTTCACCGGATATTCCCGCACCGCCGCCACCTTGCAGAAATGCGGCATCAGGTTGTGCTTGCTCAGCCAGCCCATAATGGCCGCGGCCAGAGCCTGGTCGGTGGCCTGCGGGTCGGCATCCTGGATCTGTCCGATATAAATGGTCGTCGGCGGGCTGGAAACGCCCTGAGAGTGCTCGACTGCCGTCTTGAACGCTTCCTCGGGCGTGGTGAAAGACCCCGTGAAATCCTCGCGGTCATACGAATATGCATAACGATTTGCCATGTTTTGTCTCCGCTGCGAATTACTTCCGGACGCCATGCCAATTACATCTTAGGTATCGGCTATTTCAATAGACAAGACAATTATGACGGGCAATCGTTGGCTGGCAAGGTCGGAAATCCGGCGACCCGGGAGCGCGGGTGTCTTCACCCGCTTGCGAATGCGGCCGAGGACGGCCGCGCTCCCAAATCCCCCCTCCCAAATCCCCGGTGGACACCGCCCGTCGCTGCGCTTACGCTTTGGATATGTCCGACACCCTCAGCAACCCTGTTCCGCCGCCGCCCGACTACAACCGCACGGGCGTCGACTTTCGCCGGCCCATGCCCCGGCCCAAGGTCCGCGGCACCGTCTATGACTTCCATTCACATTTGCACGCCTTGCGCCATGCCGATGCCTGGTTTGCCTCGGCCGACCATTACGGCATCGACGTCTTCCTCACCATGTGCCAGCTCGAGGAAGCCATGGGATTGCAGCGCGTCTGGGGCAACCGGCTCCACTTCATCGCCGTGCCGAAATGGGGAGAATGGGAAGGCAACCTCATCGACCGCTGGCTGACCCGCATCGAAGGTTTCTACAACATCGGCAGCCGCATCGTGAAGTTCTGGTTCGCCCCGCCGGCCATCGGCGACCGGAAATGGCGGCTCGATTCCGACATGTTCCGCCCGCTCATCGAAGAGGCCCGCGGCCGGAAGATGGCGATCATGACGCATGTGGGCGACCCGGAAACCTGGTATCGCAGCAAGTACACCGACACGGCCAAATATGGCACGCGGGATGAGCATTACCGCATGTGGGAAAACGTGCTGGCCGACTATCGCGAGCAACCGTGGATCGCCGCGCATATGGCCGGGAACCCCGAGGATTTGACGCGCGTGCAGCGGCTGCTCGACCGGTATCCGAATCTATACCTCGATTGTTCGGCCACGCGGTGGATGGTCCGCGAGATTTCCGCGCATCGCGACGAGGCCCGCGACTTTTTCATTCGCAACCAGGACCGCATTCTCTTCGGCACAGACCAGGTGTCGCAGGATGAGCGCGGCTTTGAGTTCCTGGCGTCGCGCCTCTGGTGTCATCGCAAGCTCTGGGAAACCGCCTTCATTGGCCCGACGCCCATCCACGACCCTGACCTGCCCGAGGACCAGCAGCCGACGATCCGCGGGCTGTGCCTGCCGGATGAATGTTTGCAGAAGATGTACCACGACAACCCGGAGAAGGTGCTGCGGGCGGTGGGCGTGATTGCGTAGCCGTTTCCTGGGAGCGCGAGTGTCAGAACGGCGGCTGGGGACAGCCGCGCTCCCAAAACACGCGCTCCCGAAACATGCCTTGCCCACGCATTCCACATCACTATGATCCACCCTTTACACGGAGGTAATAGATGAGCGAATTATTCGCCGACCGTCTGATCAAGGCCATCGCCGACAAGAAGGCCCCGATCTGCGTCGGCATCGACCCGATCTACGAATCGCTGCCGGATGCCGTGGCCGGGCCGGCCGGGGAGCGCGACGCCAACGACCAGTCGGCCTGCATCGACGCCATCTTTGATTTCACCGTATCGCTGCTGCGCACGGTGGCACCCTATGTGCCCGTCGTCAAGTTCCAGTCGGCCTACTT
>Ga0118677_10013715_pt1 | contig 11597 bp, 9 predicted proteins | sample AliMusrvi5mmetaG_FD_86154 | JGI IMG/M metagenome (GOLD analysis project Ga0118677, IMG submission 86154) | reverse complement strand
GTACCATTTGATCGCCCTGGCGGGGATCAACGCCCAAACGGATTGCCGCTTCAACAGTTTCGTTGAATTTTGCGGTAGCAGAATCTTTCACCGCTTGCAACGCCACCTTCATCGCGGCGGGTTGCTCAATCTCAATTTTCTTCAGTGCATTCTCATAGCGTTTGCCATGTTTCTGCATATTAGTTCCTCCTGTGGTCAGGCGAGGGCTTTGCCCTCTCCCACGTGATTGGAATATGGCATGTGATACACGAGTAATCACTCACTGCTCACTGCTCACTGCTCACTCGACAACAACGCACCCCATGCTGCGTGCCGTGCCTTCAATGACTTTCATTGCGGCGTCAATATCGTTGGCGTTCAAGTCGGGCATTTTCATCTCCGCGACTTTGCGGATGTGTTCGCGGGTGACAGTCTGTGCTTTATCGCGGCCTGGCGCGGCATTGCCTTTTGCCAAACCAGCGGTTTTGATAAGCAATTCGGAAGCCGGTGGCGTTTTTAATACATAGGTAAACGAACGGTCTTCGTAAATAGTCACTTCCACCGGGATGGTGCTGCCGGCTTGCGGCGCCGTCGCGGCATTATACGACTTAATGAATTCCATCATATTGATGCCATGCGGCGCAAGCGCGGGACCGACCGGAGGGGCGGTAGTGGCTTTGCCGGCAGGCAACTGTAATTTAACTTTGGCAGATACTTTCTTTGCCATGAGAATATTCCTCCAGTATTAGTGCCTTAAGCCTTTTGAACTGCGATAAAAACGCTCATTATTGCCTATGATGGCGATTCGATCGCAGTTCCGGAGGCTTAAGGTACCCGCAAGAGCAGTGTTAGCTGTTCCCGCTTTTCGCGTCGAAGTTAATCTATTCATCTCTGATTATCAGGCTCTAATGTTACTCTGAACGACAACTCAGGATCTTACCAGGTGTCATGAAAGCTAAAACAAATAACGACCACAGAAGGGCAACTCAAATTTACAACGCGTTGTCGATCAGAGTAACATTAGAGCCTATATCTTCTCGACATCGTTGAACCCCAATGTCACCGGGGTATCGCGACCGAACAGTGAAATCAACACGCGCAGTTGTTCTTTCGGGGCATGTACTTCTTCAACCGTCCCGTCAAAATTCGCGAACGGACCGGAGGTGACGCGTACCACATCCCCGGGGGTCCAGGCTAATTTCGCCGGCAATTCGACGCCTTCAACCTGTTCGAGGATAGTGCGGATCTCATCGGGTTTTAATGGCACCGGTTGTTTATCCGGGCCAACAAATCCGGTCACACCAGGGGTATTGCGCACCAGGAAGCGCGTTTCGTCATCGAGGTCCATCTCCATGAAAATATACCCGGGATACACTTTGTGTTTCCGGTATTGCTTTTTGCCTCCATGCGTTCCGGTTAATTCTTCTTCAGTCAACACGAGAACGCGATACACTTTATGCGCGATGCCTTGGGCGGCGGCGCGACGTTCAATGCTCGCTTTAACCTTATTCTCATGCCCCGTGAAAGTATGTATGACGTACCAAGCAGCCATGAAATCATCCTGTCAATTAACCGAACACTGCGGTTTTAATGCGGGTGCATTCCGGTGGATTGTGTGGCTCCAAAAAGCCATCCCGACAATTGTTGCATAACAAAATTGCAGACAAAAAGGTAGACCGACACGGTAACGAGCACTGTCATCACGACAATCACGAATTTCGTTAATTCGTTTCGCGTAGGCCAGCTCGTTTTCTTCAGTTCGGTCTGCACTTCCCGGAGAAAATGCACGACCGGATGAGGGCCCTGCACTGCCGGCGTCGGTGTTGCCTCAATTACAGTCGTATTCACGGCATCATCATTGTTGACAGCCATTCTGCGTCAATCCTCACTTGTTACTTGCCAGCTCGCGCATCGAGACCAGTTTCCCGGTGATCGGTGTGCCGACGACAAGACGGGCAGTATTTCTTTAGCACCAGTCTCTCGGGATCATTTTTCTTATTCTTATAGGTCGTATAGTTCCGGTTTTTGCACTCAGTGCATGCTAACCAGAACCCGCGGTCCTTAGTTCGAGATAATCTTGCCACGGGTTGCCTCCACCTGAGCTGTCAACGCCAACATCCTCACCAGCGATGCTGATCAATACTCGTTGGCGCCATGTTCTGCTGTTTTTCTCCTGACAGCACCAGACGCAATTTGGGTGCGCTGGTCGCCGCCGCAGAGGAAAAAGACAGGACAACAGGGAAAGCAGAGCAGGACGCAACGCGCCACCATACTTTCCCTGTTGCACCTCATTGCAATTATTTGCTAATTTTCACCACGACGCCGGCGCCGACGGTATGGCCGCCTTCACGAATGGCGAAGCGGAGTCCTTCTTCCATGGCGATCGGCTGGATCAACTCGATGTTCACTGTTACGTTGTCGCCAGGCATCACCATTTCCGTGCCTTCCGGTAAAGTCACCACACCGGTGACGTCGGTAGTGCGGAAGTAGAACTGCGGGCGATATCCGTTGAAAAACGGAGTATGGCGACCGCCCTCTTCCTTGGAGAGCACGTAGACCTCGGCGCTGTAATCGGTATGTGGTTTAATCGAGTTCGGAACGGCAATAACCTGTCCGCGCTCGATATCTTTGCGATCAATGCCGCGCAACAACAATCCGACGTTGTCGCCGGCTTCCGCGCGCTCCAGGCTCTTGCGGAACATTTCGATGTCGGTCACCACGGTTTTGCGCGGGGTGGGGCGCAAACCGACGATTTCCACTTCCATGCCACGGTTGAGCACGCCGCGCTCTACGCGTCCGGTCGGTACAGTGCCGCGGCCGGAGATGGTGAAGACGTCTTCCACTGACATGAGGAAGGGGCGATCCACTTCACGCGTCGGTGTGGGGATATAGCTGTCTACCGCATCCATTAATTCGAGAATCGAGGCGAAGTCCGGATGATTGATGTCGCGTACGCCTTGCTCCAGGTAAGCCTGGCTGGCTTTCAACGCCGATCCCTTTATAATGGGGATATCATCGCCCGGGAACTCGTAGTAGGTGAGCAGCTCGCGCAGCTCAAGTTCCACCAGCTCAATCAATTCCGGGTCGTCAACCATGTCGGTCTTATTCATGTAGACGACGATGGAAGGCACGTTTACCTGGCGCGCCAGCAGAATATGCTCGCGCGTCTGCGGCATCGGGCCGTCCGCCGCCGACACAACCACGATGGCGCCGTCCATCTGTGCCGCGCCAGTAATCATGTTCTTAATGTAGTCGGCGTGGCCAGGACAGTCCACGTGGGCATAGTGCCGACTGGCTGTCTCATACTCGACGTGGGCGGTATTGATCGTGATCCCACGCGCCTTTTCTTCCGGCGCCGAGTCGATCTGGTCGTAGGCCATGATCTTCGCCCCACCGCGCAGACTCAACACCATGGTAATCGCCGCGGTTAACGTCGTTTTTCCATGATCCACGTGTCCGATCGTGCCGATGTTTATGTGCGGCTTATTACGCTCAAATTTTGCTTTGCCCATCACTGACTCCCTTATGAGTGTTTAATATCAACGGCGAAGAACTCACCTTCTCCGTATAACCTGGAGCCTCCAACCGGACTTGAACCGGTGACCTCGTCCTTACCAAGGACGCGCTCTGCCAACTGAGCTATGGAGGCCAATGTAGCGCTGGTGATCGCTGTTCTTCGTCGCGTTGGTATATGGTGCCAGGGGAAGGATTCGAACCTCCGAAGACAGTCGTCGGCAGATTTACAGTCTGCTGCCATTAACCACTCGGCCACCCTGGCACTGGACAAAGAACTGACCGGAGGCATTAGCCATCCGGTCAATGTGATATACTATACGCATGCCTCAGTGAATTGTCAATAGGGCTAACTAACTTTTTTCCCGTTATGACCATGTTTTCACACGAATAGCGCAATTATTACTCCAACTATTGATTCATATTCTTACCATTCTGAAAATAACTTCCTGGGAGCGCGGTCATTCTGACCTCATATTGTGCGGCACAATATGAGGTAATTGCATATACGCCTTCGGGAACTGTCTTCGTCTCTTGTGCCCGTTATGCTGATGAACCAACGTATACGCAATGCTGAACCGCATTGCTGATAACGCTTGTGCCGGGACTTGTAGGCAAGTGGTCGAAAGGTACGAAATATTGAGAGTTGACCCAATACCGGTGAAATAAGCCCTTCCTATTCGATTCGTAATCGTGCTCGTGCTCGTAATCGTGCTCGAAAAATCCTTCATCACCTCATCGTTTCGAGTACGAGTATGAGCACGAAGACGAAGAGCTTAAGTCACCGGTATTTGGTCTGACCCGATACCTGTGACTTAAGCTCTTCGCGCGTTCACCTAACCCCCCGGCCCCCTTCCCTGGTAAGGAAGGGGGAGAAACAGTCGGACCAGGTGGATACTCAGCACAGTCTGGAAGGGTGCGGAAGCCCCGCAGATTTTAATCACAGTGCAGGGGAAAAAGTAAACTAATTGAAATTGTTCCATACCCTTTTTTACCCTTTACTCTTCATCCTGCTCTTTTTCTAGCCCAAATTATTTATGAAATCTATGGGCTGCCGGGTTAGCAGGGCTTAATCCTACTCCCATTATCTTCATGACCTATTGGTAAGCAGGGCTTCCGCACCCTTCCAAACGATGCTGAGTATCCATTCTGTCCCGAAAGTCATTCAATGTTCTCTTTTTCAAATGGCCAAACTTCAGGGCTGAGGGTAGGTCAACACGCGAATGGCAAGCTTATAGTTCCTTAACTCACCGGTATTTGGTCTGACCCGATTCTCTTGTACTTTTCGTCCACTTGCTTACAAGTCCCGGAACATGCATTTTTCACTAAACCGGTACCGACACCGAATTCAGCACGTTCTCACCGCGCGTGCACCGGGTACGAGGGCAGTCCCACGACCTTCGATTTGTTTTCTATGTTTCTCTTGCTCCTGCGCTAAATTCGAAGCAGGAAGTTCACTCCGGCCATATTACCAGTCAGCAACAGGAAGGACGATCCTGCATTCTGCATCCTGAATCTTCAACCGATACTGGAGCAATAAAAGTTGATAACATGGCAGGAGATGTTTATCCCATGAAGAACTATGCAGACATGGCTCCAATCCCTTTCGAACAGCTTATACGGATTCGCCAGTTCCCTCCGGTAGTCCACCCGTGCCATGCGCGTGAGTTGCTGGAGGTGCATGATGCTGAGACACTGGCTGCATGGACTGCGGGCTATGCGATTACTGTACCTGAGCACCGCAGGCTGATCGAAGACTTGCTCGTGTCGTTGTCCCTGGATAACACGGGGAAAGCGGTGTTGATCAATGGCATCTACGGCGCGGGTAAGTCGCATCTGCTGGTGTTGCTGCATTTATTGACCGCATTGCCAGACGCGTGGGCTCCTTTTCTGCAGAGCCATACTACGTTCCATCGTTACGCGAAGAGTATACAGGAGCACCGGCGATTGGTGGTGCATTTCTCCCTGGATGAATACAGCCCGCAAAGCCGCCTGGAAGAAGCAGTCGGCGAAGAAGTGGCGCACGCACTGGAGCGCGCAGGGATTCAGGAAATGGCGGGTTGGTATTTGCGTGATCCACGCCCGGAGGCATGGGGTGACTTGCTGGCATGCCTCCGCACGCATGGATATGATGGCCTGTTGTTGCTGGTGGATGAGCTGAGTCTTTTCCTCGCCGGCAAATCACCTTCGCGACGTGAGGGAGACGCGGCTTTTCTGCAATTTCTCGCCGGTTGGTCGGCCCGGTCGCCGTTCTGGTTGATCGGCGCCTTGCAGCGGAATCTCTCTGATGTCGGCGCCTTGCGTACTCACTCCTGGCGGCAGGTAGAGGATCGATTCCAACGCTATACACTGTCGCCGCAGGAAATCGGGCGTATCCTGTGCGAAAAACTGGTGCAGCGCATGGATCCGTCGGGCATTCGCCAGATGATTGCCGCTGAAATTGTCCCCGCGGCGACAGCCCATGGCATCGGCATCGCCGCCGCGGAATTGCAGGCGGATTGGCCTTTCCATCCGCAGTCGATCGATCTACTCATGGCAGTGGCCAACGGCTATCTGTCTCCCCATCGCAGCGCGGTAGAGATTCTGCAACAGCTCAGTCATTCCAGTTGGCTTCAGCAACGCGCTGACCGCCTTATCACCCCGCTCGATCTCTTCAGTCTGGTTCGCGCTGACCTACAGCGTGATGAGCGCCTGGAACGCGTATGGCACGTGATTAATCTGCTGGAGATATGGAGTGATACCGCACTTGATGCACGTCTGGCGCACCAGGTGCTTGATTTACTCTGTCTACTCCATTTCGCCGGCCGCGCAATATCGGTAGCGCAACTGCGCGAATGGCTATTTGACGGTCAGTCCTCGCCTGCGCCGGAAGAGGTATCCAATGCATGCCATCATTTGCGCCGTTATGGTGCTTATCTGGCGGTGACACGCGATGCTGACCCTGGCGCGGAAGTGTTTCGCCTGGAGATTGATGACGAAATCGGTGCACTGGCCACCATGTATATGCAGGAGATGCGGCGTGAATTCGCGCATCTCGATGCGCGGGTGAGCGAAATGGCATTGACGACCTGCGCAGGCGCGAACTGGCCGCTTGCTTCCGCATTGGCGGAGCCGGTACGTCTCAACGTGCTCTGGTGCGCTGCTGAACGCCGCGTATTGCTCGCGTCACTGCCTGCTATCAGCCGTGATGCAGTCATCCGCCTCTATGAAGGTGTGCTCGCACATCAGGCGGATGCTCAGGTGGTGCTGCTCTGGCCCGGAGAGTCGGCAACCGTAGAACACTGGCATGCGGCAACCGCGTTGCTGGATGGACCCGCGGCAGGAACGCTCATCCTGTGGATACCGCGCGTACCGTTGCAACAAGAATTCGAGTTGTGGGCGGAGTTTGCCGCCTGGCAGCGCGCGGCGTTAGATACGGCTATCAGCGGCGTGCCGCGTGAAAAAAGCGCGCGTGGGCGCTGTTTAGCACGCGCGGAGGAATTGCGCGCGGCCGTGGAGGCCAGCGTGCAGCGCGTGTACCGCGAAGGACACTGGGTGAATGGGCGCGGCGCGGAAGGTTCTCCGCCCGAAGCGCCGGCATTGGCCGAGTGCCTGGCTGCCATGCTGGAGCCGGGATTCAGCGACTTGTTTCCGCTCTTTCCCACCTTGACGGCCGGCGATCTCCCCACACGCGCGGCGACACAGCAGTTATTAACGCATTTTATCCTGCCCGGAGAAATTCAGCTCCCCCCGCAAGCGCTGTTGGGTGAGTATATTGAGCGTTTTGCGTTACCGTTGGGATGTGCCACATTCGATGGCATGCATGCCCGCGTCATGCCCCCGCGTTGGGAAATACTGCAACCGCTGATGGAACTGGTTAGCGAGCGGCCGGTGACGACCGCCGATGCGCTGGCATCATTGCAATATCCGCCCCTGGGCCTCACTCCCGAGCAGGCGCAACTTGCGTTATTCGCTGCGGTGCGAAGCGGGGCATTACTGGGTTTAGATGGCTTCCTGCAGTCGCTTGAAGTAGATCTTTTGAGTAGCAATGCCGTCAGCTTCGTGGCTGCGCCCATAGTGCTGGACCTGCGCTATCGCTCGCTCATTCATGCGTTGGCAGCTAATTGGGAAGTGCCGGTTGAGGTATGGCCTCTCGCCTGCAGCCAGGTTGAACAGCGCTTGCGCGACTGGCTGAAAGAATGGCTGCCGCGCCTGTCGGCCATGCGTGAAGCGCTGGCGGACTGGTCGGAATCTTTGCAGGTGATGCCCTGGGCCTGGTCAGGCTGCATGCGCCAACTGGATCTGTTAGCACAGCTTGGTGAAAGGCAGCAGGACTCATTCGAGTGCTTGTTGCGCCTGCTGGAGGAGGAAGGCGAGGGGCAATTGCCGGCTATTGCGCCGATCTGGATGGCCGGTCAATGGTGGCGCGCGCACCGCGCGCGCGTCGCGCTCTTTACTATGCTGCCGTTTGGAATAGACTGGCAACAAGCATCCAGGCAGGTGTGCGAGCAATTAGCGCAAGGTGAAGCCAGTTTTGCGGCGTTGGCGGAAATTGATACGCTGATGTCGCGGATCTGGAACGGCTATCGAGAAGATTATCGCCACTGGCATGAAGGGACATATGGCGCAGAGGTTGTTGCCGGCTTGCGTCTCGTCTTTGCCTGTGCGGAATTTCGCGCGGTCAAAATGCTGAGCCGTTTGCCCTTGCCGTTCCCACCGCCCGTTGTGCACTGTCTCGATGCGCTTGCCCAGGCTAAAGCGCGCTATTGCCACGGCGCCTTCGCGCAATTTGACAGCGAAGGCGTCTGTAGCCAATGCCGTTTGCCTTGCGGCAATCCCTCACCGCTGCCTGATGCCGTGCAGGTGAACCGATATGCCGTCGAAGGCTTATCTGCCTATGCGCAATTGCTGCGCGAACACCCCTGGGGGGAAGACACCCGCCGCCGCGCTGCCCGCGCTCCGCGTGAGATGGCCACACGGGTGGATGCTATACTCAACTGGCGCCTGGACGATGGCGCCGCTGCCCTGCTCAATTTGTTGGATGAACGGGTACTCAATTGGCTCACGCGCGAAAGTTCTCCCGCAGGGAAACGCCACTTGCGCCTGCTGCAGGAGAGCCTGGCCGGTCACGACCTCACCCTGGCGGAAGCGCGCACGGCACTGCTGGCCTGGCTCAATCCGGAAGACACCTTGCAGGATGAATGCGTGATCGCGTTCGAGTGATCCTGGGAATGTCACTGGGAGCGAAGGCGTCTCGCCTGCCGTTATTATCCATAAAGAGCAAATGTCCAAGCTATTGGACATTTTGATTGATTACGAGAAGCTGCAGGGGACTGCCTTCGCATTGAGTGCTCGTGAAGAATCATCCAGCGTAAGATGATACTCGTACTCAATTGTATTGTTCGCGCCCGCTTAAGGCTGTCCCCGTATTGCAGGCGCCACAAACGTGATTTTTTCTCTTCAGTAATTGCATATTCTTCTGTTGTGGTATAATTATATAGTAGTAAAGCGAAAAGAAGGAGTAATGGTCAATGCAAGCTCATAGGACTGAAACGATAGTACAAGTGGATGGTTCGTTGGTTGTCAAAAACCTGCCGTTTCATTCTGGCGAGGAGGTTGAGGTGATTATTCTGCCCAAGCGTTCAAACGTAGCGCAGCCGAAAGACTACCCGCTACGCGGAACGAAGGTGGTCTACCACGATCCGTTCAAACCAGTAGCAGAATCAGAGTGGGAAGCGAACAAATGATTATCCTTGATACACACATTTGGATCTGGGGGGTGCATGGTGATTCACGCCTCCCACCTGAGTATGTTCGCTGCATACAAACACATGAAGAAACCGGATTGGGTATTAGCGCAATTTCCTGTTGGGAGGTTGCCAAGCTAGTCGAGCTTTGTCGGTTAGAACTGCCCATTTCCATCAACGACTGGTTTGAACAAGCTTTCAGCATTTCATGTATGGCATTACTGGATCTCTCCACGGGCATTTGCATCGAATCAACGCATTTACCAGGGATTTTCCATCGGGATCCTGCTGATCAGCTTATCGTAGCAACAGCGCGAGTGCATAATTGTCCATTGGTTACCATGGATAAGAATATCCTGGCGTATCCGCATGTCATGACGTTGCCGTAACTTAGTACCACCATTCTTAAATATTAATACATAACCTCGTCCTGAACTTGGCAAGTTCAACCCCTTTGAAATGGTGCGGTACACACCACATTTTGCTGTCCCTGTATTCAGGCGTCTCGCTTGCCGTTATTATTCGTAAAGAGCAAATGTCCAAGACCTTGGACATTTTGATCGATCACTAGCCCGGATTATTCATGAAACGTTAAGGACTACCGGGCAAGCTGGGCATTATTCGTAATAGTTATGAATAATGCAGGCTAGAAGCGGCTGGGGACTGTCTTCGCGTTGAGTGTTCGTGATGAATCATTCAGCGCAAGATGATACTCGTGGTCCATAATATTGATAGCGCCCGCTTAAGGCTGTCCCCGTTGGTGCTCGCGTATTACCAAATGGAATTAATACATAACCTGTCCCTATATTGCACTGGTGCTCCGGGAGATCGACTTCCTTACGGTCCACCTCGATAACCACGCGCGAAGTCGGCATCCCCTGCACCAGCGGTGTCCAGGCTGAGCTGCACTGTAATGGCACCGCGGTGTAGTTGTCATCAAAACGCGCGTTGACCGATGGGTAATAGACGCGCTTCACTCCCGCGGTTACCGGGTGTGGGGTGATTGCTTCTGTCCAACAGTAATAATTCGGGCCGTAGACGGTGAACTTGCCGAAAGCCGTGGCGGGGTCGCGCAAGCATGCCTGCACGAGTTGGATATCCCACGGCCGCATCTGCGTGTTCCATTGCCGGGCTCGGGCGCCTCCGCCGTCCGTCAGGTTGGTATAGACCAGCACCCCGCCGCCGTCCTCGGCAAAACGCCAGACCAGGTGCATATTCGCGAGAAAGAAGCGTGTCTTCTGCCCGAGCACATGGTACTGGCTGCCATACCAGGGAAATTGGTCGAGTACGATGACGGTAAACTGCCGCATAAAGTCGTAGGTAAGTGGTTGGCAAATATCGTGAGTCAGGTAGGCGTAACCGGCGTCGTGTAAGTCTTTCGCATAGAGGGGGTCGATTTGCGCGTCCGAGCCCAGGAATAAAATAGCAGGTGTTTTTGCCGTTATGATTGGCGCCGGCAACGCCTCACACGCACCAAGCGCCAGGCAGCAAACGCTGACTATGCCTATAAATAAACGCATGAGCAAACCTTGCCGGGTGTAGTCCCGCAGAATCTCGGGATGCTCCTCCCGATCGTCCTCCACGAAAAACACCTCGTCCCACTGATTTTCCCGATGCATGGTATACTGGGGACACCTCGGAATTACCACCAGGGGAAAACGTGGCATCAGTATTTACTTCCTATCCTGCATTATTCATAACTATTTCGAATCATTGCTGTCCAAAATAATTTTGACTTTTCCCAAACGAGCTTGTGAGTGCTTGCGAATATGGCGCAAAGTCATCGAATTTGCCTATTACGAGTCTTTTCATGCGAAATGCTATCCAAAATCCGAGTATGAACGGGAAGGCTGAAAACACCCCCTGTTTTCTCATCCATGTTCACATTGAGCGTAAGTTGAACGGCGATTTTGGACAGGTGTGATTTCGAATAATGCTCAGCTAGCCCGGCAGTCCTTATGTTTCATGAATAATCCGGGCTATAAGTATTCCTTCTTACTTTGCATAAAAAATAGAATTAATAGATATCCTGTCTTTGTATTCCAATACCTGTGAGCCATGGCAATGGTGGAGTATAACACAGGCTATGATGAAATTCAATACGGTAATGGGTGACTTGTCCCTAACTTAAAACGCATGTTTGCATAATATGCATTTTGAGTTAGAGATATGTCACCCCCGCGCGGCGCGAGTTTTGCTGTCCCCTATATTCTATATTATGTCCCCTATATTAAAGGCTGTCTCCGTTAATGCTGGCGTATTACCAAATGGAATTAATAGATAACCTTGTCAGTAACTTCAAGTTTAGAAGGTTTTGGTGGTATAGACGCCAATAAACGCTGGCTTTCCGGATGAGGAAGGTCAGTAGCGCATGGCACT
>Ga0118677_10013714_pt1 | contig 11597 bp, 6 predicted proteins | sample AliMusrvi5mmetaG_FD_86154 | JGI IMG/M metagenome (GOLD analysis project Ga0118677, IMG submission 86154) | reverse complement strand
GGCCGTACTCTTCCGGCGAAAATTCGGAAAAAGAGTCATCTTGCGGCACGGATTCATCCAAAAGAACAGCGCGGTTTTCTTGGCGAATGTCGCGCAGGCCCGCGCGGCGTTCCACGGAGACTTCCGTTACGTTGAGCGCCATGGGCCAGACCGTTACAACAGCCATCGGCGGCTCAAAGAGACGGCGGCCGTGTTGCTGCAAGCCCGTATCGGCGGGATGCGCCGACCATCGGGCGTCTTGGGCGACGATCAGGTCGATGCCCGGAGTCCTGGTCCGCAATCTCAGCGATTCCACGGGATCGTTAATGCTCAAACGGCCCAGTCCGGCGTGGGCCAGATACCTGGCCGCCGTGGGCGCTGTCACGGCGGTGATGGCGACTTTGAGGCCTCCGGCTTCTACGATCGCATGGTCAGGCAGGAAATTGACTGCCGGGGCGCTGGAGTAGACCAGGTTGGCGGAGAGCAATTGCACTCCTTTGGGATTTTTTCGCCGGTAATCGACTAATTCCTTCCAGTCGAAAATCTCGGCCGAGCTTACGGCTGAGTAAGAGAGGCCCAGTTTCTCAAGGGCACGGGTCAGGGCCGCGCCCTTGAGTGGCGAGAGCGGATCGCCAATGATATGGCTGCGCGCCAACCCGATGAGGGGTACGCCCGAGGTCCTTTCCTTTTTTAGAGCCGCCGCCAGCCTGTCCAGGCCTCCAAAGGGCTTGCCGATTAAGAAGAAGCTTACGTCCTGGCCTTCCCAATTCAGGTGGATAGCTGCGGCAAAGGCGCTGTGCCATCGCGCGCTTTCGCCCAGGGCTGGATCGGCCAAGGCCGTGACCATGGTTTCTCCCGTGAGCGTGGCGGCCGTGGAGAGAGTCACGGCTTGGGTAGCTAAGCGCACGCTCCAAGGTTCTTCGAAAGAAGCGGGATTTGAAGCGGCTTGGAGCAATTGCGTGATCAACGAGGGCACAGGCGGGACCATGATGGCAGACACGCTTTCGGTTTTAAGCACAACGGCTTGGGTTTGATGAAACTGGAGCGTCGAACTGGCCGGTATCAAGATGCGATAGTCCTGGCCGCTGTAATAGCCGGACAGAAATTCCATTTTGAGCACGGATCCCTGTGTGGGGTGTTGACTCAACAGATGCACCAGCGGCGAGGTGATTTCGTAGTCAGAAAACTGGTTGCCGACATCCTCGATGAGGGCCAGACGCACGGAGCCGGAAGAAATTTCTTGAGCGTGGAGGATGGAGGCCGAAAAAAAAGAAACGAGGGAAAAAATAGTTCCCAAGCGATTCATCGGAAATTCATTTTAGCGTATGCGGGGCCGCCCTGCAAAGTTGCCAAGGCCGTGGCTTCACGGATTATCAGCGAAAATGATAGATTGAGCCGACTCGGGCGTGCGCTCCGGCGGGGGGTTGCTATCATAGCGTTTGCCTTGCGATAAGGCCCGATATGATGCCCAGAAGCGTGTTATCCGGACAACAATCCTACGGCCAAGGATGCTTGGGGTAGCGGCGTTGCAATTCTTTCTTGACTGTCGGGTAGGTGGTCTTCCAGAAGGAGCCTAGGTCGGCGGTCTTCTGGACGGTGCGGTAGTTGGGCGCGAGTATGTCGAAGACCACGGGCAAGCGGCCGTCGCAGAGGCTCAGCGTCGCGCTCATCTTGAGAAAGTCCCCCAGCCGGGCCGCGAGCTCGGCCGGCCGGGACTCGGAATAGATGAACTTCCCGGATTTGCCGGAAGGCAACCGCCGCCGTTCCGGAAGGACGCGATCTAAGAAGGCCGTCAGGGCCGCTCCGAGGTAACCCATGATGTGGGGCGCCAGCGGGACCTTGCCGATCTCCTTGAGGGAATTGCGGCCGGCACAAGCCTCACCGTAGATGAGCCGCCAATCGTCGGGATCCAGCGCCGGGAAACCGAGTTCCGGATAGAACTTGCGGGCCAGATTGATCCTGGCCACAAGCTGGGCGACTCTTTCGTCGAAGCCGGGATGCGCGATCTCGCCGCAGGCGAACTTCTCAGCCCAAAGGCCGGCCGCGGCCTTGCGGTCGCCGCGCTCGCGCCCGGCGTCCCGGCGCTCCAAAACCAGCCCCCTGAAGAGCAGGCGCTCCTCCTTGACCACCCGCTGCTTGCCTTCGTCGAACTCGCAGACTTCCTGCCAGGAGCATTCCTCCGGGAAGGCCTCTCGGACGAGGGCAGGCTCGCAGGGCAGATAGACCGGGACGCTGACCTGCCGGGCCTCGCCCGCGCCGGCCCGCTCGCGGATGTCCAGCGCCAGGATGAGCGGGGGCGGGTCCTTCAAGACCGGCAGCAGGACACTGCGGCCGTCACTCAGCTCATAGGAAAGGCCCTGGCCCTTGCGCGCGGCCAGGCGATCCGCGAAAGCCGCCAGCCAGAGCCGCGCCAGCGCGCTCTCCGACGCAGTCCCTTGGGCCTGCGTCGGCGGCGGGATCCTCTCCAACTGCCGGAATATCTCCGAGGCTTCCCAGGGCAGGTCTTCGGCCGAGCCGGCCAGGAGGTCTCCGGCGAGCGCGTAAAGATCGGCCGTCCGGTCCGCGCGGCGCTGGGACGCGCTCTCAAACACGGCGACCATGGCGCAGGCGCGGCCGTAAGCCTCGCGGCCCAAGGCCGCGGACTGCCGCAATATGGCCGCTAGCTTGGGCGGGACCGGATAGCGCAGGAGGGCCCGGCCCGGCGCGGTGATGCGGCCCGCCTCGTCCGCCGCTCCGAGAGCGCGCAGCGAGGCGGCCGCGGCCGACCAGGCGGAGGCCTTGGGCGGCGTCAGCCAATCCACGGGCTCGGGCAAGGAGGCGGCCTGCAGGAAGAGGGAGCTCAGCTCCAGCCGCGAGACCTCCGGCAAAAGCGCCTCGGGCATCACAGCCTCTTCGCTCTTGGCCCAAAGCCGGATGCAGCGGCCCGGCGCGATGCGGCCCGCGCGGCCCGCGCGCTGGAGCGCGTTGGCGCGGCTGATGCGCGCGACATAGAGGGTGTTGACGTCGCGCTCGGCGCTGTAGGCCGCGACGCGGTGCAGGCCGCTGTCGACGACCATCGTGACTCCGGGGATGGTGAGCGAGGTCTCCGCCACGTTGGTGGCGACGATGACGCGCTGTCCCGTCCGATCGGAGTCCAGGACCTTCTGCTGGTCGGCCAGCTCCATGGCGCCGTGCAGGGCTTCCAGGCCGAGGCCATGTTCGCGGCAGAAAGGCCCCATGAGTTCGAGGCTGCGGCGTATCTCCCGGAGCCCGGGCATGAATACCAGGACGGAACCGTCGAGTCCCTCTTGCGCCAATGAGCGCAGGGCCCGCAGCGCGGCCTGGGCCGGGAGCTCGCGCGCCTGGGGCGGCAGGTGCCTGATGTCCACCGGGAAAATGCGGCCGGGGACGTCGATATGGCCGCAGTCCAGATAGCGGCAGAGCGCGGCCGCGTCCAAGGCGGCCGACATGACCAGCAGGCGCAGGTCGCGCCGCCGGCTGCGCCGCAAGGCCTTGAGCCAGGCCAGCGCGAGGTCGGTCTCCAAGGTGCGCTCGTGGAATTCGTCCAGGATCACGGCGGCGACGCCATCGAGCCCAGGGGCGTCCAGCGCCTGCCGCAGGAAGACCCCGTAGGTCTCGAAGAGCGCCGCGGTGCGCGGCCCTTGGCGGCTTTCGAAGCGGACTTGGTAGCCGATGCGCTCGCCGAGCGTGGTGCGGGTTTCAGCGGCGACGCGGCTGGCCAGGCTGCGGGCCGCGAGCCTGCGGGGCTCAAGCACGAGGATCTTGCCGGGGAACCGGTCCAGCAAAAACTGCGGGGTCTGGGTGGACTTGCCGCCGCCGGTGGGGGCGGTGAGCACGAGGCAGCCGGAGCGCGCCAGGGCGTCGGTGATGCGCTCGCGGAAGGGGCTGATGGGCAAAGCAGGGCCAGCGGTATTCAAGGAGTTAGTAGGACTCGAACTCCTTGAGCCACTCGAACTCGCACTGGCAGTAGTCCGCCGGGCAGGGCGCGGCTTCCTTGAGCAGGTCGAACTCTCCGCTATACAGGTCTCCCAGGCTCTCGCCTTGGAGCCTGGAGCAGCGGGTGATCTTGCCCTGGTCGACATGGATGTATTGGCTGCCGGCCCGGCACAGCTTGCCCTTAGGGCTCACTTCCCCCAGCTGGTACGCCTTGCGGCGAGCTTCGATCTCGACCAGGCTCCGGCCCGAATCGTTGATGAGGCTCCTTTCCTCCGGGGTATAGGCATCGGGATACTGCTTGCCGCCGTGCTGCCCCATGAAGGCCAGGGCGTAGAAGGGCAGGCCGCGCTCCAGGAAGCGCTTACGAAAGAAGCCGAGCTTCTCCAACAGCGGCGGCCAGGCCACGAAATTGACGAACCTGAGGCGCTCGTGACGGTGGAGCAGATCGCACTTCTCCAGGAAGGGCTCCAGTTCGGCCTGCGTGGGATGGAAGCTCGCGGAGACGACGAAGCGGTTCTTCGCGGTCCCCCGCGCCAGGCGCTCCCAGGCCTCCAGCGGCAAAGACAGGTTCGTGATCAGGTGAATCGCATGGTCCCGGGCCAGCTCCAGCACCAGGGGCTCGAAGCCGGGGAAGGTGGACGGCTCGCCACCGGTGAAGTCTATCCAACACGTGCCGTAGCGCTCGTGCATGCGCCGCCACACCGCGGCGAGCTGCTCGGCCGGAACCGGGCACCGGGCGAGGTCGTCGTCCTTGCGGACGCAGTACTCGCAGCGGTAATTGCAGGCGTGGTGAAAGTTCCACAGGACCCGCAGGGCCGGCCGCTTCTTACCCGATTCGTCGATAGATTCCATGTGTTCGCGCTCGAGGCCGGCGCTCCCCGGCGCCTCCGTACTATATCACGATTATCCGAACAGGATGTCAATACCCGTGTCGGCGGGGCCAGCCGCCCCGCTCGCGTCTGTGCTATCATTACCGCCAGAGGTGATATGACCGAGACATTCCAACTGCTCCGTGAGGCCTTCGCCGAAATCTGCGACCTGCAGTCCGCCAGCGCCGTGCTGCAGTGGGATCAGGAGACCTACATGCCTCCGGGCGGCTGCAACGCCCGCGCCGAGGCCGTGGCCGCGGTGGAGAAAGCGGCCCACGCCCGGCTCGTCTCTGACGACCTGGCCCGCCTTCTGGACCAGGCCGAGCGCTGGGCCCAGGCGCAGGGCCCGGATTCTTTCGCCTTCACCTTCACGCGCGCGGCCCGGCGGGAGCAGGAGCGGGCGCGCAAGCTCGCCCCCCAGCTCGTCACCGAACTGGCCAAGGCCACGGCGCTGGCCAGCGAGGCCTGGCGCGCGGCGCGCCACAACTCGGATTTCCCCGCGTTCGCCCCCCACCTGGAACGCGTGATGGCCCTCAGCCGGCGCAAGGCCGAAGCCCTGGCCGTAGGCAAGCGGCCCTATGATTCCCTGCTCGACCTCTACGAGCCCGACGCCAGGACCACCGAGTTGGAGGATGTGTTCCGCGCCCTGCGCCAGGGCCTGGTGCCCTTGGTGCGCGAGATCATGGCACGCCGCGACGAGGTCTCCGACGCGGTGCTGCATATCCCCTGCGACGAGAACCTGCAGGTCAAGCTCTGCCGGGAGGTGACCAAGCACCTGGGCTACGACTTCGAACGCGGCCGACAGGACCTCTCCACCCACCCCTTCACCACCTCCTTCTCGGTGAACGACGTGCGCATCACCACGCGGACCCTCAAGGACTACTGGCCCGCGGGCCTCTACGGCGCCATCCACGAGTGCGGCCACGCGCTCTACGCCCAGGGCATCGCCCCGGAGCTCGACCGCACCCCGCTCAACGGCGGCGCCTCCTTGGGGGTCGACGAATCGCAGTCGCGGCTGTGGGAGAACCTCGTGGCGCGCAGCCGGCCCTTCTGCACGTGGATCCTGCGCAGTCTGCGCGAGCGCTTCCCGGACCAATTTTCCCGCTGCCAGGCCGAAGAACTCTACCGCGCCGTTAACAAGTCCGGGCCATCACTGATCCGCGTCGAGGCGGACGAGGTGACCTACAACCTCCACGTGCTCCTGCGCTTCGAGCTGGAGGCCGAGCTGGTCGAAGGCCGGTTGCGCGTCGCGGAGGCGCCCGCGGCGTGGAACGCCAAGATGGCGGAGTACCTGGGCGTGCGGCCTCCCGACGACGCGCAAGGCATCCTGCAGGACATCCATTGGTCCGCCGGCCTGATCGGCTACTTCCCCACCTACGCCCTGGGCAACATCATGTCCGCGCAGTTCTTCGCGCAGGCGCGCCACGACCTGCCGGGCCTCGACGGGACCATCCGCAACGGGGACTTCGCGGTCTTGCGGGGCTGGCTCAAAGACAAAATCCATCGCCACGGCCGCAGCTACACGGCCGCGGAGCTTCTGAAGAAGGTGACGGGCCGCGCGCTCGACGCGGAGCCGTTCCTGGATTATCTGCGGGCGAAGTATTCCGAGCTGTACGGATTCAAGGCCGCGGGCCCGGCAGCGGCCCGGCCGGCGCGCTAAGCCGACTCGAACAGCTCGGCCAGTTCGGGGAAGACCTCGCGGCAGTCTTCCCCGCGCAAATGATCCAGACGGCGCGTCATGGCCACGAACCCGGGCAGGAGCTCGCTGAGGTCCTTCTCCTCCATGAAGCGCACCGCGGCCCCGAAATCGCGCGCCGCCAATCCGTCCATATCCAGGAATGATTCCTGATGCCGCAGGTATGACTCCCGAACCCGCTCCTTGAGCGCCCGCGGCAGGACCTGGGTGCGATAGATCTCAGGGGTCATGAGCACGTTGAGCCTGAACTCGTCACGCTGGATGAGCCCCCGCTCCACCCATTCACGATGGAATTCGGGCAGATGCAGCGCGTTGAAGATGCTCAGCGTCGCCGCGATCGAGAAGGTGACGTCGGGGCATCGGCGCAGCATCTCCTCCCGGTTAGCCACCACTGCGTCCCAATGCAGACCTTTTCTCAGATACTCGCCGCGCCGGCCGGACCCGTCCAGGCTGGCGGCGACCGTGACCTCGCGGAAGCGGGACCAAAGGTCGATCACGTCGCGCCCCTGGAAGCGCAGAGTCGAAAAATTCGTTATATAATTCAGGCGCACATCCGTGAGGCCGCGCGCGAGGAGGAAATCCAGTATGCGGTAATGCTCCTCCATGAGGAGCGGCTCCCCGCCCGCAAAGACAATCTCTTCGAGCCCCTCCTCCAGCAGCGGCGGCAGCTGGCGCCACAGAGCGGCCCCATCGCCGAAAGGCCTTTGGATGGGCCCGCCCTCCACCGGCAAGCCCAGCGCCGCGGCATCCGCCGCCCAAGCGCTGCTTTGCGTCAGGTCGCACGTGCGGCAGCGCAGATTGCAGACGTTGGAGAGCCGGATCTCCAGAAGCGGCACCGGGAGCCGCGGCAGCGTCCCGTCCGGCGCGGTCAGCCGCTCGCGGCCGCGATGGCGGTCCAATTCGACGTTCTTTTTTTGCCGCATGCTCCAGAAACCCGACCGCTCCGTCTCGCGGCATCCCCGGCAACCCGCCACGGAGCGCCCGTTCATCAGGTCCGAACGCAAGGACTTCATGACCGGAGAGTTCCACAGTTCCACGAGCGACGCCGAGCGAGCATTCCCCAGCAGCGGCCCGCTCCAGGCGCAGCAGGGGCGCGCGGAGCCGTCCGCGCGGATATGCAAGTGCGTCCAAGGCAGCAGGCAGAACGCCCGCTCCCGAGGAGAATCCGCAGCGGCGGACTTTTCCCGGTCCAAACCCTCCTGCAGTTCGGCGCAGCCGACGGCGCTCCTCGGATCTATGGCCAACGCCTTGGCCAGGGCCGCCTCAGCCTCGGCCGTCCGCCCCTGGCCGCGGCAGGTCGCCCACAGGCCGATATAGGCGGAGTCATTGCGCAGGTCCAGCTCCGCGGCTCTCAAAAATTCCGCCTCGGCCTCGGGCCACCGGCCATGGCGGAGATGGACTTTCCCCAGTTCAAGGTGCGCCGCGACATTGCGCGGATCGAGGACGACGGCCTGCTCGAACTCCGCCGCGGCCTCCGGCCTCCGGCCGCGGCTGCGGTGGATCCTCCCGAGATGAAGATGCGCGTCGCTGCTGCGCGGATTGATGGCCAGCGCCTCTTGAAACCTCGCCTCGGCCTCGGAGAATCGGTCCTGATCCTGATAAAGAGCTCCCAATTCGACACGGGCGCCGTCGTCGCGCGGGTCGAACTCCAGGGCCTTGAGCAGCGCCGCTTCGGCATCAGACGCCCGCCCCTGCCGAAGGCAAATGCGCCCCAGTTGGCGATGCACCCAGCCATTGTCCGGATCTATGGCCAGGGCCTTCTCAAACTCCGCCCCGGCTTCCTTGAATTTACCCTGGTCTTCATAAAGAGCGCCGAATTCGATGCGGGCGCAGCCGTTCCGGGGGTCGAGCTCCAGAGCCCGGGCCAACGCCGCCGCGGCCTCGGACGGCCGCCCCTGCCTGCGGTAGACTCGCCCCAACTGGCAAAACGCCCAGCCATCGTTGCGATCCAGGGCGATGGCTTCTTCGAGCTCCGCCGCGGCCTCCGGGAATCTGGCTTGGCCCAGAAAAAGGACTCCCAATTCGACGCGGGCGCGCCCGTTCCTTGGTTCGATTTCCAGCGCCTTGCGCAGGGCCGCCTCCGCCTCGGGCCAGCGCCCCTGCCTATGGCAGATCCGTCCCAGCTGGAAATGAGCCCCGCTGTTCTTCCCATCCAGGGCGATGGCCGCGTTCAACTCCGCCTCGGCCTCCGGCAACTTGGCGTGATCCAGGTAGAGAGCCGCCAATTCAAGGCGGGCGCCGCCGTCCCGCGGATCGATCTCCAGAGCCCTGCGCAACGCCGTCTCAGCCTCGGGCCAGCGCCCCTGCCTGTGGTAGATCCGTCCGAGCTGACAATGAGCTCCGCCATTGTTCCGATCGATGGCTATGATATTATTCAACTGCGCCTCGGCCTCCGCGAACCTGGCTTGATCCAGGAAAAGAGCGCCCAATTCGAGGCGGGCCCAGCCGTTCTGAGGGTCGGACTCCAGCGCCTTGAGCAGCGCCGCCTCCGCCTCGGGCCAGCGCCCCTGGCTGCGGAAGACTTTGCCTAGCCGGAAATAGGATCCGTCATCCGGCGGATTCATAGCAATCCGTCCCCTCCCCACGCCGCTCGTATCGAGCTGTAACTGCGAGAAAGTCAGCTCCTGCTTGAAACGGCTCAGTGCGCTGGAAGATCCGCCTTCTTCAGCCTCTTGACCAAAGCCTGCATGAGCATGGCGGCGGCCTGCTCGGTCGCCGCCGTCGGATCGACCCCATCGCTGGCCGCCGAACCACTCCAGAGCACCTCGCCGCTCTGCACGTCCACGAGCCGGACCGACAATGCGGCGCGGGCCGGAACGGTTTGCACCTCCGGGACCATCTGATGCGTCTCGGTGTAGCTATAACCCGAAACGAAGGGTTGCACGGTCTTGACCGTGGTGCCATGATTGTGCGACACCGTTTCGACCTGCCCGTAGACAGGTTCGGCCTGCTCCTGCGGCATATCGACCATGGCCGTCTGCTCCTGGGTGTTCATGAAATTCGTCAGGCTGCCGAACACCAGGGCGTCGACCCCTAGGACTTGCCCCGCTTCCTTCATCACGTCCGGACCGGCGTCTTCGGAAAGGGCCACGGACTGCTCCTGCAGCAATTGCCGCGTCTGGCGCCGCTCGATGAGTCCGTAGCCGGCCCAGAGCAGATATTTCTCAAATGAGGCGGCCGCAATCTCGCCGGAGCCCTGCGCCCCGGGATAATCGTCGAAGACCGCCACTGCCACGCGCTTGACATGGCGGGCGTCATAGCTGCGGCTGAGGAAGACGACCGCCGGAGTGGCGCACGCGGCCAAGGCGGCCGCCGCGGCCAGGACCAACAGGAATCCGGCGCTTCGCGTGGCGTTCATGGCTTGGGTGCCGGGGGTATGGCTGAGGCCGCGCGCTTTTTCGCCTCGTCGATCTGGGCCACGGTCAGCACCGTATCGAGGCGCTTGAGGCTATCCTGCGCCGGCCTATGGCCGCCTTGGGATGACAACAAGAACCATTTGTAGGCCTCGACCATGTCGATCGGTATGCCTGTGCCGCGCTCGTACATGCGGCCGAGCTTATACTGCGCGGAATGGTTGCCCTTTAAGGCGGCTCGGCTGAACCAGTGGAAGGCTTTTTCGTAGCTGCGCGCCACTCCGCGGCCGGCTTCGTACATGAGCCCCAGGTTGCGCTCTCCGAAATGGAAGTCCTGCTCCGCGGCCTTGGCATACCACTGCGCGGCTTGGACGCCGTCGCGCTTGACCCCCAAGCCGTGCTCGTAAAGGTAACCGAGGTTGTTCTGCGCCACTGGGTTGCCCAATTCCGCGGCCTTGAGATAGAACTCCGCGGCTTGCTTTTGGTCCTTGGGGACGCCGTGGCCCCAGAAATACATATGTCCCAGATTGCTCAAGGCCAGCGCTTGGCGCCGCGCGGGTGCGCCTTTGGCCTGCGCTGCCTTGGAATACCACGCGAAGGCCTGCGCGTAGTCCTGGGCGACGCCTTGCCCGGAATAGTAGAGATAACCCAGGTTGGTCTGCGCCGAGGCATCGCCCAGCGCCGCAGCCTTAAGATACCAGGCGATCGCCTTCTGATAATCCTGGGGGACGCCGCGTCCGTGCTCGTACATGATCCCCAACGCCCCCTGCGCCCGGGCGTCGCCCTGGTCCGCGCCGACCTGCAGAAGCTTGACGGCGTCTTCGTAGCGGCCGGCTTCGTAGGCGGCCCTCGAGTCCGAGAAGGAGTCGGCCCGGCCCGGCGCCCGCAGGACTGCAAGCAAGATCGCGGATAGGATGGCTCGGAGACAGGATCTGCGGTTCATGATACCTCGGCTGACTTGAGCATTATATTCAATTTGGACGTAACGGCAACTTACCACCTGGCGCCAAGTCTCGCCTGCGCGGACCATGCCGGACCGAATTCGACGTCCGCCACGCCCGAACTCATCGCCCGAACGCCCTCGTACATCCTACGGTCGAACCCATAGCATCCCGCCAAGTCCATGCGCAGCGCTCGCCAAACGGGAAATCGCAAACCCAGGCTCCATCTCTTTTCATCATAAAACAGCCTATCGTTCTTGTCCGGGCGATCGGCTGGCAGCCAGGCTCTTTGGTTCCAGTCGAAGCCGGTGTAGGCCTGCAGCGGCGCCCAGAATCGATACCCCCACTCGGCTGAAACGTTATCCGGGCCGAAGACGGAGAGCCGGCCGCTCCAAAGCGGCGCAGGCCTGTAATTGATCGCGAAGAAAGGCAGGCCTATCAAGGCATCCAGGCCGTGCTCGGGAGCGCGGAGCAGGTACGCCACGCCCGGCAGGGGCACTCCGTTGGCGAAGTGGCGGTCGTTGGAATAGGAAAGGAGGAATAGCCAGGAATTCTTATCCCTTGAGGGGATCTGATAATTGCCAGTGACGCGCAAGGTCATCTCGCTGATGCCGTGATACAGTTCGTCGCTGGCCGAGCCCACGCTGGCGGACACGCCCCAGGACCGGCGCTCAGCCAGGCGATGCTGGTAGCTTGCGCCGGTGTCCACATCCCAGAGAGTCCTGGGAATAACCAGCCCGGTCTGTGGGATGACCGGCGAACGGCTGAGACGGAAGGCGCCCGCCGACTGGTTGACGGACCACGTCGCCGCAGTGGACTGGGA
>Ga0118677_10013713_pt1 | contig 11598 bp, 8 predicted proteins | sample AliMusrvi5mmetaG_FD_86154 | JGI IMG/M metagenome (GOLD analysis project Ga0118677, IMG submission 86154) | reverse complement strand
TAAAACAGAAATAGTTACCACCAAGTTATCAACATATATCATTGAATGTCAGATCATTATAATTTTTGTCATGTACTAAGTACAAAAAGACTTAATTTGGGCGAAAGGATTTTATTGTGTGACAATAAGATCAAAATTCAGATTCAGTGTTGTCAGGGGTGGGGTAGAGGCATTATCCAAAAGCCTATAATTCAGGATGTAACCTCCCTGTGCTAATTTGCCAAGGTTAATCGTGTCATTTTTCATTATGCACGGCCATTTCATCATACTGTTGAATTGTTTTACAACATGAATTGTATTTCCATTCTTAGTTATTCCAATCAGGGTATTATAGTTACAATCGTTGTAAATCACCAGCTTTATTTCGTCTCTGATTGCAGGAGCTGATGGAATTATCTTCATGTTGGATGTCACCGGATCAGTGATTAATTCCTGAATGACAGGCTTCTGACAGCCAATGAGAAATGCAAGGGCAAATCCCCATGCCAATATGACCTTTTTTATTTCGATATTATTTATCATTCTGTTCTCCGTTAAATTATTGACACAAAATACGGATTCTATTCCGATGCAAATTTAACGAACGATCGAATGAATTATCCGGAATTTACAGGTTTTTTCAGAATAAATGCGGACAAAGCAATTTTCTGTGTTCCCTTTTCTTTTCGAACACAGGTAATACTGATTGAACAGATTTTCACTGATTGCTTTCTGATTGGTGGTTATCCTTTGCTTTCGTGTCCCTTTTTATGACCATCTTAAATCCCCCCTGGCCCCCCTTTTTGGAAAAGGGGGAGATCTGTCTGGCGATTCTCTGTTCCATTTTGAGCAATTTCGGTAATAAATTTTTAAGGTATCGACCTTTCGTTATTGGTATATTAAATCAGTGGGGAAGTTATCCCCCTTCCAAAAAAGGGGGATCAAGGGGGATTTTTAATCAGTATTTATTTGTAACATCAGTGTCATCCGTGTTCCTTTTTTAAGAACACGGATGACACTGATTGAACTGATTTTCACGGATTGACTTTCAGATCAGTGGTTATCTGTTTTGCACTATTGTTATCCTTGTGAATTATATCATTTATTCCAGGTTACTCATCCACTTTAATTACAAATCCACCTGTGGGCATTATCTTTAACTTAATCTTTCCCCCCTTTTTTACGTGCACAACCGATTTTATAAACGAACGATTCGTATTGCCATCGGTGTAGAGGTTGCCAGTTGCTGCTTTTGAAACAAATGGCATTGTGAAGGTGATCTCCTTTTCGGACTCTTCACCGTTAATTCCTGCGATATACCAGGTTGTACCAGACTTACGTGCCATCACGACATATTTCCCCGGAAAACCGTCAATAAAACGGGTCTCATCCCAGGTGGTTGGTATTAAGCTCATATATTCCCGGATATAATCGGGCACAGTTGCCATCCCTTCAGGACTCTCTGCCCAATGCTGAATTCCGGATTGGAAAATTACCGAAAGGGCAAGCTCGAATGCGCTTGATGTTTTGCGCTTTAACCCGGGCACCTCGGTCAGGTTAACAGGGGTGAAATCCATCGGACTGAAGACATTGCGGGTAAATGGGAGCATACAGCAGTGGTTGGCTTCCAGATCGGCCCACTCCTGATCAAACGTTACATTCTCAAATCCCCTCACGGCCTCCATTGTTACTAAATTAGGATAGGTTCGCTGCCACCCTTTCGGGTAAGTCGCACCATGAAAGTTCACCAGGAGCTTATATTTGAGCGCATCCTGCATGATGTCGTTGTAATACCTGATCATCGACTGTCCGTCTCCTCCAAAGAAATCAACCTTTATCCCTTTAATTCCCATCTCACTGATCCGTTTAAACTCAGTTTTCCTGTTCAGATTAAAAAGCAACCGGTCTTTGGGATGGTAATGGACTGTATTCCAGCTTCCTGCCGAATTATACCACAAAATCAGACCTACATTCTTCGTAGCTGCATAATCGGCAAGCTCCTTGATTTTATCGTAGCCAATATTTGTATCCCAGTTAACATCGATAAGGCAGTACTCCCATTTCATGGAAGCCGACCAGTCGATGTAGTTTTTTTGAATATCGTAGGTTATCGATTCATCTTTCTTCATAATCCAGCTCCACGAAGCTTTACCCGGTTTTACAAACGAATAGTCGGCTTCCTTTGCCGGTATAGCCAGATCTGTTTCGAGGGTTGACTCCATCAGTGTTTTTAGTCCGTCACTGAATGCAATGATCCGCCAGGGGGTAAGCCAGGGAGTTTTTGATTCCGGATAAAGGGGGGAGAGGGGAGAGGTTCGTTCACCCTCCTGCGGGAAGCCGATTTTGTAGTTTCCGTTTGTTGATGATTGCTGAAGCCGGGTCCCGCAGTAGGTGCCATCCAGTCCGGCCTCGGTTAAAAGTATCCACGTATTATCCTTATTGAAAAGAGCCGGGAAAACCCATCCTGCACCGTATGGTGATGGTTTGCCAATATCTTCACCCTGAAAATAGTAATCCTCGTACGAGGGCTGTGAATTACACCATCCCATGTACAGGTCCTGACAGGGACTCATGTAAATCTTTGAGTCGGCAGTTAGCTGGAATGAGGTATTTTCCTCAATTATTTTTCGGACCGTTTCCGATTTTTCGGGCAGGAAATACCGGAAGGCTGCTCCATCATCCGAAACCCTGAAAATCAGTTCAACAGGCTGATGATTTGAATTTGAAAACCTGACTGATCTCTCATTTCCGGTATAGGTACACTGTTTCCTTTTTCCTGAAAAAAGCGTGTATTCGTCGTGTACTGACTGAACCGCTGATACAGATTCTATTTTGAGCCCTTTTGTAAAATCACCATCAGAAAGCTTTAATCCCAACGTAGATTCACCCAATATCTGCTTGCCATTAAATTCAATGGCATAAGTTGGAATCCCTCCAGGTGAAAGATTAACCTGCGCTTTAATCTTCCCATTTGGGCTACTAAGGTTGAATACTGACTCCTGTGAAAATAAGGTAAAGAAATTAACCAGCAGGATAAAAAGGAATATAATGTGCTTCATTCGTAATTAGATATTGCTTTTGATTTCAATAACTATTTGGCAGTAAACTTATAGATTGTTGTCGTATGATATGTTTCTCCCGGTTTAAGAATTGCTGTTGGAAAGGCAGGGTGATTTGGAGAATCGGGGAAATGCTGGGTTTCGAAACAGAATCCGGAATGTTGTTTATAAACATTCCCGCATTTTCCGGTTATTGTTCCATCGAGAAAATTACCGGTATAAAACTGAACACCTGGCTGATCGGTATAGACTTCCATGATTCTTCCGCTGATTGGCTCAACAACACGCACTGCCAGCTCTTTGAGCTTTTTTGTATTCAGAACATAGTTGTGATCGAATCCGATGGGGTTTCCTCCGGTTGCTACAAGATCTTTCCCGATTGGTTTGACTGAAGTAAAATCGAAAGGAGTCCCTTTTACGTCACGAAGTTCTCCGGTTGGGATAAGGGTGCTGTCGACAACGGTATATCTTGAGGCTGAAATCATTACTTCATGTCCCTTGATATCCCCCTGGCCTGCAAGATTGAAATAGCTGTGCTGGGTCAGGTTAATGGGGGTTGACTTATCGGAGGTGGCACTGTACTCAAATATCAGCTGATTGTCATCAGTCAATGTGTAAGTTACAACGGAATTCAGGTTTCCCGGATATCCCTCTTCACCATCAATGCTCAGATAGCTTAATTTTATCCCGACCGATTTCTCCGTTTTGAAATCTTCAGCTTTCCAGACCACTTTATCAAAACCTTTAATGCCACCATGAAGTTGATTAACCCCATTGTTCTGTGCGAGGGTGTATTGGTTACCATCAATTTCAAATTTCCCTTTGGCGATCCGGTTGCCGTAACGTCCGACGATCGCGCCGAAATAGGGGTTGTTTGCCAGGTAACCTGCAAGACTGTCAAAACCCAGGACGATATCTCCTGATTTTCCGGTTTTATCAGGAACAAGTAATGAGGTTATTCTCCCTCCGTAGTTCGTCACTTTTAGGGTAACTCCTGAATGATTGATTAATGTGTAGATATCTGCAACCGATGAATCAGACACTCTACCGAAATATTGTTTGGTAACAGAACCGGGTGCCTGTCCCGCCTCTTTGCTGGTGCAGCCCACACCGAAGATTAATAAACCAAATGCAAGAATCAGGATTTGGAAAGAAACTATTTTTTTCATTTTTAAACGATTAGATGGATGTTATAATTGGAGCTAAAAGTACAATTATAAACTATTATTTTTCGATAAATCCTTTTATCATCGTAATGGAATGCGGAGCAAAACTATAGGAGATTTTATTTGTTTTCTTAACCTTAAGAGATGGTTTTTTTAACGTTTCAACAGTCGTTTTTCCAAAGTCATTTTCTGCTTTAATATCGGGACCGTTAACTTCGAACACTTCAAAATCACCATTAAAAAACCCTTCCTGTGCAAGCAGATCGGCAGTAATTCCCTTCTCCTTATTCCGGTTGACCACGCATAAGGTTAGTTCATTGTTCCGGTATGTAGCTGACACATCCAAAAATGGGACGTTTTTTTGCTGTGTTGTCGATTCGCCCAGACCGATAAAGAATTTTTCAGTATTATAAGTTTCACAGTCAACATGAACATCAAGAGCCGTGCCTTGCATATTTTGGGCGAACAGCTGAAGCGGATAATAGATTGACTGTTTAAACATCCCCTTTTCGCTCGTGAATATCGGGGCGATTACATTTACCAATTGAGCCATGTTTGCCATCTTTACGATGTCCGAGTTCCGAATAAAGGCATTGAGGAAACCCGAAATAACCAAAGCGTCCTCGAGATTGTAATGTTCTTCGAGTGCCCTTGTTCCGGCCATACTTTTTTCTGCGCGGGCACGATACCAGATATTATATTCATCCCAGGCGATGTAAATCGGCGGACGGTTTCCGCGGTTCGCGTTCTGCATTTCACGATCGATCATCCCTTTTACAACCCGGGTTCGCTCCTCGAGTACCCGCGGTGTGGAAATGAAATTGTAATAATTGTTATCCGGATTCCCAACATACATGTGAAGTGCAAGGTAGTCTATGACATCGCGAAGCTCATGCAGAATGGTGGCATTCCATTCATTCGGATCTGCCTCGGGACGATAGTTTGAAGATCCGGCCGCAATCAATTTAATATTAGGAGAGGTAAGTCTCATCAACTTAGCTGCTTCGAGTGCTTTTTTGCTGTAATCTACGGCATTCAGGTGTCCCATTTGCCAGAAACCATCCATCTCATTACCAAGACTCCAGTATTTGATATTGTAAGGTTCAGGATAGCCGTTCTTTTTCCGCAGTTCTGCATAATAGGGACCACCTTTGACATTACAGTACTCAACCCATTGCTGAGCCTCTTCGATGGTGCCTGTGCCCATGTTTACAGAAAAATAAGGTTCTGTATTCATCCGTCGTGCATAACTCATAAACTCATCGGTTCCGAAACGATTTGTCTCAAGCCGTTCCCACGCCAGTTCCATACGGGGAGGACGTTGTTCCTTTGGACCAATGCCATCTTTCCAGTGGTAGTTCGACACAAAATTCCCACCCGGATATCGGGTAATGGAAACATTCAGATCCTTCACCGCTTCAAGTACATCAAGGCGAATTCCCTTGTCGTCAGATAATGTCGAACCCTCCTCATAAATTCCACCATACACACAGCGGCCAAGGTGCTCCACGAAATTCCCATAAAGGTTTTTATCAACTTCACCTATCTTGCGATCAATATCAATTTTGATCCGTGCATTTTGAGCTTCGGAGGTAAAAGCCGTTGTAATAAGGCTAATGGTTATGAATAATAACCCTAAAATATTTCTGATTCTTTCTTGAATTATCATTTTACTTATTAAATTATTTTAATGAATAATTTTGATCAATTACTGGCCACCCATCTTTATTCCAATTCAGTTTCCGGATATTCAGCTTCGGTTTGCCGTTGTCATGGGCATCATAACCATGAAAAACCAGATAATCTGATCCATCAAAATTTACTACAGCATTATGCCCTACCCCATACCAATCAGCATCACCCTGAAGCAGAATTGTACCTCCACCCCTGGTCATTTCTTTTCCTGATAGATCAATGTACGGACCTATCAGTTTTGCAGAGCGACCAACAATCATTTTATAGGTGCTATTAACCCCTTTACAACAATAGTCTATCGAAGCAAATAAATAATAATACTCACCTTTTCGGAAGATAAACGGAGCTTCGATAGCATTTCCGCCCGCATCAACCGGATTATTATCAACCGAAGGTTGGTTTGGAGCTCTCGGATCTGATTTCCGGGAAGCAATGGTTGGAATCTGGTCAATATTTTCGGCAGCACTTTTTCCATCCGATGAGAGTTTTAACATTTTTATTCCGTCCCAGAATGAGCCAAAAACGAGATACGGCGTACCATCACTGTCCAAAGCTAAATTCGGATCGATGGCATTCCAGTTTGTTTTTCCCGGAATGGATTGTATGACTTTTCCGTGATCAACCCACTTAAATTGAGGATCACCTGGATCGAGCGTTTTATTGGTTGCCAGTCCAATGCACGAGGTATTCTTCCCAAAAGCCGAAACTGAATAATACAGGTAATATTCTCTGTTGAAAAATGAAATATCGGGCGCCCAAATGTGCCCTTTAAAAGTTGGGATTGCTTCAACAGCCCATTGCGGAACCTGAGCAAAAACAGGTTCTTCTTTCTTCCAGTTTTTCATGTCATGTGAAGAGAATACTGTAATTCCCATCCCGGTGCAAAACACATAATAAGTATCATTTTGCCGAATCATGACAGGGTCGTGCACGATAATGGATTGTGCATGAACCTGTACCCCAATGGCAAACGCTAGAAGAGCAAATACGCAACTTCTCAGTGCTTTCATTTGTCGTTGCATTTTGTTAATATTATTTTGTCTTTTTGCCCCAATAAGTTGCGTTTAGATTTTTTTCAGTTCCTGCATATACTAATGTTACACGGCGTGGGGTGGCTTCCCAATCGACTTCGCGTTCAACGCAAACGACAACGTTTCCCAATGTTAGTTGCTTTTTTGTCACATCGTAACTCCAATTGCCTGTCATTGTTCCCGACATAGTGCCGTCGGCCTTGAGGGTTAAAGCAGTGGCGCCATCTTGTTGGCCATAGCTGTATTTAAGGTTTATGTGCTCCCATGTTCCTGCAATCGAGTCTTTGGTTATAGTACCGTAATCAGGTACAGCTGCATAACGTTCGGGCAAGGCTATTGGCCACAGGTTGTCGGGTTCACTCAGAGAGGCCGGACACCATACTATACGGCGGACGTGCCCCATCATAATGGCATTGGAGTAGGCGTTGCCACCAACGTCGACAGGCAATCGGGCTTGCGACATATAGAACCATTCGTTGGTACTTTCCTTTTGGAAGATACAGCAGTGCGATATACCTACCCATCCATTGCTAAGATTGAATTTGTAAGGGTGGGTTACGATAGGATAACAGTCACCACTTCCGCTGGTAAAGTTTCGTCCCGTGATATCGAGGTATGGACCTTCAATGTTTGTGCTTCTGACCACTCGCGTGTTGTATGGGACCTCTAGACCATCGTAGGCCATGAACAAATAGTAGTAACCATCTTTGTAGATTATTTCAGGAGCTTCGCTGCCTTGCCAACGCGACGTGGCTGTGCGTGTGCCAATCCTCACACCATATCGGGCTGTTAGCTCACTTACACTGTTTGCGTATGGATCACCGAGCATGTTGAGAGGCTTACCAGTGGTTGCATCGAGTTGTAATAGTGCGAAACCGCTATGCCACGAGCCATGGATCAGGTAATGTTTCCCCTCAGGTGTTACGATATAGGTGGGGTCGATGGCGTTGTAGTAGAAATAGGCGCTCCAATCCGATAAACTGGAACGATTGTAGTTTAAGCCACGATCTGATGATGAACAGGTAACGAAACCCTTGTCTGTCCATACAGCTCCTGCAGGGTCGGTCGATTCGCACATGCCGATAAAGGCGCGTTCACTCCAGCTTCCATCAAAGTTGGCTGAGGTGTTGGCTTTACCAGTTTTGATGTAGTTCTCGATAACTATGCTATAGTACATACGCAGGATTTCATGTCCTCCAACGTTGACCCGTCGTACTACCGGTGCCCAGTAGTCATAACCAATATTGTCTATGGCAATGGCATTGAGACCCATACGCGAACGAATGGCATTAAGCGAGTCGGCTACCCAGGAGGGAGCCTGATAAAAAGGTCCGCCTACCCATTCCCAGTTAACCAAATCGGTTGATCGTTTGCCTTGAAAATGTCCATGTCCTACAGCCTCATTACCATACGAGGCATCGGTGCCATACATATAATAGTATCCGTTGTAGTAGGCAACCGATGGGTCGTGAACGTTTGCAAGATTCCATTTGTTTCGGTTTGACCACGATGATATTGATGAATAGTCGTCGGCGTATGTTGGAATGGTGAAATTTGTACTGGTGGTGTCAGGATTATCCACATTAGGCACAATACCATTTTTTTTGCACCCTACAAACGATAGAGCAATTATGCTGACAGATAAAATCAGTATGTACTGTAGTCTCATGGCAAATATTTTTAATATTTAATTTAAGAGACTTCCTTATCAACACTAATAAAACAGGCCAATAAGGAAGTCTCTGATTTTTGAGACTGATTCCTAATTTACAATAGGATGAACAGTCCATTTAGCAGTGAAAGCAGGTCCATTGTCAATATTCTTGTTTGCCGAATTACCTACAAGGTGAGGATTGGCATTAAGAGTACCTTGATAGATTGGGAAATACTCATGTCCCTTAAAGTAGTATTGGAACGATGAAGCGCTAGCGGTTTCGGCGGTAAGCTCATCTGTTGAAGCTTTGCCATCGAGCTTATAATAAGCATGTTCAACCAATTGATTCAAACGACTTGCATCGTAGAAAAATCCCCAGCGAATTATGTCGATCCCTCGCCCGTTTTCGCAACCGAATTCTTTAGGACGTTCAACGTTTGCAATTTGTTCGAAAAGAGCATCTTTAGACGGGAAGTCGGAAACCTGAAGATCTTTAAGAGCAACGCGTCGACGTACGATGTTAATGTAATCGATCGCATTTTGGGTTGGGCCGGTGATTTCATTTTCGCATTCTGCAGCACGCAGTAAAACATCACTATAACGCATAAGGCGCAGGTTGACTCCGCAATGCAATCCGGTAGTAATAGAACTGTAGATGTTGTTTCTTGCATTGGTGAACTTGGCTATTGATATACCTCCCTGGGCAGTGTTCGATACAGGTGTTGCAGTTATTGTTTTTTGGTAAATAATATTGCTACGAGGATCTCCATTAGGATATGCTGCAGTTTTAGCGCCGGTATAGCCGTTATATTCATTTTCGAATGTAACCAATGTCCAGTATAAACGAGGATCGAAACGACCATCTGTACTGTTCTCTTTTCTGAATAAGTTATACAACCAGGGTGCGCCAGCAAGGTCGCCCCAACTACCCAATTCCTGAGAAGCGTAGTTGCTTTCTACAGCCTGACCCTGAGTTGCTTGCGAGCTAATATTTACCGGAGTCCACTCTTCATCGGTGCCACCTGTGCCATAGTCCATAAATTGAACTTCGAAGAGGCTCTCTTTGTTATTTTCATATGAGGTACCTTCTCTGAAGTTGTCACCATAGTCGGCTGTAAGTTCATATTGCCCGTACTTGCCGGAGATGATGTCTTTCAATACAGCATAAGCCTCAGTATATTTATGACGGAACATCAATGCACGAGCCAAATATCCGGCAGCAGAACCGCTTGTAGCACGACCTTTAGCCCATTCACCACCTTTAGCGCGCGATGGCAACATTTGCATCGCTTTGGTGAGGTCTTTCTCAATTTGGTCAAACACCTCGTCTTGAGTATTGTTGGATGCATACATGGTGTTGATGTCTGAATAAGATGCATAGTCAGTAATCAATGGAACGGTCTGGTAATAGGTAGCCAATTCATAATATGCCAAAGATCTGAGGAAAAGAGCCTGTCCGGCTATCTGATTATGAGAATCATCCGACATTTTAACACCATCGACTTTCGACAAAACAAAGTTTGTGCGGTTTACTACATGGTAATTGTCTCGCCATGGCCACTCGTCACCTATTCCGATTGTACCTGGAGAATTGAGGTTGTCGTACTCCAAATACCACTGTTGAGATGAGTTCCAAACTTCGTCGCCACGTACAGCATCCAAAGTATAGCCAACGCGGGCAAATGTACCTTCGAGACGTATACGGTTATAGCACGCGATGACAGCCTCCTGAAGATCTGACTCTGTATTGCCAAAATCGTAAGTTGTCTGATTGTTCGGGTTCTGAACATCGAGTTGGTTTTTGCAGGCGGTCATGCCTCCAATAAGTGCCAACATTGTTAGAATTATAGTTAAACTTTTCATATTGATATCCTATTTATTTAGATTATATTTTTAGAATGAGAAGTGTACTCCGAACATTACGGTTCGTGGCGTTGGATACGAAGCATAGTTGTAACCGGGAGTGAATGTGCCTCCGGCGAAGTCAACGTTGTAACCTTTGTATTTAGACAATGTGGCCAAATTTTGAGCCGATGCATACAGACGAACGCCGTTAACATAGTTGCCAAACCATCTGTTAGGGAAGTTATAGCCCAATTCGATGTTGGCAATTTTCAGATAAGATGCATCCTGAATGAAACGCTGGCTGAACATATCGTTGGTGATTGAACCTGTCGATTTATATGCTACGCGAGGCACAGTGGTGTTTGTGTTATTCGGTGTCCAGGCATTCAACAGATCAACGCTCTTGTTGAGGGCACCGTAAGAGCTGCGCAATGTGACATCAACAAAATCTACAGCTTTGAAACCTGCAGCTCCATAGGTCGATATGCTCAAGTCAAAACCTTTCCATTCAGCGCGTGCGTTTAAGCCATAGTGAATCTTTGCGATACCGCTACCCAGGAATTTTTGGTCTGCGTTGGTAATTTCACCGTCGTTGTTGAGGTCTGCGTATATAACGTCACCTGGTTGTGCTCCGTTCTGATTGATGTGTTGCCCTTTTGAGTTGACACGGTTATCTATATCTGCTTGCTTCTGGAAGATTCCTTCAGAAACATAGCCATAGAATGAACCAACTTCACGCCCAACCTCTGTGCGGCTGTTGCCATCGGTTCGAGGTTCGTTTGAAACGCCCAACTTTGTTACCTCGTTTTTGAGGGCAGATAAGTTTGCAGAAATGTCAAACTTAACTACATGTTGACGATTGTGATAGGCTAGCAGGAACTCAAGACCTGAGTTTACCATCGTCGCAGCGTTCATCGTTACCGTTCCGTTGGTAGCGCCTGCATTGGTTGGAACTGCTACACTATAAAGAAGGTCTTCTGATGTTGCCTTATACCAGTCGAAAGTAAATTCCAACTGATTGTTGAACATACCGAGATCGAGACCAACGTCAACGGTTTTCTTCTTTTCCCATCTGATGGCTGTGTTTACATAGTTTGATATTGCCGAGCCAGTAACCTTATCATTTCCAAAGCTATAGGTATAATTACCTCTCGACATAACATCCATGT
>Ga0118677_10013711_pt1 | contig 11598 bp, 6 predicted proteins | sample AliMusrvi5mmetaG_FD_86154 | JGI IMG/M metagenome (GOLD analysis project Ga0118677, IMG submission 86154) | reverse complement strand
CCTATTTCTGGGTGGCGATGATGTTCCAGCCATCGCAGATCGCCGAGGACCTCAAGCGCAACGGCGGCTACATCCCCGGCGTGCGCCCCGGCAAACCCACCGCCGATTTCCTCGATTTCACCATGACCCGGCTGACGTTCGCCGGCGCGTTTTTCCTCACTATCATCTTCATGTTGCCGGTGTTCACCGGCATGATGGTCCATCTGCCGCCCGGTTCGCTGATTCTCCATTTCTTTGGTGGCACCTCGCTGCTCATCATGGTGGGCGTCACCCTTGACGTGATGCGCCAGGTGGAAACCCAACTCCTGCAAAAACATTACGACGGATTCCTCCGCAAGGGCAAACTCAAGGGCCGTTATGACCGCCTCAGCCAGGGCGGCAAGGCCGCTCCCCACACGGCTATTATCTATCTTTGGACGGTGATCGCGGTCCTCATCGTGATCGGCATCACCGCATATATCTATAATAGCCTTCGTTAGGGATCGCTTCCGGTGTCCCGCAACAACCGCATCCCGATCAAGTCGCCGCGTGAAATCGAATTCATGCGGACCGCCGGTGCCGTCGCCTCACAGATCCTCCAGACCCTCGCCAAGGCCGTCACGCCCGGCCGCACCACCCGCGAAATCGACCTCCTGGCCGCCGAGTTGATGCGCCAGCACGATTGCAAGAGCGCCTTCCTCGGCTACCGCGGGTTTCCCGGCCACACTTGCATTTCCATCAACGAGGAAGTCGTCCATGGCATCGGCGGGCCCCGCCGCATCCAACCGGGCGATATCGTGAAAATCGACGTCGGCATCAGCAAGAGCGGGTTCATTGGTGACAATGCCACCACTGTGGCCGTCGGCGACATCCCGCTGGCCACCAAACGCCTGCTGGTGGCCACCGAGCAGGCGCTCTTCGAGGCGATCCAACACGCACGCCCCGGCCGGAAACTGGCCGACCTTTGCGGGTCGGTCGAGGCCTTCGTCGTCCCCTGCGGTTTCACGGTTGTCAGGGAATTCGTCGGTCACGGTGTCGGCCGCCGCCTGCACGAGGAACCGCAGGTGCCCAACTACCGGCCCCATGGGAAATCCCCGACCCTGATGCCCGGCATGACCCTGGCCGTCGAACCAATGGTCAACTCAGGCGTCGCCTCCGTCAGAATCCTCGACGACGGCTGGACCGTCATCACCGACGACCGCAAACCGTCCGCCCACTTTGAACACACGGTGCTCGTCACCCACGGCGAGCCGGAAATCCTCACCTGGCGACCGCGCGAGGCGCTCCCCGAAATGCTCGGCCTGCCCGCACTGACTGACTGCTAGGAATTTGCTTTTGACGTGAAGGCCGTTGGAAAAGCCGGTGGCCGGACCGGAGGGCGGGGAAAAAGGGGTTATGGATTCAACAACCAGCACCCAAACAGTTTTCTTTTCCGGGAATGGAATACTTGGGAACCTTGTTTGATATACCGATTCACTTGAAGATTGAGAATCTTGTATTCAATCCTGATACTACTGAAAAAGATTGGTTGGTCAAAAATAGGGTTATACCTATAAAATTTGACTTAGTTGTCAGATCAGTAGTTATGGCTCAAAGACCACAATCTCCTGAGTCTACCAATTTCAGCGAACAGACTGCTCCGTTCATTACTGCTAGGAATTTGCTTTTGACGTGAAGGCCGTTGGAAAAGCCGGTGGCCGGACCGGAGGGCGGGGAAAAAGGGGTTGCTATCTGGAGGGTGAGGGCAAGGTTCGTCAGCAATTTCATTGCCTTCATCATCAATAACTAACCGGGTATCACATCCTAGTTGTGACCGCCAAAGGACTGTCCCTTGTTTTACTGTTTTTTTCCGCGATTCGCAGCTAGCCTGGACCTCTTCAAGAAAACGTTCAGTGTCCTCATCAAAGATGTATCGACGGCTGTTTGCAACAACAGTCCTAAATTTCCAGTAACTTTGCCAAGATTTAAATGACATTGGTTAATTCATCAATGGTCTTCAACATATCATTTTAACCCTGCTGTGGCATTTATTCTGGCACTGCATTATTAATGATTTATCTGATGTTGGCATGCGAGTTTATTTTACTGCTAGGAATTTGCTTTTGACGTGAAGGCCGTTGGAAAAGCCGGTGGCCGGACCGGAGGGCGGGGAAAAAGGGGTTGATTTATCGGTTTCGTCCGCTGAGGGCAGAGGACCTGAAGAGTGGTGAATTACCGTCTGCTGAACGATGCGTTGAATCGTTCCTCCCTCCGACATTGCCTTTGCAATTATGGAGCGGGTCTTCGCCTCAATGAGCGCCTCAAGTCGCGGTTCGTTCAAAGAGTTCAAGCTGCTCGGCCATCCACCAGATGCACCGTGTCGTGGGGCTGTCCGGCGGCGATCTGCACCGACACGCCGTAGCGCAGCAGTTGGTAGGTGCGCAGGTTCGCCTGTGGGTGAGTTCCAAGCCGAGGGCGGCATCGGCGGGATGGTGTCCTTGTCTCTTGCCCGGGTGGTAGTAATAGTCGCGCTTCAGGGTGAAGAAGCCGAAGATGGGATCACCCCGGACACAAGCATTTCATCAAGGATGCGGGGTTGGAAACAGGACTTCCGACCGGGCTGCGGCATCCGGCGGCATTGTGACGAATCTGCCACTAAGAACCCGTTGTCCGGGCGCGGGAATTGTGGAGAGTGTGCCGCGAACGGGCGAGCTTGGAAGAGAAATTCCACACCAACCCGCAGAATCAACAACCTGATCAACACCACATAAAATGAAATCAAATGTGAAAAACTTCCTCCTCGCCCTCACGGGTGTCGGCCTGTTCGCCAGTTCGGCGATGGGTACCGTCACCTTGGCGTCCGGAGATCTCACCGTCGCGTTCTATCAACAGATCGGTGACGTAGTCCAGCCGAATACCTACGTGTTCGATCTCGGCAATGCGGGCCTGTATCGCGATAACACTCAAAACAATGTCTCTGTATCCACCGTGAACAGCGGCATCAACAGCAACATCAATGCGGACCTTGTCAGCGCCTTTGGTGCCAACTGGGCCACCAGCGGCAACGTCCACTGGATGGTCGTGGGCGAAAATCCCCAGGCTGCGGCTACGGTTAACGGAGATCCTGCCAAGACCAGCTATTTTTCGCAGGGATCTAACGCCATCCCCACAAGCACCCCCGCGTTTACTCAGGGCCAGATGAGCACCGGCCTGCGCACCTCAGCCAACGGCAGTATCTCTAGTTTCTTCGGACCTGTGAATGGCTACACTTCCGCCTCCAACGCTGCTGGCACGATCGTTCCCAGTTCCAATCCGACCGCAGTCAATACGTTCGTGCATACCACACTCAGCAGCCCCGACACATACTTCAAGCTCGGAACAGACATTACCCAGACTGTGGGTTCCAACACCTATGGCACAGGCCTGGTAGGAGCGTTGGACATGTTCCGTGTCCTGTTCACCACCTCCGGTGCGACGCAGACCGCCGGACTCTCGTCGGGCAACGCCACTGCCGGGCTTGGCCAATACATCGGCACGCTCACCCTTAGCAACACCGGCAACCTGTCGATCGGCAGCCTCACGGCCGTCCCCGAACCCACCGGCCTGTGTCTGACCGGCTTGCTGACCGCCAGTGGTCTGATGCTTCGCAACCGCCGCACCCGGCCGGCGCAACTCGCGTAATGAAAATCACCCCGTTCCAAACAACCAAAACATACACCATACCAAGAATCCTATTATGAAAATCAAATCATTCCTCATGTTCACAGCCGCCACCATGGCGCTCTTCAGTTCCGCAATGGCCCTCGACACGACGACCTACATCACCATCGCCGGTTCCACCGCTGGCCGTACCACAGTCAACGACCAACTCTCCAGTGCCACTGGTGTTCTCGCCGTGAAATTCAATGGCGGCCAAAAGGTGCCGTACGCGTTTTTCAAGACTAGCGGAACTGCGGCGGCGGCAAACGACAAAGCCGACTCCTACATCTATGTTGCCTCGACCGGCGTATCCCCAAACAAAAAGACCGTCATCGTCCGCTGCTGGTGGCAGGGTTCTGCCTCCGGTGTGAACCTTGTCTCCAACCAGGTCCAACTTAACAATTCGTTGCTCAGTGCGACCACCGCTGTGGCTGTTGATGGCGTACAGGTTTACCCTGCCGGTTATCCCAACGCGGTCGCCCCCACCACTTGTGACGCTGCGGGTGCGAACACGGTCGCCAATTTCGGTTTCTCCGACGTGAAGCAAGCCGCGACGCCATACCAAACCCATACCCTGCTTGAATCGGACCCGATCTACTGCCTCCCGTTTGTATGGGTGAAAACCGGCACGGCCAATCTCGCGAGCGTCAGCAACATCTCCAGCCAACAGGCGCGGGTGTTGTTTACCGCCGGCCTCCAGCCGTTGTCGTTGTTCACCGGTGTCGCCACTGACACGACGAGTATCTATCCCGCTGGTCGTGACAACGATTCCGGCACGCGGATCACAGCTCTCGTGGAAATCGGAGCAGGAGCTTTCGCCTCGCTTGATCAATACAAGTTTACCGTAGCCGCCAACATTATCAGTGCCCCGGTTGAACAGGCCCCTACCGCAGGTTACAGCAGCGGCGGAGACCTCGCGACCCTGCTCGGTGCCAATGGCGGAGGATACGATGTCATCGGTTACCTCGGTATATCTGACGCCGCGACGGCAACTGGCGCCCATGGTGTGAAGCTGTGGTACAACGGCGTTCCGTTTTCAATTGAAAACGTCAAGAACGGCAGCTACACCTTCTGGAGCAAGTATCAGCAGATATCTCTCACCACGGTGCCTGCCGCCCCCGCCAATGCCTATGACGACGTCAAAGCAACCCTGTTCCAAGGTCTGAAGACGACGCTCACTGGTTTGGCTACCACCGGAAGCGGCAGCAGCATCAAACTCACGGATCTGAATGTCACCCGTGAATCCGACGGTGCCGACGTGATACCTAACTAAGGATGATTAATATAACGATTCTGTCGTAATCGGCAGACAAATTCAATTGCTGGTGAGGGGTCATCCCCTCACCAGTAATAGTTTGATCGGAGCCCACATACGAACACATCCCGTGAACCCGCAGAACAAGACAATAGCCCTGGGTATGGCGTTTCTGCTTGCCGCAGGCATCTATGCGGGTGGCAGGTTCGGCAAAACGGATACGGCCCGCAGCGACGACTCCGCCAGCGGGCGGACTTCATGCAGTCGGCATGCGTCGCGCCGCCATACGGTCTCAACGGCCCCATCCCCGCAGAACGCGGCGGGCTATTCCCGGTCCATTCACCCGAGCGCCTCAAGCGAACCTTCTGGCATGGTCCGGCCAGTTGGCGAGCCGCCCGTGGCTTCCGCCCCGTCGCCACGCCCTTCGGTGGCGGCCACCTTGTATGCGAACTTGTCGGATGCCGATTTCTCGCGGATGGGTCCCCATGAGCAGGCGGCGGTTCTCGAATTGGGCGCGTATGCCGAAGAAGCGGCACGGACGCTTGATGCCACGCCCCAATCCGGCGACTCCGACCTTGTCAGGGAAAAGAACCGAATCTCTGCGCAAGCTGACGATTATCTCCGCATGTCGCTCGGGTACGGGCATTTCAATCGGCTGTCCTCCATGGCCGCCGCGAATCGCCAGGCACAGGCGGACGGGGTTCCGTCGATTTCCCCATCCGGCACGCCATGATTGCGGAGGCATTTCTCCTGTCCGGCCGGAATCATAGTGAAACAATTCTCCCTCTCCACTCCACATAACTGCAAACCTAACCTAATTAACAATGAAACACACCCTGAATATTCCAATCCTACTCAGCATGGCACTCGGCATGACCTCGGGCATGGCAAATGCCTCGCAATACTTGGATTCCGATAACCTCGCACTCGTATTCTACGCCTTGCCCGCTTATGCTGGCGGCCCTATCGGCAGTGAATACTATGTTTTCAATCTGGGTCCTGCCTCCAGCTTCCGCGACAACACCCAGAACAACGTGCCCGTCAAATCGGTCAACAACTCGATCAGCAGCAGCAACATCGCATACGACCTCGGGCAAGTGTTCGGGCCATACTGGGCCACTCAAGGAAACGTGGCCATGATGGCCGTGAGCGCTGTCCAGGTTGGCGATGGAGTGAAAATCGGAGATCCCGAAAAAACGATCTATTATTCCGCCCCGAGAACCATTCTCAATACCGCAGACAAGGGTGCCGATCCGAATTCCGTGTTTCAATCCACATTTTCCAGCGGTTTGCGTACCTCGTGTTGCCTGTCAATCGGGACGTTTTTTGCCGGAGCCAACACTGCCATTATCGGTCCGCCCCCGGCAACCTCGGGGGACAATGTTTCGGGAGTGAGAATAACCACCTCCACACCCAACAACCTGGTCCCCCTGATTCCACCGGGAAGTCCAGCCGGGAGCGTGAGCACCTATTTCAAGGTGGGGGATGTTCCCACCGCGACGCTCAACGGCACGCTGAGCGGAACCGCCGGAGTCGTCGCGGCGGTTGACGTGTACCGGGTGCTCCACACCCTTACCAACGCCACTCTGACCTCCGGTTCCTCAGGTTCTGCCGCAGTCGGTGCAAGACAATTCGTCGGCAGCATCACCGTGGATTCCGCCGGGAATTTGAAGGTACAGGCGGTTGGAGTGGCGTCAGGGTACACGTCATGGGCAAGCAGCCATGCCGGCAGCCAAACCCCGAGTGAGGACTTCAACCATGACGGCGTGCAAAACGGCATCGCCTACTTCATGGACGCGACCGGCACTGCCACCAATCCGGGCCTGAATGCGAGCAACAAGGTGATCTGGCACAATGGCGGCAACATCCCGAGTACCGCCTACGGCACCCAGTTCGTCGTGCAAACCTCGACCGACCTCGTGAATTGGACGACGGCTATTCTCGGTACGGATCCGAACCTCAGCAACCTAACCGGCTCGGTTTCCTACACCCTGCCGACGGGACCGCCGACGAAGTTCTGCCGCCTGGTGGTCACCCCGTAAGCGGCGTGTCGCTCGTCTAACGAATATATCATATCCAAACAAAGCACAGGTGGCATCCCGGTTGCGGGGTGCCACCTGTTTCTTGGGTAGCATCATATCCGGCTGAAAAGCCTCCCATAGAGGGGAACGGGCGGCCCGCCCGTTGGTCCATGAGAAGACACGGGCGAGCCGCCCGTGCCCCTCTTGATAATTCCAAGCGCGCCAGCGGCATGGCGGTTGGAAACCGCCGCCACTTAAATCTATCAGACTGCGGGCGCTTCGGTGGTTTCCTTGTCCTTGTCCTTGTCCTTGTCCTTGTCCTTGTCCTTGTCCTCCTCGTCGCCGGAGGTGCCGCCATAGCCGATCACTTCCACCGTGATCACCGACAAGGCTTCCTCAACCTTGGGCTGCTCGACCGGCTTTTGCTCGTCGCCGGCCTTGGCCACCGTTGCTCCTGCCGCAGTGGTCACAGTCGAGGCGTTGGTTACCGTGCTGACGCTCGGTGCACTGGCGACGACAGGCGCGCCCGTTGAGGTGCCCGCAGCGGTAATGTTACCGGCATTCACCACCGTCACGGCCGCGAGGTTGATATTGCCGCTGACCCGGATGCCCGCGTCACCTGCGTCGATGACGCCCGCCGGGGCGATCAAATCCACGTTGCCAGGGGCGACTCCCTCCACGGTGGCCAAAACACCGATCCCGCCACCGGTGGCAAGTCCGGCAAGGTCGGTTTCCACCGAAGCGCTCTGAGGGTCGATGATGACACGGGTGGGTGGAGCGGCGGATACCGTCCGCGAGGAAGACCCTGCGGCGATGTCGCCCGTGGACGACCAGATGGCGGCATTGCCTCCCTTGAGGGTGAAAATGCGGCCAATGCCGATGTTCACACTCCGGTCGGTGAAAATCGAGATATTGCCGCCGGATTCAGTGACAATGCCCGGCGGAGTGAGCGGATTGCCGATGGTGGTATTGGCCATGGTCAAGCCGCCGCCGGGTGCGAAGATGTTGATGTCACCACCGCTGCGGGTACGGATGTCGCGACTCTGGGTGAGGATTTCTCCCTGCCATGAAACCGACTCCGGGAAAAGCGCTTTGATGGCCGCGAAACCGTTGTCGTATTTCCGGTATCCCGGACTGGCGGGATCGTTAAAATCCCGTCCCGCGTCGCGCAACGCGAGGTAGAAAAGTGACAAGGCCAACTGCGTCCGTTGCTCGGGGTTATGCGCGTAGTCCGCCAGATTCAACAACTTGCTGCCGGGGGTTATATTCAGATCCAGGGTTTTCCCAGCACGCAGCACTTGAATCGTGGTTGCCGTCCCGAAGGTGATCCCGCTTGTTAGATAGGAATCGTCGTAACCCGCGCCAAGGTCCTTGTTGCCAACCTTGAGGATCACGTCGCCGGCCATGAGTCCGGCCTTGTCGGCCGGGCCTCCCGCAGTGACGGACTTGATCATGACGCCATTGGTGATTGTGGCGTCTTTGGCATGATAGGCCTTGGTGCCTTCGTAATCCGTGGCCACACCAAGAATCCCCATGTTTTCCGCCAGATAGCGATCCCCTGCGGGACTGGTGGCAAAGTGTGTGATGAAATCGTCGAATGCCAGCCTGCTGCCGGCAAGGCTGGTGGCCAGCCCGATGCCCGCACCCACGGTGATGCCCGCGCCATCAAAACCGAGGTAGGGATTGCGGTTGTTGCCGATGCTGGTGATGCCCACTCCCGTGCCATCGGGATTGCCGTTGCCGAGTCCCAGATCGAGATTGCGGCCTGCAAGCACTTGGAGGTTTCCGGGGCCGGAGATCTGGATATCACCGGCCAAGGGAGTCAATCGGATTGTGCGGTTTGACGCGATGTCCGCGTTGGCGGAGATGCTGGAGACCGTGTTCTCATTGTAGGGAGTCAGATCGCGTCCGGCGCTCACGACACTCAGATCGGAAGCTGACAGGTTTTGGATATAGAATGCGACATCTCCCATGTCTTTGCCCGCGATCACCCGGGCTTCCTTGGGCGAGAACAATTCGATGCCCTCGATGTTGCCATCATTGGCATATATGCGGAGAGGTGCGGAATCTCCCAGATGAAGCCCGCCCGTGGTGTGAAGGCGCTGCTTGTCCTGCAGAACGCCGTCCGTGGATCCGGTCTCGGCAAATCTCACGTCGATCCCGTCAAGAAAGCCGGTGCCAAGGCCCTGATCGGTGGTTCGTTGTGCGGAGGCGCTCCGGCCAACGAGTTGGAAATAGGCATAGGGACTGGTGATCCCCGGGATGGCTGAAGGGTCCGTGTCGGAAAGATTGATGATGGAAGTGACCCAGTTAGCCACGCCGTAACTGTTCATGAATCCGGTCGGCTGCAATCCGACAATCGAATTCCTGGCGACCAGTTCCACCTGGCCGGTCGGCGAGGGGAACAACGTCAGATTGCCGGCGAGCTTGATATCGCCGGCCAGTGAAGAGACGGACAAGCGCGGGGCCATGAGACTGGACAAGGTAGCGAAGGGATAGACCTCGGATTCAGCCAGTCTCAGCCATGGCTGGATGCTGGCCGGACTGTTCAGGGCTGGCAGATAGTATTGGGACGAGTACCATGCCCCAAGAACGGACTCCTCTCCAGACACCGAGGGCGGCGTGACCTCCGTCCTGAGCGTGACCGTTCCACCCAGCGATATCGCGTTGACATAACTCCCGGCACCGAACGTGTTGAAGTAGGTCTTATACCAGAATTTGTTATTGATTCCCTGCGGGAGGAGGAAGGGATTGGCATTCGGCCCGAGGAGCAGATCCCCACCCGCCTGGATGTCGAATCCACCTTGGCCGACAAAGAAGGTCGTGGGGAGCCAGGTATTGCTGTCCTGATTGATGTCCGGATTGGAGAGGGATTGCAGGATGCCGCGGGTGGGGGAACGGGTAGCATTGGTGGTGATCTCACTGCCGGCGGTGAGGACGCCGGTGCCCCGCTCGACATAATACACGCCACCGTCAATATTGCGCCCCGCCAGGACCGTGATGTCGCCACCACCCAGTTCGATCATTTTGCTGGCTGAAGGGATGCCTCCGGCCATGCGGGCATTGGTGGGTGCCAGGGCATCCATGTTTTTCACGTCGTTGCCGGCGGCAAGACGGATGTTGCCGCCGCCCAAGGTGCCGACGCCTTCAAAGAAGTTGCTGAAGTCCACCCACCAGGTGGTGGAGGCGTTCGGATCGGTGAGGTCCGCACTCGTGGTTCCATTCAGGGCGCCCACTCCGACGACACCCGACCCGCCGGTGGTGGGATCAATGGATCCTCTGCGGTCGAGCCAACTGGTGGGCATCTCGCGCGAGGAATCGTCAATCAGGGTGCCGTCCAGCATGCGGGTCTTGCGTGCGATATCGCCCGCCGCTGAGATCGAAATATTCCCGCCCGCCATGCTGTATTGCACGAAGTAGCGCTGTTGGATGGTACCGAGAACTCCTTGACTAGGGTGGGCACCTGCGGAATTGAGGAGGAGCGGCACGACAAAATCGCCACTGGCAACCACCTTGGTGGGATCACTGACCAAGGTGCCGGCGGTGTAAATGCTGGCGAACTGGTTGAGGAGATAGACATTCCGCGCGGAATGGATGGTGATGTCCCCGGAACCGGTGCGGATAACCTGATAGCGCCCATTGATCGCCGTGGCCGTGGTGAAATTATTGCCGGATCCGAAGTTCGCATTGCCGTAATTCTTGCCGAGCAGGACCGAACCTTTGTCCGTGGCGAGCGAGGTCCCGGGAAGCACGGCGCGGAAATCTGCGGAGGAAAAGTCCGCGCCCGAGGTGATGCGGTAGGACCACGACTGGGTGTTGGCGGGAAGCTGGGCGTTGCGCGCCATGAGCGGGGCCAGCCAGAGCGCGGAGTTGCCGTTGGCGGTTGCGGGAGTAACAGCGGCGAAGCCATCGCTCAGGGCATTGTAGAAGACGATGTCGCCCGCCGCTCTCAGGGTCAGGACTCCAGGTGCGGATTCGGGACCGAAACGGAAGTTTTGCAGGTTCCAATCGCTGGTTGCGGTGGAAGTGGTGGTTCCAAGAATCAGATTGCCCGATGCATTGAAAATTTCCGCGCCGGGAGCGAGGATCGGATGCAAGGTGGGTTGGAGCGAGGTGAGGCGTCCCAGCATGGCGGAATACCCTGGGGTGGCGGCGGCGCCGGCGGCGCCGAGAAACGCCGTCGCGTCGCTCTTGATAGAGTTTTGGATGGTCGTGGTGATGGTTCCGGTGCCGGTGATTCCATAGAGTTTCACCCCTTCGACCAGGATGCTGGAGGCGCCGGCGATGGAACTGCCGATGGCGTTGATCCGCATGTCCGTGTTGGCCGGATTGCGCGGGGCGCGCAGGTGGAGGGTGCCGGTGAATTTGCCGAGCGACTCGCTGGTGGTATTGGCCGCCGCGATGGACAGATTGATGGTGGAGCCGGATTGAAGATCGAGCAGTGCGCCCGGATCGATCACTCCGTTGCGCTGGTTGCCGGCTTCGAGGGTGATGGCACCCCCCTTGCCCGCATCATCGAATTGCACGCCGGAAGCATCGAGCACCGATCCCGAACTCAAGGTGAGGCTGCCACTGGCTTTGAGATCGATGATCCCTCCGGTGGTGCCGGAGGCGTCGATGGTGTTCGATACCGTGATGCTGCCGGAATCCGCCGCTACCTGATAG
>Ga0118677_10013709_pt1 | contig 11598 bp, 5 predicted proteins | sample AliMusrvi5mmetaG_FD_86154 | JGI IMG/M metagenome (GOLD analysis project Ga0118677, IMG submission 86154) | reverse complement strand
GTGCTGGGCGAACTCGTCGATTTGGAAACCATCGAACGCGAACTCGCCGCCTTGGCCGGTGGAGCGCTGGCGCCGGGGATGTTCGCGGTGGTCGCCGTGCCGGACGCCCGCGCCGGGTACGCCCTGGTGCCGGTGTTCGACGCCGCTGTGGATCCGGCGCTCATCACCTCGGTTCTATCATCCTACGCGCGCCACGCGCCGGGCTTCCGCCGCTTGCGGCCTGCCGTCATCCTCGCCAGGTTTCCACGCAGTCCCATGGGAAAACCCCGCCGCGCCGAAATCGCGGCGGCGCTCGACGGTTCCTGAGTGATTCCGCCCCGGGGAATCTGCGAAGCCTATTGACCTGGCAAAGCGAGTCAGCGCAGAACACACGCCGTTTTCTCCGACAAAACCGGCGCTCGACGGCATTGGCTCCATGAGGAATTTTTTTGAATACGGAAAAAATCCGTTTAGGGTGCCTCAGGAACCATGCCAGACCCTCGCCCTGAAAACCCGGTAATGTCCGCCTTGCCAGTCAGCCGCCCCCATGTGTGGGTCCGTGCCCGTGGGTTGCTGGTCGGCGTGGCGGGGGTTCTCGGATGGCTGGCGGTCACGGTCGCACAGGCCGGCGCGGCCGATGATTTTGTCGAGGGCGAGGTGCTTGTCACCTGGCGTACGACGACCACGCTGGAGGGCGCAAAGACCTCGGCGGCGCGTCACGTTGCGGAGTTGAGCCACCACTTCGCCTGGCTTTCCGACCATCATCACCGGGTGATGGGAGTGGTCCGCTCCGGCAAGCGTTCTACCGCCGCGATGATCAAGGAGATGCGGGATGACCCCGAGGTGCTCGTGGCGGAACCCAACTACATCCGCCATGTGTCAACCCCGCCGCCCAACGACACGTATTACGGCAATCTCTGGGGCTTGAACAACACCGGTCAGACCTTGACCACGCCCAACGGCACGATCACCGGCACCCCTGGCGACGACATCCGGTTTGCCGCAGCATGGAATCTCGCCCCCCCGACCAGCCCGACCGAAGTCGTCGTCGCGGTGATCGATACCGGCTTGGACATTACCCATCCGGACATTGTGGCCAACCTGTGGACCAATTCCGGCGAAATCCCCGGCAACGGACTCGACGACGATGGCAACGGTTACATCGACGATGTCCATGGCTACAATTTCGTGGATAACAATTCCAACGTCGCCGACTCGGGTTATCACGGCACCCACATCGCGGGCACCATTGCCGCCGCGGGTAACAACTCGCTCGGGGTGATCGGGGTGGCATTCAAGTCCCACGTGATGGTGCTCAAGGTATCCAACGATGGGGATGCCATCTCGACTTCCGCGGAAATCAGCGCACTCCAGTATGCCGCCATGATGAAATCACGCGGGGTGAACATCGTGGCAATCAACGCGTCCTTTGGCGGCGGTTCCAGCACCTCCGCGGAATCCGCGGCGATCCAGGCGGCGGGCAATGTCGGCATCGTCTTCTGTGCCGCAGCCGGCAATGCCCCGGCTGGCAGCACTTATGGCACCAACAATGACACGACTCCCACCTACCCGGCCTCCTACCGCTTGTCGAACATGATCGTCGTGGCGGCATCCGATCAAAATGACCAACTCGCCAGTTTCTCAAACTACGGTCCGACCACCGTCGATGTCGCCGCGCCAGGGACCAACATTTTCTCGCTGTTACCGACATGGCTTGCCACCACTGCGGCCACGGTCACCAAGGGAACCACCACCTATGCGGCGACAGGCATGAGCTACGCGGGCACCACATCGGGCATCACGGCCACCCTGATCAACTGCGGTAACGGCAACTCGGCCGCCGTGTTTCCCTCCACCGTGCGCAACAACATCGCGCTGATCCAGCGGGGCACCCAGACCTTCGCCACCAAGGTGACCAACGCGATGAACGCCGGAGCCGTGGGTGCCATCATCTATGACAATGTCGTCGAAACACCGCTCTTTTCGGGCACCCTGGCCACCGTGGGCACCTGGATTCCCGCCGTCTCGGTGTCCCAGGCCGATGGCGCCAGCCTGCTGGCCCAAGTCAACGCGCCGGTCACTCTGACGAACGCGGTGACGCCGGCGGGCCTCTATCAATACTTGGATGGCACCTCGATGGCCACGCCCCATGTCGCCGGCGCGGTGGCCTTTGCCGCGATGAATTTTCCCTCCGAAACCGCAGTGCAACGGGTGGCGCGGGTGGTCAACCACACCACCAGCGCGCCCGCCCTGGCCAGCATGGTCAGGAACGGAGGTCGCCTCAATCTGCTCAATATGATCGATACGGTTCCCACGCTTTCCAAACTCACGTTGAGCAGCGGGACGCTTAACTCCACGTTCACGTCCAACACGACATCCTACACGGCCAGCGTGGCCAATGCCATCACCGGTGTGACGGTCACCCCCACGGTCACCGATGCGACGGCAACAGTCACGGTCAATGGAGTGCGCGTCACCTCGGGAACCGCCAGTGCTTCTATCCCGTTGGCGGTTGGCAACACCCCGATCAGGGTGTTGGTCACGGCGCAGGACGACACAACGTTTGACACATATACGATAACCGTCACTCGCCTGAGCCCAGTCCCCAGCGTCACCACCGGAGCCGCAAGCGGGATCACCCCGTCCGCCGCGACCCTGAATGGCACGGTAAACCCGAACGGATCGGCGAGCACCGCGAGGTTCGAATACGGGCTGACTGTCGCATACGGCAGTTTGGCCGGCGTTACGCTGTTGCCTGACTACGGAGCCACGGTACAGGACGTCAGTGCGAGCCTAAGCGGATTGCAGTACGGCACTACCTATCACTATCGACTTACCGCAACCAATAACGGGGGCACAAGTCCGGGCGACGACATGACTTTTGTGACCGCCAAAACGCTGCCGGTGATCACCTGGGCAAATCCGGCGGCTATCAGGTACGGCGCGGTGCTTTCCGCCGTGCAGCTTGACGCTATCGCCAACGTGCCTGGGCGGTGGGTCTATTTCCCATCACTTGGCTCCAAATTGCCGGCTGGCAACCAAACCTTGAGTGTCACCTTTACGCCCACGGATTCCGTCCATTACGCCACGGCACAAAGATCGGTGCCGCTGACGGTGAACAAGGCTGCGGCCACGGTCACTCTCGCGGGCTTGAGCCAGTCCTACAATGGTCAACCGCGGTTGGTAACGGCGATCACGGTGCCGACGGGACTCAATGTCAAGCTTGCCTATAACGGTGCCGCCACGGCACCGGTCAACGCGGGTTCCTATTCTGTTGTGGCGACGGTTGTTGACGACAATGTTACGGGCAGCAAGACCGGCACGCTGCTTGTTGGCAAAGGAACACAAACCATTACATTTCCGACACCGCCAGCGCTGCGCTTCGGCGACCCTGACTATGCGTTGACGGCTTCCGCCTCATCCGGCCTGACCGTGAATTATGCAAGTTCCGCGCCAACGGTGGCGACCATCGTGAACGGCGGCGGGTTGCACGTCGTGGGGGTCGGCAAGGTGACCATCACCGCATCCCAAACCGGAGATGCCAACTGGGGTCCGTCAGCCGCCGTGACCAGGGCGCTGGTTATCGGCAAGCGGAGTCAGACGATCACATTTGCCGCGTTCTCCGGCCACACCGTGGGCGAGGCCGATTTATCACCCGGTGCCACAGCGACTTCAGGCCTAACAGTGACGTATGTTAGTGCGAGTCCGGCGGTGGCGACTATCGTGGCCGGAAAAATCCGCATAGTTGGGAAAGGCACGGTGGCGATCACCGCAAGCCAGGCAGGTAATACGAGTTGGGATGTGGCGGTGCCCGTCAAACAGACGCTGACGGTGGCGGGCAAACCCCAGGCGATCACCTTCCCGGCCTTGCCAGACACGGGCTATGGCACGGCGGGTTTCGCCCCGGGAGCAACGGCGTCTTCCTCCCTGGCTATCACCTATGCCAGTTCCAATACAGGAGTCGCCACCATCGTAAGTGGCAGGATCCATATCGCGGGTATCGGCACGACTACAATCAGCGCCAAACAGGCGGGCAACACCCTTTGGGCGCTTGCCTCTGATGCCAAGCAAACCCTCACCGTCATCAAAGGTACGCCAGTTATCACCTGGGCGAATCCCGCGCCTATCAGCTACGGCACCGCGCTTTCCGCAACCCAACTTAACGCCAAGGCCAACGTCCCGGGATCAGTTGTCTATACCCCGGTTCTCGGCAGCAAATTGCCGGTAGGTTCGCAATCCCTGAATGTGATCTTCACCCCCACGGATACCACCCGTTACAACACCGCAACAAAATCGTTGACCTTGACCGTGAACAAAGCCACAGCCACGGTCACGCTGGCGGGCCTGAGCCCGGTCGGAGGGATCGCTGATGCCATTGTCATCGACGCCACCCCTTACGGCGTCTGGAAAGCAAGCGCTTTCACCAATCCCGACGACCGCAACGCCCCGGCAGTCAGCGGTGAAATGGCAACGCCAGCGCACGACGGCATCACCAACCTGATGAAATACGCCCTCGCGCTCGATCCCATGTCCTGCGGCACCGCGGGCTTGCCGACCGTGTCACCTCAAGATGGCTATCTGACCCTGACCTACCGCCGGAACAAGCAGTCAACGGATGTGACCTACGCCGTGGAGACCACGGATTCCCTTGATGCTGATAATTGGCAACCAGCCACCAAGGTGATCTCACAATCCGACCATGACGGTTACTGGAAAATCACCGTGCGGGACACGGCGCCGATGGAACAACATCCACATCGGTTCATGCGCTTGCGGGTGACGCATTGACGCCAGTCCGTCTTACTGCCCGTCACCACACAGGCACCAACGACAAGGAGCAAGGAGCAAGGATCTTGGCCCATTGGAAGCGGGGCCAACAATGCCAGAAATCCCCCAGCCACATGCTGCGCACGTTTCCTGTTATTTCCTCGTATCCGGCAGTTCCACGATGCCGCAGTCGATGTTTTGGCCGCCGGTGGTTTGCTTGCAATGGATGGCGATGGAGTTTTTGCCGGGTTTGAGGAGTTTGACGGCATCCGGGCTGAGCGGGAATTCGTCATAAGACGTGTTGAAGCCGGTGAGTTTGGCGGCTTCCTTGCCGTTCAGATAGATTTCGGCATCCTCGTCGTGGAAGATGTTGAGTGCGAGTTTGGCGGGCACCGCCGGGATCTCGAACGACCGGCGGATCCAGATGTCGGAGGTCGTCCACGGGGTGGCGGAGGCGATGGTGCCAAAGGCGGCGGGACCTTCCTTCCATGCGGAATCATCGAAGCCGGGCGCCTGCCAATCACCGGTCGGTTGGGTGATGGTGTACTTCCAGAGGATTTTCTTTCCCTGATCGGCGCACGGGACGAACACCTTGGCCGCAACCTGCGGTTGATAGAGCAAGGCGGCGGCTTCGGCGGCGCGGGTCTCATCGAATTTGATTTGTTCGCGGTCATAGGTCATCATGCCGTTGACCTCGACTTCGACATCGGACGTCTGGGTGTACACCGCGGCACACAATCCCTTGGCGATCAGCGGGCGCAGGCGGGTGAGCAGGCCGATATAGGCGTCGGTGGCCTCCGCGGGGGTCTTGAAGCTGACAGATCCCCACGAACCGGAGTCCTTCCACAGGTGGTCCTTGACCGGACGGCCGAGACCGCCGAACTCGCCTAACACCGCGGCGCGCTCGGGTTCGATGGCGGGCATGCCGGGACCCGGATAGTTATGCATATCCATCACGTCGCCGCATTTCTGGTCGGTCCAGCCGCTGGCATTGTTGACCAGTCTGCTAGGGTCGCGTTGTTTGACCATTTGGACGAGGCGCGGGGTATCATATTGGCCCCAGCCTTCGTTGAAGACCACCCACATGACGATGGACGGATGGTTCTCCAAGGTATCGATCATTTCATTGAGTTCGCGCTCGAAGTTGGCGCGTTTGTCCTGCGGGTTGCCGCCGGCGGGCATGTCCTGCCAGATCACCAGGCCGAGTTTGTCGGCCCAATAATACATGCGGTCGGGCTCGACCTTGACGTGTTTGCGGAGCATGTTGCAGCCGAGTTTCTTGGTGATTTCCAAATCATATTTCAGGGCGGCGTCGGTGGGGGCGGTGTAGAGGCCATCCGGCCAGAACCCCTGGTCCAGGGGACCGTATTGGAAGAGCGGCTTGTTGTTCAGCGCCATGCGGTTGACGCCATTGTCGTCCTTTTGGATGGAAATTTTCCGCATGCCGAAATAGCCGGTGATGGCGTCGGTGGCCGGGGCGTCGTCCATGGTGATTTGCAGGTCATAGAGGAACGGGCTGTCGGGTGACCAGAGTTTGGGGTTCTTGATTTTGATAGACAGGTCCTCGCCGGGTTTGCCGGTGGCGGTGGCGACGGTCTTGCCATCGGCGAGGGCGGTGACTTTGACGACGGCCTTGTCGCTGGCGTCGGCGGCCTTGATTTTCACGTGGAGTTGTTCGTGGTCGATATCGGGGATGGCGGTGAACGAGGCAATGTGGGATTTGGCGACGGGTTCGAGCCAGGCGGTGCGCCAGATGCCGGTGGTGGCGGTGTACATGATGCCGCCGGGGTTGAGGACCTGTTTGCCATGCGGTTGGCCGGCGTCGGTCGGATCCCACACGGAGACGACGATTTCCTGGCTGCCTGACGGGTTGAGGGAATCGGTGATATCGACGCTGAACGGGTTGTAGCCGCCGGTGTGCTTGCCCGCTTCCTTGCCATTGACATAAATGACGCAATCCCAATCGACCGCGCCGAAGTTGAGCAACACGCGTTTGCCCGACCATGCTTTCGGGACCTCCACGGTGCGTTTGTACCAGACGCGTTCGTCCTGTTTCACAATGTGGCCCACTCCGGACAAGGCAGACTCGACAGGGTAGGGGACCAGGATTTTCTGGTCAAAGGCGGTGGGGCGGGAGTCGTCTTTTTTGGTAATGGCGAGGTCCCACAGGCCATTGAGGTTGAGCCAATCCTTGCGCACCATCTGCGGCCGCGGATACTCCGGCAGGGCGTTGGTGGGCGTGACATCCTTCGCCCAGCGGGTCATGATATGGCCTTGAACCGGGGCCCAGTCCGCCGCCTGGGCGGTGAGGCCGTTGCCCAGGGCGAGCAGGATTCCGAGGTTGGCGGCGGCGCAGAGAACCGCGGGGGATGATTTGAATTGGGGTGATTTCATATTCATTGGCGGTTGATGGCTTCGAGGTTTGGGGGGGATACGATCCGTTTCCGCACCATCATTCACCAAAAAAAACGGAGAACGGGCTTCCAGCCTGTGAGGTCAGACAGCGCGTCCCGCCTGTCCGCCCATGAACCGACAGGCGGGACGCCCAATACTGTTCAATTAGTATCATTCCAGATTCCGCTCACTATGACGATTTCCAGATTCAGTATCACGGCAGGGGTTGGCTTGCGACGCTTGCGGATAGGAAACCGGGATTTGGGTCGCTTTTTCACTTCGCGCGGTTTGCTGCGGCCGCGACTGCTCGACACGCTGGACGCCATGCTCGGAAACCTATGGCGGGACCCGGCCAGCGTCAAGCTAATTGACCAGTATTTGGCGGGACGCCCACACTCCTTGAGGGCGACCTGGAGATCGCCCCTCAAGGAGCGGCGGACTCTGGCCGCCGATGCCCATGAAACGCCAATAAGTTGAGGTTGACCGCGCTTCATTGGCACATCATGGGCTGGTGGGCGGGACGCCCACACTCCTTGAGGGCGACCTGGAGATCGCCCCTCAAGGAGCGGCGGACTCCGGCCGCCGATGCCCATGAAACGCCAATAAGTTGAGGTTGACCGCGCTTCATTGGCACATCATGGGCTTGTGGGCGGGACGCCCACACTCCTTGAGGGCGACCTGGAGATCGCCCCTCCTTGATTGCTCAGAGGTCCTTGATAGGGATGAAACCGACCGTGCGCACGATGTCCTGGCCGGTGGGGGATTCGACGAACTTCATGAAGGCGTCGGCCGCGGCGCTCGGCTGGTCGGGAACGTAAAAATAACAGAGCCGCGCGTAGGCATAGTTCCTGGCGTTTCGCGCCACCGGTTCGACTCCATCCACAGGAAGGGCCTTGGTGCCCGGAGTCTTGGAGTAGGCCAGGCCGACATAGCCGATGCCGCTTTTGTTCTTTGCCACTTCCTGGGCGATCTGTTCGTTGCTGGCCATTTTGAGCGAACTGGACGGATAGTCGCGGCCGCCCATGGCGAGTTTCTGCCAATCCCCGTAGGTGCCCGACGAGGTGTTGCGGGTATAGATCGAGATTTTGCCCGGAGCGCCGCCGATTTCCGACCAATCCTTGACTTGGCCGGTGAAGATCTTGGCGACCTGGTCCTTGGTGAGTTTTGTCAACGGGCTGTTCCTGTTGACGATGACGCAGATCATGTCGTGGCAGACCGGGCGCTCCTTGACATAGACGCCCTTGGTGCGGCAGAACGTGCGCTCGTCCTCCTTGATCTTGCGGGAGGACATGCCGATTTGGGCGGTGCCATTGGCCAGCGCCGGAAAGGCGGTGGAGGAGCCTTCCGCGGCGATCTCGAATTTCACGCCCTTGTTGCCGGCGGCCTGGAAGGCCTCCTCAAGCTGGGGCACGAGTTTGGCACCGAGGGTATCACTGCCCTTGATGCTGAGGGTTTGCGCGCCTGCCAGCGAGACGAGGACGGCGGCGGTCAGCAGGAGGCTGATGGATTTCATCGGTGGTGTGGCTGGGTGGCACTCCAAGCGCGGGGTGGCGGTAACGGAACGGAAACACCGGCGCGAAACAAGACAATGTGGCAAAATCGTCATATTGGCGGAAACGTCACAATCGGTGGAAACAACGGGTCCTAGATCCTTGCGGCGGGGCTCTCCGTGACGAAACCGCCGCAATGATGCGGTTAGATGACCATGGTGGGGTTCGGGGGCGCTCGGGCATCGGTTGAGGTAAAAGAATCGTTGCGGAACCCGGGCTGTCAATTTGGAAACCGCGCTTGCGGGATTGCATTGGTTTGATAGGAATCGGGGGTGGCGCAGCCAAACGATGTCCGGGAGGTCCTCCAGTATATTCCCCAATTTCGGGGGAAGGTTTTCCTCGTGCTGATTGAGGCGGGGATTCTGCCGGAACCGGCGGTGGCCGAAACCTTGCTGGATCTTGCCGTGCTCGAAGACCTGGGCGTCAAACTCGTGCTCGGCGTGCTGGGCGGCGACCTCAAGGACCTCTACGATTGGACGCTGGAGTGCGAGATCATGGCAGCCCGGGTCGGCCATCCACTCAGCGCGCCCGAGGCGGTGCGCGAAACGCTCGACATCCTGGCCCGCGGCCAATCCGCAGTGGTGGACGCCTCGGCGACCGGTCCGTTGGACCCGCCGGTAGTGGATTTCGCCCGCGGCATCGGCGTCACGAAAATCATCACCCTGCTCGAAGAGGCGATCCTCATCGATGGCGAGCCGGCCCACGCGATCCGCGCTGCGGAGGCGGAAAACCTGACGTCCCGCACCGATGCGGCGGGTGCCGCGTTGTTGCGGGCCGCGGCTGCCGCCTGCCATCGCGGCGTGCCGCGCGTCCACGTGCTCAACGGCCGCCGCCAGGGCGTGCTGGTTGACGAGTTGTTTTCCAACGAAGGGGTTGGCACCATGGTGCATGCCGACAGCTACCGGATGGTCCGGCCGTTGCGCGAGGAGGACATCCCGGAGTTGTTAGGCATGATCGGCCGTTCGGTGCGGCGCACCAAACTGGTGGAGCGGACGTACGAGGACATCCAGTCGCGGCTCGGGGATTTCCATGTGATGACCATTGACGACAACGTGGTCGGTTGTGTGGCCTTGCATCCCTATCCGGCGGAAGCGTGTGCCGAGGTGGCGTGCTTGTATGTGAAGAAGGCACACGAGGGCAGAGGCTACGGCATGGAGTTGGTGCGCCACGCGGAGGCTGTGGCACGCCGGTCAGGCATCCCGCAAGTGTTCGCGCTGAGCAACCGTGCCGCAGACTTTTTTTCACCGCGTTTGGGATATTCCCCGGCTACGGTGGACGCGTTGCCGCGCTCTCGCCGCGAGCAATACGAAGCCAGCGGGCGCGATTCGCTGGTGTTGTCGCGCGAGCTTCGAGCCTAACATAACCTGAGAAACCATAAGCTCATGAAACTGAAATTCTGCGGTGCCGCAGGCACCACCACCGGTTCGCAACATCTGCTGGAAGTCAACGGCAAGCGCATCCTGTTGGATTGCGGCCTCTATCAGGGATCCCGCAGCCACGCCTACGAGGTGAACTGCGGCTTCCCTCACTTCGAGCCGAAATCCATTGATTTGGTGATTTTGTCCCACGCGCACATCGACCACAGCGGCAATCTGCCCAACTTGTCGCGCAAGGGATTCACCGGCAACATCTATACGACCCACGCCACCCGCGATCTCTGCCAGATCATGCTCGCCGACAGCGCGCGCATCCAGCAGGGCGACATCGAGTGGCTCAACAAACACCGCCTCAGGGAGGGCCTCGAACCCGTCGAACCGCTCTACAGCGAGCAGGACGCCGAACACTGCCTGCGCCAGTTTGTGACGATCAACTACGACCGGCCGATGCCGGTGGGCGATGGCATCACGCTGACATTCATCGATGCCGGCCACATTTTGGGCAGCGCCCAGGTTCTGCTGGAAGTGACGGACCAGGCGGACGGTCACAAGAAGCGGTTCCTGTTTTCCGGCGATATCGGGCGCGGCCACAACGAGGTGTTGCGCGATCCGATGCCGGTGACAGCGGTGGATTTCATGCTGATGGAAAGCACTTATGGCGGGCGCGAACATGAGGCACCTCCAGGCATGGGCGAGCATTTCGGCGAAATCATCCGGCAGGCTTTCAAGCGTGGCGGCAAGATCCTGATTCCATCGTTCGCGGTGGAGCGCACCCAGCAACTCTTGTACGTGTTGCACGATTTGTTCGAGCGTGACGCCATCCCGGAGATTCCGGTGTTTGTGGACAGCCCGCTGGCCGTGAGCGCGACGGAGATCTATCGGCTCCATCCGGAGTCGTTCAACGACGAGGTGTACCAATCGCTGTTTGAAAAGGAGAACCCGTTCGGATTCGAGAACCTGACGCTGGTCAGGTCGGTGACCGGCTCCAAGGCGCTCAATGAGCTTGAGGGCGTGGCGATCATCATTTCCGCGTCGGGCATGTGCGAGGCGGGACGCATCCTGCATCACCTCAAGAACAACATCGGCGATCCGAAAACCACCGTCCTGTTTGTCGGATACTGTGCGGACAACACGCTGGGCCGCAGAATCCGCGACGGCGAAAAGGATGTCCCCATCCTCGGCGGACGCTACCATGTGCGAGCGAAAATCGAAATCGTGGATTCGTTTTCCGGCCACGCCGACCATTCGGAACTGCTGGATTATTTCGCCCGCACCGGCGGTCCAAAACAACGCGTCTGGTTGGTCCACGGCGAACCCGAACACTCCGCCACCCTGGCCGCCGCCCTCCAGAAGCAGCATCGGGGAATGGTGGAAGTGCCGACCCTCGGCTCCGAGGTGGTGTTCTGATGCCGCTTCCTAGCACCAGAACCCGGCGCGGCGCTGGGTGTGGATTCGGGAGTAACTTTGGTATGGAGGCTCCGGGCAGAATGCCCGGGCCACGTGGCGCGGGCATTCTGCCCGCCGCTTGTAAC
>Ga0118677_10013707_pt1 | contig 11599 bp, 10 predicted proteins | sample AliMusrvi5mmetaG_FD_86154 | JGI IMG/M metagenome (GOLD analysis project Ga0118677, IMG submission 86154) | reverse complement strand
GTACAGCGCGCCCGCCGAGGACCACCGCGACCGCGAAGATACCCACCGCGATGGAGAGCACGACCAGTGCGGTGCGGACCTTGTGGGCGAACAGGTCGCCCCGGACCTTCTTCCAGCGGGGTGAGAGCACGCGCGCTACGCCCCGACCTCAGGCTCGGGATCCTCGAATCGCTCGGGCAGCGGAGGCAGCCCGCCCTCCGCGGTCGGCGGCCGACCGCCGCCGCGCGGGCGATGCACGACGTCGTCCACGATCTCGCCGTCGTGCACGTGCAGGGCCCGGGTCACCCGTTTCGCCAAGTCGTTGTCGTGCGTGACCATGACGATCGTCTTGTGCTGCTCGATCAGACGCTCGAACATCTCGAACACCGCCTCGGCGGTGCGAGAGTCGAGGTTGCCGGTCGGTTCATCGGCGATGAGGATGGGCGGGTCATTGGCGAGCGCCCGCGCGATCGCGGCGCGCTGCTGCTGGCCGCCCGAAAGCGAACTCGGGAGCTTGTCGGCCTGATCGGCAAGGTCCACCGACTCGAGCAACTCGAGCGCGCGCGGGCGGCGTTCGGCGCTCGGGAACGTGCGACAGAAGTCCATCGGCAGCATGACGTTCTCGGCGATCGTGAGTGTGGGGAGCAGCTGGAAGAACTGGAACACCACACCGATGGTGCGGCCGCGCCACATGGCGAGACGGTTCTCGGAGAGCCGCTGGATCGGAGTGCCGCCGATGACGACGTCCCCGGAGCTCGGCCGGTCGATGCCTGTGATCATGTTGATGAGCGTCGTCTTGCCGGACCCCGATTTGCCGATGAGTCCCACGAACTCGCCCGGCTCGACCGTGAGGTCGACGCCCTTGAGCGCGGTGAAGGGCACTTCGCCCGTGTCGTAGGTCTTCACCACGGACGAGAGACTGATGAGCGGGTCGGATCCCGGGGTGACCAGAGCGGGCATCGGTTCCTTTGTGATCGCGTGCGGCAGGGCCTTCCTCACGCATGAGGCGTGCCACGAGACAAGCGTACGACATCGGCGCGCGCGCGGCCCCCCAGGTGGAGGCTCAAGGCCCTCGCCTCCGGCCGTACACGTGCGAGACTGATGGTCCGAACGCGGAGGCAAAGGGAAGGGGCGTGTGAACCATGGAGCCGGACAGATTGCGTGCGAAGGTGCGCGGCATGATGCCGGAGGTCGTCGCGGATCTCGCCCGGCTGGTCTCGCACGCTTCGATCGCGTTCCCCGGCCGGCCGGCCGAGCCCGTGCTGGCCGCTGCGCAGGAGGCGGTCGGCGTGCTGAAGTCCGCGGGACTCGCGGACGCCCGGCTCCTCGACGTGCCGGGCGGCTACCCCGCCGTCTGGGCCTCGTCCCCTGCGCCCGCCGGCGCCCCGACGGTGCTCCTCTACGCGCACTACGACGTGCAGCCCGCCCCGCCCGAGCAGGGCTGGGCGACCGACCCGTGGACGCTCACCGAGGGAGACGGCGGACGGCTCTATGGCCGCGGCGCCGCCGACAACAAGAGTGGGGTGGCCATCCACGCGGGGGCGCTTCGCACGTTCGAGGGCCGCTTTCCCGTAGGGATCAAGGTCGTCCTCGAGGGCGAGGAGGAGACCGTCTCCCATCTGGAGGCGTTCGTCGACTCGCAGCCGGAGCTCTTCGCCGCCGACCTGATGATCGTGGCGGACATGGGCAATCTCGTCGCGGGCGAACCGGTCCTGACCACGACCCTCCGCGGCGACGTCCACTGCACGGTCGAGGTCAGCACCATAGAGTCGGCTCTGCATTCGGGTCTGTTCGGCGGGCCTGCGCCTGATGCGCTCGTCGCGCTGATCAAGCTGCTCTCGACGCTGTGGGACGACCGGGGCAACACCGTCGTCCCGGGTCTGCGCTCGTACGACTGGCTGGGGGCGGAGATGCCGGAGGATCTCTACCGCGAGCAGGCCGGTATGCTCTCGGGCGTCGAGACCATCGGGGACGGCTCCGTGTCGACGCGGCTCTGGAGCTCTCCGAACGTGACGGTCACCGGCCTGGACGCACCGCGGACCGAGAACGCGTCCAACATCCTCATCCCGTCGGCGAAGGCACACCTGTCCCTGCGCATCGCGCCCGGCCAGGACGAGAAGGCCGCGCTGGATGCGCTGATGCGTCATCTCCGTGACCACGCGCCGTGGGGCGTCGACGTCCAAGTGGTGCCGATCGCGGCCTCGCCCGCGTTCGAGGTCGCCACTGACGGCCCGGGTTTCGCGGCGGCGCGCGTCGCGATGAGCGATGCGTACGGGAAGCCAGCCGGCGAGGCCGGCTCGGGTGGCTCGATCCCGCTGCTCACGACTCTGCGTCGCGCGGCGCCGGGCGCCGAGTTCGTGTTGTGGGGCGCTGAGGACGTGGCCCGTTCGCGCATACACGGCGGCAACGAGAGCGTCGACCCCAGGGAGATCGAGGCCCTGATCGTGGCCGAAGCGCTGCTGATACGGGCGATGGGCTAATCGCGCAACACCAGTTCCCCGTCTTCACCGATGTCCACGGTCACACTGTCGCCCTCGCTCACGGTCCCGTCGATCATGGCTTTAGCCACGCGATCGACGACCTCGCGCTGGATCACGCGCTTCAGAGGACGAGCGCCGTACACGGGGTCGAACCCGTCGAGGCTGATCCGCTCCACGGCCGCGGGAGTGAGCTCGAGAGTGATCTTCCGCTCCGCGAGGCGCGCTCGCACGAGAGCGAGCTGCAGCTCCACGATCCGCTCCACCTGTTCCATGCTGAGCTGGTGGAAGACGACGATGTCGTCGACACGGTTGAGGAACTCGGGCCGGAACGTCGAGCGCAAGGCGTCCTCGGCGAGCCTCTTCGCCTCCTCCTCGTTGCCCTGCTCGACGAACTGCTGGAACTGCGACCCCACGTTGCTGGTCATGATGATCACCGTGTTGAGGAAGGAGACCGTGCGCCCCTGGCCGTCGGTGAGCCGCCCGTCCTCGAGCACCTGCAACAGGATGTTGAAGACGTCCGGGTTCGCCTTCTCGATCTCGTCGAGAAGGATGACAGAGTAGGGCCTGCGCCGGACCGCCTCGGTGAGCTGGCCACCCTCCTCGTACCCCACGAATCCCGGAGGCGCCCCGATGAGGCGCTGCACGCTGAACTTCTCCATGTACTCGGACATGTCGATCCGCACGAGGCTGCGCTCGTCGTCGAAGAGGTAGGCGGCCAGCGCCTTGGCGAGCTCGGTCTTCCCCACGCCCGTCGGCCCCATGAAGATGAACGACCCGATCGGCCGGTCCGGGTCCGAAAGGCCGGCGCGACTGCGCCGGATCGCCCCGGCCACCGCGGCCACCGCCTCGTCCTGACCGACCACGCGTTCATGCAGGTGCTCCTCGAGGCGCGCGAGCTTCGCCATCTCGCCCTCCATCAGGCGCGAGACGGGGACACCGGTCCACGAGGCGACGACCTCGGCGATGTCCTCCTCGTCGACCTCCTCCTTCAGCATGGGCTCGCCCGCCTGCAGCTCCTTCAGCCGCGTGTCGGCCTCAGCGATGCGCCGCTCGACCTCCGGGACGCGGCCGAAGCGGATCTGCGCGGCGCGCTCGAGGTCACCCGCGCGCTCGGCGCGCTCCTCGTCCACGTGCGCCTCGTCGAGCTCGGCCTTCGCGACGCGCACGCCGTCGATGACCTGCTTCTCAGACTCCCATCGCGCCTTGAGTCCCGAGAGCTGCTCGGAGAGAGTGGCCATGTCGGCGCGGAGCGTCTCCAGACGCTCCGCTGAGGCGGCGTCCGTCTCCCGGGCGAGCGCGGCCTCCTCGATCTGCAGCTGCCGCAGCTGGCGGTCGGCGACGTCGACCTCGGTGGGCATCGAGTCGATCTCGATGCGCAGGTGACTCGCCGCCTCGTCCACCAGGTCGATCGCCTTGTCCGGCAGGAAGCGACCGCTCACATAGCGGTGCGACAGCACGGCGGCGGCCACGAGCGCGCCGTCGGTGATGCGCACACCGTGGTGGACCTCGTACTTCTCCTTGATGCCGCGCAGGATCGCGATCGTGTCGTCGACGGAGGGCTCCCCCACGTAGACCGGCTGGAACCTCCGCTCGAGTGCCGCGTCCTTCTCGATGTGCTCACGGTACTCGTCGAGGGTCGTGGCGCCCACGGCGCGCAGCTCTCCGCGTGCGAGCGCGGGCTTGAGCATGTTGCTCGCGTCCATCGCGCCCTCGGCCGCGCCGGCCCCCACGAGCGTGTGCAGTTCGTCGATGAAGACCACGAGGCGCCCCTCGGCTTGGACGATCTCCCTCAGCACCGCTTTCAGGCGGTCCTCGAACTCCCCGCGGTACTTGGCCCCGGCGACCATCGCGGCGAGGTCGAGGGCGACGACGTCCTTGTCCGCGAGCGTCGACGGCACGTCGCCGGCCACGATCCTCTGCGCGAGACCCTCGACGATGGCGGTCTTGCCCACCCCCGGCTCGCCGATGAGCACCGGGTTGTTCTTCGTGCGCCGTGAGAGTACCTGGATCACGCGTCGTATCTCCGCGTCCCGCCCGACGACGGGGTCGAGCTTGCCGTCGCGCGCGGCCTGCGTGATGTTGCGGCTGAACCGCTCCAGCGCCTGGAACTGAGACTCGGGGTTCGCGTCGGTCACCTTGCTCCCGGAGCGCAGCTCGTCGAGCGCGGCGTCGAGACGCGACACGCTGACGCCCGCCTTGTCGAGCGCGCGGCCCGCGGCGCCCTCGTCCTCGGCCATGCCGAGAAGCACGTGCTCGCTCGACACGTAGGCGTCCCCACGCTTCTCAGCCGCGCGGAACGCGCGCTCAAGCACCGTGTTGAGGCGCGGTCCCACACCCACCTGCAGCCCGGCGCCGCCGCTCACTTTGGGCATCGCGTCGATGGCCGCGGTGACCTCCGCATCGATCGAAGCAGGATCGGCGCCCACCTTCTGCAGGACCGGGCGCGCGATGCCGTCCGCCTGGTCGAGCAGCGCCTTCAGGAGGTGCTCCGGCTCGATCACCTGCTGACCGGCGTCGTCAGCGACGCCGTACGCCGCCTGGAGGGCCTCCTGCACCTTGACTGTGAGTCGGTCGAGTCTCATGTCGCTTCGTCACGCCCTTCTTGTCTCGTCTGGGCACCGGGGGCCGGACAGACTCCGAGCCGAGACTCGTGCGGCCGCGCCGTCTCTTGAAGACGGTCGCGCGCGCATACACGACCCCGGCTCGGTCGAGCGCCTGTCGGCCTCGCCGTGCGTCCTATTGCAGCTTCGTCCTCACCACGGCCCAGGCTCCGCCCTGCATGGAGAGGTCGACCTCGGTGTACTTGACCCCCGGCGCCTTCTTCGACGCGGAGGCCGCGCTCAGCTTCGCAGTCGCCGGGCCCGTGAGGGGACCCGTCACGATCAGGCGCGTCTGGGTGTTGCCGTACCTCACCGACACGAGGGTGGGATCGAAGGTGAAGCCCAGAGCGCGCATCTCGTCGAGCGCCTGACTGCGCACGCTGTCCGACACGACCTTCATGCTCGCAGGCACGCCGTTGCCGGAAGGCCCGCCCGGGGTCTCGACTGTGCCGCAGCCGACGATGGACAGCGCCGAGAGGGCGATGACCACGGCCGCGGCGAGAGCGGTCATTCGGACGGAACGGCTGGTTGGGACGTGACTCATGCGCTCGACCCCCTGGATCTTCACGGTGCGTTCACTGTCAGGACCTCGAGCCGCGACGTGGATGCGCGACCCGTCGATTGTACGCTCAGGAGCCACCTTCTGACCCACCCCTCAGCGCTGGTAGCGGCGCTGAAGGCCGCCTCGCGGCGCCAGCGTGATCTCCGTCCGCACCACAGCGGCGCGGGCCGCGGCCGCCTCCGCGAAACGGCGGCGCATCGCCTCGACGATCGCCCGGAGCTGGCGGGCCTCCTGTTCCAGATGCGTCCTCTCGTCCTCCAGTTCGAGGATCCTCTCGACACCGGCGAGGTTGATCCCCTCGGCCTGCGTGAGCTGCTGGATCAGCCGCAGCCTGTCGATGTCCGCATCGGAGTAGAGGCGCGTGTTGCCGGCGCTGCGCTGGGGCTGCACGAGCAGGCGGCGCTCGTAGATCCGCAACGTCTGCGGATGGACGCCCGCGAGCTGAGCCGCGACGCTGATCATGTACAGGGGCCTGTCACCCTCGCCGGCCCGTCTTCTTCGTGGCATGAGCTCAGGCGCCTCCTTCGTCCCTCGCGAGATGCGAACGCACTTCGTCCGCCTCCCCGCGGGAGGACGCGAATCGCTTCAGGAGCTCTTTCTGCTCCGCGTTGAGGTCCTTCGGCACGACGATCCTCACGTGCACCTTCATGTCCCCGCGGCCACCGCCCTTGAGGCGTGACGCGCCCTTGCCGGGCAGCCGGTAGACCTTGGCGTCCTGCGTTCCCGGGGCGACCTTGAGCTTCACCCTGCCGCCACCGGGAGTCGGCACCTCGATCTCCGCGCCGAGTACCGCCTCGGTGAGCGTCACCGGCAGCTCGAGCACTATGTCGGCCCCGTCCCGCGAGAAGTAGGGGTGCTTCGCGATGCGTGTCACGACATACAGGTCCCCGGGCGGTCCGCCCGCCACGCCGGCCTCGCCCTTGCCCTTGAAGCGGATCTTGCCGCCGTCCGTGACCCCCGCGGGGATCTGTATGGTGAGCGGCTTGGTGCGCGTGACCTGACCCTTCCCTTTGCAGGTGGGACAAGGCGTCTCGACGACACGTCCGCTGCCGCCGCAACGCGGGCACGGGCGCGAGAAAGAGAACATCCCCTGCCCCTGCGCGACGTGCCCCGTGCCCCGGCAGACCGGGCAGGTCACCGGACTGGTGCCGGGCGCGGCTCCGGAGCCCTTGCACGTGGGGCACTTCTCCGTGCGGCGCAGGTCGATCTTCGTCGATGTCCCCGACAGCGCCTCGTCGAAGGAGAGGGACACCTCGTAGGTGAGGTCGCCGCCGCGCTGGGCCTGCGGCCGCGCGCGCCCGCCTCCGCCGAACATGGAGCCGAACATGTCGCCGAGATCGCCGAGATCGCCCATGTCGACGTTGTTGTAGGAGAAGCCGCCCGTGCCTCCGGGCTGGCCACCGAACGGCCCCGCAGGTCCCGGGCCCGGGGGCGGCCCGCCGCCCCCGAAGTAGGCGCCGTACTGATCGTACTGAGATCGCTTCTCAGGGTCGGAGAGCACCTCGTACGCTTCGTTGATCTCCTTGAACTTCTCCTCCGCGCCGCCGGCATCGGGATGATGCTTGCGAGCGAGGCGGCGGAAGGCCTTCTTTATCTCGTCGGCGCTCGCCGACTTCGGAAGCCCGAGTACCTCGTAGTAGTTGCGCGTCGAGGCCATGTGGGCGGTCCTACTCCTCTGGCGCCGGCAGGGGGCCGCCGCTGCTCACCACGACCATCGCAGGTCGGATGAGACGCCCTCCGAGTCCGTAGCCCTTCTGGTAGACCTCCAGCACGGTGTGCTCCGGAAGCTCAGGATCCTCGCGCGTTCCCACAGCCTGGTGCATGTGAGGGTCGAAGGGCTGCCCGAAAGGATCGACGACCTCGACGCCCTCCTTCCCGAATACGGTGAGGATACGGGCGCGGACCATCTCGACACCCTTGATCAGCTGTTCGAGTTCCAGACCGCGCTCGCTGCTCTGGATGGCGTGGTCCAGCACCCGATCGAGGTCGTCGAGCACGGGCAGGAGCTCGACGACGATCCGCTCGCCCGCTCGAGCGCGCAACTCGGCCACATCGCGCTCCTGGCGCTTGCGGTAGTTCTCGAAGTCCGCCTGCCACCTCTGGGCGGTCGCCAGATTGCGCGCGGCCTCCTCGCGGGCGGCGACCAGCTCCTCGCCGACACCCTGCCCGCCCTCGAACTGGGCCTCCAGGTCGTCCGCGAGTTCCGGGTCGACATCGGACCCGCGCGCGGGCTCCGGGCGCCTGCCGGCGCGCGCGTGGTCGCCGTTTCGCTGGGCCATGGCCTACTTCTTCTCTTCGTCGACGACCTCGAAGTCAGCGACCTCTTCATCCTCGGCGGGCGCCGAGCCCTCGCCTTCGGTCTCGCCCTCAGCGGACGCGGCCTGCGCTGTCTGGTAGGCGATCTCTCCCACCTTCATGCCGGCCTCGCGCAGCTTCTCGCTCGCGGCGTTGATGGCCTCGACGTCGTCGGCCTGCAGCGCGTCCTTCGTCTCCTTGAGGGCGGCTTCGACCTCGGTCTTGGTCTCCTCCGGCACCTTGTCACCCAAGTCCTTCAGCGTCTTCTCGGTCTGGTAGACGAGCGTGTCCGCGATGTTGCGGGCTTCGGCCGCCTCCTTCTTGGTGCGATCGTCGTCGGCGTGCGACTCGGCGTCCTTCACCATCTTGTCGACTTCGTCGTCCGAGAGCGCCGTCGTGCCCGAGATGGTGATCTTCTGCTCCTGGCCGGTGCCCATGTCCTTGGCCGAGACGTTCACGATGCCGTTCGCATCGATGTCGAAGGTGACCTCGATCTGCGGTACGCCGCGAGGCGCCGGAGGAAGCCCCACGAGGTGGAACTTGCCCAGCGTCTTGTTGCCCGCGGCCATGTCGCGCTCGCCCTGCAGCACGTGGATCTCGACCGACGTCTGGCCGTCGGCCGCGGTGGTGTAGGTCTCGGTCTTGCGCGTCGGGATCGTGGTGTTGCGTTCGATCATGCGCGTCATGACGCCGCCCATGGTCTCCACGCCCAGCGAGAGCGGGGTCACGTCGAGCAGCAGGATCCCCTTGACGTCACCCGCGAGCACGCCGCCCTGGATGGCCGCGCCGAGCGCGACGACCTCGTCCGGGTTCACGCCCATGTGCGGGTCCTTGCCGGTCAGCGACTTGACGAGCTCCTGGACCGCCGGCATGCGCGTGGAGCCGCCGACGAGGATGACCTCGTGCAGGTCGCCCATCTTCATGCCCGCGTCCTTCATCGCCGCCTCGACCGGCTTCTTGCAGCGGTCCAGCAGGTCGGCGGTGATCTTGAGGAACTCGGCGCGCGTCAACTCGTAGTCGAGGTGCTTCGGGCCCGATGCGTCGGCGGTGATGAACGGCAGCTCGATCTTCGCGGTCTGGGCGCCGGAGAGCTCCATCTTGGCCTGCTCCGCCTTCTCCTTGAGCCGCTGCAGCGCCATCTTGTCGGCACGCAGGTCGATGCCGTGGTCCGCCTTGAACTTATCGGCGATCCAGTCGATGACCACCTGGTCCCAGTCGTCGCCACCGAGGTGGTTGTCGCCGTTGGTGGACTTCACTTCGTAGACGCCGTCGCCGAGCTCGAGGATCGACACGTCGAACGTGCCGCCGCCGAGGTCGAACACGAGGACCGTCTGCTCGCCGGAGCCCTTGTCGAGGCCGTATGCCAGCGCGGCCGCGGTCGGCTCGTTGATGATGCGCAGGACCTCGAGGCCGGCGATCTTGCCGGCGTCCTTGGTCGCCTGGCGCTGCATGTCGTTGAAGTAGGCGGGGACGGTGATGACGGCCTGCGTGACCGTCTCGCCAAGGTACTTCTCCGCGTCCGTCTTCAGCTTCTGAAGGATCATCGCCGAGATCTCCTCGGGCGTGAAATCCTTGCCCTCGATCTCCACGGAAGCGCGACCGTCCTTGCCCTTGACCACCTTGAAGGCGACCGTCTTGCGCTCCGAGGAGGTCTCCTCGAACTTGCGGCCGATGAACCGCTTGATCGACTTGATCGTGTTCTCAGGGTTGGTGATCGCCTGGTTCTTCGCCGCCTTACCGACGATGCGCTCGCCGTCCTTGCGGAACGCGACGACCGACGGCGTGGTGCGATCGCCTTCGGCGTTGATGATAATGGCGGGCTCGCCACCTTCGAGCACGGCCATCGCCGAGTTCGTGGTGCCGAGATCGATGCCGAGTACCTTGGCCATGGTGGGTCGGTCTCCTTCCGGGAAGACAGGTGCGAAGCGCACTCTCAGGCGCTCGCAAGATGGTACAAATCTAAGCGCGGTCTTGTCAACTTTTGTTCGCGCCACGCTGTCACCTTACCCACAGCGAGCCTGTGCGAAGCGAGGACGACAGCCGCAGGCGCCCGGGTCCGCACGTTCGGGCCCCGGTCCGCCAGCTCCCGCACCAAGTCGCGTCTTTACACACGCGGCGACGCTCGGTAAGGTACCCGCGGTCATGCCTCGCAAAGCCGGACGAAAGGGACCACGATGCCTCGACCCATCATCGACCAGGACGAGTGCTCCGGCTGCGGTGTCTGCGTGGACGCCTGCCCCTCCGGCGTGATCGAACTGGTCGGCGACACCGCCGAGGCCGTGAACGAGGACGACTGCACGGGGTGCGAGTCGTGCCTCGAGGAGTGCCCCATGGGTGCGATCACGGAGATCGAAGAGGACTGAGCGCGCCGACCTTCAGGCGCCGTCTGGAGGCTCCGACCTGACGCCCTTCTTCGCGGTGACCGGTCCGGCGTCGCTCACGAGCCTGCGGAACGCGGACCACACGCCGGCCTTGAGCGACGTGTCCGAGAGCGAGGCCGCCAGATCGCCGACGCACCCCACCGTGCGTCCCCTCCAGCGCACCGGACGGCCCGGGACAAGAGGCTCCAGGCTGCAGGCCCGGGCGAGATCCTCTGCGGCCGCCCCGTCCAGGGCGATGACGATACCGGGATCGGCCGACTCGATGATGAGCTCGAGCCGGCGGGCGAGCACCTGCGACGGCGCGTCGACCGGGCGCGCACAGGCCGCCAGCGTACGTTCGGGATCGACATCGAGCGCCTTGAGGGCGGCCGCGGCCGCCTCCCCCGCGGGGCCGCTGAGGGCGCGGCCCGCCTCAAGGTCGGCCGCCTCCGGCTCCCCGCACACGAGCAGGACATCGGCCATGGCCGCGCCGCGGCAGGCGACCCTCTCGCTCCCGGGGATGAGCGCGTCGGCGGCCGAGAGCTCGGCGGACGCTTTCGCAAGATAGATCCGTGAGAAGCCCTGCGCGTCCATCGCCGCCCGATCAGTCGCGGCCGTTCGCTGCGAGGAACCAGCGCCACGTCATCGCGAGCCCGGCATCCAGCGGCTGGTGCGCGCGCCAACCGAGCACATGCGCAGCCTTCGCCGGATCGAGCGCACTGTGCTCGATGTCCCCGGCGCGCGCGGGCATGTGCGCCACCTCGACCGTGCCCCCCGACGCCGACGTCAGAAGCGACGCGAGCGTCTCGACACTCGTCTGGATCCCGCTCGAGACGTTGTAGGCCGGCCCGTCCGGCAACTGCCCCGTGAGTGGGCCTTCGCTCAGCAGGCCGCTCATGATGAACGCGACCACATCGCCCACGTAGATGAAGTCGCGCGTCTGCAGGCCGTCCCCGTAGATCGCGGGACTGTCACCGGCGGCGAGCCTCGCGGCGAAGATCGCGACGACCCCGCCCTCTCCACGCCAGTCCTGCCGCGGCCCGTAGACGTTGGCGAACCGCATGGATACCGGGTCGACGTCGGTGCCTTCGAGCGCCTCGACGAGGGCCGTCTCGGCTGCGAGCTTGGATGCGCCGTACGGGTTGGAGGGACGCTTGGCCGCGCTCTCCGTCAGCGGAAGCGTCTCCGGCTCCCCGTAGACCGCCGCCGAGGACGCCGACCAGCGCTTCTGCGAGCGGGAGCCGGCCCTGGCCCGGGGGCTGCTGGAGCTGAAGGCCGAGCTGGAGGGCAATCCGCAGCTGGCCGCCCGGATCCGTTCCAAGT
>Ga0118677_10010962_pt1 | contig 11599 bp, 13 predicted proteins | sample AliMusrvi5mmetaG_FD_86154 | JGI IMG/M metagenome (GOLD analysis project Ga0118677, IMG submission 86154) | reverse complement strand
GTTTCTTGCAGAAAAATTAGATATCTGTTTAGCCAATGGCATGCATCCGATCTTTTGTTGCGGAGAGCCCTTACAGGTTCGTGAAGCCAATACGCAAAATGAATTTGTGGCCAAACAGTTAGAAGAATCTCTCTATCATTTATCTTCCGACGAGGTGCAAAAAGTAGTGATCGCATATGAACCCATTTGGGCCATTGGCACGGGTAAAACTGCCAGTAGCGCCCAGGCACAGGAAATGCATGCGTCTATTCGTTCTTCGATAGCCGGAAAATATGGCGATGAAGTAGCTGCTAAAATTTCTATTTTATATGGTGGAAGCGTGAAAGCAGCCAATGCCGTTGAACTTTTTGCGCAACCAGATGTGGATGGCGGATTGGTTGGCGGAGCATCTTTACTTGCCGACGAATTTGTTGCCATTATCAAGGCTTTGAAATAGATCTTGCCTATTCCTATTCATTCATAAGGATTGCCAGGTAACTCAGCCGGAACATATTCATCCAATTTATCAAGGTGTAATATTGTCCGGCTGTTTTCTGCATTCGGATGGTACATGGGCACAAATTTGGCACCGTAAACAAAATCCTCATAACTATAAGAACCACGGGAAATAACTGTATTGGAAAAACTCTCATCGAATCCCTGTACAAATACCAATAATTCTGCATGGGCATTCATCAGATCCTGTTTACTAAATCCATAAATCGGACTTTCCTCATTAATAATATGCACCAGGGTCCAGTTGGCAGTCATGGTATTGGCTTTGGAAATATCCAAAGGCATATTATAGAAGCGGGTTTTCTGCTGGCCATCTTCCTCTATTCGAACTGCAAGAGTAATTTTTACTTCCACATTAACCAGGTAATTTTTGGTATAAGGAACCATCCGGTACATAAGGGCTATCCCGTCTCTGAAAGGAGCGAACAGGGCATTTTTGCTATACCGGATATAGGCCCTTGGTCTTGCAAAACGGCCGTACAATAAACCGGTTGCCAGTGCAAAACTCATTAACCCAATCAATGCCTCCATAGATGCCGTTAAACTGGCAGCAAAACCGATAGGGTTAATCCTTCCATACCCAACGGTGGTAAAGGTTTGGGCGCTAAAGAAAAAAGCCTCACCAAATTTTTCGGCATCATTCGAGGCCACCATCCCTCCCAGGTGATTGATACCGATAGATAAATAGAGACCTGCAAAAATCAGGTTGGTCATAACAAAAAAGCCAATAATCACCAGCAGAAACTTCCAGGTAGGCATGGATAACAGAGAATGATAAATGTTGAGTCGTTGCCAGAAGGGTAGACCGGTAACATCGAGATTGGGATTGCCATTATTTTTAAAAAATCGGCCACCACTCAAAGAGGTATTGGTACCCAAACCGGTTTCATTATTGATCTGTGCTTTTCTATTGGGTTTTTTTAATAGCATGGGTAAGGGAATTCTTATTCATAAAAATAGCCCTTTCGATTTATAAAGCAGCCAGCAATAGGAAGCTGATCCGTTCATTTCAGCTTCAAATAGGGACGAAAGCGGCAATAATCCATTAATTTCCCCCAACCTCTCCAATAATTGTAATTCTCCCCCTCACTCACATATCTTTGCACACTTATGAAGAATATCCGGAATTTTTGCATCATCGCGCATATCGACCATGGGAAAAGTACTTTGGCTGACAGGTTATTGGAACATACCAAAACCATCACCGAAAGGGATATGATGAACCAGGTATTGGATGATATGGACCTGGAGCGGGAAAAAGGGATTACCATTAAAAGTCATGCGATACAGATTAACTATCCTTATAAAGGACAACAATATGTTCTGAACCTGATTGATACACCCGGACATGTGGATTTTAGTTATGAAGTAAGCCGTGCCTTGGCGGCCTGTGAAGGAGCTTTACTTTTAGTAGATGCTTCCCAGGGCATACAAGCACAGACAATCAGTAATTTATACCTGGCAATTGACAATAATCTTGAAATCATCCCGGTGATTAATAAGATTGATATGGATGGTGCCAAGATCCCGGAAGTAACCGACCAGATTGTTGACCTGATAGGCTGCAAACAAGAAGATATTTTATTGGCCAGTGGAAAATCAGGAATTGGAATTGAAGAAATATTGACGGCTATTATTGAACGGATTCCTGCTCCAGCTGGAAGTGTAGATGCACCTTTACAGGCCCTGATATTTGACAGCGTATTTAACAGCTTCCGTGGAATTATTGTCTATTATCGAATTTTGAACGGGATTCTTAAGAAAGGGGATAAGATACGTTTTGTGGCTTCGGGGATGGATTATTTTGCCGATGAAGTAGGGGTTTTAAAATTGACGATGACTCCAAAAGAAGATGTAAGAGCAGGAGATGTGGGGTATATTATTACCGGTATCAAAAATGCCAAAGAGGTGAAAGTTGGAGATACCATTACGCTTGCCAATAACCCAGGTGAGATGATACATGGCTTTGAAGAAGTAAAACCCATGGTATTTGCCGGGATATTTCCTGTGAATACGGATGAGTTTGAGGAGTTGCGTGATTGTATGGATAAGCTTCAATTAAATGATGCTTCCCTTACATTTGAATTGGAGACTTCTCAGGCATTGGGTTTTGGATTTCGTTGCGGGTTCCTGGGATTGCTGCATATGGAAATTATCCAGGAAAGGTTAGAGCGAGAGTTTAATCAAACTGTCATTACAACCGTACCCAACGTTAGTTTCAATGCCTATACAACCCGGGGAGAAAAAATAGCAGTGAATAATCCGGCTGAAATGCCTGATCCCGTTAAAATTGACAGGATTGAAGAGCCTTTTATCAAAGCTCAAATCATTACCCTGCCTGATTATATCGGTAACATTATGACGCTTTGTTTGGGGAAAAGAGGGATGTTGATTAACCAGAGTTACCTGACACCCACGCGTGTTGAACTGATATTTGAAATGCCTTTGACTGAGATCGTGTTTGATTTTTACGATAAGCTGAAAAGCTCTACCCGTGGCTATGCATCCTTTGATTATTCGCCTATCGGTTTTCGTGATGCGGATATTATCAAAATGGATATCCTTCTCAATAGTGAGAAAGTAGATGCTCTTAGTGCCCTTATTCACCGAAGCAGGGCCCAGGAATTTGGCCGCAGATTATGTGAAAAATTGAAAGAGTTATTACCCAAACAACAATTTCAGATATCTATCCAGGCAGCCATCGGTGCAAAAATTATTGCCCGGGAAAACATCAGCGCCATGCGAAAAGATGTAACGGCCAAATGTTATGGTGGTGATATCAGTCGTAAAAGAAAGCTTCTCGAAAAACAAAAAGAAGGAAAGAAAAGAATGCGCCAGATAGGCAATGTGGAAATTCCACAGGAAGCATTTTTAGCGGTGTTGAAGCTGGATTAACTAGTTTTGAATTAGTTTTTAGCTATTGGCCATTGGCTATTAGCTCTTGGCTAGTTTGGGAATTAACTAGGTGAGTGGAGTTTTTAAGGCTATTAGCTATTGGCCTTTGGCTAGATTAGATTAGGGTTTAAATGAAATTTTGAATAGCACTAAAATAATAGTGCTCAAAGCCAACAGCCAAATGCCAACAGCCAGTCCTACAACCCCTTCCCTTTAACTTTCGGTACTGCGGGGAATAAAGGCTTTGGTTGATCTGCTCCTTCTTTTTGTGGATTCACGTTGGGTCTTGGATCAATTTCCCTGATTAATGGAATGTATACCCATTTGCCGTTCTGCCATTTAAAGCCCTCAAAACTACCAAGGGGTACCAGTGTAGATTTAACACCCGGATCACCCACTTCACTAACAAGGGAAGCAAACATGATGACTCCGAGTTCAGGATCATAGTTCAGCTTGGCATTGGCTTCTTTTTTAAACTCCAGGCAAAACCGATAGGCAGGCTGGGGTGGTTTGATGGGATCATTGGGATAGGTAAAATATTGCCCGCCAAACTGGGGTTTACCATTCTCATCAAAGCTCAATACTTCTACCCATTTCTTGGTGCTTCTGGCATCATTTTCATCATATCCGATCAGGGTATAATAATTTTTATTTTTATAGCTCTTCTGAATGATATTATAATAGACTGCACCAATCCAGTGTTCATTATCCCTTATTGAATCCACAGGGTTATCCGTAAAGGCAGAAAAATCATACAGTGGAATCAATTTCAGATTACCTTCTTTTGTATTCATCTGTATGGCGCCTTTTTGCCGGTAATAAGTAAAATCTCGCATCAACTGCCAGGTAAAAATGCGGAAACTACTATCGGGGGCATATAACACGGAGATGGTTCCCAGCGAATCAAAATGGTGATAAAATGAATAGGGCAGTTTTAATGCCTGTACCAGCGACCGGGTAAAAAAACTGTCAGCCCTCAATCGGTCAACCAACTCGGGTGCATTCACAATATCCCGGGCATAAGTCCGCATGTTTTCTTCCATTTGCGCTAACTCTTGCTTGTTCGCGGATGAATATTGTTGTGCAGGTAATTTGCAAACACAAAAACTCGTAATCAGAATTAGCAACCAATATTTCATAAAAGGATATTCAGTTCTAAAATACAATCTATACCTGAATGAACCATCGAATGATTGAATTTTAGGGTTTTCTTAGTGAAGCACAGGCTGTAGCAAATTCATACAGGCTCTTAAAACGCAGATCGATTAATGGGTCCGGAAAAGGGGTTTCCGGGTGTGTAGTGGCTACAAAAACTGTGTGTATTCCCGCATTTCTGCCAAATCCCATATCACTGATCCGGTTGCCGACTATTATGCTTTTCGTAAAATCAATATGTGAAAAATCATGTTTTGCCTGTAATGCCATACCCGGATTCGGTTTGCGATTGATGGCATCATCTTCTAGATCGGGGGCATAATAAATCTTACTGATTTTGCCGCCGGTTTGCTCAATCTCACTGGTCATTCTGGAATGAATTCCTTCCAAATCAGCTACCGTCATCAAACCCTTACCCACACCTTTCTGGTTGGTAACTACAATAATATGGCTGAATAAGCCTGATAAAATCCGCATGGCTTCCAACGTATCATCATAAAAGCGGAACTCTTCCCGATTCCGGATATAATCATTGTCTTTATCATGGTTAATAACACCATCCCTGTCAAGAAATAAGGTCCAGTTTTGATCAATATCTCGTAAATCCAGCATACTAATTATTTTAATTCTGTTTGCGCCCTTGCATAATCCTCCGGTACTCCGATATCTATAAAATAGGCGTCCTGAGCAATTCCATAAATATTCCCCTCCGTATAAAACTTTTGGAGATAATCCGTTTCAAATGAAAATTTTTCCGGCAATGCCTTTTGTAAAAAACGGGGAATATTCAGCAGATAAACCCCTCCATTAATCATTCCGGATGCAACATATTGCTTTTCTTGAAATAAAGCGATTGATTGATCCGAATGCAAAACGACTGCTCCATACCGATCAAAATGCTGCATAGGTTTTAAGGCCAGTGTACATTCTGCATGATGTGAAAAATGAAAATCAGATTGCTTGCTAAGATCTACTTTGAAAATGCTATCCCCATTTACAACAACAATATTTTCACTAGTTGCACTTGCACTCGCAAATTGAATGGCACCACCTGTTCCCAAAGGTTCCTTTTCGATAACTAACGCATAATTTTCCGACCCCAAAATTTCTGCAAGAAACTCAGTAAATGCTTCAGACCGATAACCGAGAGAGAAAATAAATCGCTGGATACCCTGGCTTTGTAAATGTCTGATCACATATTCAATAAAAGGCCGTTCATTAACCGGAGCCATACATTTAGGCAAACCGGGTACTGTTTCACGTAGTCGGGTCCCCAATCCGCCTGCTAATACAATGGCTTCCGTTATTTTCATTACCCAAAAATTTTGGCTTCAACCAATTCGCAAATAATATGCCCGATTAGAATATGACTTTCCTGAATCCTCGGAGTGATAGTAGAAGGAACATTGATGAGATAATCTGATAAATCTTTCATTTTACCACCAGAAGCTCCGGTAAAGCCAATCGTGATTACCCCTTTTTCTTTGGCAGTTTCAAATGCGTTCAAAATATTTTTTGAATTCCCTGAAGTACTTAATCCAATTAATATATCTCCTTTTACACAGATACCATCCACCAGCCTCGAATAAATCACATCATAACTATAATCATTGGCAACAGCCGTCAGATAAGAAGAATTGCAATGCAAAGCCTCTGATGGCAAGGCTTTCCGATCTTTATAGAACCTTCCGGAGAATTCAGCAGCCAGGTGTTGTGCATCAGCTGCGCTTCCTCCATTACCACAGAATAAAACTTTATTTCCGTTTTGAAATGCATAGGTGATTGCTGTAATGGCCGATTCAATAATGGTTTGAAGTGTATTATCACTTACTATCTTTTTCTTAGTGTCAATGGATGCATTGATAATATTTTCGATGGTTGTTTTCATATTCGTTTGATATAATTGTATTAACGTGTTTTCCAGGTAGTTAGTCCATGCTGGGTAAACTGATAAGAACGTATCCTGCCTCCAAATCCAGTCAGGGTGTCAATAACATGGTAGCGAGTGTTTCCGGGGCAATAGAAAATCATAAATCCTCCCCCACCCGCACCACTTATTTTGCCACCGGTGGCTCCCGCATGTTTAGCAGCGCTATACACTTCTTCAATTTGTGTATTCGATATATTGGCTGCCATATTTTTTTTCTGTTGGAAACCAAAATCAAGAATTTCTCCTATCTGATCCAGCTTTCCTACCAAAAGTGCTTCTTTCATCATCCTTGCCTGTTCTTTTAGCTGGTGCATAGCTTCAATACTAGCCGTATTTTTGTCAGTAACATTTTTCTGTTGCTCTTTGATAATTTTGGCAGATTCACGACAGGTATCTGTAAAATACAAAACAAGATTATTTTCCAACTCATTTAAATAATCCTGCCTGATCCGCAATGGATTTACGATTACTTTATCATTTCCATAAAATTCCATAAAATTAAACCCGCCAAAAGTGGCTGCATATTGATCCTGCCTGCCACCGGCTAATTGCAAATCAGTTCTCTCTATTTCATACGCATAATGGGCAATATCATAATCCCCCAGTGGTAGTTTTAGCATTTCTACAAAAGCACCGATGATGGCGACTACTAGGGTGGAGGAGGTGCCCAGTCCGCTTCCGGCAGGGGCATCTACAAAAGTGGACAAAATAAAACCGGGTATCTCAAAGGGAGTATCTTTTTGAATCCGGTTATAGACCCCTTTTAAAAGGTCCAATTCTCCATTAATGGGCAGCTGATTTTGCCATTCAAATACCTGTTCTTTTTGCTGATCAATGGAACAGATAATGATCTTTTTTTCGGCAATGGTTTCTATGGTAGCATGTGCATGAAGCGATAAGGTAGCATTGAGAATGGCTCCGCCGAATTGGTCGCTATAGGGACTTACATCCGTTCCACCACCCGCTAATCCAATACGTAAGGGTGCTTTGCTTCGATAAATCATACAACAGAAAACTTTAGGTAGGGTACTTTCACATTAACTTCCCAATTCCACAATCGTATCGGCCAGTTTTTGCCAGCTATACTTCTTTTTCTCTTCACGAAGATGCGGTAAAAAAAAGTTTTCGCCTAATTCATACAATCGCAGGATACCAGATGCAATCGATTCGGGGTCAGGCTCTGTAATTACGCCTACTTTGCCATCCGGTACCAAATCAGGCAATCCGCCTACATTGGTTACCAGCATGGGTTTCTCAAAATGATAGGCAAGGGGGGTTACCCCGCTTTGGGTGGCATTTTTATACGGCTGTATCACGAAATCAACAGCACTGAGATAGTACCGAACTTCACTGTCAGCAATAAAATCGGTTCTTAATATCAATTGTGAACTTAGATCAAGTCTATCAATGATCGCATCATATTCAGTTCTGCTATCATAAAACTCTCCGGCAACCAATAATTTGATTCCTGCTTTACGGATTCGTGAGTCATTCATGGCTTCGAGCAGCAGATCAAGACCTTTATATTTTCGGATAAAGCCAAAGAAAAGAATGATTTTTTCCTTTTCAGGCAAATTCAGTTTCTCCCTGGCTGCTTGTTTGGAAAGCCCTTCCCCGAAATTATCATACAGCGGATGCACAATCCTTTTTGCCGGTTTAGTGCTAAATAATAACAGATCAGATTTCACTTTCTCACTCATCGTTACAAAGGCATCAATTGGTTTTACAAAGTATTTGGTAAACGGGGTATCACCAGGTCTGTGTTCATGCGGTATTATATTGTCGGCAATACAAATGATTTTAGTTTTCCTGTTCTTTTTCACTTTTCTCAAAATAGTTCCCAAACAGGGACCCATCAGTGGTAGCCAGTAACGAACTATGATCAAATCAGGAGCTATTTTTTTTAATTCATTACCTATTTGTAACCAGTTAAGCGGGTTCACAGAATTGATACAAACCTTTATGGACAGGTCAGTGGGTGCCGGCTCAGTGGAATATTGTGTTGTGCCTGGGAATAAAAACTCGGGGTATTGTAAAGAAAATGTATAGATCGTGGTATCATACCCCATTCCGATAAACTCTCGTGCCAGCCTTTCATCAAATGATGCCAGTCCACCCCGAAGAGGCCAGGCTGGCCCAATCACAATCAGTTTTTTTGGGTGAGTTTCTTCGGGCATTATGTATCAGTAAAGTGTTTTTCGAATCAAATGTGTGTAGCCAGTATTAAACCCCCAACTTTTCCTCTATCAGGTAAGTATTTCTTTCAGGAGCATTTCTGGATACCAATTCAGCTACAAAACCGGTAAGAAATAATTGCATCCCAATAATCATGGTAGTTAAAGCAATATAAAAACTGGGGCGATTGGTTAAGGAGAAATCTATGGAAATGAGTTTGCCTATGATTAAATAAATACTGGAGCCAAGGCCGATGATAAAAAACAGGGTACCCAGCAATCCAAAAAATTGCATAGGTCTTTTTCCGAATTTCCCCAGGAACATAATCGTAGCCAGATCCAGAAATCCATTTACAAATCTTTGCCAGCCAAATTTGGTTACACCGTATTTACGCGGGCGATGCTCTACAATTTTCTCACCAATTTTTCTGAATCCGCTCCATTTGGCCAGGATAGGAATATTGCGATGCATTTCGCCGTAAACTTCTATGCTTTTGATTACTTTCTTCTTGTAGGATTTTAGGCCACAATTGAAATCATGTAATTGAATACCTGAAATAGCCCGGGCAACCGCATTAAATAATTTTGATGGGATGTTTTTAGTGAAGGTATTATCATATCTTTTTTTCTTCCAGCCACTCACCATATCAAATCCATCTTCTTTGATCATTCGGAATAGTTCAGGAATTTCATCAGGGGAGTCCTGCATATCTGCATCCATAGTGATAACCACATCACCGCTGGCTGCTTTGAATCCTTCATTCAGGGCTGCTGATTTTCCATAGTTTCTCTGGAACTTGATTCCTTTGAAATGGGCATTTTCTTTACTTTTTCTTTCGATAAATCCCCAGCTATCGTCCGTACTACCGTCATCTACAAGGATCACTTCATAAGAAAGCTGATTCTTTGTTACCACACTCTCTATCCAGCTGCACAATTCTGGCAACGACTCATCTTCATTGATTAAAGGGATTATAATCGATACATCCATAATACAATATTAATCAGCAAACTTTTCTTCTTTGCGAATAACCAAGGCAATTAACAAGGCTTTACAAAAATTCCATACCAGCGCCAGTCCTAACCCCAGGAAAACAGTTTTGAAAGTGGTTTGCTTTGAATCAGCATCCATTTTTTTCATAGCCTCATCAATTTGCTGGTCTGATGCTCCAAATTTTTGCATCATTTTTAATGCTTTATCCTTGCTTATTTCAAACACTTTCGCCGTAAGGTCATGATCTACAAAATTGAAAAGAACATAATTTCCAATAGCTTCTGTAACAGCTACCACTATATAAGCCACAAAAGCAAATTTTAGCGCATTTTGAAACGTAAGCAGGTTGTCATTCTGTTTGCGCAAGCTTAAACCCACTATGATCAATATAACAATCATATAAGGAACAAAACTGGAGATACTAATGGCAGTTACAAAGGTTGCTGTACTACCCAGTCCCCAGGCTCCGAAATTGATCAATAGGAAAATGAGTCCCCCAATAATTCCGTACTTAATTCCTTCATTGATTACATTTACTTTCATAGCAGTTTTTTTTAGTTGATAATAATTTTCCCTTGGTTAATGATGCCAATTACCTTTCCTGTCAATTCTTTTTCGAGGAAGGGGGTATTGAACGATTTGCTTTTAATTGTCTGTTTTTGTAACCGGGTAATCCCCTTTTTTGTAAACAGACTTAATTCCGCAATGGCTCCTTCCTGGATATTAGTAACCGGTAAATTAAAAATATTACGGGCATTCAGAGAAAATAATTTCACCAGCGTGTCATCGCTGAGTTCTGGCAGCAGATGATTCACTATAGCAAATGCCGTTTCCAAACCGGTCATTCCATTTTTTGCGTATTCAAATTCACAGGTTTTATGGTCCCAATCCTGTGGCAGATGGTGAGTGGCAATACAATCCACATCCCCATGTAAAACGCCTTCCCTTAAGGCAAGCATATCTGCCCGGCTGCGCAAAGGAGGATTTACTTTCAGGTTGGTATCATAGGTCTGCATGTCCTCTTCGCAGAAAAAGAGATGGTAGGGAGTTACACTACAAGTAATATCCAAACCTTCTGCTTTTGCTGATTGAATCAGCGCAAGGCTTTTATGTGTAGAGATACCCGTTAGGTGTAATTTGGATTGGGTATATCGGAGGAGATCGATATCTCTTTTGATCATGATCTCTTCCGCAAGAGAGGGAATACCTGGTAATCCCAATTGCGTGGATACCACACTTTCATTCATTAATCCACCGGCTCCAATACTTTTATCTACCGGAACCTGGATCAATACCCCATTAAAGGCTTTGATGTATTGGAGGGCTTTTACAAAAAGTCCGGGTGACTGAACCGGATATAAACCATCCGAAAAAGCGATGGCCCCACTATTCTTCATATCATACATTTCAGCCAGATCTTTTCCTTCAATCCCCTTTGTAATAGCACCTAATGGATGTATGCGAACGGGAAGGTGGGAATTGGATTGACGGCTGATATATTCTACCTGCGACTTGCTATCAACTACCGGCTGAGTATTGGGAAGTACAAAAACCTGTGTATAGCCACCCGCAGCTGCAGCGGCAGCGCCTGTTTCAAGGGTTTCCTTGTATTCAAGGCCGGGATCACAAAAATGGGAGAAAATATCTATCCATCCGGGTGATACGGTTAAATCTGTTGATTGAATTTCTTCATCTGCAATAACGTCTATATGACTGGCTATTTTCGAAATCTGCTCTCCATCGATCAAAATATCAACAATCTGGCCATTGTAGGGGGAATCCGGATCGGCAATTTTGGCTTGCCTGACTAGTATCTTCATGCAGCGGTTGAAAATTTTATGCAATATAACCTGAATTTTTCTTTTCCCCCTATATTTGCAGCCCTTTATCAATAGTTCGGGACGTAGCTCAGCCCGGTAGCGCATCCCGCCGTTGGCGGGAGGGGGCGTTAGGTAT
>Ga0118677_10013706_pt1 | contig 11600 bp, 7 predicted proteins | sample AliMusrvi5mmetaG_FD_86154 | JGI IMG/M metagenome (GOLD analysis project Ga0118677, IMG submission 86154) | reverse complement strand
AGCCTCCTCAACCGAGAGGTCCGAGTTCCCTGGCTCCCTCGAGCTTCGTTGGTCGGCGCCGCACTCCTCGGGCTGCTCTTCGGTCTCGGATGGACGCCCTGCATCGGACCGACGCTGGCGGCCATCCTCGGGCTCGCGGCGACAGGGTCAGGCGCGTCGGTGGCTCGTGGTGCGCTGCTGGCGGTCTTCTACTGCATCGGGCTTGGGGTGCCCTTCGTCCTCTTCGCAGTCGCCACAGAGCGCTTCGGGCCCGTGGCAGCGTTCGTTCGTCGTCATGCGGTGACGCTGATGCGCTTCGGGGGTCTCTTGCTCGTCGTCATCGGGATCCTCGAGGTGACCGGGCTGTGGGGCTCGCTCGTGACCTGGCTCAAGGACCAGTTCGGTTCGGTGTCGATCCCGTTCTGACGCTCAGGTGCAGGTGAATGCGACGTCGGAGACTCGCACCTGTGCAGCATCAGGCTTGATGAGGTGACGGCGGACGGTGAGCTCCTCGCTGTCGCCGGCGCCGAGCGTGACGGTCGTTCGAGTTGGAAAAGCGAGCGGCGTCGCCGGTCGCTCGACGCCGACCAAGCACGAGATCTGCGCTCGCTCAGTCGCCAGCGAGGTCACTCGCGCATGGATCTCGACCTCAGACGCTGAAAGGGGGCGGACTGAGAGGACTTGGGCGCTCACCGCAGTCGTGGAGGTGTGGTGCAGCGCGTGGCGGATGATGTTGGTGAGCAGCAGGCCGATGATCAAGGCGACCGCAAGCAGCGCCCCAGCAAAGGCGATTCGCTGGAGCTTCGTGTCGGAGGAGGCCACAACGCCACGCTATCTGTGCACACGGGCGACCTGAACCTCCATTGGTGGCGCGGTGATGGAAGGATGTCGGGATGCGATTCGCTTCGTCCCCTGCGTCCCCTGCGTCCCCTCGGTCGCTGAGCCGCCGCGTCGGGATCGTCGGCCTTGCAGTGGCCATCGGCACGCCGCTTGGTGCAGCGATCTCGATCGCCCCGTCGAGCGCGGCGGTGCCTGTTGGGGGCGTGGTCCGCCTCCAGGGCGCCCAGACGCTTCCTGTCGGTGCTCAGGTCGTCGGCACGGTGGTGCCATCCTCGACGGTCGAGGGTTCGGTCGCTCTCAAGTCGCGAGACGCTGCTGGTCTCGCGCGCTATGCCGCCGAGGTGTCGACCAGGGGAAACGCCACGTACCATCAGTACTTGAGCGTCCAAGGGTTCCGCTCCCGATTCGGGCCGACGTCGCAAGCAACCGCCGCCCTCTCGAGCTTCCTTGCGGGACATGGTCTGTCGCCGACGGTCTCGAGCAATGGCCTCCTGGTGACCTTCCGAGGAAGTGCGAGCTCGGTTGAGGCAGCATTCACGACTCGTCTCTCGACGGTTCGCCTTCGCTCAGGACATACCGCCACGGCGACCGCCGCTCCGATCTCGGTACCTGCTTCGCTCTCACCGGGAGTCGAAGCAGTTGTAGGGCTGAGTACAGCCCTGCATGCCTCGCCGTCGATCGTCCGGGCACACGGGGTCACGCCAGCGTCTGGGTCGGGGCGCTCCGCACAGCGGGGCCGCACCAGCTCAAGCACGCTCCAGCCGTCAGCTTGCAGCGATGCCACTTCGATCGCGCAGCAGTACGGCGGCCTGACCGATGACCAGATTGCCAAGGCGTATGGGGCAAATGGTCTCTACTCGCAAGGGGCGAACGGCACTGGTCGACGAGTGGCGATCTTCGAGCTCGAGCCATTCTCGTTCTCTGATGTGCAGTCCTTCGCCAACTGCTATCTCGGTGCCCAGGTGGCCTCGAACATCACGTCGCAGGTCCAGGTCCACCCGGTCGCTGGCGGCCAGCCACAGGGGACCGGCTCTGGCGAGGCGGCGCTTGATGTCGAGGATGTCCTGGCTCTCGCGCCAGGCGCCTCGATCGACGTCTATGAGGCGCCGAACACCAACAACGGGCTGCTCCTTGAGTACAACCAGATCGTCTCAGACAACCAGGACTCGGTGGTCTCATCGAGCTGGGGTCTCTGCGAGCCGCTGGCCAACCAGGGCGCCCCTGGCCTCACCGGGATCGAGAACACCATCTTTGAAGAAGCAGCGGTCCAAGGTCAGTCGACGTTCGCTGCTGCTGGTGACGCGGGGTCGAGCGACTGCGGTCAGCCACCCACGTTGGCAGTCGACGACCCGGGCACGCAGCCGTTCGTCACCTCGGTCGGAGGGACCACCATCCACTCGACAGCGTCTCCGGGCTTTGAGACCTCCTGGAATGATGGCGCTGAGTGGGGTGCTGGCGGCGGCGGACTCTCCGAGGTCTGGCCGCAGCCAGCCTGGCAGCGCTCGAGCTCGGTGCCCGGCATCGACGCTGCCGCGACGTTGGCTTCTGCGTCCTCTGTGGCGCAGCAACAAGGCGTCGCCAACGACGGAGCGTTCTGTGCAGCATCACCAGCGGATCTGAGCTCGACGCCGTGTCGACAGGTCCCCGACGTCTCGGCGCAGGCGGATGAGTTCACCGGAGCGGTGACGATCTACTTCGCAGGAGGCTGGACCACCATCGGTGGAACCTCCTCTGCCACGCCGATCTGGGCTGCGCTCGTCACCGATGCGGCCTCGCTGCAGGCATGCCAGTCAGGGCCGGGACTCGGGTTCATCTCGCCGTCGCTCTATGCGGCTGCATCGTCGCCCGCCAGCTACGCCGCATCGTTCAGGGATATCACCGCTGGCACGAACGACATGTACCAGAACAATGCTGGACTGTACGCAGCGACGACGGGCTACGACATGGCCACTGGGCTTGGCGCGCCTGTGATGGTCGGCGCAGGCGGCTCCCCAGGGCTGGCGGCGTTCCTGTGCGGCTCAGGCGTCCCGAGCGGTCCAGTGGTCTCTGGTACCTCCGCTGGAACGGTCGCACTCGACGGCAGCATCACCGCCTCTCTCCAGGGAACCGGCTTCGAGGTCGCCAGCAGCCCCAAGGTTGGTGGTGTGCAGATCGGCCCGCTCGCGTTGACGAGTGGGGCGCCCAATGGGACCACGGCCACCTTCGAGGTGGCGTCGCCGACCTTGGTGACGATCGCAATCCCATCGTCGGTCACCGCACAGCTCGGCGGTGGGACAGGAGGGACCGGGTCGTACCCAGTCGTGGTCACGTCCACCAGCGGTATCTCGAACTCGCTCGGCGACACCTCGACGTTGACCGTGACGAAGGCGGGGACCGGCTCGAACCCAGTCCCGTCGGTGACCGGCGTCGCCACCTCGAACGGTGGGCTCGCGGGTGGCAACACCATCACGGTGTTCGGAGCAGGATTCACCACAGCCACGGGAGTCACCGTCGGCTCGGTGGCGGCGACGGACCTCCACGTCATCTCCGACACCAAGCTCACCGTCAGCGTGCCGGCGTTCTCCTCTGGTACGACGCAGTGCGCGACCTCCCTCGATCAGGTCACGGACGGCTGTCAGACCCATGTGGTCGTCACCACCCCGGGCGGTTCGTCGGTCGAGTCGACCATCAAGACGCCAGCGGTCGCTGCGTCGACCGGTTGCAACTGCGAGGTGACCACGCAGGCTGATGAGTACGACTACTTCGTCGCCCCGTCGATCACGTCTGCGACCATCACCGACGACCCAGCCGGCTTCGCCGGTGAGGGTGGGGACAACACCTTGCTCCTCGATGGCGCCGGCTTCGACTACTTCGCCCTGCTCGGCGTGGTGACTGGGGACCCGATGCAAGCAGCCTCCTGGAGCACCTCGATGGTCCCGTTGAGCTCGACCCAGATGCTTGTGTTTACGCCAGGGCTCCCCTCGCTGACCGACGAGCCGGTCGCGCAGCCGTTCCAGATCGCGTCGAGCGCGAGTGACTCCGTCAATGATCCGAGCGGCCACGACATCGTGCTGTCGAACACATCGTCGTATACCTATGCAGGTGTCCCCAAGGTGGCCACCTTGTCGGTGGCCAAGGGACCCACCACAGGCGGCACGGCGACAACCATCACCGGCACCGGCTTCAGCGGCACCGACGCCATCGGTCTGCAGGGCATCGCCGTCTACCAGGGACAGGTGCTTGGCGGAGCCACGCAGCTGTCGTTCACTGGCGCGAGTGACACCTCGCTGTCCTTCTTGACGCCGGCATCCCTCCCGGGGCCAGCTCAGGTGTTCGACTGCACTGCATCAGGCTGCTCCGAGGGCACGGTCATCTTCCGGTACTTCCCACCTGGGGATCCGGTCGTCACGAGCATCTCGTCGTCGTCTGGTCCACGAGGTGGGGGACAGACGATCAGGATCTTCGGCGTCAACCTCGGCTGTGCGGTCTCCGTCTCCTTCGGCAGGACCCAGGTGCGCCCGACGCCAGTCCCCACCATCACCGGTTGCGCCTCCACCGTGAAGCTGAAGGCGACGGTGCCGCAAGGAACAGCGGGCAAGAATGTGGCGGTGCGAGTCGAGACGCTGGAGTCGCGGACCAACGGCTCTGGACCGAGCCCGAAGTCAGACGCAGCTCGCTACCTCTACAAGTAGCGATCAAGAGGTCGCCCTCTCGACGCAGCGTGCTGCCGTGTCGTTGGCGACCCCAGAAGACCGACGTGGCAGCGCCGGCCACGCTTGTCAGCCGGCGTCGGACGAAGGGGTCCAGAGCGGCTCGGTGACGTCAAAGTTCGTCGGCTTCCCCCATCGGTTGGCGAAGCTCACCTCATCGACAGGCTGCCGTGCGGCCACACCCCACCGCCCGGTCGGGTGGCCGAAGGAGACGCAGCCTGCCATGTGCCAGCCCTCATCACTTGGGACCTCGAGAAGCTCCATCACCTTGTCGCCGTGGAGCGCGAGCACCATGGTCAAGCAGCTGCCGATGCCGAGTGCACGGGCAGCCAGCATGGCGCTCCAGACGGCGGGGTAGATCGAACCCCCGCTCGAGTCGTTCTGGGCGAACGGGAAGAGGTAGAGGGGCACCTCTTCGAAATGGTCGGCGAGCCATTGCGCCGACGCCTGGACCTTGAGGAACTGGATGGATTCTGGCGCCTCTGGGTCTGCGGCGGCCTCGTCGAGCTGCGGCTTGTAGACGTGCTCCCAGAGCAGGTCCATCGCCTGCTGGTAGAGCGGTGCGAGCTCCGCCTTGATGGCGGGGGAGTCGACCAAGAGGAAGCGCCAGTTCTGCTGATTGCCACCGCTCGGTGCTCTGATCGCGGCATCGAGGATCTTGGCCTGATCGTCGGTGCTGATGGGCTCAGCGGTGACGCGGCGCATGGCCCGTGTCGTGTACAGCGCCTCGAAGATGTCCATGTGTGCCCCCTCGTTGCGAGCAGCGGTGATCGTTGCCCTGCACGACCCTACTGATCTCGGCGCGTGCTGGGGTGAGGAAGGGGCACGCCGGTGCCGGCAGGCTCGACATGGGTGGGCGACAGAGCCACCGAGGTGCGAGACTTGCTCGACCGAGGAGGAGACATGGCATTTCGTACGTCACCAGTGGTGGCAGAGGATGAGTGGCAGCTCAAGCTCGAGGTGCGCGACGACGGCGTCGGCATCTTGACCCTCGATCACCCAGAGAAGCTCAACGCGTGGAGCTGGGAGGCATCGCGCCAGCTCGGGGTGATGGCTGATCAGATCCGATTCGATGAGCGGATCAGGGTGCTCGTCCTCCAAGCCGAAGGCCGTGCCTTCTGCGCGGGCATCGACCTTGGAATGCCTGAGGACAGGGTGACCGGCCGTTCACCAGCCGAGAAGGTCCGCAACTACTACGAGGGGATCCGCTGGGTCCATGAGCGCTTTCGCGTCTTCTCAGAGCTGCCGCAGCCGATCATCGCCGCTGTCCACGGCTACTGCTTGGGCTTCGGCTTCGAGCTGGCGCTGATGGCCGACATCAGGCTGTGCGCGGAGAACGCCATCTTCGCGCTCCCCGAGGCGCAGGTCGGCGTCTCGATCGATGCGGGTGGCGACCTCCGACTGAGCCATGAGATCGGTTCAGGCTGGGCCAAGATGCTCGCGCTGACTGGGCGACGTATCGATGCGGCGACAGCAGAGCGGCTTGGCATCGTCCAGATCGTCACGTCGCTCGAAGAGCTCCGGCCGACCGCCCTCGAGCTGGCCCTCGAGATCGCAGCGAACGCACCGCTTGCGGTGCAGTCGATCAAGCGGACGATCGATGGGTTCGCGAACCGAGGTCTCCAAGAGGCTCTCAAGTTCGAGGCGTTGAGCGCGTCAGTCGAGTTCGTGAGCGATGACATGCCGGCTGGGTACGCAGCCAAGGCTGCCAAGCAGCCGGTCCGATTCGAGGGGAAGTAGCCATGAGCCTTCCAGCACCGCCACCGCTCGGCACCCAGATGCTTGCTCCCGACGCCCTTGCCGGCCAGGTGGCGATCGTGACCGGAGGTGGCACCGGCCTCGGTCGGGCGATCGCACTCGAGCTCGCGCGAGCTGGGGCGGCGATCGGCGTTGTCTCGAGGGATGAGGGGCATCGCCAACGTGGCGTGGCCGCCGTCGAAGAGGTCGGCGGTCGAGCTGCCCATGCCGAGTGCGACGTCAGGGAAGCCGACCAGGTCGAGCGAGCCTTTGACGAGATCGAGGCAGCACTCGGGGTTCCAACGATCCTCATCAACAACGCAGCGGCGAACTTTCCGGTCCTCGCCTCCTCGATGAGTGCGAACGCATGGCGGGCGGTCAGCAGGATCGTGGTCGACGGGACGTTCCTGTGCAGCCAGCAGCTCCATCGACGTGCCGCCGGGGCCAAGGAGCCCGGATCCATCGTGAACATCGTGGCGACCCAAGCATTCTCAGGGGGCCCGGGGATGGCGCACGCAGCTGCCGGCAAGGCTGCGGTGGTGAACATGACCAAGTCGTTGGCGGTCGAATGGGCCCCCGACGGTGTCAGGGTCAACGCAATTGCCCCTGGCCTCTTCCCTCACGAGGAGATGCGAGAGGATCTCAAGGCACTCCGGACCACCGGTGAGGATGTCGATGCTCGTCGTTCCCCGGCAGGTCGCTTGGGGCAGCGATGGGAGATCGGATGGGCGGCGACCTGGCTGTCGTCGCCCTTCGCATCGTTCATCACCGGGCACACCCTGGTGGTCGACGGTGGCAACTGGCTCCGGCGGGATTTCGTCATGCCCGAGTTCACCCCGGTGTCCGAGCAGCTCCAGGCTGCCCTGCGTCCCGAGGTCTAGGAATCGATCTCTCCGTCGGTCCCTAGCATGGCCTGATGTCGCTGTTGCGAGGAGCTGTCTAGATGTCGATGGGCCACGTGCCGGGAGGTCGCGGCGGTGGAGGCGGCGGCGGGTGGGCGCAGATGCGCTCGATGCGACGTGATCGCACCGTGCTCGAGCACCGGGTCGCTCGAGGCACCGCCCGGCGGATGCTCTCGTTTGCCCGGCCCTATCGACGCACCCTCGTCGTCTTCATGCTCGCCGTGGTGCTCGATGCCGTCGTCACGGCGCTGAACCCCTTGATCCTCAGGTCGCTCATCGACAAGGGCATCATCGGCAAGGACCAGACGCTCGTGGTGCAGCTGGCGCTCCTCGCGGCGGCATTGGCGGTCGCCGACGCCGGTCTCTCGATCGTGGAGCGACGGATCTCGGCGGCGATCGGCGAGGGACTCATCTATGACATGCGATCCAAGGTGTTCCGCCACATCCAGTCGATGCCGATCGCGTTCTTCTCTCGAACCCAGACCGGCGCGCTGATCAGCCGACTCAACAACGACGTGATCGGCGCACAGCAGGCTTTCACCGATCTGCTCTCGAACGTGGTCGGCAACGCGGTGCTGGTGGTCATCGTGCTCGCCACGATGTTCGTGCTGTCGTGGCCCATCACCCTGGTGGCGCTGCTGCTCTTGCCGATCTTCTTGATCCCAGCCCGACGAGTCGGCCAGCGAGTCGGCTCGATGATGCGTGAGGGTCTCGACGTCAACGCTGAGATGAACATGGTCATGACCGAGCGCTTCAATGTCTCAGGGGCGATGCTCGTGAAGCTCTTCGGTCGCCCAGAGGACGAGGCGACCAACTTCGAGACCAAGGCGGCCAAGGTCCGGGACATCGGCGTGACGCAGGCGACCTACTCACGCGTGTTCTTCATCAGTTTGACCCTGACCGCATCGCTCGCCACGGCCTTCGCCTATGGCTTCGGCGGTGTGGCGGCGATCCACGGGACCCTCCAGGTGGGCACCGTGGTGGCCCTGACGGCGTACCTTGCCCGACTCTATGGACCGCTCACGCAGCTCTCCTCGGTCCAGCTCGACGTGATGACGACGCTGGTCTCCTTCGAGCGGCTCTTCGAAGTCCTCGACCTCGAGCCGACGGTCGTGGAGGCAGCATCGGCAGTCTCGATCCCTTCGGGTCCGGCACGGGTGACGTTCTCTCACGTCGACTTCACCTATCCGACGGCCGACGAGGTCTCGTTGGCATCGCTCGAGGCGGTGGCAGTCCTTGACCAGACCCGCAGCGGCCAGGTCCTCCACGACGTGAGCTTCACGATCGAGCCAGGCACGATGACGGCACTCGTCGGTCCCTCTGGGGCGGGTAAGACGACCATCTCGGCTCTGCTGTCGCGCTTCTACGACCCGACCGACGGGCAGGTGGCAATCAATGGGGTCGATCTTCGAGATGCCACGTTCTCGTCGTTGAGCGACACCGTCGGCGTCGTGACCCAGGACGTCCACCTCTTCCACGACACGTTGCGGGCGAATCTGCTCTACGCACGCCCTGAGGCCTCAGATGACGATCTGGCCCGAGCACTCGACCACGCGCAGATCTCGCGCCTCGTGGCCTCATTGCCACGAGGCCTCGACACGGTGGTCGGGGAGCGCGGGTATCGCCTCTCGGGTGGCGAGAAGCAACGTGTGGCGCTGGCACGGCTGCTCCTCAAGGCACCGGCGGTCGTGGTGCTCGACGAGGCCACCGCGCACCTCGACGCAGAGTCAGAGGCGGCGGTCCAGCAGGCGCTCGCAGAGACGCTCGAGGGACGGACCTCGCTGGTGATCGCGCATCGTCTCTCGACGATCCGTGACGCAGATCAGATCATCGTGGTCGAAGCCGGTCGGGTCGCAGAGGTGGGTGACCATCAGGAGTTGCTCGCTCGAGGCGGGCTCTACGCCGATCTCTATGAGACCCAGTTCGCCACCCAGGCGCTCGAGGATTAGCTCGCGACGTTGACGACGATGGTCTCAGGGTTGCTCGTGTGCCAGTGCTTGACGAGCGTGCCGCTCAGGTGCTGCGTCGGCGAGGTGACCGTGACTGTCGTCGGTTGGGCGTAGAGCAGTCCCTGCGGGATGAAGTGCAGGGTGAGCTTCCCGTGACGGACCGCATGGGGCATCACCGTCTGGAAGGTGAGCACCTTGGTCTCCTTGGGGTTGATCGTCGCTGACGTCGGGTCGACGACGAGTCCTGACTCGTCGATGCCTCCCGGCGTCTTCGAGCCGCGCGGTGACCACAGGTAGGTCCGGGTGACGTACTGCCCGGGGAAGAACGAGTTGGTGTGGTCTGGACCGAGGGCGTAGGAGGGTCGAGCGTTCAGCGGCGCGGTGTTGGTGATGCTCACCGTCGTCGAGACCAGGGCGTCGCCTGATGAGGTGACCGAGACCTGGTAGTCGACCTTGGAACGGATGAAGTAGTCGAGCTTGGCGGCGACTGCGCTCTGGATCGCCAGGTGGAACGTCCCGGTGGGATCGACGGCGCTGACGGAGCCAGACGCGCCGAAGGAGGTGACGACAGCCTCGTGGGCCGGGTTGGCGTCGTAGAGGAGGAGGTGGCGTCCCTGGGTGGCACGAGCCAGCACCTTGACCAGGCGAGCAACGTCGACATCGGAGCCCTTGAGCTCTCGGACGACGGCAGAGGCGATCGCCGCCAGCTCATCTCGTCGTGATGTCTGGTCCCCGGCGGGCACCTTGAGGTAGAGCCGGTTGAGCACGAGTGACTCGATGTTGTTCGACGTGACGGCGATCGGGATGCCGTCCACGGCCACCGGGCCCGTGAGCGTGAGGAGCTGCTTGAGGGCGACGACATCGACGCCGACCACGCCATCGACGGTGCCGCCACGCGTCGCCTTGGTGTACATCGAGCTCATGATGGCGCCGGAGAGCGGGAAGTCGGCGGTGGCGTTCGTCGACTGCCAGATCTGCGTCGGCTGGAGCGGCCCGAACACCTCTTGGGTCCCTGCCGGCAGGACGAAGGGGGCAGGGTTCTCGAGCTTGATCGTGTTGACCGACTGGGGATCGTCGATCGAGTAGGAGCCGTTGTTGGTGTGGAGGAGCGCCCATGACAGCACGGCGCCCTGATCTCGCATCTCAGAGTTGTTCTCGGCTGCCACGAAGTAGGTCTTGGGGCCATCAGCGCCGAGGAGGGGGAGCGCGTAGTCGAGTCCGTTGCCGCCCTTCTCGAGGAGCCCTGCGATGTAGCTCACGTTGGTGTTGAACTTGGTCCGAGCCCCACGGATCGGGCCCCAGAGGCCTGCGGCTGGAGTGATCAGGTTGGCGATCTTGGTCGAGGACTGGTGCACCTGGGCGTCGAGGGTCTTGAGGGCAGGGATCGAGATGTCCGTGGCGGAGCTCGCCTTGGTCGTGGTCTGGAGCTGGGCCAGGAGGATCTGACCCTGCTCGGTCAGAGTCCTGGTGTCGTTGACAAGCGTGGTTGCACCATCGACCTGCCGACCCACGAAGGGGACGTACGACAGGACCGAGAGCCCGAAGGAGTTGTTCACAGCGTTGGCTGCGTTGTCAGAGCTCTGGCGCATTGCGTTGAGGTCATCGGCCAGCTGCTGGCGACCGTTCGCCGAGGTCAGCAGGTTTGGATCATGGGCGACAGCAGCAGCGGCGCTCTGGGCGGTCAGCAGATCCGAGCGCGCGTCGCTCAGCGCTCGCCACGCGCTCCCGATGAGGACGAAGAGCAGGAAAACGGCTGCCACCGATCCGCCGATGACGCCGACGCGCACGGCGGTGCGACGTCGAGTGGCGTGTCGTCGCTCCACCGTTGCCGTCCGAGGCCGACGGTGGCTGTGGCGAACGCCCTCGTGGTGCTGTCGCCAGTGGGCGATGCCATGGCGGTACTTGTGGAACCGCCTCGATCGGCGGTGCTCGTACTCGGCCATCGGAGCGACTGGCTAGCTCGTCGGGCTTGCGGGGTCGGGACCGTTGTCCTTGCCCCTGCGACCACGTCGCCGTGACCGATCGTTGCTCGATGCACCGTCGTGGCCGTTGAGGTTCTCCTGACCGTCGCTGACGATGGTCGTGGTCGGCGCGGTCGTCGTCGCCACGGCGCCGTCGCCCTCGGTGGCTGGAGGGGTCGATGGCACATCGGCTGCGCCAGAACCGTCGGGCGACGATGGCCGGGGTCGGTTCCCTGAGGATCCGTACCCATACCCGTACCCGTAGCCGTAGCCATACCCGTAGCCATAGCCATAGCGGTAGTACGAGTAGACCTCGGCGGTCGGGGCCCTGTTGAGGATGCAGCCACGCACCGATGCGCCCACCTGGCGGAGCAGATCCATGGCTCGGCCCGTATCCCGCTTGTTCGAGATGCCTGAGGCGGACGCCAAGATGACAGCATCAGCGCTACCGGCCAGGACGGCCGCGTCGGACACGGGCAGCAGCGGCGGGCTGTCGAGAAGGATCAGGTCACATCGCTGCGCGAGAGCCTGCATGATCGTCCC
>Ga0118677_10013704_pt1 | contig 11601 bp, 8 predicted proteins | sample AliMusrvi5mmetaG_FD_86154 | JGI IMG/M metagenome (GOLD analysis project Ga0118677, IMG submission 86154) | reverse complement strand
CGCCCCGGCGGCTTCGGGAGTAACCTCATAGCGCTCTGCTTCCATTTGATGATCGACAATCAGGTCTGTTTTCACCGGTTTGAATGTTCCCATACCAACATGCAGGGTCACCGCAACATGCGCCACCCCTATTTGGCTCAACCGCTGCAATAAAGACTCCGTGATATGCAGCCCGGCCGTAGGTGCCGCTACCGCGCCCGGCGCCCGGGCATAGACAGTTTGGTAATACAGGCGATCTCGGGCCAATGTAGCCATTTCAGGTACTTTAGGGCGTTTAATGTAGGGCGGCAGTGGAGGAATGCCCACCTCCTCCAGCACCTCCAGCACGGGACGGTCGCAATGGAGACGCACCACAATCCCTCCACCCTCACGCCAATCCATGACTTCAGCGGCCATTCTGCCATCCGCCATGAGCAGGCGCGTGCCAGGCTTGGGGCGCCGTGATGACCCGCAAAGGGCATGCCACTGGCCATCATTTAAGTCCTCGAGCAAAAGTAACTCCACACGCCCGCCGGTTCCCTCCTTATGGCCATAAATCCGGGCAGGAATGACACGGGTATCGTTCAATACCAGCAGATCATCGGCCTTAAGAAATGAGGGCAAATCGCGAATCGTGTGATGCTCAAGGGTTCCTGTGGCCCGTTTTACCACCATCATGCGTGCGGCTTCACGATCTAAACGCGGTTCCTGGGCAATCAATTCAGCAGGTAAATCAAAATCAAATTCAGAAGTTTTCAAACACGCACTCATCATTCTTTCCCCCAGCACTTCCATGGTTGGCCAAATGATCGGTAATGGCGCAAAACCGTCTTAACATAAGCACGGGTCGATGGATAACTGATGATATTGGTAAACTCCTGCGGATTCATTGCCGTAAGCCGGTCCCAACGCATGGCATTGGAACGGCCGGCATTATATTCCGCTAACGCATAGGGAAGTGGATCTGACTGAGAATTCCATCGTTTGATGGCTCGCCCCAAATACCAAGTTCCTGCTAATATGTTAGTTCCGGGGTCAACCAGCGTTGCCGGCTCAAAATCCGGGATATGTTCAATTTTAGCCCATTCGCGGGCACTACCCGGCATGATCTGCATGAAACCAATTTCACCGGATTTTCCACGGCAAAGGGGATTAAATCGGGTTTCCTGCCAAATGACAGCCGCAATAAGCTTGGAGGGAACCTGATAACGTCTTGCTGCGGCATCAATCCACTCACGATAACGATAATAACAGAATTCAAAGCGATAAGCCCATATACAGCCGATCAAGATGGTAAACAACGCCACGAAGATAAAAATGAGGGCGAGGTATCGCCGATTCACAGCACTCATCCGCCCAAGCTGCCAATATAGCGTTCCGCCTCAAGCGCCGCCACACATCCGGTACCCGCCGCTGTAATCGCCTGCTTGTAATGTGCGTCTTGTACATCACCAGCGGCAAATACACCGGGCACATTGGTCACGGTATGCCGCGTGACAAGATACCCCTTCTCATTCATGTCCAAAATCCCTTTGAAGGGCTTGGTATTCGGCTCATGACCAATGGCAGCAAACATCGCCATCACAGGGATCTCCACCAGGGCGCCCGTCTTGAGATTTTTCAGGCGCAACCCCGTCACCTCATTACGGGCAACATCCAGAACTTCATCGACCACAGAATCCCAATGAATTTCGATTTTAGGATGATGAATGACACGATCCGACATGATTTTAGAGGCGCGAAATTCATTTCGCCGATGGACAAGTAACACCTTGGAAGCAAACCGCGTCAGAAATAAAGCTTCCTCCATGGCCGTATCCCCGCCACCCACCACCGCCACGGGAACGTCACGGTACAAAGCCCCATCACACGTTGCACAAGCCGAGACTCCGCGCCCCATCAACTTGGCTTCGGAATCAATACCCAGATACATGGCCCGGGCTCCGGAAGCAATAACCACCGCAGTCGACGCCAGCACCTGTCCATCTTCGAGAAAAAGCTTCCTTGAATCACCTGTAAAGTCAGCTTTCACAACTTCGCCAGACACAAACCGCGTACCAAAACGTTCTGCCTGCTCCCGCATTTTCATCACCAATGTGGAGCCATCAATCCCCTCGGGAAAACCCGGAAAATTTTCAACATCTGTCGTCGTCGTCAACTGTCCCCCAGGTTGCATCCCTTCGATCACGACCGGTTTAAGATTGGCACGCGCCATATAAATGGCCGCGGTCAAACCCGCTGGCCCGGTTCCAACAATAATTACTTTTTCCATGTTATGTGTACCGCAACACTTCTTCAACGGTCGTATAGCCGTCGAGAATATTCTTAATTCCATCCTGACGCAACGTGCGCATCCCTAACTGGATAGCCTTATCACGAATAACCAAAGTGGGCTGTCGCTGATTGATCAGCTCACGGATCGGATCCGAAATACTCAGGTACTCGTAAATGCCCTTTCGCCCTTTATAGCCGGTATTATTGCATTGCCCACACCCGGTCCCATAATAAAAATTCTGCTCCCCGACATCCTGCCGAGTCAGGCCCAACCGTTCCAATATCTTATCTTCAGGCTTAAAGGCCGTTTTACAACTATCACAGACCTTACGGACCAGGCGCTGCCCCAGGACCGCCTCCATGGTCGAGGAGATCAAATATGGTTCCACTTCCATATCAATCAAGCGGGTAACCGCACCTGCGGCATCATTGGTATGAAGGGTACTGAATACCAAATGCCCGGTAAGTGAGGCATGAATGGCAATATGCGCCGTCGTCAAATCACGAATTTCACCGATCATCAGAACATCCGGATCCTGACGCAAAAAGGCACGCAAAACGCGTTCGAAGGTGTTGCCAATGGCATCATTGACCGGGACTTGAATAATACCGTCAATCTCGTACTCAACAGGATCTTCAGCTGTTAACAATTTTGATTCCGTCGTGTTCAACCGCCGTAATGCTGAATACAGGGTGGTCGTCTTGCCAGATCCCGTTGGACCGGTCACCACAATAATACCATTCGGTTTATCAAGGTCGATCAACAGCCTTTTGAGGATATCATCCGGCATCCCTAAATTATCAAGATCCAGCGAGACGACCCCACGATCTAATACGCGAAGCACGACACTCTCGCCAAACTGCGTGGGCAGGCAGGAAACACGAAAATCAATCTGGCGTCCACCAATGTTCAACTGGATGCGGCCATCCTGCGGCAATCGTCGTTCCGCGATATTCAGCCCGGACATGACCTTGATGCGTGATATCACAGGGGTTGCCAGTCGTTTCGGCGGCGGTGCCATTTCATACAAAGCCCCGTCAACGCGATAACGGATCTTAAATTCGTTCTCAAATGGTTCAAAGTGGATATCCGAGGCCCGATCCTGCACCGCTTGATAAAGCATGAGATTGACAAACCGGATCACCGGAGCCGAACCCGCTGCTTCTTCAATACCGCGGGTGTCTTCCTGCGTGGTATTCAGCTCGAGATACTTGTCGGCCTGATCGATTTCAGATTCAAGCGCATTGAGCATATCGCTTACGGACGTACTCTCATCGCCATAGAGCTGATTGACATGCGCCCGGATATCCTCTTCGCGCGCCAACACCAGGGAAATGTCTTTCGTGAGAACAAATGACAGTTCATCCATCATTGACGGGCTCATCAAATCACACGTGGCAAGGGTAACCGAGTTGGTTCCCCGCTCGATCGGCACCACCATATACATGCGTGCCACACTGGCGGAAATGGAATGCACCACCTCGGGGGGAATATCCGTGGCCGCCAGATTCACAACGCGGGTACCCAAGTTTTCGGCAATCATGGTCAAAAGTGTGTCTTCGGGGCAGACATCCATGTTAATGACAATGTCGCGAACGGGTTTACCACTGCGTTGATGCTCCTCGTTAATTTCCTGGAGCTGTTCGACGGTCACCAGACCATGCGACTCCAAAAGCTGAAGAATCAATTCGTTGTGATGAACATCCGGCATAGGTCATTTACCTTTTTTTATTCTTATGAGCCTCTTCCAACTTCAACACGACAGACTCGGGGTCCTGTGCCTTGGTGATCAGATCCTCATAGGTGATTCGCCCTGCTTGGTAAAGGGCCATAAGATGCGCGTCCAATGTAATCATCCCCCACTTGGCACCAGTCTGAATTTCCGAGGTAATGCGATAGGTTTTGCCCTCACGAATCAGGGATTGAATAGCCGGTGTTGAAATCATAATTTCAAATGCGGCCACCCGCCCCGGACCATCGGCTCGGACAAGCAGCAACTGCGAAATCACCGCGACCAATCCGGAAGCCAACTGGGTACGCACTTGGGCTTGTTGCCCCATGGGAAAGGCATCAACAATACGATCCACGGTACGACAGGCACCCGTCGTATGCAGAGTGGCAAAAACCAAATGCCCGGTTTCCGCCGCCGTAATAGCCGCCATCATGGTCTCCAGATCCCGCATTTCCCCGACAAGAATCACGTCAGGATCCTGACGCAAGGCACGGCGCAACGCCTCACCAAACGAGGGCACATCCACACCAATTTCCCGCTGAGTGACCACTGATTTTTTATGGGGATGATAATACTCAATGGGATCCTCAATCGTAATGATATGCAGATCGCGTTCTTCATTGATGAGATTCAACATTGAGGCTAGCGTCGTGGTTTTCCCTGAACCAGTCGGGCCGGTTACCAAAATTAACCCGCGTGGCCGAAAAATCAATTCCTTGACCTGAGCCGGCAAGCCGATCCCGTCCAGCGACATCAGTTTGGTGGGAATCTGGCGCAAGACCATACCGACATTCCCTTTGGTCTTTAATACACTGACACGGAAGCGTGCCACGGTGCCAAAGCCAAAGCCGAAATCGGTACCGCCCCCCTCTCGCACGCGCTGCTGATGATCTTCCGAAGTGATGCTCTTCATGAAGCGCTCGGTATCCTCCGGTTTCAATACCGAAGCGTCAATGGCCTGCATGCGACCATGGAGACGCAGTACCGGAGGAACCCCTACCGCAATATGCAGATCCGAGGCGCCTTCATCCACAACCAGCTGCAGTAATTCGCTCATCTCAATCTGGCTGCTGTCGATCATTATAACGCATCTCCCATGGTTGCCCGCAACACTTCATCCAAAGTCGTGGTGCCAATCACCACTTTCCTTAAGCCATCCTCACGCAACGTCCTCATGCCCAGTTCACGCGCTTTCTGGCGAATCTCAATCGAGGATATTTTCCCAAAAATCATTCTCTGGATTTCATCATTGATGATGAGAATTTCAAAAATACCTGCCCGGCCTGAATAACCGGTAAGGGCGCACTTGTTGCAGCCGCGTCCGCGATAAAGTTTCACTCCGGAAAACTGCTCGGCCGCGGCGCCGAGAAGAAGCAATTCGTTTGATGTAGGCTTATGCTCCTCACGGCAATGATCACAGATGGTCCGCACCAAACGTTGGGCGATAATTGCGCGCACCGAGGAGGCCACGAGAAACGGTTTCACGCCGATATCCTGTAAACGTGTAATGGCACTCGGCGCATCATTAGTATGCAACGTGCTGAATACCAGATGACCGGTCAGAGCCGCCTCAGTCGCAATACGCGCGGTTTCATTATCCCGAATTTCACCAATCATGACAATATTCGGAGCCTGACGCAAAATGGAACGAAGGGCGGACGCAAACGTCAGCCCGATATCTTCACGGACATGCACCTGATTGATACCCGACATCTGATATTCAACAGGATCCTCTACCGTGATGATTTTGCGATCGGGTTTATTGACAAAATTCAAGCAGGCATAAAGCGTGGTCGTTTTCCCTGATCCTGTCGGCCCCGTCACCAGAATGATCCCGTCCGGCAGACCGATCAATTTGGTAAAGGTCTCCTGATCATCCGCCAGAAATCCAAGCTTGGGCAGCCCCAACGCCAAGTTCTGTTTATCAAGAATACGCATGACGATACTCTCGCCATGTCCGGTGGGAACCGTCGAAACACGCAAATCCAGCTCACGCCCTTTCACGTTCACCTGAATACGGCCATCCTGTGGAACCCGTTTTTCGGCGATTTTCATGTTCGCCATGATTTTGACACGACTAATGATCGCAGCTTGCAGGCGTTTAGGCGGGCTATCCACTTCCTGCATCACCCCATCAATGCGATACCGAACTCGGAATCGTTTTTCCAACGGCTCCAAATGAATATCTGAAGCGCGGTTCCGATGTGCCTCATAGATGATCAAACTCACCAATTTGATAATGGGGACATCGGACTCGGAAACATCCGATTCGTCCCTCAAATCCGAACGGCCAGCAGTCACCATGGCGACCGTACCTTCGGTGAGCTGATCAATCATCGTCTCCACCGAAGCTTCGGTCGCATAAAAACGATCCAATGCCACTGTGATCTCAGCAGGCAGGGCAACAACCCCCTCGATATCACATTTCAGTAAATAGCGTAAACTGTCGAGGGTATCCACCTCCAACGGATCACCGATCGCAACGGTCAAAATATTGTCATGCTTGGAAACCGGCATGACCTTATATTTGCGGGCTATATCGACCGGCACCGCCGCAATCGCTTCCGGCGGAATATGAAGGTTTACCAAGCTGATCATTTCCATGCCGAAACGGCTGGAAAGGACGGAAAGGATTTCCTCAAAAGTAAGCACTTTGGAACTGATGAAGGTGTCCACCACCGTGCTATGCATTGGCATTTGCTGCCGAGCCAAATCAATCTGCTCTTCATTAACCAGGCCCTCTTCCTTGAGAACCTCCAAAACATATTCATCGTTTGAGGTCAAATCGCAATCCTCTCAGATCTACTTTGGATAATATCATGCGCAACCCGATTGGAGCACACCCTACCACCAACCCGGGACTCGGTCAATTGGACAACTTCTTTTCCAGCAGGGAACCCGCCATCTGGGGATTAGCCTTCCCTTTACTGAGCCGCATGACCTGTCCAACCAGGAATTTCAGAGCCGCCGCTTTACCGTTTCTGAAATCTTCCACAGATTTTTGGTTTTCTGCAACAACCTGATCTACCACGGCTTCAATCGCCCCCGCATCGCTTACCTGGGTCAATCCACGGGCAGCAACAATATTTTTGGCCAGCCCCCCCTCCTCCAGCATGATGGCAAAAACATCCCGCGCGGTATTGGAATTGATCACCTTGGTATCCGTCAAATCTACCAGTTCAGCAAGAGCGGCAGGTTTAATCGGAAAGGCGGTAATGGCGATCCCCATTTCGGTGAGCGTCCGGAGCACATCCGTCATCACCCAGTTTGATACGGCCTTGGGATTCCGCGATAGGCGGGCTGCTTCTTCAAAATAATCCCCCACAGCCTTTTCCGCCGCCAAAACCTGGGCATCATAGACGGGCAACCCGAATTCTTTCACAAATTTTTCACGCCGCTGGGCTGGCAACAAAGGAAGCGTGGCAGCCCATTCAGCAACGAGGGAATCAGGCAAAGCAATGGGCATCAGATCTGGCTCAGGGAAATAGCGATAATCATGGGCATCCTCCTTGGTCCGCATGGAAAACGTTTGCCCCTTGTCCACATCCCAACGCCGCGTTTCCTGAATAATTTTTCCGCCCCCCAACACCACTTCCTGCTGCCGGTCCATTTCATATTGCAGGGCGTTGTAAATCCCTTTGAAAGAATTCATGTTTTTGATTTCAACCTTGGTTCCAAAGGATTGTTGCCCTTCAAGCCGGATGCTGACATTCACGTCACACCGCATGTTGCCTTCTTCCATATTGCAGTCGCTGACTCCGGCATAAACCAGAATTTGACGCAACGTCTGAAGATAGGCTAAGGCCTCATCTGGGCTTTCCATGTCCGGTTCGGACACGATTTCCATGAGGGGAACTCCGGCACGGTTATAATCAATACCGCTCCACGTCGCGTAATGCATGTTCTTGGCAACGTCTTCTTCCTGATGAATGCGTGTGATCCCAATCCTTTTAGCCTGACCTGCCACCTCAATATCCACCCCGCCTCCAAGGCATAGCGGTTTGTCACATTGCGTGATCTGGTAATTCTTGGGCATGTCCGGATAGAAATAGTTCTTCCGGTCAAATTTACTGAAAGGATTGATGCGGCACCCCAGCATCAGACCGGAGATAACCGTCCATCGAATCGCTTCACGGTTCATCACGGGCAGGCTCCCCGGATAGCCCATACAAACAGGACAAACATGCGTATTCGGTGAAGCACCAAAATCCGTGCTACAACCACAAAACATTTTGGATTTCGTCTTCAGCTGGACATGCACCTCCAGCCCGATAGTTACCCTGTATGTCGTCATAGTCGTATTGATTATCCTGCGTTCTCTGCTGCCATTCCTGAACGATAAGTCCGCCACTCGGTCGCCTGCTCAAATGCATAGCCCGCCCGGAGAATGGATTCCTCACCCAACGCCGGCCCCATCACCTGAAGCCCCACCGGAAGCCGACCAGCGGCCATACCACAAGGTACAGACAGTCCGCAAATTCCTGCTAGATTGACGGGAACCGTAAAGATATCCCCCAGATACATTTGAAGCGGATCCGCACTCTTCTCGCCAATCCGATAAGCGGGGGTGGGCGCCACAGGCGACAGAATGACCGAACACTGCTTAAACGCCTCCTCAAAATCACGTCGGATCAAAGTACGAACCTTTTGGGCACGCAGATAAAAGGCATCATAGTAACCACTACTTAAGACATAGGTTCCCAAAATAATCCGGCGTTTCACTTCCGGGCCGAAACCTTCCGCGCGGGTTTTTTTATAAAGCTCCAGGGGATCGGCCGCCCCTGCGGCCCGATAACCGTAACGCACGCCATCAAAGCGGGACAAATTAGCCGATGCTTCAGCCGGTGCAATAATATAGTAGGTATCCACCGCCACCCGCGTATGCGGCAAAGACACCTCAACCACCTTGGCGCCTAATTGGCGATACACCGCAATGGCCTCCTGCACACACCGTTCAACTTCGGGATCCAGCCCACCCACAAAATATTCCTGAGGCAACCCGACCGTCATCCCCTTCAAGTCCTGAGTCAGGGCAGCCTGATAATCCGGAACGGCCACAGGTAACGACGTGGAATCCGCCACATCAACACCCGCCATAATCTGCAACAATAAGGCGGCATCACGAACATCCTTGGTCATCGGTCCGATTTGATCCAATGAGGAGGCATAAGCAGTAAGTCCATAACGGGAAATCCGCCCATAAGTAGGCTTAAGCCCGACACACCCGCAAAACGAAGCCGGCTGCCGCACCGATCCGCCAGTATCGGAACCCAGCGCCGCCACGCACGAGTTCGCCGCAACCACGGCCGCGGATCCCCCGCTTGAACCGCCCGGCACACACTCCAAATCCCAAGGGTTACACGTAATGCCATAAGCTGAGTTTTCCGTGGTGGATCCCATCGCAAACTCATCCATATTCGTGCGGCCGACAAAAACGGCACCTTCCGCCCGAAGTCGGGCAATGGCAGTGGCATCATAGGGAGAAACGTATCCTTGCAGAATTTTCGAGCCACAAGTACAGGGCTGTCCCCTGACGTTCAGCACATCTTTGACAGCAATCGGCACCCCGAGAAGCCGGCCTTTAACCCCCTGACTACGAGCCCTATCCGCCGCGCGGGCTTGTTCAAGGGCATCCGCCTCATCCAGCGTCAGATAGCCATGAATCCGCCCATCTGTCCGACGAATGGCATCCAGCACCGAGTGAATCACCTCCTCAGAACGGCATTCTCCACGATTCAGGCGCTCAAGAACTTCATGAATGGTAAGGGTGTTCAGCATAGGGATCACTCCACAATGGTTGGCACCATAACCAAACCAGACGATTGCTCGGGTGCATTGTTCAAAATTACGTCCCGCTCCAAACCCGGCAACACCACATCTTCCCGGAAAACATTCTGAATGGGAGTCGCATGCGCCATCGGTTCCACATCATCCACATTCAACGCGCATAACTGGTTGAAATGCTCCACGATATGATCCAGTTGAGATTGAAATTGCACGGCCTCAGTATCCGTCAAATTCAGTCGCGCCAGATTGGCGACATAGCGGACATCCATTTTTTTAGCCGACTGTGTTTTATCGTCAATCATAAGCAAATTCTCTTCATTTCCCGCGCTGTTTATTGCTCACTCAAATTCCGCACCGAGACAGGAACCTTCAATCCGGCAAACCGCACACACACACCACACCCGCCACCGTATTGCGAAACCTTAACCAGGATCACATTGTTCCCGGCGCGCAACGACACCTGCACTCGATCCTGATCCACTATCACCCCGCGGGCGATATCCAAATGAGACAGGTACGACTCTCCATTCATCCAGACAGCGACGCCATCATCGGAACCAACAAGCAATTCCGCCGTTTGTTCAATGGGTGAATCAATCACCGCCGCCAAATATACAAAACAATCGTTGATCGGCCCAAGCAACTGGACCAAATTGTTACCCGGCGTCAAGAGATCCAGGTTACAGGGAACCCATGACCCAACAATAGGCAATTGCGCGGTAAAGGCCGCTTCCCCCCCCAACCGATCTGTTGCAAAGGGCTTCGGGAACGGGCCCTGATAGCTCCACGCGCTGATGAAATCCCCATTGCCCACCGGAGTTGCAGTCGTCTCTGTGTCTACCAATTTCATCGCGAAAGTTAACGCCTTCCGCTTAAGCAGTCCCTTACGAATCCGATCAAATCCTGGCAATATCCGAATCCCCATGGCGTGGGCGGCAGCATGATGCATCCCTGATTTCTCATTATTCAAACCCATATTTCGCCAAATCTTGAAATAGATCTGGTCTTTCTCAACCGTAAACTGGTGAACCCGACTGGCCGCCTGCATGGGTAAAATTCCCCACTGATCAAACAAATTGACTCCAGACTCCAGATCCTCACAACGGAACGACAAGATGTTCGTATTCCCCGTGCGCAGCCAAGCATGCGATGACTTCATCCCGGAAATGCGCACGAATAGCTGATTAAAGGTCTCCTGAAACGGAAGGAAGGGAAGGATCTTGCGGGCCGCCGCCTCAACACAAAAAGGCAACCGGTCAAGCGTAAGCCCGAGTTCGACCGTTCCATCACCTTGCTGTTTCGTTCGGACCACAATACCGGGTGATGATGTCGCCTTACCCGTTGAGACATCCACATCAATGAACTGCTGTCGGGGCGGAACCCCTAGCAACTTTAATAAGCCAAACGCCATCACAAGATGTCCTGCCGGGTCAGGATGAACACTATCAGGAATCATGCAGAACTTGGGATCCAATGCTTTCGCCTTGGCATCAACCTCGTTCATCAACGTATAGAGATCAAAAACGGGAAGATGCTCCGCTTCCGCCAACTTCAACACCTCACCCGCAAGAATCTTTATACTCCGCCGGTTGTACTGGATATTCGCGAAGTCCGGACTGACGCTTTCCTCCACCATACCGGGGGTCAACAACACCATGCGCACGTTCGCTGCTTTCAAACGCGCCACCAGTTCGCGCATGCCGTTTACATAACGATCGCGAATTCCTTCGTTAAACGTCATGTATCCGCCATCATTAATCCCGAAACAGATCGTCACAAGCGTCGGCTTCAACGCCAACACATCGCGCTCCAATCGTTCCATGCTGTC
>Ga0118677_10013703_pt1 | contig 11601 bp, 7 predicted proteins | sample AliMusrvi5mmetaG_FD_86154 | JGI IMG/M metagenome (GOLD analysis project Ga0118677, IMG submission 86154) | reverse complement strand
CGCCTTCCTCGCGGCGGTATTCACCTTCTTATTGGCTGGCAGGCAGGCTATTTCCGCGGCCTGGCATTGGGTACTGGCAGGCTTTGAGCGCCAACGCTGGATCAGTTTTACAGCGCTGATGAAAACCGCCGGGATACGCGTAGTGCTGGCATTTCTGATTTTGGCGGTTATGTTAGGTTCAGTTGTCTTTCTGACCAATAAGGGCTATATCGCTGTGTTTTTCAAATCTGGGAAAACCGATATTTTCTCTTTTGTCCAGAGTGTTTATCTTGGGCCGCGACTGGCTTATGTTTCCGCTGCCATGCAGGCTTTTGAAAGCCATCCTTTGACCGGTGTTGGCCTGGGCGCGAGCGGCTTTTGGATTTATCCAAACATGCCAGATTGGGCGCTTTCCGGCGACCCCGAGATTGCCAAGCAAATGAGTCCGAATACCCTCGATCTGTACCCCAATTCAAAGGTTCTTTATGTGCGCTTGCTGACCGAAACCGGCCTGGCAGGCTTCATGCTTTTCCTTGCCTTCTACCTTTCTCTTTTCGGAGATGCCCTTAGTTTGTTGCGCTCAACGGACCGGGCAGGCCTCTGGCTGGCCGCCGCCGGGATATTTACTTTGACAGCAGTTTTTTTAATGGGCATTTCTCAAGATTCGTTTGCGATGCCTGAAATGTGGGTCAATCTGGGCATCCTGGCCGGCGCCGTTGGAGCTTTTACTCATCAACCACTGCAAGAAGTTGCTGATTCTAAATTTTCTGTTTAACCGGCCTGTTAACTTACCAATCTACTACCAGGATTTCTTATGATCATTCTTTCTGTAGGTATGCCGCGCGCTGGATCGGGCTGGCATTACAACCTCGTACATGACCTGATGGCCACCAGCGGCTGTGATGATGCTCGAGAAGTTCGGGCGAATTTTGGGCTGCAAGGCATCCTGACGGATGTGAATTGCAACATCGGTGTGTTGAGCGCCCGGCGTTTGTTAATGGTGGCCCGTCCCGCCTTGCTAGGACATACCTTTGTCATCAAAGCACATTCGGGCCCAACCATCTGGGCGCGTGCGATGATCGGGGGTGGGCTGATTCGCGCCACTTATATCTATCGCGATCCGCGAGATGCAATGCTTTCAGCTTATGACTACGGTAAACGCGTGTTGGAGAAACAGGGTCGCCCCAACGCTTTTTCTCATCTGACAGATTTTCAGAAGACGCTTGATTTCTTCACAGAATATGTTCAAGACTGGGATAAGTGGATGCAGGTTTCGGGTGTTCTGACTGCCCGTTATGAGGATTTGCTTCAAAATTACGATCAGGAAGCGGAAACCCTGGTCAGGTTCTTAGGTCTTAACCCTGCCGATGAAGCTGTCCGAGCTGTGGTTACAAAATATCGTTCTGATGGGCAGGTACAGGCCCAGCAAGGTACGCATTTTTTCAAAGGACAGATTGGCCGTTTCCGAGAGCGCTATTCGGCCGATGAACAAAAAATCCTGGCTGACAAATTTGGGCCTTCTCTTCAGAAAATGGGGTACCAAATTTAATTCGAGTTGTTACTTTATCTTGACATTTTCCGCCCGGATTGAGTTATGATTAAAGTCGTATGATTCATTCTGATTCTCCCTATGTAGTTGACTGGTATGTTGTATCCCTGCGTTGGATTATCCTGTTGGGAACAACGGTATCCCTTTCACTCGCAAACTCGCTTGTCATGCCAAGCACCGCCCTGCTCCTGGCTCTGACGTGTTGGAACATCTACTTAATGGGTATGGCGGGGCAAAACCATCGTGTCAGCCATCATCGGGAAGTTTGTGTGGGGGTTGATCTGGGAGTTGGGGCTTTGTATTTCTGTTTAGCCGGGGGTCTGGCAAGCCCGGCTTGCTGGATTTTACTGCTCCCCCTAATTTCCACCAGTCTTTATTACAATTTGAAAGGTGGAGTTTTGGCGGCCGGGTTGATGGTGTTTATCGAAATCGCCTATGGCTTTTTGTTTGCCAGTAATCTGTTTTTGGTCATTGGCGGCGTTTTCATTACCATGATTTTAGGCACCTTGTTTGGCTATATCAGCCAACAAACGTATAACCAGATTCGGCAAAAACGCCTCAATCAGATCACCCAGCGTGAGAAACAGCAAAAAGTGGAGACAGATCGGCTGCGCGCTATTTATAACATGACTGCGTCGCTTTCATCGATGCTTAGCTACAAGCATGTTCTGGAAGCCGCGCTGGATTTGAGTGTATCGGCTTTGCATGTCGAAGATTCTTCTTCCGATCAGCCAGCTATTCCAGCCGAAGCAAATTACATTAGCGCCTTCCTTTTATTTGAGGGGAACGAGCTTGTTGTGGGTTCAGCCAGACGGTTTTCGCAGGTCGATTTGCGTGCCACATTTCCTGCCAAACAGGGGATCCTTGCGAAAATTATTGAAGAAGGCGAGCCGCTGATTACTGGTAATATCTCCAAGGATCCTGAATTAAGCCGGTTAATTGCCCTGTCGCAGTGCAATTCAATTTATTGTCTGCCCATGCGCAGCGGAATTAATACATACGGGGCAATGATTTTTGGGTATCCCACTCCCAACTACTTTACACGTGAACGCTGTGACGTGCTCGGAATTGTTGGCCGGCAGGCTGTCATTGCTATTCAGAATGCCCGCCTTTACCAGGATCTGGCGGATGAAAAAGAACGCATGCAGGATGCGCAGGAAGAAGCCCGCAAAAAACTGGCGCGTGATCTACACGACGGCCCTACGCAGTCTGTTTCGGCCATTGCAATGCGAGTCAGCCTGGCCCGGCGCATGCTGGATCGCGACCCGAGTGCCGTGGCAGAAGAGCTGGCTAAAATTGAAGATTTAGCTCGCCGTACTACCAAGGAAATCAGGCATATGCTATTCACGTTGCGGCCGCTGGTGCTGGAAACTCAGGGTTTGGTGGCCGCGTTGCAGTCCAACGCGGAAAAGATGAAGGAAACTTACAACCAGGATGTCAGCATTCAGGTTGATAGCCAGCTTGCCACCCAGATTGAGATGGGCAAGAGCGGTGTGATTTTTTACATCGCCGAAGAAGCCATTAACAATGCTCGTAAACATGCCAAAGCTGCCACCATCTGGGTCAGGTTAAATCCGCTGCCGAAACACCCTGAAATTGCCTTTCTGGAAATTTCTGATAACGGTGTTGGCTTTGACGTGGCAGAGGTTGACAAATCTTATGACAAACGTGGGAGTCTCGGGATGGTTAACCTGCGAGAGCGGGCCGAACTGGTAAACGGAATCCTGAACATCCAATCAGCGCCCGGAAAAGGCACTAAAATCCAGGTCTTCATCCCTCTGACGGAAGATGCCGCTGATTTGCTTCACAATGCTCGCGACGGCCAAAAAAATCAATCTGTAAATTAAGGGAATATGCCCCTCTCAGCAGGAATATATTATTTTGATAACGGCGGTGATTGGTCCAAACCTGCGGTTATTCTGATCCATGGCGCGGGAGGCAACAACCTCTCCTGGCCGCCCGAAATTCGGCGGCTGAAAAACCAACGTATTTATGCCATTGATCTGCCAGGACATGGTAAGTCGGAAGGCATTGGAAGCCAGTCGATTGCAGAATACGGCCTCTGCATATTGGATTTCATGAGTTCGCTCAAGATCCAAAAAGCCATTTTTGTGGGCCATTCAATGGGCGGCGCAATTGCGCTCTGGTTGGGAATTCACCACCTCAGCCGTACCCTGGGATTGGGGCTGCTTTCAACCGCTCCCCGGCTGCATGTTTCCAGCGAACTTCTTTCAAACTCCTCGGTGTCCGCAACTATTCCAATTGCCATCAAAAAAGTGATTGACCTATCATTCAGCCCTCTCGCTGATCCACGTACAAAGGAATTAACCGCTCAACGCATGTTGGAGATTCGTTATCCTGTGCTGCACGGCGATTTTTTGGCCTGCAATGCTTTTGATGAAACCAGCCTGCTTGGACGAGCCAAAGCTCCTGCCTTGATTATATGTGGATCGGATGACAGGATGACGCCCATGCGTTATTCAGAAACCATGCACAATCGTCTGAAAAAATCCTTGCTGCACGTTATTGATGGAGCAGGACACATGATTATGCTGGAACAGCCGATGGCGATTGCCAGCATCCTTGAAGTGTTCCTGAATGGGATTTCATATCAGCCAGGTAGTGTCAAGTGAGTTCCCTGGCTAAATATTCGGATTCTGGCTGGGTGCGGGGAGTTCAGAACTGCACATCTTTGAATGCTTTGCGTAAAAGCGGCAGCGCATTCTTCACAGCCAGGGCCCGGTGGCTGAGTTGATTCTTTTCAAACCCGGATAGTTCTGCCATGGTACAGCTCTTTTCAGGGATGAAAAAAATCGGATCATAACCAAAGCCGTTGTCGCCGCGTTCTTCAGGAACGATCTCGCCAAAGCAATCTCCCGCTGCAAAAAACAGGCTGCCGTTTGGGAGGCCGATGGCCAGCGTGGCGTGAAAATGCGCCCGCCAGGGACGTGGAAATCCAGCCAGGTTTTTTAACAAGTAGGCACGCCTTCCGGTATCTGTATCGTTGGGCAAGGGGGAATAGCGCGCCGAATACAAGCCCGGCGCACCTCCAAGGGCTTCGACTTCCAGCCCTGAATCATCCGCGAGACAGATCATTCCGCTGGCCTGGCTATAGGCCAGGGCCTTTTTTCCTGCGTTCTCTTCATAAGTTTGCCCATCTTCAACAACTTCCAAACCCAGCCCGCAATCCTGGGGTGTAACCAACAACACGTCCAGCCCAACCAGCAAATCCTGAAATTCCTTGATCTTGCCCTTATTTGTTGTAGCAATGAGTAATTTTTCCATCAAACAAATACTCTCCCTTTCTCTTTTTCCAAGGTTACCATCTTACCAATCCCCTTTGATGTGCCCAACAGCCCAGCGGATGGCCTCGCGTACCAACGGCTCGGGGTCATTTTGGGCTGCTTCAAGGGCTGTCAGCAGTTCTATTTTTCCGCTGTTCCCGCAGGCGGTGGCGATATTGCGCAAATATCCGCGTCGTTTGGCGCGCTGCAGCGGGCTGTTTTTAAATTTTTGGTTGAATTTCTGTGGTGACAGCGCCAGTTCTTCGGCTAGCGCAGGGGCTGGCATACCGGAACGGGGGTCAAAGGCCGGATCTCCCTGTGAACTGGCAAAACGCTGGTTCCACGGGCAGGTCATCTGGCAAATATCGCAGCCAAAAATCCATTCGCCCATCAGCGGGCGCAGTTCTGGCGGAATTTCAACTTTGTTTTCAATCGTCAGGTATGAAATACAACGGCCCGCCTCAAGGGTACGATCCGCACGGATGCAGTGGGTTGGGCAGGCATCGATACAGCGAGTGCATGTACCGCAGTGATCTGCCCTGAAGGGTTCATCCGGGGGTAGTTCAAGTCCCAGCAATATTTCGGAAAGTAGGAAGGTTGAGCCTAGCCTGGGGTTGATCAGGCAGGTATTTTTCCCGATCCAACCCAAACCAGCCCGCATAGCCAGCTCGCGCTCCAGGATCGGGCCGGTGTCAGTATACCAGCGGTTAGGAATGGCATGACCCACTTGTTCTTCAAGAAATGCAACCAGGGCTTGCAACCGTTCAGGCAGAACCAGATGATAATCTGCGCCCCAGGCATAGGCGGCAACCCGACCGCGCGGCAATGGATCTTCCTCAGGCTGCATCGATTGCGGATTTGCATACGGTGTTCCAAGCACAAGAATGGAACGGCATTCAGGCAGAATCTGGGTTGGGTCGGCCCTGCGCTCAACAGCGCGGGGTTCTGCCAGGTAAGCCATGCCAGCTTGGCGGCCGGCGTTCAACCAGTTCAAGTACACATCCAGATGAGCAGGATGTATGGGCAAGGCAATGCCCGCCAGTGTGAAACCAAGCTGACGGGCTTTTTGCTTGAGCAGCAGGGCTAATTGCCCGGAGGTCATGGCACAATAATCATGACGGTCAGCCCCTGACCAAAGAAAATGCCGCTGGCGTTGGTCAATCTCCAATTTGCAAAATAGTTGGCCGCTTTTTGCGGCGCAGTCAGGTTGACCGATATTTCAGTTTCCTGGCCGGGCAGCACTTCTGCGGGCAGGGCGGTAGGCAAACCACTCATTTTGTCACCAAAACCATAGCTGACGTGATAGGTGGTTTTCCAGGTACAGGTACCGATGTTCTTGACCCGCCAGGTTTTGACAAAGGCCTGGCCGGGGCCCATGTGCGTGCCATCTGCCACCGAGGCATCGCTGACAAATACAGCGTCATCACACCGCGCCAGGGTTGTGGCGGTAGGTACGAGCGCGGGTGTTGCGGCAGTTGGAACGGCGCCCGCCGTGGCGGCAGGTTGGGTGACAGCCGCCGGGACAGGCGTATTTGTGGCTGCCATGGTTGGCTGGGCTGCGGCTGTTTGGGTAATATTGGCAACCACTGTTTGGACAACGGCGGTTTGGAGGGCGTTGATATCCACCTGTGTAGGGGTGGGAGTGGCGGATGCAGGGCTGGCACAGGCGCTTAACAGGATTAAGGATAAAAAGATTGGGATCAACTGGGTTAGCTTCATAGCGGATACCTTTCCAGGAGGTTTCTGGTCATGCGACGGGGTTGTTCACACCTCCTGTTAACATTATATAATACTTGGGGTCACAAATTGACTTAGAATAGTACCTTTGGCTAAAGTTCCCTGGGGATAGCAAGTATATAAAATCAATCCGGGAAAAGATCTTTTAGCGCTTCGGGGCAATACTTTTCTACCATTGCATTCGAGAGCCCATTCTCCTTGCAAATCTCGGCGTACAGATCGACTGAGCGGCGGCGGGTGCGGGTTTGGGTTTCGACGTCCAATCCCCACAGCCCAAAACGCTGGGTCCAGCCGCGCTCCCATTCAAAATTATCTACCAGCGACCAGTGGAAGTAGCCGCGGATATCGATACCGTCGCGCATGGCGCGGGCGAGGGCCGTCAGGTATTGGCGGGTGAACTCGATGCGATAGGTATCGTGAACGCGCCCGTCGGGGGTGACCCAGTCGTGACCGGACATGCCGTTCTCGGTGATCACGATCGGCAGTTGGTAGCGTTCCGCCAGCAGGCGCGGGCCCCAATACAGCGATTCGGGCACGACGTGCCAGCCCATCATGGTGATCGGGTGTCCCTGCGCTTCTTCGCGTTCCGGGTAGTCGCCGGTATTGCCGGGGCGCTGATCGACGGTGACGCCGCCATAGATGTTCGCGCCGAGGAAATCCAGCGGTTGATGCATCAATTCCATGTCACCCGGCTGCACCGGCGGCAACACGTCGTGAAATAGTTGCCACCCATCTTCGGGATATTGCCCTCGCAACACCGGGTCCATATACCAGGCGTTGTTGAAATGCCCGCGGTTGGTGACGGAAAACATCGCGGCGCGGGCCAGTTCCAGCTCGGCGGGGGAATTGCCCGGAGGCATCTTCACGAACGCCGCCGGCGCATAGCCGACCAGCGCCGGTTGGCGACTGCTCGCGCGGATCGCCTGCACCGCCTTGCCATGAGCGCAGAAGGCGTGATGGCAGGCGCGCAACATCTCGGCATCGGCATACTGCATCCCCGGCGCGTGCACGCCCGACACATGGCCCAGCGCCAGGAACATCTGCGGCTCGTTGAAGGTCATCCAATGGCTGACGCGATCGGAAAGCCGGTCCACCACGATCCGGGTATAGTCGGCAAACCAGTCGATGGAATCGCGGTTGAGCCAGCCGCCGCGGCAAAAGAGTTCATAGGGGTAATCCCAGTGGAAGAGGGTAATCCAGGGTTGGATGCCGGCGGCCAGCAAGGCATCGACCAGCCGGTCATAAAACGCCAGTCCCGCTTCATTCACCACCCCGGTCCCATCCGGCAGGATGCGCGGCCAGGCGATGGACATGCGATATCCCCGCAACCCGAGCTGCTGCATCAACGCCACATCCTCGCGCCAGCGATGATAGTGGTCGCAGGCGACGGCCCCCGACTGCCCCTTCCAGATCGCCCCGGGCTTCCGGCACAGCATGTCCCACACCGATAATCCCCGGCCATCCTCACTAACGGCGCCCTCGATCTGATACGCCGCGGTGGCCGCACCCCAGACAAAATCATTTGGAAACTGCATGTTGGTTTTACTCCCTCTGTTATGCAAAGGATAACATTTATTACCGCTGTTCGATACGCCAATCGTAGTCCGCGCCCGCCGTGGCGCGTGGTCAGTCATTGCCGCCAGGTGTGTAAAAACGCTCCACACTTAACCACCCTTTGCTACTTTATTTACCGACAATCCCCTGTATTTCCTCCAACGATAGCGCTTGCTGATACAGGCGCACGTCGGCCAGCCGGCCGATGAAGTTGCTGGCGCCGTTGCTGTCGGCGCCCAGGTGCAGGGGGAGATCGGTGGCGGGGATGGCGCCGGTGGCGGGACGGCTGGCGAGGAGGCGGGCATTCAGGTAGAGGCACAGGACGCTGCCATCATAGGTGACGGCGAGGTGCGACCATTGTGATAACGGCAGCGGGTTCTCCGTCTGCAAGCCGCCGACGGCGGTCACCACGCGCAGGTGGTTTTCCGGGTAGAGATCGAGCATATACCCGCTGTTAGTGCCCGCCTGGCCTTTATCGATCAAGCGCCCCTGCGAGACGGCGGTGGGATAGACCCAGGCGGCCATGGTGAAGGTTTTTCCGACGTTCAGTGCCGGCGCGGCGGGGATCTCGATGAAGTTCCCGCCGGTGAAGACGAGCGCATTGCCATGCGGGCTGTCTACCCGCGTCATCGGCGCCGGCGCCAACCCGTCGTGCTGATGGCCGGATACGTCGCGCGTCCAACAGCCATCCACTTCCGCGAAGGTCCAGTGTCCGAGCAGGTTCGTTTCCACGCTGGGCTGCCGGGGAGTGGCGAGATCGGGGAAGGAGAGACGGGCAAACTCGGCGGGCAAATTGAAGAGAAAGCGCGACAGCGGCGCCCAGGTGGACGTTTCGCCGGTCGGCTTCTCATTGCGGCTGAGGTTGAACCCCCAACTCTCCTCCGGCGTGGGTAATTCCGCCGCGATGGTGGTCAAGGGGATGGCGATTTCAGCGGTCCAGCGGTTGCCGTGCCGCACGGTCGCCGCCTGCCAATTCGGGTTATATCGCGTATCGTCCTCGCCCACCGCCCTGGTGCGCGCGTCGTAAATGGCTCCCCGGGCATTCACCCCGAAATGCCAGCATTGTCCGCCACCGGGTTGTTGCAGAAACACCTCGATGGAGTCATCCTGGCAGATGGGCTCGTCGCGGTGTTGGGGGGTGTATTCCACCTGCAGCGCTTCCATGTGCGCCTCCCAGCAGGTGACACCAATATACAGATTGCGATTGTCATACCCCACGCGCACCTCGGTCTGCTGGGTCGCCGGCGTGTTGGTGCTCAATTTAAAGAAAGGCCCGAGCGGTGGCGCGACTTGCCAGCCGGCGTCCGTCAACTCCCCATCGATCACCGGCGGGGTCGCGAAGCGCACGGGATGGACGGCGGGACGCGCCGGGCGGTCGATAACGGTCACCGGCGCGGGCGGTGGCGGCGCATGCGGTTCAAACGGTGGCTTCCACCCCACCAGGGTGGCTGGCGGCTTGCCAATCCAGCGCTGGCTGTCCGGCGCGAGATGCTTCGGCTCGGTATTCGGCTTCACGGGGATCGCCAGCGAATGCGCCGGCACGCCGGCGGGTGTGATGGTATAACTGCGGCCGGCTTCGGTACGGAACTGCAGAATATGGGTGTCGGAGGAGATATCGAGGACGCGCGCGGTGCCACTGCGAATCTCGGCCGGCCCGGAAAACGGATTCCAGACTCGCACATTCCCGCCGCGCTGGCTGAACAGGGAGATTTGTTGTACTTCCCCGTGCCGGGCCAGCGCGGTCACTTCGAAACCACCCATGGCCAGCAGCTTGAAGGAGGCGTCCCACGCCTTCGGCAGCGCCGGGCAGACGCGAATGACGCCGTTCCAGCTTTGCAGCAGCATCTCACCCAGCGCGGTGGCCATGGTGCCGCTGCCTTCCAGATACGGATGAATGGCCGGCTTGCGCCCGTAATAATCCTGCAGGCCGGAGGGATGATCCTGATATTTCACCGCGTGATCGGGCAGCAACCACTGAAGACCGGCGGCATGCTGGTCGCCATTACTCGGTAAATCATCCGTTAGTCCCAACCGCGCGGCGGCGATGCTGTCGGTGGTCCACCCATAGACATTGACGAAACGCCGGGCGCGAAAGGTTTTTACTCCGAGCTGATAATCGGGTGACCCCAGCGTAATGAGCGGGAAGACGCCGATGGGAAACAGATCGGGATTTTCCGCGTTGGAATCCGGAATCTTTTCTCCCGGACGCGGCTCGTAGGAACGCAGGGTGCCGGTCGCCGGATCGAGGGGGAACGGCGCCAGATGCGCCAACCGGTCCTGCCAGTCGGCACGTAGTTCCGCATCGACCCCCAGCCGGGTGCCGGCCTCGATGGCCGAGGTCAACAGGTAGCGGATGCCCGCCAGATCGTTGGTCGGGTTCAGCACCTTCAGATAGGTCTCATGGGCGTTGGACGGATACATCACGTACCGCCCTTGCGCATCCTTCTCCAGGTAATTCAGGTAAAACCGCGCCACCGACTTCATCAGCGGGTAGGCCTGCTCGCGCAAAAACGTCTCGTCGCCGGTGTAGAGATAGTTCCACCAGAACTGCATGGCGATCTCGGCGCTGGAGGAGAGGATCATATTGGCATTATTGAAGTGTGCCGGCACCGGCAGGCGCGGGTGCACTCCCGTCACTTTCGGCCCTTTCCCGCTGGCGTAAAGACCGTTGTAGCAAATGGTCTCCTCGAACTGCGCGCCGTCGACGCCGAAGTAGTCCTTCGTTTGCTGTTCGACTTTCGAGCGCATGGCTGCATACATGCGATAATACGGCGCCAGCAACTCCAGGTGATTCGCCGCATACAGCGGCCAGCAGGTTTCCTGGGTATTCCAGTGCCAATAGCAGAGCCCGCCCCATTCGCGCGTATCTTTGTCGTCCGTCCACAATCCGCCGTTGAACTTCGGCGGCACTTCACCGCGCGCGCCTGCGCCCATGGCGTAGATATGCACGTACCAAAGGTTCGCCAGGTAATCGGCCACGCCGTCAGTCGAGGTGAGCGTCATCGATGACCGCTGCCAGAATTGCGCCCACCACGCGGCATTGGCGGCGCGCTGCGCGGCCAGCCCGCGCGCTCGCGCCGCGGTGAGTTTCGCTTCCGCCTGCGCGCCGACATCGACCTTCGCGTCGCGCGACGCCGCCACCGCCACCCATACCGTGAAGGCACCCGCCGCAATGCGCAAACGCAGCGCATCGTGCGCGGTTTCAGCCGTCACCGGCACGCCGTCCACGCCGGCCGCCAGCGCATAACGATAATCCGGCTCCCCCGCGAGACCTTTCAGCGTATCGGTGATCAGCAACCGATCACCTTTGATCTGCAACACCGCCGTCGGATGCCAATCGAGCAACTCGACCAGGCGCTCCTGCGCATCCTTCCGCGTATCGGCAAATTGCACCACCAGCACGTCCTGGTCGGCGGGAATGCAGGCGGACGCCTGAATCCTTCCGCTGTGGGTGGTCATCTCGGTGTAGAGCGTCGCCTCGGTCAGCGACAATCGCTG
>Ga0118677_10013702_pt1 | contig 11601 bp, 8 predicted proteins | sample AliMusrvi5mmetaG_FD_86154 | JGI IMG/M metagenome (GOLD analysis project Ga0118677, IMG submission 86154) | reverse complement strand
CTCCAACTTTGTTCTATATGACTGGTAACTCCCAGCGCGCTGCGGGCGGTTTGAACCAAGTGACGATTCCGTTGCAAGGCTCAAGTATGGTGCAAGGTCAATTCACCGGTTACGGCGGTGGGTTCAACAGTCCCGTCATCACCCCCGGAGTTCAGAACAGCCAGTGGAATCTCGCGTACTGGGTGGTCCCGGTGTCGGCGTGCTCGATCCGGATGCTCTCGACCGGGACGCCCAGCTCCTCGGAGACGACCATCGCCATGACGGTCTTCGTCCCGGTTCCGATGTCGGCCGCCCCCATGTTCAGATTGACGCTCCCGTCCGAGAAGAGCTTCACGATCACGGTGGACGGCGGGCCGCCGCCGTACCCCCAGATCCCGCCGGCCATCCCGATTCCCTTCCTGATCGCAGGGTCCGCGGGAGCCTTCGGCTTCGTCCCCCACCCGAACGCCTTCGCCCCCTCGCCGAGGCAGCCGGCGAGGCCGGTGGAGGTGTAGGGCTGATTGCCGCGCCGCTGGCTGACCGTCGGGACGTTCTTCAGCCGGAACGCGACCTGGTCCATCCCGATCGCCCGCGCGAGGGCGTCCATCATCTGCTCGAGCGCCCAGTTGGCCTGCGGGAATCCGGGGGCCCGGAACGCCCGCGCACGGCCGGCGTTCGTGTAGACGCCCGCCTCCTCGGTCCTGACGTTCGCGCAGGTCCAGAGGTCCGCGGCCTGGAACGCGGTGTTGGTGTTGTTGGGGTAGGCCCCCGGCGTCCCGCTGCTCTTCCAGTCGATCGCGGTGATCGTCCCGTCCTTCTTCACGCCCGCCTTGACCCGGATCGCGTTCGCGGGCCGGTTGCCGCCGACCCGGAACGTCTCCTCCCTCGAGAGGAAGAGCTTCACGGGCCGTCCCGCCACCTTCGCGAGGAGGGCCGCGATCACCGTGTACTTCCCTGCCTCCAGCTTGCTTCCGAAGCCGCCGCCCATGTAGTGGCCGATGACGCGGACGTTCGCGAGGGGAAGGCCCAGCCTCTGCGCGACGGTCCCCTGCACGGCGTAGACCCCCTGCGTCGTGTCCCACACCGTCAGGCGCGGCCCGTCCCAGGCCACGACGCTGCCGTGGACCTCCATCGGGACGTGGATCTCGCACGGAGTCCGGTAGCTCTCCTCCAGGACGACGTCCGCCTCGGCGAAGCCCTTCGCCAGGTCGCCCCGCTCGTAGATCACCGGGTCGGCGACGCGGTTTCCCTCGTCCCACACCTTCGGCGCCTTCTCGTCGAGCGCCCTGGCGGGGTCGATCACGAACGGGAGGACCTCCCACTCGACCTGGATCGCCTTCAGGGCGTCGAGCGCCTGGGGGAGCGTCTCGGCGGCGACGGCCGCCACCTCGTCCCCTTCCGCCCGGCAGTGAGGGTCGAGGAGGAGCCCCCCCTTCGCCTTCGGACGGGCGAACCACTCCATGTCGGCGCCGGGGCTCGAGGGACCGAGGACGGCGACCACCCCCGGCATCCGCTTCGCCGGCTCGAGGTCGATCGACTTCACTCTCGCGTGGGCGTGCGGCGACCTCAGGATCGCGGCCTGCAGCATGTTCGGGAGCGAGAAGTCGCGCGGGTAGACCGCCTTCCCGCTCACCCGCTCGAAGGCGTCCACGCGGGGAAGGCGCTTCCCGACGATCCGGACCTCGCCCCACGGCGGCAGCTCGCCCTCGGGCCTCGGCGTCTCGGGGGGAATCGCGGCGAGGAAGTAGAGATCAGAGCGCATCGCTCACCTCCCCGCGTCCTTCCGGAGGACCGAGGCTTTCTTCACCGCCCGGAAGATGTGGACGTAGGCCCCGCACCGGCAGAGGTTCCCGCTCATGCCGGTCCGGATCTCCTCCAGCGTCGGGTCGGGCCGGGCCCGCAGCAGCCCCTCGGCCGCCACGATCTGGCCCGGGGTGCAGTAGCCGCACTGCAAGGCGTCCTCGTCCATGAACGCGCGCTGGACGGCCCCGGGCTCCTCGCCCTTCGTCAGCCCTTCCAGCGTCGTCACCTCGTGCCCCTCGGCCTCGACCGCGAGCGTCAGGCAGGCGTACCGCGCCGCGCCGTCGATCAGGACGGTGCAGGCGCCGCACTCTCCCCTCTCGCACCCCGGCTTCGTGGCGGTCATCCCGAGCCGCTCGCGCAGGACGTAGAGGAGGGTCTCCCTCGGCTCGACCAGGAGCCGGTGCGTCGTCCCGTTGACCGTGAGCGTCACCCGGTGCGGCTCGCCCGGCGGGATCTCGTGGACGGTCGCCTCGGCCGTCCCCGCGGCCGCCGCCACGCCGAGGCCGATCGTCCCGGCGCCGACCCGCGTCATGAAGCCCCGCCGGCTGACGCCGTGCGGGCAGCCGTCCCCGCAGCCTTCTTTCCCGTCCTTCTCCGTCACGATGCTCCTCCCGCTGGGTGCTTCCGGTGGGAGCCCGTCGCCTCCTGCCAGGCGGAGGCGACCTGGAGCAGCTCGGTCTCGCCGAAGAGCCGCCCGGTGAAGGTGATGCTGGTCGGCGTCCCGTCCGACGCGCGGAAGCCGTTCGGGAGGACCACCGCCGGATGCCCCGTCAGGTTCGTCCGGAGGAGGTTGTCGCCCCCGAAGGTCGGCGAGAGGTAGAGGTCCACCGACTGCATCAGCTCGTCCATCGCCCGCTGCAGCAGCGTCCGGATCCGGTTCGCGCGGAGGTACTCCACCGCCGGGATCAGCTCGCCGAGCCGGAAGACGTTCGGCCACGCGTCGGCCGTCTGCCGGACCATCTCCTTCACGCGGCCGCTCCTCACCAGCTCGTCGAACGACGCCGCCGCCTCGGCGGTCAAGATCACCGACAGCGGGCCGGCCGCCGGCTTCTTCGGGAGCTCGATCGGCACGAGGCGCACGCCGAGCGCCCGCAGGGCGTCGAGGCTCTTCCGGTCGATCTCCTGCCACTCGCGGGCCCGGGTCACCTCTTCCGGCCTGGCCGTCGCCTTCATCTTCGCCGTGCGGTCCTCGTCGAAGAGCGCGGGGACGTAGCCGACCTTCAAGTCGGAGAGCCTCCGGGACGGCGGCCACGCGAACGGCCCGTCGACCGTGGAGGGGTCGCGCGGGTCGGCCCCGTGGATCGCCGCGAAGACGAGGGCGCAGTCCCTCGCCGAGCGGCTGATCGGCCCGATCTTGTCCATGCTCCACGCGAGCGCCATGACGCCGTACCGGCTCACCCTCCCGAACGTCGGCCGCAGGCCCGTCGCCCCGCAGCGGGTGCAGGGGGAGACGATGCTCCCGAGCGTCTCGGTCCCGATGGCGAACGGGACCAGGCCCGCCGCGACCGCCGCCGCCGAGCCCGCCGAGGAGCCGCTCGACCCCTCCGAGAGCTTCCAGGGGTTCTTCGTCGTCCCGCCGTACCAGACGTCCCCCCAGGCCAGCTCGCCCACGGAGGTCTTCGCGACGAGGACGGCCCCCGCCTCCGCGAGCCGCGAGAAGACCGCCGCCTTCTCCGGGCGGACCTGATTCTTGAAGAGAGGAGAGCCCCAGGTCGTGGGATACGCCGGCACCGCGATCAGGTCCTTGGCGGCCCACGGGATGCCGTGGAGCGGCCCGCGGTCCTTCCCCGCGGCCAGCTCCCGGTCCGCGCGCTCGGCCTGGACGAGGGCCAGCTCCTCGGTGAAGGTGATGACGCACTTCAGCTCGGCGTCCCGCTTCCGGAGGCGTGCGAGGGAGCCCTTCGTCAGCTCGACCGAGGAGACCTTTCTCCTCCGGAGGAGGTCGCCCAGCTGCTCGACGGTCGCGAAGGAGAGGTCGCTCCCCTCCTCCGCCGCCGGGATCGGCTTCCCGGACGCGGACGTCCTCGGCTCCGCCGCTCCCGCGGGCGAGGCGGGCGCGGGAGGCGGAAGCGAGAAGCGGACGGCCGGCCCGACCGCGTTGTCGAGGGCCACCTCGCGGGCCGAAGCGTAGCCCTCCAGGTCGTCCGCCAGGTCCTTCATCATCAGCTCGCGATCGGCGTCCGAGTAGCGAACGCCCGCGAGCCACTCGGCCTGCCGGACCATCTCGGGGGTGGCCGTCCCCTCGTCGGCCGCGAGCGCGCCCAGCGCCTCGCCGAGGGCGGCGGCCGCCCCGGTGACCGAGAGGGTCTTCAAGAAACGTCTTCGTCCCCTGGCGTCGGTCATGCGCTCTCCGCTTCCGGCAGGGCGGCCCATATCAGGAGCCGCTTGAAGGTGAAGAAGAAGGGCCGCTCGTCCGGGAGGACCGCCAGGAGCCTCTCCCGGTAGGTCTCGAAGAACCGCTCGAAGTCGGCGCCCGTGAGCCGCGCCTTGTACTCGTTCAGGAACGAGCCGCGCACCCACTCCACCACCTCCTCGCGGCCCGGTAGGCGGTGCCCGTAGACCTGGATCCGGACCTGCTGCTCGTGGAACCCGAGCCGCTCGAGGAGGTGGGCGTACTCGAGGATGTCCAGCCGGTTGTCCGGGAGGACGTAGCCGCCGAGGAGGTCCCGATACGGCGTCTCCGTGGCCAGCTCGACGGCGACCCGGTGCGTCGCGTAATCCTGGTTCGCCGGGATGTGGAACGCGACCTGGCCGCCGGGGGCGAGGTACCCTCTCCACCGTTCGAAGAGAGCCGGCTGCCCGGGGACGAACTGGAGGACGGCGTTCGAGAAGATCAGGTCGAGCGGGCCCTCCGCGCGCCACTCCGCGAGGTCCTCCCGCTCGAACCGGAGGCCGGGGGCGGCGAACTGTCCGCTCTTGGCGAGCATCGCCTCCGACGTGTCGATCCCCACCGTCTCGGCCGCGCCGAGGTCCCGGTGGAGCCGCGCCGTCCACTCCCCCGTCCCGCACCCGAGGTCCACGACCCGCATCCCGGGCCGCTTCCTCACGAGGCCGAGGAGGTCGAAGAAGGGAAGGCTCCGCTGGTGCAAGAACTTCTCGTACTGCGCGGGGTCCCAGGTGTCCTTACGCATCGCTCCTCCCGGGCCGGGATCTTATCTCCGCCCGGGAGGCGGCCCGGGCGCCGCCGGTCGCCCCCAGCATGGTCTCGAGCAGTCGCAGGATCGCCACGTTGTCGTCGACGACGAGGATGTCCGAGGGGGCACCGCCGTCACGGGGCGGCGTCCACGGGCGCCGCGACCTCCAGCGCCTCGAGGATGCTCTCGAAGGCGTATCCGGCCGCCTTCTCCCCGACCCAGCTCTCGAGCTCCGGGCCCACGCGCCCGAGGTCCACCAGGCACTCCCCCACGGCGCCGCGGCCGAGCAGCTCGACCGCCGCCTGGAGGCGGCGCCGAAGGTCGGGCGGAACGGGAGCGAAGCTCGGAATGGTGGCAGATCGAGGCGCTCCCTCCTCTCCCTCGGGCAGGAACTCGGCCCCCACCTGCCGGCCGACCTCGGCGAGAACCTCGGCCCTGCAGAACGGCTTCCGGATGAAGCTGTTGGCCCCGAGCCCGAGGATCTCTCGCGCGTCCTCCCCGAAGACGCTCGCGGAGATCGCGATGATCGGGAGCCGGGGATCCCGGCTCCTGATGAACCGGATCGCCTCGCGCCCGTCCATGACCGGCATGACCACGTCCATCAGGACCGCGTCGGGCCGGTCGTCCACGACTCGCTGGAGCGCCTCGCGGCCGTTCGCGGCCTCGGTCACGGCGAACCCGGCCGACTCGAGGACCTGCCGCAGCAGGTCGCGGTTCGTCTCGCGGTCGTCCACCACCAGAATGCGACGGCCGGGCTGCCCGGGAGCGAGCCGGGCCTCCCGCGGCGCGGTCCTGGCGGAGGGCGAATCCCCCTCGGCCTTCTTCAGCGGCACCCTGAAGCGGAACCGGCTCCCCTTGCCGACCCCGCTCTCGACGTCTAGGCTCCCCCCCATCAGCCGCGCGAACTGCTCGCTGATCGAGAGGCCCAGGCCCGTCCCCTCTTGCGCCTTTCGCCCGGCCTCCGCCTGCTGGAAGGCCCCGAAGATCCTCCCGACCTCCTCCGGGGCGATCCCCGGGCCCGAGTCCTCGACGACGAAGGTGACCGTGGGACCCGCCTCCCCAGCCTCGACCTCGGCGGACAGCGCCACTCCCCCTCTGGGGGTGAACTTCACCGCGTTCCCGAGGAGGTTGATCAGGACCTGCCGCACCTTCCCCGCGTCGCCCTGGACGAAGCGGGGGAGGACGGGGGGCAGCCGGAACGCGAGGTCGAGGCCCTTGTCGGCGGCCCTGAGGCGGAACATCGACTCCACGTCGGAGAGGAGCTGCGGGAGGTCGAACGGCTGGACCGTGACGGACATCCGCCCGGCCTCGATCTTCGCCATGTCGAGGACGCCGTTGATCAGGGAGAGGAGGTGCGCCCCTGCCCGGCTGATCGTCCCGAGGTTCCGCCGCTGGTCGGGAGAGAGGTTCTCCCCCAGCTCGAGGAGCTCGCTGAAGCCGATGATCGCGTTCAGCGGCGTCCGGATCTCGTGGCTCATGTTCGCGAGGAAGACGGACTTCGCTCGGGCGGCGGCCTCGGCGGTGTCCCGCGCGCGGGCGAGGTCCTCCGCCGCCCGTTTCAGCTCCGTCACCTCGTTCATCAGGACGACGACCCCCTGGAACTTCTCGCTGACGTCGAGCATCCGCTTGAGCCGCACCCGGAAGTCGCGGGAGCCCTCCGCGGTCTCGAGCCGCTTCTCGGCCTCCACCTCGTCCCGCTCCCCCCGCAGGATGGGGGCGAGCTCCTCCTCGAGCCAGGCGAGCCTCATCCCGGCCCCGCCGGGGAGGTAGTAGCCGGGGCCCTCCACTCCGTGCTCCAGGAGCAGGCCCGCGGCCGACACGTTGAGGTAGTCGATGGTGCCGTCCTGCCCGAGGAGGAGCGCCGGGCTCGAGAGGCTCTCGAAGAGCGTCAGGTAGCGGTTCTTCTCGTTCGTCAGCCGGCGGTTCGCGTCCTGCAGCTCCGCGATCCCCTCCGCCCCGGTCGGGCGGGTCCAGGCAGTCGAGAACCCCAGCTCGGTGAAGTCGAAGAACCGGCGGAGGAAGCGGAGGGCCCGTTCCTCCTCCTCCCTCGGCCACCCGGCCTCCCGGACGAGGTCGGCGTACGACTCGTGGTAGTACTTCATCAGGCCGAGGAACATCCCGAGGGTGATCCCCCGCGCCCGGTGCTTCTCGGCCTCCATGACGCCGAACGCAGCCATCGGGTGGGTCTCGTACTCGTCGTCCGGCCCGAGCTCTGGGATCTCCCGGCTCTTTTCGATGGCGAGGGCGATCGCCGCCGAAAGCCCCGCGATGGACATCCGCCAGGCCTCGGCCAGGGTCGACGTGTACTTCGTGTACCCCCGCTCGAGCGCGTAGCGGAGGACCCGGTGCATCAGCCATTCCTCGCTGGCCAGGACCCGTTCCCCGAGCGCCGCCAAACCGGTCGATCCGGTCTGCATGGGATGCCTCCCGTTCCTCGCTTCGAGACTCCGCAGTATCCGGGGGTCTCCTCCCCCGCAACCCGACCAGGATTTTACGCCCGGCGCCCGATGCCGGCCGGACGAGGAAACCTCGCTGGCCAGCCCGGTCGGCTCCCGCGGGGCCATCCTCTTTTCTTCGGAATCTCCGCGCCGGGACGAAACCGGGAAGGGCGCCGCGCGTATCTCCCGTGTGACGTTCTTCGTCCGAAGACCGTAATGACCACCGGGCCAGGCCGGGGGATTCCCCGGCGCCCGTCACAGAGGAGCGCAGATGCCTGACAATCCCGGGATGACGCGACGCAGACTGGTCGGCCTGGGGGCCGCGACACTCGCCACCGCCTCGCTTCCGGACATCCTCATGACGAGGGCGGAGGCGGCCACCGCCGGAGCCACCGAGGGAATCGGCTATTTCACCCGGTTCGGCGTGACGGACCAGATGATCCGGCAGACCCTCTCCGCCGCCCTCTCGAAGGGAGGCGACCGGGCCGACGTCTTCTTCCAGCACCGGGTCAATCACGCGCTCGTCCTGGAGGACGGGTCCGTCAACCGGGCATTCAGCAGCGTGGAGCTGGGGGTCGGCGTCCGGGTCGTCCGCGGCGACCAGACCGGGTACGGCTTCACCGAGGACCTGACCGCCCCGGCCCTCAGGCAGACGGCCCTCACCGCCGCCGCGATCGCCGACGGGCCCGCCCGCGAGGGACCGGCGCAGCTCCGGCTCGACCGGAACCTGCCGTCCCGCTACCCGGTCAAGGTCCGCTGGGAGGACGTCGGGACCGGCCAGAAGCTCCCGCTCCTGACCGGGCTGAACGAGAAGACGTTCGCCGGCAGCCCGCTCATCAAGAAGGTGACGGTCTCCTTCGCCGACGAGAGCGGCGCGATCCTGCTCGCCGACTCCACGGGCCGGATCGTCGAGGATTTCCAGCCGATGACCCGGATCTACCTCATGTGCGTCGCCGAGAAGGACGGCAAGAAGGAGTCGAACGGCTACAACGTCGCGGCGCGCGCCGACCTGTCGTTTTACTCGCCGGAACGGCTCGACCGGATGGTCCGCGAGGCGGTCTCCCGGACGACGATCCTCTTCGACGCGGTGGTCCCGCCGGCCGGCGAGATGCCGGTGGTCCTGGGCGCCGGGGCGTCCGGGATCCTCCTCCACGAGGCGATCGGCCACGGCATGGAGGCCGACTTCAACCGGAAGGGGATCTCGATCTTCTCCGACAAGATCGGGAAGCCGGTCGCGAAGCCCTTCGTCAACATCGTCGACGAGGGCGAGCTGAAGGCCGCCCGCGGGGCGATCAACGTGGACGACGAGGGGAACGCCGTCGGCACGACGCACCTCGTCAAGGACGGCGTCCTCACCACATACCTCCACGACTCGATCTCTGCGAAGCACTACGGCGTCCAGCCGACGGGGAACGGGCGGCGAGAGAGCTACAAGTACGCCCCCATGCCTCGCATGCGGGCCACCTACATGCTCCCCGGCCCGCACAAGAAGGACGAGATCATCCAGTCGGTCAAGAAGGGGATCTTCTGCACCAACTTCACGAACGGCGAGGTGCAGATCGGCGCCGGGGACTTCACCTTCTACGTCAAGAACGGTTACCTGATCGAGGACGGCAAGCTGACGCGGCCGATCAAGGACGTCAACATCATCGGCAACGGACCCAAGGTCCTCGAGAAGATCGACATGGTCGCCGACGACCTGGTCATCGACGAGGGGGGGTGGACCTGCGGCAAGGACGGGCAGTCGTGCCCGGTCTCGCAGGGGATCCCGACCGTCCGCGTGGCCTCCATCACGGTCGGCGGGCGCGGCAAGGCGTAGGGACGAGGGAGACGAGATGGCCACGACGAAGAAAGACCCGATGCTCGAGACCGGCGAGCTGTGCGTGAAGACCGCCCTCGCGAAGGGCGCCCAGGAGGCGGCCGCCCGGACGTACCGGGTGCGCGACATCGAGGTGACCTGGAGGGACGGGAAGCTCGAGAAGATCCAGGAGGCGACCACCCGCGGCGTGGGGCTCTCGCTCTACGTGGACGGGCGCTACGCCTCCGTCTCCTCGTCGGACCTCCGGCCTGACGCCCTGGAGACGTTCATCGCCGACTCGGTCGTGATGACCCGGGCCCTCGCGAAGGACCCGTTCCGGACGCTCCCCGACCCGGCGCTCTACAAGGGGCAGTCCGCGGTGGACCTGAAGCTCGACGACCCGAAGTACGCCGTCGTCACTCCCGACGACCGGCTCAGGCTCGTCAAGGAGATGGAGGCCGCCGCCCGCGCCGTCAAGGGGGCCGAGGCGATCCTCTCCGTCACGACCAGCTTCAACGACTCCCTCTCCGAGACGTTCCGCGTCCACTCGAACGGCTTCGCGGGGAGCCGCCGCGACACCGCGTTCTGGGTCAGCGCGCAGGCGAGCGTGAAGGACCCGGACGGCCGGAAGCCCGAGGACTACTCGTATGCCGGCTCCCGCTTCTGGAGCGAGATGCCCCCCGCCGCCGAGCAGGGGCGCATCGCGGCGACCCGCGCCCTCTCCCGCCTCGGCGCGAAGAAGGGCGACTCCGCCGTCCTCTCGATGGCGATCGACGCCCGGGCCGCGGGCCGGATGATCTCGTTCCTGATGGGGCCGCTCTCGGCCGCCAGCCTCCAGCAGAAGCGCTCTTTCTACGAGGGGAAGGCCGGCACGACGGTCGGCAGCCCGCTCCTGACGATCGCCGACGACCCGCTCATCCCGAAGGGCTTCGGGTCCCGCCTCTTCGACGGCGAGGGGATCGCCGCGAAGCCGATGCCGGTCTTCGAGGCGGGGGTCCTGAAGAACTTCTACGTCGACACCTACTACGGCAAGAAGCTGAAGATGGCGCCGACGACCGCCGGGGCTTCGAACCTCGTCGTGAAGCTCGGGCAGAGGGGGCAGGCCGACCTCCTGGCCGACATGAAGGACGGGATCCTCGTCACCGGCTTCCTCGGCGGGAACTCGAACGGGACCACGGGCGACTTCTCGCTCGGCGTCCAGGGCTTCCGCGTCCGCGGAGGGAAGACCGCCGAGCCGGTCTCCGAGATGAACATCTCCGGCAACCACCTGGAGTTCTGGAAGAAGCTGGCCGCCCTCGGCAACGACCCCTATCCCTACTCGACGATCCGCGTCCCGACGCTCGTCTTCGAAGGGGTCCAGTTCGCCGGGAGCTGACCCGCCCGATCGACCGAGGTTTCCGAACCGGCCGGCGGCGCGAGGGCGGCTCCGGGAGGCGAGGTGATCGTCCCGGCCTTCACCTCGACCGCCAACGCCTTCGCGCTGCGGGAGATCCTGACCCTCGGCGGGGCCCGCAGGGTGAAGCCCATGCTGGGCGAAAAAAAGGGGCCCGGGGGTTAGCCCGGGCCAAAATGAGGGGTGAGCCCGAAAGTTCCGGGCTCCGGGGAAACGGAGATCAGGGGATCGCGAGGGCCGTCACGGAGATCGGCGCGCCCGTGAGGTTCTCCACGACGACGGAGATGTTGGTCTTGTCCCCGCCGGAATTCGCGACCAGGTTGTCGATGGAGAGCTGGATGAAGGGGCTGGCCGTCGACAGGCCGATCCCGGCCGACGCGAGGAACGTCCCGTTCACATCGTAGACCTTCAGGGTCGCCCCTGCGCTGGTCAGGCTGGATCCCGAGGCGATGAAAAGGGCCACGTTGCTGCGGTAGTTCGCGTCCGAGCGGAGCCCGGCCAGGATCAGCCGCTTCTTCGCCCCCGACACCGAGGCCACGTCGGCGCTGGTGTAGCCGGGGACGCCGAGCCCCACGTTGCCCGTCGGCTGGTTGTTGTAGACGCGGGAGGTGACGAGGATCGGGTCGGCGTTCGAGTCGGCAGGGGAGACGTCCACGAACGCGTTGATGTACGGGTTCGTGTCGGTCTCGGAAAGCCCGAGCCAGAGCTTCACGAAGTCGACCCACTGGATGATCTGGCCCGCGGCGAACGGGATGGAGGCGCCGCTCATGCGGCCGATGCCGCCGGCGTCGACCCACGAGTAGACGATCTGGACCGAGCGCGCCGACGCCGACGCGTTGTAGATCACGAGGTCGCTGCGCCAGAGCGTGCCCGCCTGCCCCTGCGTCCGGACCATGCCGGGGATCCGGTACGACGAGGTCGGGTTCTTGGTCCCCATGACGAGGATCGGGTCCAACGAGACGTCGTCGATCACCGACGCGTACGAGAGGATGGCCGTTCCCGACGTGAGCTGGATGTGCGCACGGTACGAGTCGACGGGATGGGCCGTCTTGTCGT
>Ga0118677_10013701_pt1 | contig 11602 bp, 12 predicted proteins | sample AliMusrvi5mmetaG_FD_86154 | JGI IMG/M metagenome (GOLD analysis project Ga0118677, IMG submission 86154) | reverse complement strand
GTGGTGATGACACCGTTGCCGGCACAACGCCGGAAAGTACTGACGGCCAGTGTGTTGATGGGCTTGGCGGCTGTGTTGGCAGGCGGCTTGTTGTTGCTATGGGCGACCCAAAAGCCGGTCGCAGAACCAATCCTGACAGGCACCGGCACGAATGTGCCGGTTGCCAAAGCGAGCGCCGTGGCGTCGCCCAATGTTGCGTTGCGGACGCCACCCGCTACGGCTGATATTCCATTGGTGACGGCGATGCCAGTCGGAAGTTTGGAAGTGAAATCACCATTGGCGGTGCAGGTGGTGGTGGATGATGCCAGTCCGGTCCAGCTTGAACCGAGGCGAGTCATGAAGTGGGATAAATTGGCAATCGGTAGACATTTGGTGCGTGTGGAAATTGCTGGCAAGACGAATGATTATCCGGTGGACATCAGCGCGGGTCTGGTGACAACGGTAACAGCACTGCCTGATCTTGCGACCATTACCGCGGCAAAAGATGCGCCGTGGAAAAACTCGCTGGGCATGAAATTTGTGCCGGTGCCGGGTGCGCCCGTGTTGTTTGGTGTTTGGGATGTGCGGGTTCAAGACTTTGAATCATTTGTGGCTGCGACCGGATATAATGCGACGAATGCGGTGTACTCGTTTCAAAACGGTGAATGGAAACAATGCGGCACCACATGGCGGGCGCCGGGCTTCCCGCAAGGGCCGACCCATCCTGTGTGTGGTGTGAGTTGGGAAGACGCAAAAGCATTTTGCGACTGGCTGACGAAAAAAGAACGCGCGGAAGGATTGATCGGGCGGCTGCAATTTTACCGGTTGCCAACCGATGTGGAATGGAGCGTTGCCGTCGGGCTGGCCGAAGAAACCGGTGCGACTCCCAAGGAACGGGACAGTCGGCTTAAGAGCCAGTACCCATGGGGCACACAATGGCCGCCACCACCGGGCGCTGGTAATTATGCAGGCGAAGAATTCAAACAGGCCGCGCCTGCCACTTGGACGGTGATTGCCGAATATAACGACGGCTTTGCGCGCACCTCGCCGGTCGGCAGCTTTGCCGCCAACCGGTATGGCTTGTTTGATATCACTGGTAATGTCTGGCAATGGTGCGAAGATTTGTATGAGCCGTCCTCGCCCTACCGGGTCATGCGCGGCGCATCATGGCACGATAGCGATCCCAGTGATTTGCTGTCGTCGTATCGGTACTACGATTATTCCGACTATCGCTATGATCGCTATGGATTCAGGTGTGTGCTGGTAAATGAGCCGCCAATGCTGGCGCCTTCAGTTGCCGCACGTTAGTTAAACTCCACATTCTCACCAACAAACATGACACGACAAAACGGTAAAGTGTATTTGGTCGGGGCCGGTCCGGGTGATCCGGGCTTGATCACGGTGCGCGGCGTCGAGTGCCTCGAACGCGCGGACGTGGTCGTGTACGATTATCTTTCCAACCCAACGTTGCTCCGGCATGTCCGCGCTGATGCCGAAATCATTTATGCCGGCAAGCAGGCCAGCGACCACACCATGACTCAGGACGAGATCAATGCCGTGCTCGTCAAGCATGGCAAGGTTGGCAAGATCGTCACGCGGCTCAAAGGCGGCGATCCGTTTGTCTTTGGGCGCGGCGGCGAGGAAGCGGAGGCGCTCAGCAAAGCCGGTATCGTATTTGAAATCGTGCCCGGCATCAGTTCGGCCATCGCGGCCCCGGCGTATGCGGGAATCCCGGTCACGCACCGGGCAGTCGCGACCGCATTCATGGTGATTACCGGGCACGAAGACCCGACCAAGACTGAATCGCAGGTGGATTGGAAAAGTGTGGCCGGGTTTTTCGGGACGCGTGTGATTTTGATGGGCGTTGAACGCATCGGCGTGATTGCCAGTGAGTTGATGAAGCACGGCGCAGCGGCGACTACGCCGGTGGCGATGGTGCGTTGGGGAACGACTGGCAACCAACAGACAATCACCGGCACATTGGCGACGATTGCGGACGTGGTGGCCAAGACCGGGTTCACGGCCCCGGCAGTGACGATTGTTGGCGAAGTGGTCCGGCAGCGGCCAGTGTTGAATTGGTTTGAGAAACGGCCGCTCTTCGGCAAGCGCATCGTGGTCACACGCAGCCGTGAGCAGGCCAGCGAGCTGGTCCGGCAACTGTCCGAGCTCGGCGCGGACGTTTTGGAGATTCCGACGATTCGCATCACGCCGCCCAAAGACACCGCGCCATTGCGCGAAGCGGTGGCGGGGATGGGCGAGTACGATTGGGTGTTGTTCACGAGCCCGAATGGCGCGGATGCATTCTTCAATGCGTTTTTCGAGGCGCACAAGGACTTGCGCGAGTTCGGCGGCGCCAAGATTGCGGCGGTGGGGCAGGCGACGGCGCAGAAGGTGACGGAGTATCATCTCGAAGTTGATTTCATGCCAAAGGAATTCACGACCGATGGCTTGCTCAAGGAATTTCGCAGGGAAGTGGATTGTGAGAACCTGCGCTTCCTCCTGCCGCGCGCCGATCTGGCTGATGAAAAACTCGCGCGCGGTCTGGAAGAGCTCGGCAGCATCGTGGACGACCTCGACGCTTACGCGACGGTACCGGAAACGGACGACCGCACCGGCCATCGCGCGCGGTTGCTGGCGGAAGGCGCAGACTTGGTGACGTTCACCAGTTCGAGCACGGTGACCAACTTCTGCAATCTCGTAGATGTGCCGGCACTGCGGGAAAAATATCCGCAGTTGCAGTTCGTAAGCATCGGCCCGGTCACGACCAAGACCGTCGAGGAACGCGGCCTCCCTGTGGCCACGGAAGCCAAAGTCCACACGATCCCGGGTTTGGTGGCGGCGATTCTGGGGTTGAAATGATTATCAGTCTATGCGAGTGGAACCAAATTGCCTAAATAACGCGTCACTGTTTCAATAATACTATGTTTGAACATCATCTAGAGCCGCTATTGCCCAAGGAGTTGTTCGCGCGACGGATGCTTCGGCACCTGGGGCTGGCCGCGGCCATCATCGGTGGCGGTCTGGGGGTGGGGGTGTTGGGCTATCACTTCTGTGAGCAGTTGGACTGGCTGGATTCGTTGTTAAATGCATCTATGATTCTGTCAGGCATGGGGCCGGTGAATCCAATTCAGCACACGGCCGGTAAATGGTTCGCCTCATTCTACGCCTTGTTTAGCGGGGTGGCGTTTATCATAACTGTCGGGGTGTTGTTCGCCCCACTTGTGCATCGGTTCCTGCATAAATTCCATTTGGAGTCGCGCGGTGAGCGTTGATTGGATTGCGAATGTTTAATTAGTGATATGGGAATTAGTACTTGAACGACTCTGCTACGGGATTACAATTTCGAATATGAATACAAAACAATTGGCGAATGTTCTGATTAAACTGCTTGGACTCCAGACACTCATATTCAGCATTACTCCGTTCTTTTTTTGGTTACAGGGATTGCGGTGGGTTAATCCTTCGTTTCACACAAATCTGACTGGTTTGGGTGTGTTGGCTCATTTAGCCGTAGGAAGCGCGCTCATTGTTTGGAGTAAGAACATCTCAGAGAAGTTGTTTAAAAGCGAAACGGTCTGAGCAACTTTGGCGGATACCAGCACGATTATGAACGACACGGTGAATCCAACTGATGACGGGGCGAAGGCTGCGGTGGTGGTGCAACATGAACAGCGTTGCCTGCAGACGATTACTGACAAAACCAAGGCGCTCATGGGGATTTTGCGGCAGCCACCGGATGAGTTAGCACCCGACGAGCGGCGCAAACAATCGCTCGCGCTTGCGGAGGAGATCACGAACATCATTCTGGAGTTGCCGGAGCCGCATCGCAGCGCGTTGGCCAAGCTCTATCTGCCGATGTGGGAGAAATTACGCGGATAGTAAGCGGTGGCTTACCGAATAGCATCCCGTTAATGTCCAGGCACGATCCCTACGCCGCACTGCGGGTGCGCAATTACCGGCTCTTCCTGATTGGTAGCCTGGTGGCAAACCTCGGTTCGCAGATGCTGACCGTGGCGGTGGGCTGGGAACTTTACGAACGCACCCATTCGGCGATGGCGTTGGGGTGGGTGGGGCTGGTACAGTTTGTGCCGGTCATATTGTTTACGTTACCGGCGGGGCATCTGGCTGACCGGTTTGCCCGGCACCGGTTACTGGCGGTGGCGCATAGCGTGCTGGCGCTGGCAGCGCTCGGGCTGGCAGTGGTTTCCATCGGGAAATTCGGCGTGGGGTGGATGTATGCGTGCCTGTTCGCCATTGGCGTGGTTCGGGCGATCGGGATACCGGCGGGCCAATCCTTAATGCCGCTGCTCGTGCCACGCGAGACATTCAGCAACGCGGTCACGTGGCGCAGCACATCGTTTCAACTCGCCAGCACCGTCGGCCCGGCGGTGGGCGGCTTCCTGATCGCGGCGACGCACCACGCATCAGTCGTGTACGTGGCCGAAGTGGTGTTGGCGCTGACCTTTGTCGCGTGCCTGTTCACGTTGCGCGTGCCCACCAATGCCGCGGCCCCGACTAGCGCCGTCACGCTCGCGAGCTTGCTGGCCGGCGTCCGGTTTGTTTACGGCACCAAACTAATTCTCGCGGCGATGACGCTGGACATGTTTGCGGTGCTGCTTGGCGGCGCGACGGCCCTGTTGCCGGTGTACGCGAAAGATATTTTGCACGTCGGGCCGACCGGGTTGGGCTGGTTGCGGGCGATGCCGGCCGTCGGTTCATTGGTGATGGGAATGATGTTGGCGCACCTGCCACCAATGCGCCGGGCGGGGCGCACACTGGTCAGCGCCGTGATCGGGTTCGGTATCGCGACCATCATCTTCGGCATCTCACGCTGGTACTGGCTCTCGCTAACGATGTTGTTTGCCACCGGCATCTGCGACAGCGTCAGCGTGGTGGTCCGTCATACCCTCGTCCAAACGCGCACGCCGGATGCGTTGCGCGGTCGGGTGTCGGCGGTGAACGGCTTGTTCATCAGTTGCTCAAATGAAATGGGTGGCTTCGAGTCCGGCTTGGTGGCGGCGTGTTTCAACGCGGTGATTTCGGTTGTGTCCGGCGGGGTGGGGACGATCTTGGTGGTGCTCGGCGTGACCGGACTCTGGCCGGAACTCGCGCGCCTGAAGGAACTGCACAAAGCCGAAACTCCCGTCACTGCCGAGGAAGAAGAAGAGCGCGCCAAACCGTAGACTTACTGAAACATGTAGGCCGGTAGGAAGTACATCTTGCCGGCTTGCATTTTCAGCGGGTTGGGCGAGATTTGAATCTGGAGCTTGGGTGCGTGGGTCTGCCCAAACATCTGAAGCATATGCCGGAGTGAAAAAGGCTGGTAGTATTGGACAACCTTGGCTTTCTCGATTCCGGCGCGCTCCTTGGCGGCATCCACGGCGTCTTCAAAGTAGCCGAGTTCGTCCACGAGTTTCGCGGCCAAAGCCTGCTTGCCGGACATGATGCGTCCATCGGCAAAGCCGTTTTTCAATTCATCGACGTCAATGTCTCGTTCGTCGGCGACAATGCCGACGAATTTACCGTAGACTTCCATGATGAGATCGTTGACGAGTTTGGTCTCTTCGTCGGTTGGAGCACGCGTGGGATTGAGGATATCTTTCAGTTTGCCGGATTTAAAGACGTAGGAGCGGACGCCGATTTTGTGCATCAGGCTGTCGTGGTCCTCAAACGGCCCGAAGTTCAACGTCTCCATGATGACGCCGATGCTGGCGGTGATGCTGAGTTCGTTGGCGACAATGTAATCGGTGCCCATCGCGGCGTAGTACGCGCCCGAGGCGCCAACGGTTTCGATGCAGGAAATGATTTTCATCACGCGGTTGGTGTCGTTGCGCACATCGGCCAAAGCCCGGTAAATCGCGTCGGAGGCGACGACTTCGCCGCCGGGGGAGTTGATCCGCAAGACGATGGCTTTTACGTGTTTGTCGGCCACGGCCTGGTCAAGCTGGTCTTTAATGGCGGCCACCATGCCGGCGCCGTTGCCGGATTCATCGCCGTCGAAGCCGATCACGCCATTCAGATCGATCTCCACAATCTTGTCGTGAGCATCTTCATCGCCGGTGACGAACCGCTCTTGATAATTGGCGTGGTGGTTTTCATGTGTCCCAAAACCGTCGTGGAGCGCCAGCTTCGCCAGCATGCCAAGGTTGGCCAACACGCTGAGGACAAAGAAAAACGAGACGATGACCGCATAGACAATCCAGCCAGTGCGTTTCGGCGCTGGTGTCGGCGCGGTCAGAGTGGGCGGCAATTCATTCATAGGCACTAAAGTGCCGCAGCCGTCCCGGCGTAGCAAGCGGAAATTTCTGCTTGGCCACCGGCGGGCTTTCGCTTACGTTCACGCCGGCATGTTGCTCGTCATCGATAACTACGACAGTTTCACCTACAACATCGTCCAGTATCTGGGCGAATTGGGTGTGACGTTGCGCGTGTTTCGAAATGACGCAATCACAATCGACCAGATTCGCCAGATGAAGCCCGACCGGATTCTCATCTCGCCGGGGCCGTGCTCGCCCGGTGAGGCTGGGCTCTCCAATGATGTGATCCGCACGTTCGGCCCGGTCATCCCGACATTGGGCGTTTGTCTCGGCCACCAGTGCATCGGCCATGTCTTCGGCGGCAAAGTAGTCCGGGCTGACCGGCTGATGCACGGCAAGACTTCGCCAATCCATCATACCGGCGATCCGCTGTTTGCCGGCATGCCGAGTCCGTTTACTGCGACCAGGTATCATTCGTTGGTAATCAAGCGCGACACGCTGCCGGCAGATTTGATGATCATTGCCGAGACGCGGCCGGAGTTGGAAGTGATGGGCGTTCGTCACAAGACGCTGCCGATCTGGGGCGTTCAATTCCACCCCGAATCCATTCTTACTGAAAACGGCAAGCAGTTGCTGGCGAATTTCCTGACGCTCTCCGGTGACGCGCCGCTGTGAGGCTGGCGTTGACTTTCCCGCCGGGTTGTGGTGAGTTCACTGCTCCATGATTGAGGATCTGAAAGCCAAATTGACCGATCTCCGACAGCGCCACACGGCGTTGGGGAGGTATCTTTGACCCGGCCCGGCTCCGCAATCGACTCGTCGAACTCGAAAATATAATGGCCGATCCAACGTTCTGGAACGACCAGAACGGCGCCCGCAAAACGCTCGACGACGCCAACGACATCCGCCGCAAGCTCGCCAGCATAGACGATCTCGCCCGGCGCATTTCCGATGGCGAGGTGCTGATCGAGCTTGGCGAATCGGAAGCCGAGATCACAAAGGAAGTCGCCGCCACCGAAAAACGGTTCACGCAATTTGAACTGGAGATCTTGCTCGGCGAACCGCACGACAAGTCCAACGCCATCTTCAACATCCACGCCGGTGCTGGTGGAACCGAAAGTTGCGATTGGGCGAACATGCTGCTCCGCATGTACCAACGGTATTGTGAAAGCCGCGGGTTCAAGGTTGAGGTCGTCGACATCCAACAAGGCGAAGAAGCCGGCATCAAAAGCGTGACGTTGATGGTGACTGGCGATTATGCCTTCGGCTTTTTGAAAGCCGAACGCGGTGTGCACCGGCTGGTGCGGATTTCTCCGTTTGATTCCAACAAACGCCGGCACACTTCATTCGCCAGCGTGGACGCCGTTGCCGAAATCGCTGACGCCGAAGTGGAATTGAAGATGGAGGACGTGCGCGTGGACACGTTCCGCGCCGGCGGCAAGGGCGGGCAGAACGTCAACAAACTTGAAACCGCCATTCGCATGACGCACGGCCCGACCGGCCTGGTTGTCCAATGCCAGAGCGAACGCAGCCAGCATCAGAACCGGGAACTCGCAATTAAATTGTTGAAATCGCGCCTGTACGAAAAGCAGCAAGACGACAAGCGGGCCGCGCTTGAAAAGTACTACGGTGAAAAAGGCGCCATCGCCTGGGGTAGCCAGATTCGCAGCTATGTTTTCCAGCCGTACCAAATGGTTAAGGATCTGCGCACCGGTTGCCAGACCAGCGATATCCAAGGCGTGATGGACGGCGATCTCGAAGCATTCATCAGCGCGTGGCTCAAGGGTGGCCAGCCGCGCCAGCGTAAACAAGGCGTCAGTGATGAAGACTGACATCCTAGCGCAAATCGTTGCGGAGAAACGCCGGGAAGTTGCGCACTTACGGCCGGGAGTTGCCGGCCCGCGTACGGATTACCGGGACTTTGCCGGTGCGCTCCGCCGTTCCAAAGGCGTCGCGCTGATTGCCGAAGTGAAGAAGGCGTCGCCATCCGCTGGTATCATTCGCGCCGATTTCGACCCGGTCAAAATTGCCGGCGAATACGAAGCGGCCGGCGCAGTGGCGTTGTCCGTGCTGACTGACAAAAAGTTTTTTCAAGGCGAACTCGATTACTTGCGGCAGATTCGGGCAACCGTTCGGGTACCATTGCTTCGGAAAGATTTCATCATTGATGAACGGCAAATTCACGAAGCGGTCGCGGCCGGTGCCGACGCGGTATTGTTGATCGCCGCGATTCTCGACGACGCGCAACTGTCGGCTTTCCGTCAACTCACCAATCAGCTCAAGCTCGCCGCACTGGTGGAGGTGCATGATGACCGGGAATTGACGCGCGCCTTGGCTGCCGGCGCGGAAATCATCGGCATCAATAATCGCAACCTGAAAACATTCCAGGTGGACTTGGCGACGACGGAGAAATTGGCTACCCAGATTCCGTCTGGCAAGACCATCATTGCCGAGAGTGGGATTCACACGCAGGCGGATGTGGCGCGCGTGGCCGCGGCCGGGGTGCACGCGATATTGGTCGGTGAATCGTTGATGCGCAGCAATAACATTGCCGGCAAAGTGCGGGAGTTGTTGGGATGACGGTCCGGATTAAAATCTGCGGCATCACGAATCTGGCCGATGCGCGGTTGGCAGTGGAACTTGGCGCGGATGCGTTGGGATTTATTTTCTACCGGCAGAGTAAACGCTGCATCGCGCCGTCTCTGGCGAAAGAGATTTGTGCCGCGTTGCCGCCGTTTGTGGCCAAGGTCGGCGTGTTTGTGAATGAGTCAGCAGCCGGTATCCAGCAGACACTGGTAGATTGCCGGCTGGATGTGGTGCAGTTGCATGGCGAGGAGTTGCCAGGGTTTTGCCGGCAGTTGCCGGTTAAGATCATTAAGGCGATTTGGGTGCAGGATGCGGATTCATTGCGGGCGGCGGCGGAGTACGATGTTGACGCTCTGCTGCTTGATACTTACACTGCGGAGCAACGGGGCGGGACCGGTCAGACATTCGATTGGACGCTGGCGCGCCAAGCAAAAACGCTGCTGCGGTCGCCGATCATTTTGTCCGGTGGGTTGACGCCGGAAAATGTTGGGGTTGCGATTCGGCAGGCCGAACCGTTCGCGGTGGACGTGGCCAGCGGCGTGGAAAGTGAGCCCGGTCGGAAGGACCAAGAGAAATTGCGGAGATTTATTAAAGCGTGCAGACAAAACTGAAATCAGTTCCTGATCAGGGCGGTCACTTTGGGCCGTACGGCGGGATGTATGTGCCAGAAACATTGATGGCGCCGTTGCAGGAGTTGGCGCTGGAATATGAGAAGGCGCGACGCGACCGAAAGTTTCGGCAAGAGTTGGAGTATTACTTACGCGAATACGTCGGGCGGCCGACGCCGTTGTATTTCGCAGAACGGTTGACGCGCGAGCTGGCCGGACCAAAGATTTATCTCAAGCGCGAAGATTTGCTGCATACCGGCGCACACAAGATCAATAACGCCATCGGTCAGGTTTTACTGGCGAAGCGAATGGGCAAACGGCGCATCGTTGCCGAAACAGGCGCGGGGCAGCACGGCGTGGCGACGGCGACGGTGGCGGCGATGTTTGGCATGGAGTGCGTCGTGTACATGGGCGAAGTGGACATGGCCCGGCAGGCGCTGAATGTTTACCGGATGCGTTTGCTCGGCGCGGACGTGCGCGGCGTGGCGGCGGGACAGCGGACGCTGAAGGAAGCGATTAGCGAGGCGATTCGTGATTGGGTGACGAATGTGCGCGCGACGCATTATATTCTTGGCAGCGTACTCGGTGCTCATCCGTATCCGATGATGGTACGGGATTTTCAGTCGGTCATCGGCCGGGAAGCGCGCCGGCAATTCCTGGCCAAGGAGAAACGCTTGCCGGATGCGTTGGTGGCATGCGTCGGCGGCGGGTCGAATTCGATTGGATTGTTTCACGCGTTTTTGAAGGACCGACAGGTCCGCATGATTGGCGTCGAAGGCGGCGGACGGGGAATCAAGCCGGGGCAACACGCAGCCAGATTCCAGAAGGGCGGCTCGCTTGGCGTATTGCAAGGGACGCGAACATTTGTGCTGCAAGACAAGAACGGCCAAATCATGCTGACACATTCGGTCAGCGCCGGGCTGGACTACGCGGCAGTTGGGCCGGAACACAGTTATTTGCGGGACTTAAAGCGGATCGAATACAGCTATGCAACTGACTCGGAGGCACTGGCGGCATTTCAATTCTGCTCGCGCACCGAGGGAATCATCCCGGCCTTGGAATCGGCGCACGTGATTGCGTACGTGATGAAACATGCCCGGCAACTTGGCAAGCGTTCGACGATCATCGTTAATTTAAGTGGGCGAGGGGACAAGGACGTGACGCAGGTGGCGGAGTTGTTGAAACTATGACTTTCAAAATCAAATGTCCGCAATGCACTCCCGGCTACGTTGGACCCTTGCGTGGTGGATTGCGCGAAGATTATTACGGCCGCGAACGGCTTTGCGGCAGTTGCGGTACGATCTGGCGGATGAGCATGCGCGGATACCAGATCATGATTGGCTCGGTGCTGATGGTGTTTAGTATCGGCGTTGCGGTGTTGTATTATCGCCATTGGCTGAAGCAGGGGATCTCCGATTTGTTATGCGCTGCCTGGCTGATTGCTTGGCTGGTCTTTCTCTGGCCGTTGGTGTACCGAACTATATGGCGAATCCGAGTGAAAAAACCATGATGCGATCAATGACCGGGTACGGGCGCGGCGAATGCGCGAAGGATGGATTTAAGTTTACCGTCGAACTGAACTCCATCAACCGCAAACAAAGTGACATTGCCGTCAATCTGCCGAAAGAATTTATCGAGTTGGAACCGCGCATCCGCGACGAAATCAATGCGCACCTTTCTCGTGGTCGTATCAACGCCGTCATTGCCTACCATCGCGCGCGGCAAGCCGACGGGCCAGTGGAGTTGGACGAAGCGCTCGCGCTGGCGTACCTGAAAGCAATTCAACGACTGCAGAAACGGACGAAGCTCACCGGTTCGATCACGCTCGACATGGTGTTGCGGGCGCCGGGTGTATTTAAATCCGCTGAGCCGACGATTGATGCCGAGGCGGTCTGGCCATCAGTCGAACAGGCGTTAAAGCGCGCGCTCAACCAACTCGTGAAGATGCGCGAAAAAGAAGGCAAGTTTCTGGCCGGCGATCTGACCGGTCGACTCGACGCACTTGCGGCCGGTGTTGCGCAGATCCGGCAAGTCGCGCCAAGCATCGTTAACCACTACCGGGAGCAACTCCACGCGCGCATTAAAGATGCCGGGTTGAACGTGCCGTTGGATGATGAACGGTTGCGCAAGGAAGTGGTTATGTTCGCCGACCGCTGCGACATCACCGAGGAA
>Ga0118677_10013700_pt1 | contig 11602 bp, 7 predicted proteins | sample AliMusrvi5mmetaG_FD_86154 | JGI IMG/M metagenome (GOLD analysis project Ga0118677, IMG submission 86154) | reverse complement strand
ACTCGTGACTGCGGTGGTTGTCGTGGAACTCGAGTTATCGGTTGTTGTCGTGGAACTTATCGGCGATACTGTCGTGGTCGTCACCGGCAGAATAGTCGTCGTCGACGACTTTTGAATCGTCGTGGTGCTTGAACTCGTGACTGCGGTTGTTGTCGTGGAACTCGAGTTATCGGTTGTTGTCGTGGAACTTATCGGTGATACTGTCGTGGTCGACGACTTCTGAATCGTCGTTGTCGACGACACCGGCAGTATCGTCGTCGTGTAGAAGCCTTCATCGATCTGTCCGTTGCAGTTATTGTCAATGCCGTCGAGGATTTCCGTCGCACCCGGATGAACGCTGGTGTTGTTGTCATCGCAGTCTAAACTGTTGGCCACAAACCCTGCAGGCGCACTGCAGGCCTGCGTCGTTATAGCGGCGTTGCCATAGCCGTCACCATCGCCGTCGCGGTAGTAGGTCGTCTTTACGCCTTCATCGATCTGACCATCGCAGTTATTGTCAATGCCATCGCAGACTTCCGGAGTCGGCGTACCGGCCACTGCATTACATACTGCTACGCCACCCGAGCACACCATCACGCCCTCACGGTAGCAGGCGCCGACGCCGACTTCGCATTCCGCGCCCAAGCCGAAGCCTTCATCGATTCTGCCATTGCAGTTATTGTCAATGCCGTCGCAGATTTCCGGCGCGTTGGGATGAACGCTGGCGTTGCTGTCATTGCAGTCCGTGCTGTCGGCCACATAGCCTGCAGGCTGCGTGAGTGCCTGGGTCGTGACAGAGGCATTACCATAGCCGTCACCGTCGGCATCCCGGTACCATGTCGAATACATAACTTTTGTACCATGGAGAATGGTTCCATTGCTGCCCACAGCATATACATCGCCGCTAGTGCTACTCCAGACACCCTTTAAAGCAACCGTTGTGCCGCTGGTGAGCTGCGTCCACGCCGTACCGTTATAATGTAGAATGACGCCACCATCACCGACGGCAACGATATTGCTTGCCCCCGTTCCGTTGATTGAACGTAGCGTGCTGGTGACGGGGGTGGTCATTTTTGTCCAGGAACTGCCGTTATTGGTGGATTTGAGTATCGTTCCGGAGGCGCCGACAGCATAAATATTAGTAGAGCCGTTGTCTACGCACCCCCAAATGCCGTACAGCGTCGTAGAATTGTAGCCGCTGGATATCTGCGACCAGCTGCCATTATAATATTGAATATTGGTTTTGCTGCCATTTGAAGCCTGATCGCCGACCAGAAAGACATTTGTTGCAGATGTGCCCCAGACGCCGTACCGGTTCGCCGCAACATTAGCTGAGGGAGTTGATGTCCCGATATTGGCGGAGTTATTAATATTTATATACTGAAAATTGTATTGATACAGCAAAAAGTCCCGAAGCTTTCCCGCGGCAAAGGCGTTGGTCGGGCTGGGTCCCCACACAGAATAAAGACCATCATCGAGATTATCGCTTGAGCGCTTTGCCCAGGAACCAGTATAATAATACATGGTGCGTTTGTAATCTGCTACAGCAATAACGCTTGTAGGCCCCCATCCGTAAACGCCATTCAAGTCGCGCGTCTCTCCTGTTGCCTCTTGTACCCAGCACCCGAGGGAATCACGATGAAATATTTTTCCTGCCGCACCAACGACAAAAATATGCGGAAGAGCGCTACCGTTATCAGCGGTACCCCAGATGCCGCGCAAGTCGGTGGTTCCGGGATTCACTAAAGATGTAGGTAGTTGAGACCATGTATACGTGTTTAGCGCAGAAGCACTCTGCGCTGTGGCGGCAGCAATCAAAATTGCTGCTGTGAAAATAAAGGCTGCTTTGTACTTTTTCATCTAACCCTCCCTTGAATGAATAAAAAAATTTAGACGCTTTTTCGACTTTTCTTAAGTTTAACCAACACCACACAAAACATCAATACTTAATTATAACCTGATTATAACTAGCTAAATACTGGTATTATAAACACACAAAATGCGTAAATTCACAACCGGAGCAGCAGCAAATCAACGACGCACTTACATTGGCTGAAACTTTGGTGCTAATTGTTTGCTCGTATTTTCAAATATTTATGTCGTAAAACTAGCCAGTGAGTACACATTAAAACATATAAAATATGTGATATGTAATTCATATATAATTTAGATACATTATTTTAATATATAAGTTTTATTTTATATTTATTTTAAAATTAATGCTTTTCTTGCGGGTTGTACTGTGCCGGGTATGTCAGGTAGTGAACAAAAAAAATTATTTGCATCCAGAAATAAAATTAAAGGAAAGGCCTGCCCCGTTGTACCGTATTCATAAAAATCGAAATTCCGGGAGGAAATACAAGGGGGAAATTTGCATAAAAATCAGGGGTCATCATACTGGTTTTGTTTGACAAGGGTGTGGCGGGCAGAAGTTCGGCGGAAAAGGATTGGATTCGCGCTTTGCTGAGTGAAGTCAACAGCCACCTGCATAGCGGGTGGCCTGGATTCCCCTGAAAGAGGAAGATAAGGCCGCGATGCGCCAAGTTGACTTCTGCCTCCACCGCCGCAGGCGATGTTTCAGGCAGACAATAATTCAGCCGGTATGCATTGCACAACGATAAAAGATGCCGCCCGCGGCGGAGCATCATTCCGTTACCTGGCATCATTGCTGCGCAAGGCTTCCGGGCCGGCGGCGAGGCAATCACCGCAAATTGCAGCAAAAAAGCCTGTACGCAGTCCGCACAGGCTTTTTTTTGAGCCTTCAAAGGGCTTATTTCATGCCATGCACTTTCTCATAGGGCCACATCATCACCCCACCGTCCATCACGCGAACCTGCTGAAAGCCTGCCGCCTGGAGAATGAGGGCCGCCTCATAGCCGCGGATCGACAGTCGGCAAAAGGTAACGATCTCCCGGTCTTTCGGAAGATCCGACAGCCGTGAGCGCAGAGCCCCCGAGGGAATATGCATGGAGCCGGGCAGGCGCATCTCTTCGTATTCCTGCGGCGTGCTCACGTCAAGCAGCACGAAATCCTCGCGGTTCTGCATCTTGCCGTGCACTTCCATGGGCGTAATGCTTTCAAAAACGCCGGCAAGCTTGTTTTTGGCGATATTGGCGCCCGTAATCAGATTGTCCATGGCAAGGGAATACGGGGGGGCATAGCACAGATCAAGATTTGAAATCTGGTCAACCGTCATGCCGCCGGTGATGGCGGTCGTGGCGACATCGATGCGCTTGTCACCCTGCCCCGGTCCGACAACCTGAGCGCCAAGCAGCCGGCGGGATCCCCTGTCCACAATCAGCTTCAACATAAGGGCCTTGGCATTAGGCATGAAATGTTCGCGGTCGGGCGCGCCGGTGAGCACCGTCACCACCTCATAGCCTGCTTCACGGGCATCAGCCTCGGTAAGTCCCGTGCGGGCCACGCAAAAGTCAAACACCTTGCAGACAACCGTTCCGAGCACTCCGGGGAAGGTATCATTGCCGCCGCAGATATTAATGGCCGCGATGCGGCCCTGCTTGTTGGCTGTTGAGCCCATGGGCACGTAAATAGGAAGACCCGTGATAATATCGATATTTTCAACGCAGTCTCCCGCGGCATAAATATCAGGATCCGAGGTAAGCATGCGGTCATCAACGCGAATGGCCTGCGTCGGCCCGATTTCTAGGCCCGCGGCGCGCGCAAGCTCAACCTGGGGGCTCACGCCCACCCCGAGGATGACCATGTCGGCAGGCAGCGTGCCACTGTCCGTTACCACGCCTTCCACCAGCTCCGTGCCTGCAAATGATACCACGCGCGTGTCGGTCATGACGCGTACGCCGTTTGACTCCATATGCACTTCCAGCAGCTGCGCCATCTCCCAGTCCAGTGTGCGCATGATCTGGTTCAGTGCCTCCACAATGGTCACCCGGCAGCCGCGCGCGACAAGCGCTTCAGTCATTTCAACGCCTATAAGACCGCCGCCGACAATGACCACATCACGGGCCTTGCGGCTGGCAAGATGCGTGCGCACGCCTTCGGCATCACGAACTCCATGCAGGGTATAGATATTTTTCAAATGCGCGCCGGGCAGCGGCGGTATAATGGGGGTGGCGCCGGTTGCAAGCACAAGTTTGTCGTACTGCAGCCAGCTTTCTTTCCCGGACAGGAGATTTTTGATGCGCACGCGCCGGGCGGGCCGGTCAATTTCCAGCGCTTCGGTTCGGTTCAAGACATTGACGTTTTTCAAATTCTGAAAAAACACCGGGTCCCGCACGCACCCCAGGGGCGTACTCATAAGCTCTTTCTGGTCCTTCACAATCCCCGAGACATAGTAGGGCAGGCCGCAGCCCGCGTAAGACAGAAACTCACCTCGCTCGATAATGGTGACCGCTGTTTCGGGCTGGAGACGAATGACTTTTGATGCCACCTTGGGCCCTGCGGCAACACCGCCGATGATGACGACCTTCATCCGGTCCTGATCCAAAATGCTCGACTCGCTGGGGATCTGGTCCTCGGCCACGCGGGGCAGGACCAGCGAAAACTCCGCTCCTCCCAGATCCGACTTCTGAACCCAGATCCGGCCGCCTGCGGCGTCAACAATCGCCTTCACGAAAGCCAGCCCGAGCCCCACCCCCGGCAGGCTCGTATTCTGCGCGCTGGCCGAACGATAAAAGGGCTCAAATATTTTTTCGCGCTGGTCATCCGGGACGCCGATGCCCGAATCGGCCACTGACAGATAAATTGATTCATGCTCGCCGGAGGAGGCAACCGTCAGCCGCACTTTACCGTTATCGGGGGTGTATTTTATGGCATTGTTCACCAGCGCATTGAGCGCCTCGGCAAAGCCTGATTCCGCGATGCGGATATAGGCGGGCTCGGCCCAGACATTCACCGCCAGCGTTATATTGCGGCTGCGGGCATCTTCCATTGCCTGCTGCTGCACGCGGCGCACCACGGCAGCGGCCTCGGTCGCGGCATCGAAACTGCCGTTTATTTCAGGCCGCACGATCGTCAGCATCCGGGTGACGGCCGCCAGCGCCTCCTCAATGCGGCGGTCTGCCCGCGCGACCAGGTCCTTCTGCTTTGAGTTGAGCTGGCCCGCGTACTCGCCCAGTATGGTTTTGAGCAGGGATGCCGCGGCGCCGACAGGCGAGCGGAGCTGATGGGCTACCAGGGCGGCAAACTGCAGGGGGTCTTCATGTCCTTTTTTTTCAGTCATGGCTGCACGCTGATCTACTCCCGTGGTTATGGGGTGACGGCAGAGTATAGGCCATGGCCTGCCGGAGTGTCAATAAATTTAGCCCTGGGCAAGAATGGTCATGAGAGAATTGATCTTCTGCCGCGCATCATCCAGAAACACGCGCAGGTTACTGCTGTGGCTGGCGAATATTCCGTCTTTGCCGCCATTGGTGACCAGCAGCGGCTCAAAGTTCGTCTCCTCCAGGGACGCGATGATTTCGTCCATGATGATATCGGCATTCTTATCATGCAGGACCTGCGCAAAATCGATCTGGACCGCTTTGAACATATGCAGCAGGCCATAGCCCACGCCCCGGGCAAAATAAAAATTGTCATCGATTTTCAGCCAGGGCACCCGCTGATACTGCGGCATATTCGAAGAAGCCGCGCTCTTGTCCAGCCGGGCTTCCCGCGCGGTGCGCGAGGCATTCAGCAGGCGCGTATTCACCCCGCCCAGAAGCGAGGCATACTGCTCCAAAAGCTGAATAAGATTATCGCTGCGGGGGTAAAAGTAGGCGCTCCCGAGCAGCAGGCGCTGCTGATAACTGTTCAGGCGCTCAATGCCTTCCTGGTATTTGCCCTCGGCGCTGGGGAATATCCATTTGTAGGGGTCATTGCTGAAACTGGTGAAGGCTTTGTCGCAGTCGGCATCGATTGAATCCGAGGTGCGCTGCCGGGAAAGGCCGTCCCGCAGCACGCGGGTATTGTAGCGCACCACTTCAAGCACGCCGAGCTGGAAATTCTGCTTATTGTCCAGCAGCCAGGTCGGCGACAGGGGGGTGTCATTTGGCAGCCAGCCGCCGCTGCCAGTAAGCTCATGCTCCATGAGGCTGGCGGTCGTCGCGACAAATGCCGTACCCAGCGGCGCGCCCGACTTTTTTTCAATCGTGAAAAAATCAGGCAGCAGCGAGAAATAGAGCATGTTCAAAACATACAGCAGCACGATTGCCGCGCCCGCACTCAGTGCGATCAATGATCTTTTCTGTAGCATATTCCACCTCCTCTGGAGGGTTTACTGAACGCAACTCTTAGTATATATAACAAAAAAATATGATTCAAGGCCAAAAGACTGCACGGCCTGCCGCCCCTGCGGCTTTTCCATCTTCCTGTTGCCGCGCGCAGGGCTCTGTGATAGCCTTCTGTTCATGCAGAATGTTGCCATAGTCATTATCGGCGGCGGTGTTGTCGGGCTTGCCGCGGCCGCCCGGCTTGCCGAAAAATACCCCGGCCAGCCGGTGGCGCTTCTTGAACGCAATGCCAAATGCGGCCAGGAGACCTCAAGCCGGTCAAGCGAGGTGATTCATGCGGGTATTTATTATGCACACGGCAGCCTCAGGGCGCGGCTGTGCGTAGAGGGCCGGCGCCTTTTGTATCAGTTCTGCCGCAGCCACGGCGTGCCGCACCGCCGGATCGGGAAGCTCATTGTGGCGGCGGGTGCTGCCGAGGAGCCTACCCTTCGGGAGCTCCTGGCCTACGGCAGGGCAAATGGCGTTAGCGATCTGGAGCTGCTGGGCGCGAAACAGGTGCAGACCCTGGAGCCCCACGTTCACGCAGTAAGCGCGCTCTGGTCGCCGTCAACCGGCATTATCGATTCCCATGCTCTGGCTGTCGGGCTTGAAGTATATGCGGCACGGCAGGGCGCAACCATCGCCTGCCGCCATGAAGTCGTCGGCATTGAAAAAACCTCCGGCGGCTATGAGGTGCTGTTTGCGGGGCCAGATGGCGCGCGGGACAGCCTGGCTGCTTCGTGGGTCATCAATGCCGCGGGCCTTGGTGCAGGATGCATTGCCACGCTTGCCGGCATTGATCCGGCAGAGGCAGACAGCAGGCAGTATTTCTGCAAAGGCGAATATTTTCGCATACCGCAATCAAAGGGCCGGCTGGTAAACCACCTTGTGTATCCGCCGCCCTACAAAGACCTTTTGGGCCTTGGCATTCATGTCACCAAATCTCTTGACGGCTCGACCCGGCTGGGGCCGAATGCCTTTTATGTTGATGAACTCAATTATGATGTCGATGCCGGCCATGTACGGGAATTTCATGACGGGGTAAAGGACTATCTGCCGTTTCTCAACATCGAGGACCTGCAGCCCGACACCTCGGGAATACGGCCCAAGCTGCAGGCGCCGGGCGCGCCTGCCCGTGATTTTTATATCCAGCATGAGGACGGCCGCGGTTTGCCGGGTTTTGTGAATCTCCTGGGCATAGAATCACCCGGCTTGACCGCCTGCCTTGCCATCGCCGACCTGGTGGCAGGCATGGTGGAGTTGTAGAGCTTTACGTTCGATATTGGTAAAGCCCTTCGTACTTGTCATTTGCGGGCATTCTTTTTTTGTCATTGCGAGGAGCTGACCCCGCCGCTGCGCTCCGGGGTTGGTCATGCAAGGAACTTTGATCTTGAAAGTCAATATAACCTGTCATTGCGAGCGAAGCGAAGCAATCTCGCCCCTGTACCGGCACGTGAGATCGCCACGGCCTTCGGCCTCGCGATGACACATAATAATTGCTTTCCATCGCGGCGGATTCGCAATAACAGTTTATTTGACTTATTGCAAAAACTTTAATTTAAACATACACAAAAAAACATGCTGCAACTGCCAAAAGACTATGAGTTGATCACCCGGGGCCAGGCTGCCATTGCCGTGCACGGGCGCTACCGCGACGGACTGATGGCGCAGGGAATTGATAATCCCGATCTGCTCCTGAGCTCCATTGCGACCCACCCGTCTGCTTCGGGCAGGGGCGCCGTGCCGTGCCTGCCGATAGAGGGATTCCCCGGCGAGCGCATGATGGTGCGCCGGTATTTGCGCGGCGGCCTGCTTCGCTTTGTAAACAGGGATCTCTACCTTGACGGGCAGCGCTCATTCCGGGAGCTGGCAATAACGGTTGCCGCCGGCCGCAGCGGCGTGCCGACCGTCGAGATTCTTGCCGCGGTCAGCATCAAAGCAGCGGGCCCAGGGTATCGCTGCTTTCTTTTTTCAAAGGAGCTGGCGGGCTGCATCGATCTGCCGGCCTATTTGCTTGGGCAGGCGGCTGCGGCTACTTTTACAGACGACAAGCAGAGAGCGCTTAAAGAAGCGGCCCTGGCCGTGCGCCTCATGCATGACCGGGGTTTTTATCACGGCGATCTCAACATGAAAAACATCCTTGTTAACGCGGCAGAGCCCAAGAACCTCTATATTATCGACTGGGACAAATCACAGCACTTTGAGAAACTGAGCGATGACCAGCGCAGGGCAAATGCCCAGCGGTTCTGCCGCTCCCTCATAAAGCTTGCGGGAACGGGCCTGCCGGTAAACGAAGATGATGCTGCGGCATTTCTGCGCGCCTATCGAGATGATGACCGCTTTGTGCAGGCCTGCACAAAGCAATTGCACCGCACAGTGGCGGTGCGCCGAGGATTTTGGAAACTGCTGGGGAGCTAAAAAGCAGGCGCGCCCTGTTGCCTGCATTCTTTATTTTATAAAAATTTAAAAGTCGTCACCCCGGTGCAAACCGGGGTCCAGAGAAGGGGCAAAATGTTCACCTCGGCAGATGCCCCCTCATCAAAATCCTGGATACCGGCTTCCGCCGGTATGTCGATAAAATGACATTTCTAAGTTTTCCATGGAACCATTAATTATATTTTCGGACTATCGATCATGGGCATAATAAAAATTCTTCCTGAATTAGTCGCCAATAAAATCGCCGCCGGCGAGGTCGTTGAGCGGCCCGCCTCGATTGTAAAAGAACTCATTGAAAATTCTCTTGATGCCGGCGCCGGCTCAATTGCCGTCTCAGTCGGTTATGGCGGCAAAGGGCTTATAAAAGTGCGCGATGACGGCTGCGGCATGGACGAGGGTGATGCCCGCACCTGCCTCCTGCGCCATGCAACCAGCAAAATTGCCGATGCCGAGGATATCGAGCACATCGCAACGCTTGGCTTTCGCGGCGAGGCCTTGCCCAGCATTGCCTCTGTGTCGCGCCTCACCCTCACGACCCGTAAAGCCTGCGATGATGCCGCAACAATCATCAAAACCGCGGGCGGCGTGATTGAATCGACAAGCCAGACAACGGCGGAGCCCGGCACGACCATTGAAGTTGCCGATCTTTTTTTCAATACACCCGCCCGCCGTAAATTCCTCAAATCCGATGCTGCCGAGTACACCGCGATTGCCGAAGTTTTCTCAACCATCAGCCTGTCGCGCAGGGCCGTTGCCTTTACGCTGCGCCGCAACAATGAGCTTGCCGCGGAGTACCCGGCCTGCGCGGACCTGCGCGAGCGCATCAGCCAGATCTACTCAGCCGATATTTCCGAAAAGCTCTATCCGGTTGCCCTTGAAAAAACCGATTTCAAGCTCAGCGGCTTTGTGGGCGCGCCCGACACCACGCGCGTCAACCGCACGGGCCAGAAATTCTTTATAAACGGCAGGCCCGTGCAGTCAGCAGGACTCAGCATGGCGCTCACGCGCGCCTACGGCGAGTTTCTGCCCCGCGGCCGGTTTCCCGTCGCCTTCCTGTTTCTTGAAATCGATCACAGCTTTGTCGACATCAATGTCCACCCTGCCAAGCGCGAAGTGCGGCTGCGCACGGAAAGCTATTTTCAGGACTTGATCGTCAAGGCCATAAAGCAGGAATTGCACGGCAAGGGGTTTTTTCTTGAAGAGCCCTCCTGCGCCATACCGCGGCATACAACGTATGCACCCCCGGCTGCGGATTTCAGAGTGCTTAAGGAAGCAGCCTCCGGCTGGAGTCGGCCGGACTATCCCGCGTCCGCCGCGCAAGCATCACCCGGCAGTGCAGGGGCGTATGGACATACGCCCGCCAGGCAGCCGGCTGCGGTGCGGCTTGAAGAAGCCATCAGCAGGCAGAGCGCCGATGCCGGGCCGTTTGACACAGTACGGGTGACAGGCCAGGTGCTTGGCATGTATATACTTGCGGAGAAGGACGGAGAGGTTGCGGTATTTGACCAGCATGCGGCCCATGAGCGGATTTTATATGAAGAGCTGCTGGCAATGCTTTCGCAGAACACGGATGCATCCCAAAAAATGATTTTCCCGGCGACCCTGCACCTTGGGCTTCAGGAGGGGCCGGTGCTTGAGGGGGCGCTTGAGTATTTTCACAAGCTCGGCTTCGGCATAAATCCCCTTGGCGGCGGCAGCTTTTCAATTGACGGCGTGCCCGCTTGCATGACGGACATTGATCCGGCGAGTCTCATACGCGACAGCATCCATGAGCTGATGGACAGCAGCGCGTCAAAAGCCTTTGAAAGCCGGCTTCAGGAGCTTGCAGCCATTCTGGCCTGCAAGACCTACGCAGTAAAGGCGGGCAAGGCCTTGAGCATGCCGGAAATGGAGCATTTAATTCACCGCCTGGGCAGGGCTGAAAACCCACATATCTGCCCCCATGGCAGGCCCACCTTCTTCCTCATTTCCAGGCAGGAGCTTGACCGGCGGTTTAAAAGGACTTGAGATTACGGTAATTTGCTTGACATTCATAGCCCTCAATCCTATACAGAAACTAAACCCTTACTACTACCGGCCTTATGCAAACAAAAGATAAAGCCATTATTTCCGAGCTGAAATCACGCTTGCCTGCTCAACTGAGCAGCCGAATAAAAAAAGTCATTGTCTTTGGCTCCAGGGCGCGAGGGGAAGAACATCCGGAATCCGACCTGGACATAGCCATTCTTGTTGATACAAAATCCGCTGAGATCGAAAAAATTCTTGAAGACATTGCCTATGCAATCATGTGGGACAATGATTTCAAACCCATCATCTCCCTTAAGGTCTTTTCTGAAAAATCCTTTATAAACGCTGTTCAAAAAGGCTTCTCTTTTTACCAAAACGTTAACCGTGAAGGTCTTACGGTATGACGGAGGAAGCGAGGCAGTTTCTTAAAAAAGCCGATCATGCCCTTGAAGTTGCGGAATCCCTGCTGTCTGACGGTTATCACTCGGATGCTGCAAGCAAAATTTATTACGCCATGTTCTACGCCGCACAGGCCTTATTAAAATCAGAGGGCATTGATGTTATAAAGCATTCGGCTGTCGAATCAGCATTCGGTTATTATTTTGCCAAACCGGGCCGCGTCGATGTGAAGTACCATCGCATGCTTATTGATGCCCGTAAAATTAGGGAAATTGCAGATTATGATATTCAGGAAGAGGTAGTTCAACCCGCCGTAACGCTTAAACTGGAAGAAGGGAAGGCCTTCGTCTCTATGATAAGAAAATGCTTGGAAGCCTTTAAGAATGAAAAAACTAGTGGCTGTCCCTAATTTTTTCTGTAGAGCGGGCGAATTCAACTTCAAAGTGCACCACTTAAAGTAAAAAGGAGGACATTGCGGATAAATCTGATAGCGTGAGATGGGCTAACACATCACACCATCAGGAGATACCGCAATGTCATATAAGCATTTTACA
>Ga0118677_10013699_pt1 | contig 11603 bp, 11 predicted proteins | sample AliMusrvi5mmetaG_FD_86154 | JGI IMG/M metagenome (GOLD analysis project Ga0118677, IMG submission 86154) | reverse complement strand
GCCGGCGGTCTGGCTGGTCTGGCCTTTGCCACCACCACCATCGCCCCCGCAGCAGCTGGTCTTTCCTGGATGTTTGCAGAATGGCTCCATTCCGGAAAACCGAGCGCGCTCGGATTTGGTTCCGGTGTCGTGGCTGGCCTGGTCGTCATTACACCCGCAGCTGGGTTTGTACAGCCTGGGGCAGCACTGCTGATGGGTCTGGCGGCCGGCCTTGTTTGTTATGGCGGCATCCTGCTGAAAGCAAAACTGAAATACGACGATTCTCTCGATGCCTTTGGTGTACATGGAATCGGCGGGACCTTTGGCGCAATCATGACCGGAGTATTTGCCACCGTTGGCGCCACCGGACTGCTGGTGGGGAATTTCAAACAGCTCATGATCCAGTTAATAGCAGTACTGGCAGCGGGCGCCTACGCCTTTATCGTGACGCTGATAATCTCGTTCGTTCTTGAAAAGACAATCGGTCTGCGTGTTGAGAAGGAAGACGAGATTATGGGGCTGGATCAGACACAGCATTCCGAAAGCGGTTACAATATGTAGAAAAATGTGATTGTGACACTTATCGAGCTGTTTTGAAGTAGATAAAAAATAGACACCCACATCGTTGTTTCGTACCCAAAAAAGCCGCTAATTCCCGGAAAGGATTAGCGGCTTTTTGATCTACATATGATGATGGCCCATCTTCGCCAACACCCGCCAGAGCCCGTTTGCGCCCATGAGAGCAACAATAATCCCGACCAATCGGAACATGATGTCGCGGGTCGCACCGAAAATCGCGCTGGAGGCCGTGCCGAATATCAACATTACCGGTATGGTGCCCAAACCGAGGGCTGCCATGATTGCCCCGCCACGCATCGGACTGCCGCTCCCCATGGCAATCATGAGCGGAGCATAGACGAGGCCGCACGGGAGAAAACCGAGGATAATTCCAAGGGGCAGAGCGGAAAACGGCGAGGTGCCGGATATGGCGCGCTTGAGCGGTCCGGCGAGGAACTGTCCCGCACTCCCTTCAATTGAGGAGAGATTGAACCAGCTTAATCCCAGGGCAGACGTCAAGCCGATGGCTATAACTAACAGGTTAGCTCCGCAAAAGAACCAAACGCCAAAAGACTGCAAAGCGGGCAGATTAAGCGATGAGCCGATAAAACCTGCCGCAAAACCTAGAAACACGTAGGTAGATATACGGCCCAGATTATAAAACAACTGGGATACTATTCTGCCTTGTAGCGTTCCACATCGACCGGTCATCGAAAGGGCGGCAACGATCCCCCCGCACATCCCCAGACAATGGAAGCTGCCGGCCAGTCCGGCAAGAAATGCAAGCCAAATTGCAATCATGTTCAATCCTTTTCTTCATTTTGGTTTATTCCATTTTGCATTCAAGATGACACCACGGCGGCAAGGAGGAAGCGACGGAGACGTACACGATTAGTACGTTGAGGAGCTAACGGCGCAGCCAACAAAGGCGCCGCTTGAATGCGGAATGGAATTATCATTTCTTCTGTTGTTCATTATCATCCTCATCGTCCATCATGCGGTGTTTGGGTCTCTCTATATCATCGAATTCCCCTTTTTTTACCGCCCAGATAAAAATCAGCCAGCAACCGCAGCCGAGAAAGAGAGACAATATGATTAAAGTCAATAGTGAGCTATCCATGTTTATACCTCGTAATTCTCAATGAATTGCCGACTACGCAGATGGAACTCAACGCCATTGCCGCCGCCGCGTAGATTGGGGTGAGCCTGCCTGTCATAGCAAGCGGTATTCCGATAACATTATATGCAAACGCCCAGACGAGATTCTGTCTGATAATCGACATGGTTCTCCGCGCAATCCGATGTGCGAATGCGAGTCTTGCCAGATCCGGCTTTACCAGCACCAGATCGGAAGTTTCAAGGGCTATGTCGGTCCCGCCTGCCACGGAACACCCCACGTCGGCGGCGGAAATCGCCGGAGCATCATTAATGCCGTCACCTACCATCAATACCGTTTCTCCTCTGGAACGGAGCCCTTCCAGGTACTCGGCCTTCCCGGCCGGGGAGATTTCGCCGATACCATCATCAATTCCGAGAAAACCCGCAATCTGTCGAACGGTCTCGCGGCAGTCGCCGCTTAACAACAGGCTTCGGATTCCGCTTTTCTTAAAGTATGCTATGAGCAGCGGCGCGTCTTCCAACATCCGATCCTGCAGTGCCACTGAGGCAATATAGCGTCCGTGTCGAGCGATAAACACTACAGTTTCGCCGGGTGTCGAAACGGAGTGGTCGGTAAGCCCGACCACTCCGAGACCGGACAGAAAATTCATATTTCCAACCGCTACCGGCTCATTCTCTACTATCCCGGTTATGCCGCCACCGGCAACGGTTCTCAGCTCTGTACCTGTTGTAAACCGGATGTCTTCTATCTGCGCATAAGCGCAGAGGGCCCGGCCAATCGGGTGAAGGGAGCCGTTTTCGACGGCGGCTGCCAACGCAATGGCCACATTTCGGTCAACTCCTGGAGCAGGACGTATCTCTACAACTGTCGGCAAGCCACAGGTTACGGTGCCTGTCTTATCGAATACCGCGACAGTGGTCCTGCTCAACCGCTCCAGTATGTCTCCACCCTTGAAAATAACCCCTGATGCAGCAGCCGCACCGGTGCCGGCAAGAATTGCCGTGGGAGTAGCCAATCCGAGCGCACAGGGACACGCGATGACGACCACTGCCAGGGCTATCATGAGAGAGGCGCCGATCCGGCCTGTCACAACGTATTGCCAGAAAAATGTGGCGGTCGCCAGGAGCAGCACCGCCGGAACAAAAAAAGCTGCCGCCCGGTCTGCTATTCCCTGAATCGGCGCACGACGGCTCTGCGCCTCTTCTACGAGCCTGGCTACCCTTGCAATAAAGCTTTCGGCAGCAGGTTTGTCGCACAGTACCCTGACTGTGCCTGTGAGATTGATACTGCCGGCTATCAACTGGTCTCCGGCTCCCTTGACGGCTGGCACAGATTCGCCCGTTGCCGGCGACTCGTCCACATCGGTACACCCCTCGACAATTCGGCCATCCACCAGGAACCGCTCGCCCGGACCTACCAGAAGGAGGTCCCCTACCTTAAGTTCCGTTACATCAACCGTCTCAAGCCCGTCATCTGTGAATCTACGGACATCTCCGGCAGTGAGATTGAGAAGCCGCTCCACCCCGACCGCGGCGTGGCGCTTGGCAATATTTTCCAACAGGCGCCCCGCTAGGATCAGTGTAATGATCATGGCGGCGGTCTCATAGTAGACTTCTCCACCTGCAAAGGTGGCATAAATACTGTACACGTATGAGGAAAGGGCTCCGATGGTAATGAGGAGTTCCATGTTGGGCGCCCTGTTGACGATGCCGCGCCAGGCGCTTCTAATAAAAGGCCATCCGGAGTAAAAAATCACCGGAGTTGTTACCAGCAGGGAAAAATACTGGAGGTTAACTTTGATACCGGTATCGATCCCTTGGAAATAACCGGCATAGAGGGCAAAAGAATAGGCCATCAGTTGCATGGTCAGGAAAAAAGCTGTGCCGAAGCGAATCAGAAGGTCTTTTTTCTCCCGGTTGGCGCTCTCCTCGGCAGCCGATCTGGTAAAGGGACGGGGAAGGTAACCGAGTTCGCCGATACGGGTAAAGATCCCAACCGGCGTGATTTCCTCCGGATCGAACACGACGCGGGCCCGGTTGGTGGCATAGTTTACCCGTACTTCCCGCACACCCGGCAGTTGGCCGATGATCTTTTCATTAAGCCAGACGCATGTGGCGCACCGGTTTCCTTCGATGATGATGTCTATGGCGCTGCAATCATCATATCGATACACGAATCGTGAGAGATGGGGGGCGTGAAAAGAGGTCTGGAATGCCGATTCGCCAAGCCCCGGCTCCCGGCATTCCCGACGTAGATAGAAATCTCCGAGGCCGACGCCGGTGATGAGGAGATAGGCGCCCCGGCAACCCCGACAACAGAATGCAAGGCCATCATTATTATGCTGTTCTTCAACCAGCATCCCTTTCGGAATGATTGCTCCGCAGTGAAAGCATGTCTTCGCAGGTTCAGTCAATTGATGACAACCACCTTGCCGACAACGGTTGCCTCACCTTTGGTAAAACGCATCGTGCCATGAAGTTCGCCCTTTGTATCATCAGGCCGGAGAGTACTGTAAATCCCCGGACCCGATTCGCTCAAGAAAAGATAGGCGGCACTCCGATTATCGGCACGTCGATCCAGGTCGTACACCACCCGCCCCCCGGTCACCGGCGAGCCTGCCTCGTCACGTACAAGTACCTGCAATTGATTCCCGACAACGGAAGCGGTCATCGTCCAGGTCGCACCTACATTCCCCCCCCTGCTTTGAATCTCGGCGTAGTGAAGGCCGTGGCTGTAGTATTCGGTATCGACCACCTTACTGACCTTGCGTCCAGCGACAATCAGACTTGCAGCAGTGGCGGCAAAAAATAGAACTACGATCACTATTATTGTGATTTTCCAAGATTTACCGGCGTCAACATGAGGATTATTCATACTTATTACCTCAGTTAATCAAGAATGGTGCTGGTGTGACGGCAATTGTATTCCCATCTCTTTCCAGCTGAAGTTCCAACTCCTGGCGAGAATGTGGAACCGGTGAAACCTTCACAACCAGATCCACCCTGCGATTTGAGTTAGCAGGCAGGCGAATATTTGTGACCGGCCCGATCAGTTCTGCCCGGAAGCCGGCAACGGGTGCAATGGAGAGGGCGAATATTCCGGACGTGATGGTGCGGTTTTCTATGTATGCCGAATAAAAATTGATGACAGCCCCTTCCGGCAGTCGTCTCACCTCACCGTTTGCTGCCCTCTGGATCTTGATGGTTGCCCCTTTTCGACTTAAAATACCAAATGCCAGGACAGAACAGAGAAGAACGATGATTCCGCCAAGAAGCAAAGATTTTCGATTGAGTGGCCGTCCTCCACCGTCAGCCTTGATCCCGAACGTATAATGGATAAGCCCCTCCCTGCCGAGCTTTGTCATCACCTCCCGACAGGCATCCAGACACCTGCCGCAGTTGATGCATTCGATCTGGAGGCCGTCTTTTATATCGATCCCCATTGGACAACTTCTCTCACAGGAAGCACAGCTGATGCACATTTTCTTCAGCGAGGGGTCAAACTCCAGAGTAAGAGTATTACGGTCCATGGCCAATAGCTGGATTCGCCCATAAGGACAGACCGTACTGCAAAAGACGCGACGGACCAGCACCAGATCAAGATATACCAGAGCAAATACCACGATCATGGTAATACCGGCTACAGTGCCTATTTCTCCCCCGGCAAAACGGGAAATAAACTCGGTCGGAGGGATGAAATACCAGATAAGGTTGGCGGCGATGATAAAGGAAATCAGAATATAGCTGAACTGTTTTGCGAGATTGGCAGCGAACCTGCCTGTAAAAAGATTGTCAGCCTTCCGGTCGATGAATTCTGCCAGATCGGTTACGGTTGTTTGCGGACAAAACCACCCGCACCAGACCCTGCCAAAGAGCATGGTGACAAAAAGAAAACCAAAAACAATTATTAGTACGGCTATAAGAAAAAGGTAAAACTCTTCAATACGGATGCTGGCGCCGAAAAAAAGGAGCGTACGGGATCCAGCATCCAGGCGGAGCAGAGAATCTCCGCCAAAGCGGATAAAGGGAAGCACCAGCAGAAGGATGGTGGCAAGCCATTGAACAAGCGCTCGTTTCGGTGCTATCCTGCTATGTGACATATAATCCAATTCCAAATCAAGGCGCTATCTGCGTTGGTTCGTCTTCGGCTCCTCGACGTACGTATTTGTACGCCTTCGAAGCCTCAATCCTTGCCGCCTTGATTTCATCCTTGATTTGAAATCGGCATAAGCACATGCCGTTATAGGGAAAGAATATACTTCACCAGCCCCTCAACCTTTTCATGTGACAGATCGTTCTTGAAAGCTGGCATACCGCCGACCCGGCCCTCTTTGATGGTCGTTGTTATTGCCTGTTCCGTCTTGCCGAATTTGAATTCCTTGCGAGTCAGGTCCGGACCGATCCCTCCTTTGGCGTCAGGGCCGTGGCAGGAAGCACAGCGCTCGGCGAAATCTTTCTTGCCCAAGGCAATATAATCCTCCTTATTTCCTTCCTGATGAGCAGCTGCGCTCGGGGCTTTGCCTTCCGTGGGCTGTCTTGATGCCAGGCTATCCTGTTTGGCCAGCTTTTTTTGGGCAAACTCAGCTTCAGAGCTCCAGCCGTTGAAAAGGTAATAGGCCATGAAACAGACGCCCCATATGACCAGAACCGTGAGCAGAATCCTGAAGACAGCCGGGGACTTGGTTTCGGCCCTGTATTTGATTCCGTCAAAATCTTTATTTTCATCAGTCATGAAAGACCTCCTGTGTAATGTTCATAGTGCTCGGTTTTATCGATGTAGTATTCGCCGCATCCCGTTTTTGGGCGCAGCGTGATCTAATCTTCATCCATCATCCGGAACTTGGGAGCTTCCCCCTTTTTGCGATGTTCCCTGTTGTAAGTTCTCGCCACAATTGCAGCAAAGATCAAGAACAGCAGAATCGTCACGCCGAGATAATACACGCTGGCCAGTTCCATATCAGTGCCTCTGCCGGGATTTTAAAAATGAGGTGACCTTCCAGACCCGATCTTTGCCGAGGCTGTCGCCGAACGCCGGCATTCCACCATCAGGGATGCCGCTATAAACAGTTTTAAATATCTGGGGATCGGGCTTATCGAGGTCCGCAAGGGATGGCCCCACGCCCCCCTTTAAATCGGGACCATGGCATTGGGCGCACTCCTTGTCGAATATCGCTTTGCCTTCCGGCAGAATAGTCTTGTTATCCAGAAAGGGGTTCTTCAATTCACCCACAACGGCGGCCTGAGCTGTTTTGCGCCAGGAGATATCGTTGCCAAGCTTCTGCAGGTAGGCAACCATGGCGTCCAGTTCGCTCTTCCCTTTGAGTACTGCCAGATCTGAAGGATTGTACGGAAAATTGAGGGTCTTCATTTTCCGTTCTGTCAGACGGGTGTCAAGCGGCTGCTGTAGAAAAGCGTACTTCGGCATGTTGGAGCGTGGCACCATCGTCTGGGGATCAACCATATGCTTGTAGTGCCAGGCATCCGGATATTTACCTCCAATCCGGGCCAAATCGGGCCCTGTGCGACGGGACCCCCAAAGAAACGGCTGGTCGTAAGCGAATTCACCAACTTTGGAGTATTCCCCATACCGTTCCACATCAGCCAAGAGTGGCCGTACCGTTTGAGTGTGACAGTTGTTGCATCCTTCGCGGATATAGATATCCCGTCCTTCAAGTTGTAACGGGGTATATGGCTTGACCTCGGCTATCTTCAGTTTAGGGTCGTTTATCCACTTGAAGGGAGCTATCATGGTCACTGCAGTGCCGATCATAATAACTACAGTGGCAAGGAGCAGGAATATTACCGGTTTCTTTTCAAGCATGACGTCTCCTTTCCTAGGCTTTTTGTGTTACTGCTTGTGAGTTGTTAGCAGTTATAGTCTTCACGATATTGTAGACAAAAATCAACATGCTGATGAAATACAGGACCCCTCCGAATGCCCGCCCGTACCAGTAGGGGTACATCTCAACCAGGGTTTCCATGAAGCTGTAATGGAGAGACCCGTCAGGGTTAGTCGCATGCAGCATGGTTGCCTGCTGGATGCCGGCAACCCACATAGTTATGGAGAAAATCAGCTGCCCTGTTACCGCAAGCCAGAAATGGAGGTTGACCAGGGGTACGCTATAGATATCCCTGCCGTACAGTTTGGGGATTGTGTAGTAGATAGCGGCAAATATTATGAGAGAGACCCAGCCAAGGGTCCCCATGTGAACGTGACCTGGAACCCAGTCGGTGTAATGAATGAAGGCCGAAAAGGTTCTGATAGCCTGCGATGGACCCTGGATGGTCTGTAATCCGTAAAACGTTATTCCGAAGATGAGAAACTTTACCAGATAATTTTCCCGCATCTGCTGCCACTGGCCGTTCATGGAGAAGTACCCGTTAAAAACCGCCGCCCACGAAGGGGCTATCAGCATCACCGAAAAACCCATGGCCAAGGTCTGTACCCAGTCGGGGACAGGTGTCCAGAGGAGATGATGCGCGCCGGTCCAGAGATACATGAAGATCAGGCTCCAGAAGGCGATTACACCCATACGGTGGCTGTAAATCGGCACTCCGGTGGACTTGGGAAGAAAATAGTAGAAAAGGGCCAATGGAGGGGTGGTAAGTACCATTGCCACCGCATTATGCCCGTACCACCACTGGACGTTGGCATCATTGGCTCCGGCGTATGCCGAATATGACTTGGTAAGGGAAACCGGAATGCCGGCGTTGTTTACCAGATAAAGCACTGCAACACCTACCAGGGTCGCCAGAATGTACCAGAGCGAGATATACATCTGCTCTTCTTTGCGTTTTATGATGGTCATGATGATGTTGATGCTGAAAACAACCCAGAGAATTACCACCAGCAGCGCTACCGGCCATTCTAGTTCGGCATACTCCTTGGAGCGGGTCATGCCGAGCATCAACGTCACTGCGGCCAGAGTGATAATTATGTTGAAAAGCCAGAGCTGAAACTTTGCCAGTCCGGGACTCCAGAGCCTGGTCTTGGTCAGGCGCTGCGTAATGAAGATGAAGAACGCCATGAAACTACCGATACCCCAGCCGAAGATACCGGCATTGGTATGGATCGGGCGAAGCCGGCCATAGGAAAGATAGGGTGGCAGATTGAGTTGCGGGAAAGCAAGCTGGAGCGAGATTACTACACCCAGCAGTACCGCAACAACACCCCATACGAGGCTCCAGGTGATGAACCCTTTTACGACGTCATCTGCATAGACTTCTTTTTGATTCATGATGCCCTCCTGGTAAGGATATGTAGCCCAGCTAATTCTTTCAGATATTCCCGGTTAGTTGGCGGCTCCTGAAACTATACCGCAGAAGAAATGTAATGCAATCCGTCGAAAGGGGAATGTATTCAGCTTAATAAGACAAACAGGACGCTTTAGGTCGCTTTATAGGCTTTTACGTATTCGTATGTCAACTAAATCCTGCAGGCGGAATGTCTTTTGTGATATTGTTCGCATGGAAAAGGTGGTACCCCGGATGCTCTGATTGGCGTATAACCTCCAGGGAATATTGCCTTTTTATTTGTTTGATTGCTGCCTTTTTTCAATATATTGCAGGATTTAGGTATTATCTCAATTCGGGGCAAAGGTCAATGATCTTTTCGATGGAGCCGGTCGTGATCATCTGATCGAGATGACGATTACCGGAATGCCGGCACCGGTTATGGCCGGTTTGCCGTTGCAGATGCGAGGATTGTTTGTATATGGCTGTTCGTGACGGATACCTGTAGGGGGTATATCACTTTTTATGAGTTATGAATATCCATTTTCATCATAAGCTCAATACAGCGTTCATCTTAGTCTCCCAGCAGTTTGCCTCGTACAAGATAGTTCCTGATGTAGTCAGAGACCGCCTCCTCGACGGAAGTAACAGAATCCGAATAGCCCGCTGCGGTGATTTTAGAAGTGTCGGCGCAGGTCAGGTATTGATAGGAGTTGCGGGTCGATTCCGGCATGTCGATGTACTGGATGTTTACCGGGCGGTCCATAGCGCTGAATACGGCGCGGGCCAGCCGGTTCCAGCTCACGGTCGTTCCTCCGCCGATGTTGAAGATGCCATTGGTCACTCTGCTGTCAAGGAAATGAACCGTCATGGCTGCTGCGTCTTTGACGTAGATGAAGTCGCGCAACTGCTCGCCGTCGCCGTACTCCGGACGGTAAGATTTGAATAGGCGGAGTGTGCCGGTGGCGCTGATCTGTTCGAAGGCCTTCAGCACGAGTGAGCGCATCTCACCCTTATGTTGTTCGTTCGGGCCGAATACGTTGAAATATTTGAGTCCCACTATCCGGTTGATATAGCCCTGGCGCATTCCCCAGAGGTCAAAGAGCTGCTTGGAGTAGCCGTACATGTTCATCGGCCGGAGTTGCGGCAATAGCGCATCGTCGTCGATAAAACCGTACTCTCCGTCACCATAGGTGGCTGCGCTGGAGGCATAGATGAAGCGGGCGCCGGCAGCCAGCGATGTCAGGGCCAGCTTCCGGGAGTATTCAAAGTTGTTTTTGATAAGGTAGGTGGCGTCCGGTTCGGTCGTGGTGGAGCAGGCTCCGAGATGGAACACTGCATCCAGCTTTGCCCCGCCCGGCAGACGACCGGCCAGAGTACAGTCATCCAGCAAGCGTTCGAAGGTGTCCTTTTCAAGGTAGTCCATAAAGCGGAGCGGCGACAGATTGCGCCATTTATCGGTCCGCCCGAGATGGTCCACCACCAGGATGTCTTCTCTGCCAATCTGATTCAGCCGCTGAATCACGGCACTTCCGATCAGTCCTGCACCGCCGGTTACAATGATCATAAGTCACTCTCCCGTTTCGTCTGGCCTGCAAGGGCCTTCAACAGTTCGACCCTGTTTCGTGGCAGATATCCATTAGCACATACGATAACTCCGGTCAATGTGAGGTAACTGGCGATCTCGGCTATCAAGGGAGAAGCAGAGAGTTCAGTCTGAACTTCGGCTAGCAATAGTACTTCTGATGCATTACCTTGCGCCAGCAATTGGCCTTTCTGCAGCACGATTGCTTCGTCTGCCCACCCGTAGGCAAAATCAAGGTCATGGGTAGCAATGATAACTGTTAAACCGGCAGTATGCAAAAGCTCGAGGATTGCAACCAACTCTTTCTGCATAACGGCATCGAGTCCGGCCATTGGCTCGTCCAGAATCAGCACCTCGGGCCCCATGGCCAGCACGCCGGCAATACAGGCCCGTTTTTTTTGTCCGTAGCTCAGATTGTGTACCGGCTTATCGGCGCACTCTATCATGCCTACTGCATGTAATGCTTCTTCCACCCGGTTCTGAACGGTTCCGGTGTCTAACCCGAGGTTCAGCGGGCCGAAAGAGACATCCTCCCGGACACTTGCGGAAAAAAGTTGACTGTCTGGATTCTGGAATACCATGCCGACCCGTGAGCGCAGGCTGTGCAGACCCTGGCGGCTATAGTCCAGCGGCGAATCCCCGTAAAAAACCGTCCCGGTCTGTGGACGCAGAATGCCGTTCAGGTGCAGGAAGAGTGTTGTTTTGCCGGCGCCATTGGCACCAAGCACGACGGTGCGAGCGCCCCGCATGATGGGGAGGGAGCAGTTGTCAAGGCCGACGCTACTGTCGGGATAGCGGAAGCTGACATTGTTCAGTTCAAGAATATGATCTGCTTTTTGCTGATTCATGAAATCATCATGGTAAGTCCAACCAGAGTACCGCCTCCAATGAAAGCGAGAGACAGGTCTCTCAGGGAGTTGGCATATTCCTGTTCAAGGAATCTGAGCGGACCGTCATTGTTGCGGGCCATGGCTGCTACATGAAGTGCTTGTGAACGCTGCCAAACCTGGACAGTTATGTTTGACACCAGACCTCCCATGGAGCGCATGGAGTGGCGCACGGTGGCATACCCAAGGCGGGCCGATTGGGCCGTGATGGTATCACGCACCGTTTCAGAGAAGACAAAGAG
>Ga0118677_10013698_pt1 | contig 11603 bp, 9 predicted proteins | sample AliMusrvi5mmetaG_FD_86154 | JGI IMG/M metagenome (GOLD analysis project Ga0118677, IMG submission 86154) | reverse complement strand
GACCTACGCCGCGATCTTCGCGCTCGCGGCGTAGGTCTGCACCCACTCGGTGCCGAGCAGCGGCCGCATCAGCGCGAAGGGCAGCAGGAGCAGCCCGCCGGCGACCAGCCACGGCGCCCAGCGTCGTAGCGGCTCGCTGCGGGCGTGCAGGAGCAGCAGTCCGACCGAGGCCAGCGTGGCAAACGCTCCGATGTTGATCTTGGTCAGCAGCAGGACGGTGCTGCCGGCTCCGGCCAGCACCGCCCAGGCGGTCCAGCGTCCGGTGGCGAGCCAGCGGCCGCCGAGGACGGCCATGATGGCCGTGGTAAGGGCAATCAACCCGCCGGGATGGCTGGGTTCGCTGATCATGATCCAGAGATACGCGAACACCGCCGAGAGCACGGCCAGCATAGGCGCCGTGAAGATACTCTGAGCAGCGTTGGCGGCAAGCGCGATACTTCCCTGGAACACCAGAATCGTGATGGCGCTGAACCCGACGCCAATACCGAGTGAAGCGGCGAACGCGAGCGCGGCAAACCCGTCCAGTGTGCTCTTGATCGCCAGGAGCGAAAAGTTCCCCGAAAGGCCGTCCTGGATCGATCCAAGAATGGTCATTGGCCCGACGCAAAACACCAGGCTGGCGACAATATAACCGCGCACGAAACGAGCCGTCGTCTCAGCGTTCTCACTGCGGGCGAACTTGCGCTCCAGCCAGCCGCCGAAACGCGCCAACAGCGGATCCAGACCGAGCAACTCGCCCACAACACTCCCAATCAACGTGGCGAGTAATACGACGATGAACTTGGCCGGCACATTCTCCTGTTTTGACATCGCGTCCACCAGACTGAGGATGGCGTAACCGATCGTGGACAGCCCCAGTCCATTGAGGACCGTTTCACGAATCCGTTCAGGCAGTTTGTTGCCAAGTCCGACGCCCACAAGCGTCCCGGCAAGGACTGCGACGATGTTGATCAATGTTCCAATCATTACGTGTGTGCCTTATTCGCTGTCCAGTCTCCGCACCTTCAATTCTGCCTGTTCGAGCTGGGTGGAACACAGCTTGACCAGTTCCTGCCCGCGCGTGTGCAACTCCAGCGCCTGCTCCAACGGCAGATCGCCCCGTTCGAGTTGCGCCACGATCTCCGACAACTCGCGATAGGCATCCTCGAACGAAACTGGCTGTGGCCCCTCTGAGTCAGGGGTCTCCGAACTGAGTGCTTTTTTCTTCGTCATACGTCTATCTTACCTGTCCTGTTCTGGTATTTCAGTGTAAACTCAATTATGAGGGTAGATACGCTCCGGTGGGCGTCCTGGTCTTCAAAACCTGTGGCAGGTTGCGTGGCAAGCTGCGGTGAGTTCGACTCTCATCTTCCCTCGCTGAATGGTTGTAACTGAGACAATGGCGCGAGGATACAGCATCGAACCAACCGTTTGATATTTGGCAACTGATCTACGCGCTCCGATGTCGTCTCGATTTGATCCATGTGCATCCTGTCTCCATTATTAGCCGTGTCTGTGAGATTACATGCATCCTTGTTAATGTGCAAACCCGACCCCAAAATAGCCGAAAGATGAGTATACTGAATACGCGTATCAACTTCCGTTGGCAGGTGCAGAATGACGACCAATCGACTCGCGCGCCACAATGATCACAAGGTAAGTCAACCCGCGCCGGCGACGATTAAGCGGCGCAAAAGGCGCGCTGGCGTGACTCATGGTGCGGGCTTTTCCAAAGTCACAGGCACTGCCCTTCCTGGCAACGAGCCGCTGTATCACGCCATGTTCGAGTCCAGCAACGCCATCAGCCTGTTGATCGATCCGCTCGACGGCGCCATTATGGACGCCAATTCCGCCTCCGCCCGCTTTTACGGCTATACGCAGGCGCAGTTGAGATCCATGAATATTGGCGACATTAATACGGCATTCCCCGATCAAATCAAAGTCGCCCTGGCGCAAGCCGCATCCGCGCGCCAGCCCTATTTCAACTTTCATCATCGCCTGGCCGATGGCTCCATCCGCGATGTCGAGGTCTGTGCCAGCCCGGTCAAAGTCGGCGCGCGCACCTTGCTCTATTCGATTGTCCACGAGGTCACCGAACGCAAACACGCCTTGCGCGAAAGTGAGGAAAACTACCGCGCCCTTCTCGAACACATGATCGAGGGCTTTGCCTATTGCCGCATGCTCTTTGACCAGGATAACCAGCCGGTCGATTTTATCTATCTGCTGGTCAACCCCGCCTTCGACCAGATTACCGGCGCATCCACCGTCATCGGCAAACCCGTCACCCAGGTGTTTCCGGGTATCCGTGAAGCCATGCCAGAACTGTTCGCTATCTATGGCCACGTTGCGCTCACCGGCATATCCGAATCGTTCGACCTGAACTTCACCCCCCTCGACAAGTGGCTGCATATCTCGGTCTATTCGCCGCAGAAAGAGTTCTTTGTCGCCGTTTTCACAGACATTACCAAGAATAAGCATTACGAAGCCGATGAACGCGCCGGTCGCGAAATGTCGGAGGCGCTGCGCGATACTGCCACAACGCTCATCAATACGCTGGAGCTTGACGCTGTGCTCGATCAAATCCTCGCCAGCGTCGGGCGCGTCGTCCCGCATGATACGGCCAATATCATGCTGCTCGACAGAAGTTCCGGGATAGCCACGATCGCGCGCCAGCACGGCTATGCCGCGCGCGCAGCGCAGGAAATCGCTTCATTGTCATTTACCCTGGCAACATTTCCCATTTTGAATGATGTGGCCCGCAGCAGGCAAACGCTGGCCATCCCCGACACATACGCCGATCCACGCTGGGGCCGTCTCAGTGCAACCTCGTGGGTCCGTTCCTATGCCGTTGCGCCAATCCAGATTCGCAAGGAGACCATCGGCTTCCTCAACGTCGAAAGCGCCACGCCGGGCTATTTCCAGCCTGCACAAGCCGCGCTCCTGCAGGCGTTCGCCAGCCAGGCAGCCATCGCCATCGAGCATGCGCGCCTGTATGCCGAGGTGCAGAACCTTGCCGTCACCGATCCTTTGACCGAAATATTTAACCGCCGTGGTCTATTCCAACTGGGCGACCGCGAAGTCGAGCGTTCATTTAGTTTTGCGCATCCGCTGGCCGCCGTGATGTTTGACATCGATCACTTTAAGCGCATCAACGACGCCTACGGTCACCCCAGCGGCGACAGCGTTTTGCGCGCGGTCGCCGCCTGCTGTCGCGCCAACGTGCGCAGCATCGATGTCGTGTCGCGCTACGGCGGTGATGAATTTGTCCTCCTGCTCACCGAAACGGACCCGTCAAACGCATTCCAGGTGACCGAGCGTCTGCGCGTCGCGATTGAAGACCTGCGCATATCGGCTGTGCCCGACGGCAGTCTGGCGGATAACATCACGCGCGTCACCCTCAGCATGGGCATCGCCAACCTCACGCCAGATATTTCGAGCCTGCAAGACTTAATCGTCCGCGCCGACCACGCCGTCTATGCCGCCAAACATGCCGGACGCAACCGCGTTGTCGTGTTCGATCCGCTAAACCAGGAATCCACGCATGCCAACTGAGGCACCCCAGAACAGAGCTTTGAGCTTTTTGCGCTCTTACATCAAAACTCGATGTCGAATTTTTCCACGATGAAACCATGCACGCCTGGCGCATTCTGAAGGATATAAACCATCCACAACGTACTACCTGAGCTACCGAATATCAAATCGTGGATTCACGCGCCACCACGGTTTTTGCTGGACCCCTTAAATACTGCAACGGAAGGTCAGCGGTTACAAATGGTCGTCAGCAGCAATGCGCACCCGGTGTAATCAGTATGGGTACATTCAGGTATGAGATGTGAACCGCCATTCGCGTCAGTTCTGTGTTGATTACGTGGCACCCCGGCAGGTGTCTACGAGGTCAGTGTCAACTGCGAGGCTTAGTAATCGAGCGAGTTAGGGGTGGAAGTCATCACGGTTTCTCAGGAGCGTGCAATAATCGACGCAAGGCAATAATACAATGCTTCAACCCGGCCAGAGACTCCAGAATCGCTATCTCATCGTCAAGATGCTAGGCAGTGGCGGCATGGGTGCGGTATATGAAGCCGATGACATCAGGCTTGATAAAGTCTGTGTGGTGAAGGAGATGTTCCCACCTGGTGATCCTGTGGAAGCGAAGGTTATGGCGAAGCAGTTTGAGCGCGAGAGCAAAACCTTAGCCAGACTGAACCATCCCAACCTGCCGCGTGTAACTGACTACTTCACCGAGGGCGGAAATTTCTATCTGGCGATGGACTTGATCAGCGGGCAAAGCCTGGATAAGCAGATCGGAATGCAAGGCTTACCAGAGGCGACGGTGTTGCAGTATGCCGATCAACTGCTTGGTGTGCTTGAATATATCCACGCGCAGGGCATCCTGCACCGCGACATTAAACCAGCGAATATCATTGTGCGACCAGATGGGAATTGCGTGCTGGTGGATTTTGGACTGGTGAAGGTGGTTGGCGGGCAGATGTCCAGTTTCAGTATGCGTGCGTTGACGCCACATTACGCGCCACCTGAACAATACACCGGTGGCACCGACGCGCGCAGCGACTTATACTCGCTGGCGGCCACGCTGTATCAGGCGTTGAGTGGGACGCTTCCAGCTGCCGCAGCCGATCAATTTGCTGGGCAACCATTAATGTCTCTGCGTCAACTGCGCCCTGATGTTACTCGGAATACAGTGGGTGTGATCGAGCGAGCGCTGCAACTGGATCGCAACAAACGCTGTCAGACTGCAAAAGAGATGCGCGGTTCACTTAAGCGTAATGCCCCTGGAATTGTGCCGGTTCAACGCTCAGCCGTGTTGAGTGAAGAGCCAATAGTTGCTGCACCCGCTGTCTATGACAATCCAACCAATTATCCAGACAGTGGACGGCTACCCGAACCAGAGACGATTCGTACTGGGCAGATAGGCAAACAGGGATTGCCTCTTCGGACGCAGATCGCCATAGGTGCGATGGTGTTTGTGATCATCGTGTTGCTGGCGTTGGTGATTGCACCCGCGTTGACTGCGCAACAACCCGCACCGACGGCATTACCCACACGGTTGCCGACTTGGGAGGCCGTTAACGTCACGAGCATAACGGCAGCTAAGCCGACAGTCGCGCCATTACCTACTACGCCAGTGCCTATACCCACTACACCAGTACCGATACCTACTACGCCAGTGCCAATACCTACTACACCAGTGCCGATACCCACTACGCCAGTGCCAATACCTACTACACCAGTGCCATCTGTATCCAACGATCTATTGTTAACACTTGCGCCCAATGTGACGCTCGATCTAGTGCGCGTACCGGCAGGCGAGTTTCTGATGGGTAGCACAGATGCTGATACTTATGCATATCCTGAAGAAAAGCCGCAGCACAAGGTGACACTGGATGAGTACCTGATCGGCAAGTACGAGGTGACCAATGCACAATATGCGGCTTACACAAAGGCCAAGGGGTTGAACTGGTCGATGCCGCAGGGCGAGGAAAACCATCCTGTGGTGTATGTTAGTTGGGACGATGCGGTGGCCTTTTGCGCATGGGCTACGCAAGTCACAGGGCGCACCGTCAAGTTGCCAACGGAAGCGCAATGGGAAAAGGCGGCGCGTGGCACGGACGGGCGCATTTACCCGTGGGGCAATGAAGCGCCAAGTAGTACGCTAGCGAATTTCAGTCAGACAATGGCAGTGGTGGGGACGTATCCAAGTGGCATTAGCCCGTACGGTGCGTTGGATATGGCGGGTAATGTGTGGGAGTGGACGGCAGACTGGTACAGTAAAACGTACTACGCGAGTTCACCTTCCAGCAATCCGCAGGGGCCAACTACGGGTGCAGGGCGCGTGTTGCGCGGCGGTGGGTGGTTCAACAGTTTCACCTTCGTGCGCGCGGCCTACCGTGGCGACCTCCCGATCGATCACTACGGTAGCTTCGGTTTTCGGGTGGTGGTTGCGTCTGCCCCTGTTTCTTAAATCTGTCCTCTGGTCTGCTCTGAACTCTGATCTCTGTTCCGATCTGCTCCTCTGAATCCGGTTCTGAGCGGGTAGGGTCTGGGGAGGGCACCCTCCCCAGCATAGAAAAAATCGCAAAAATCAAAGTGAGCTATGATAACGAAGCTGGGTAGAAATGCTCAGTCAGGCAGCCCGGGAACAGGCGTGGTGCGCGGTGGCGGGTGGAACAACAATTCCAACAACGCGCGCGCGGCCAACCGCAACAGGAATGAGCCAACGAACCGCAACGATAACAACGGTTTTCGGGTGGTGGTTGCGTCTGCCCATGTTCGTCTGCCCCTTCTTCTGGTCGCATTCATGCTTGCATGGGTGTGGCGGCGGTGTGCGCCCCCGCGCAAGACCGTTCCGGAAATGTGCGCTCGCTACGGCGGTTGCACCGAGGCGAAGGGAGAGGAACAGCGCCGGGATTGTCTGGTCCGTGCGCAGGCCCGCAAGGGCAGGGCGACACAGGGCATCGCCAGCGCCGGGCGCATACAAAAGACTGGGCATAGCCTGGTTGCAAAACCCACTATGCCCGCCCTTTGGTCTGCTTGAGCCAGCCGCCGAGTAACTTTCCGATCTCTGCGACCATGCGGCTGACATGTTCGTATTGTCCGCTGTTCAGCCACTGCCAGTCGAAGGCGAAGCGCAGATACAGACGCGTCTTGTTGAGTTGCGCATCAGCATCCTGCAGACAGCCCAGGCGCGCCGATCCGTTGCGCGCGTTGGCATCAAACAGACACTCCTGGAAATCGAGCGCGGCATTCTGCAGCCGGCGCGTCACCACGAAGCGCTGGTTCTTCGGGAAATCGTCGCAATGCGGCAACAGCCACATCAACAGGTCGCGCGTCTGAGTAAAGATCACCATGTCATCCATATATGAGGACATCATACGCTGGGATAACCTGTGTTCAGCGTTCCACACTGCCGCGCGCGGAAAGCGGCGCGGCAACGCGGCGGCGGGGTTTGAGCATCAGGTCGCCGACCGGCTGATTAACCTGCAACGTGATCTGAGCAATGGAACCTATCATCCCGGCGCGTACACGAATTTCTTCATTCACGAACCCAAGCGCCGGTTGATCAGTGCAGCGCCGTTCCGCGATCGGGTCGCGCATCACGCGTTGTGCAATGTCATCACGCCGATCTTCGAGCAGCGCTTTATCGTTGACAGCTACGCTAATCGCGTGGGCAAAGGCACTCACCGCGCACTGGATTGTTTTCAATCCAACATGCGGCGTTATCGCTATTTGTTGCGCGGGGACATTGTGGAGCACTTTCCGTCGCTCGACCATGCCATCCTGCGGGCTGAGATCGCTGCAGCCATCGCCGATGAACGCACAATGGGTCTTGTGGATGCCATCCTGCACAGCGGCGCGGGCGTGCTGGTCAATGAGTACACGCCGGTGTTATTTCCGGGTGATGATCTCTTTGCGCTTACGCGTCCGCGCGGGTTGCCCATCGGTAATTTGACTTCGCAGTTCTGGTCGAACGTGTATATGAACCCGTTCGACTGGTTCGTGCAACGCGATCTGGGCTGCCCGGCCTACCTGCGCTATGTGGACGACTTCGCGTTATTCAGCGACAGCAAGCAGCAACTGTATGCATGGAAGAGCGCGATCATCGATCATCTGGCGCGCCTGCGCTTAACCCTGCATGAAACTCAGGCGCAGGTTGTGTCATGCGCCGACGGCGCGCCATGGCTGGGGTTTGTCCTGTACCCCACGCACAGGCGCTTGAAGCGCCGCAACGCAGTGAGATTCACACAACGGCTGACGCGTAATCTGACGGACTATCGCACCGGGCGCATCACTTTCGCGGAACTGGATGCCGGTGTGCAGGGTTGGATCAATCATGTGCGCTACGCAGACACCTGGGGATTGCGCCGGTATATCCTGAGCACACACACTGTCCCAGCTGTGTCAAAATCATTTTGACATATCAGACACTGGCTGTGCGGCGTGAGTGTAGCCACAGTTGGGTAGGGAGAAGAACACTGTCTGAATCACGGATTGCCACGGATTCATGGATTTCACGGATTTGACGATGCGGATTCGGTTCTTATCCGTGTCATCCGTTAATCCATTAAATCCGTGATTCAGACAGTATTTATGCCCGGCGTGGCTGAACAGGTCAACCCGCCGCCATTCTCGAACGGCGCCGAAAGTAAAGTAAATCTTAACTTCAGGCTGCTGGCTGCTGGCTTCTGGTCCCAAGCCCGCGAAAACCGGCTGAAGCCTCGGCCTCCAAAGCGCTGGCATGTTGCCCTGATACCTGTCCCCTATCCCCTGTCCTCATCTGACTCTGCGATACATCCGATAGGGCCCGAACGACGCCATCGGCAGGTAGTGATCCGAGATGTAAGTGTCGAGTATCTTGACGCCACTGCTGACCGAGCTCTCATTCGGCTCGTTGGCGCCCTCGAACTGCGACGATATCACCAGATATTGCACCTGATATTTCTCAATGTCGTCGGCAATCTCCTGCTGCACCGGCGCAGTGGTTGCGACACCGGGATGCAACTCGTGATAGCGCGTGGCGCTGTCGCGCTCGGCGAGGAAGTAGAACATCGGCTCGTTCACAAACACCTTGTCGTGGAACGTGTTGCCGACGAAGATGCGCTCATCCGGCCGGGTGTTTGCGCGGATGAATTGAACCGCCTGTGACAGGTTCGGATTGACGATGGCCGTCGTTGCGCGCGGAACCGCCGTCGATAGCGCCGGCGCCATGCGTTGCGCATCCAGCAGCAAGTTGACGCGATCGACCACAGGCTCGGCAAACACAAGCACGAGCAGGAGTGTTGCCACAGAGACCAGCACGGGCGCTGCCTCGGCCTGCCCACGGGTCGGTTGCGGAATGCCCCGCAACAGGATCACGAGCAGGATGATGGATGGGATGAAAAACGCCGGGGTGTGGATGACGTCGGCGCGCACGCGCGCCTGATTGAACGCGAACAACCCGAACACGATCAGCATGACGATGCACAATGCGTGCGCGACGCTCTCGACCGTGCGTTTGCGCGCGGTGATGAACGCCACAACACCGGCCATCAGAAACACGAGGAACGGCAGATAGAACGGCAGAATCTGCGGGAACTCTTTTGGCCCGTACGGGCCGTTGGGCGGGTACGGCAATGCGCGAAAACGTGGGAAGATCGACGCCGGGAATGTGAACAGGTCATACACGAGTTCGCTGAGTTTGACCTGCGTGACAAAGTAAATTGCCACGGGTAGCACCACGACCGCTGCGCTCAACGCAAACGGCCATAGAACGCGCCAAAACGCGCGCAACTGATCGCGCCAGGTCATTCGTGGCGTGAGGGCAGATCCCTCGCGCGGGCGCAGGAGGGTAAACAATACCAGCGCCAGAAACACGCCGATGCCGCAATAGATGCCGAAGTCGTGCCGGAAGAGGGTCGTGATTCCCAGCATGATCCCGCTGCCGACGAGCCAGCGCGTGCGCGGGTCGGTAAAGTAAACCGTCATCAACCAGAGGGTCGCGAGGCTGAAGGCAATCGCGGGGTACGCCGGATAGCCAAAGAACGTCCACTGGTAAAAGTACGAATAGGCGTAAAACCCCATCCATGCAGTTGCTGCCGCCCAGGCGACAAGCGCCTTGACGCGTGTGGTGAAGCGCGCGGCGATCAGGTAAGCGAACAGTGGCACGAGCGCGCGCAGGGCGGCATCCCATAGCCGCTCAGTCTGGATCGACGCGCCGAACGCGCTAAAGAGCGCCGCCAGCGCGTAGAACTGTCCGGGGCTGTAGATGCTCCAGAAGTCACGGTAGGGCACGTGGCCTTCCATGACGCGCACTGCGCTGTACACGACGATGCCTTCGTCGTAGATGTTCACCGACTGATTCGTGCCGGGGAGCATGTAGACGAAGGCGACGATGAAGAGTAACAGGCCGAGGCCTATTGGCAGTAGATAACGACGAACAAATGACAAGATTCCTCCACGCAAAATGCCAAAACATGGCGCCAGTGCAGGGCGTGATCACCTGCATCGCAGATCTAAGTGATTCTACTCACAATCATGCATTAACGATAACCGGCCAGATGCTCCACCGATAACGCAACCTGTCGTACACTCACGCTATGGCCGAAAATAACCCACTCACTACACCGGGAACGTTCGTCGTTGGTTGCAACTACTGGGCCTCGCACGCGGGCACGACGATGTGGCGTGACTGGCGGCGCGATGTCGTCGCCGATGACCTGCGCAAGCTGGCCGACGCCGGCATACAGGTGTTGCGCGTCTTTCCTCTGTGGCCCGACTTCCAGCCGCTCACGTTGCTTGGAACCGGTTATGGCCCGGTCGAGTTTCGTCACGGCGAGGAGGCGCTCCCCGACACCGCTGAAGGGCTGGCCGGCATGTCGGCTGTCGCACTCGACCGCTTCGCCGAGTTCGCCGATCTCGCCGCACAGCACGGGCTGAAGTTGATCGTCGGGTTGATCACTGGCTGGATGAGCGGGCGGTTGTTCGTGCCGCCAGCGCTGGAAGGCCGCAACGTGCTCACCGATCCTGTGGCGGTGCTGTGGCAGACGCGCTTTGTCAAATATTTCACGCGGCGCTTCCGCGATCATCCGGCTGTGCTGGCGTGGGATCTGGGCAACGAGTGCAACTGCATGGGCCCCGCCACGCGCGATCAGTTCTGGGTATGGACATCGGCTATCGTCAACGCCATCCGCGCAGAGGATCAGAGCCGCCCGGTCGTGTCGGGGATGCACAGCCTGCTGCCCGGACCAAACGCCCCATGGCGCATTCAGGATCAAGGCGAGTTGACCGACGTGCTCACCACGCACCCCTATCCCTATTTCACCCCGTACTGCGATTCAGACCCGGTGAACACGATGCGCACCGAGCTGCACTCGACCGCCGAGTCGCGCATGTATGCCGACATCGGTGGAAAGCCATGCCTCGTCGAGGAAATCGGCACACTCGGCCCGATGGTCGCCACTGAGAAAATCGCCGCTGACTTCATTCGCGTCGCCATGTTGTCTGCATGGGCGCACGACTGCCACGGCCTGCTGTGGTGGTGCGCATTCGAACTGAGTCACCTATCGGGCGCGCCATACGACTGGGACGCCTACGAGCGTGAACTGGGGCTATTCCATCATGACGGCACGCCCAAACCCGTCCTCGGTGAGATCAGCCGCTTCGGGCAGTTCATCAAGTCGCTGCCGATATCGGCGCTGCCGCCGCGCAAGACCGAGGCCGTGTGTATCCTGAGCGAGGGGCAGGATCAGTGGGCGGTGGCCTATAGCAGCTTTGTGCTGGCAAAACAGGCCGGCTTCGATATCGAGTTCCAGTATGCCGACCAGCCGCTGAAAGACGCCCCGTTCTACCTGCTGCCGTGCATCAGCGGCGGGCGGATCATCTACCGGCGGCGCTGGCTCGAACTGCTCGACCGCGTCAAGTCCGGGGCAACGCTATACGTGTCGCACGACAACGGCATGCTCAGCCCGCTCAACGAGCCATTCGGGTTCGATGTCATCACCCGTTCGCGCCACGCCGCGGCAACGACGGTGAGCATGGATGGCGTCGCCGGCCAGCCGACGTTTACTACCCATGCGCCATTCCAACTGCGGCTGGAACCCACGCGCGACGCAGTGCTTGGGCGAGAGGCC
>Ga0118677_10013697_pt1 | contig 11603 bp, 12 predicted proteins | sample AliMusrvi5mmetaG_FD_86154 | JGI IMG/M metagenome (GOLD analysis project Ga0118677, IMG submission 86154) | reverse complement strand
GCGCGACGAGCCGCTTGTGCGCCGCGTCGCGCGCCTGGTAGACGACGCCGGTGATCTCCACGGCGTCACCGGCGCGCAGGCCCCGCACCACGTCGTCGGTGAGGGGGGTCCTGATCTTCTTTGCAGCCATGCGTCCTCCCCTCTCCCCTAGAGCTCGACGGTCTTGTGCCGCTGCGCGTGGCACTGGACGTTGACCGCCATCGGCATGCTGGCGATGTGGCTCGGCATCTCCTCGACGCGCGCCTCCGGGTGAGTGCTGTCGACGTCACGCAGCAGCGCCTTCTTGGCGAGCAGCGTGACCTCGTCGATGGTGCCGCCGATGCCGACGCCGATGATCACCGGCGGGCACGGGTTGGAGCCGGCGCGGCTCACCGTGTCGACGACCGCCTGGCTCATGCCGGCCCAGCCCTGCGAAGGCTTGAGCATGTTGAGCGAGCTCATGTTCTCGGCGCCGCCGCCCTTGGCCATCATCGTGAGCCGGACCTTGTCGCCGGGCACGAGCGTGGTGTGCAGGATGGCCGGCGTGTTGTCCTTGGTGTTGCGGCGCGCGTGCGCCGGCTCCTGCGCGACGGACTTGCGCAGGTAGCCGTCGCCGTAGCCCCGGCGCACGCCCTCGTCCACCGCGTCCGCGAGCGTGCCGCCGACGAGGTGCACGTCCTGGCCGACCTCGGCGAAGACGACGGCGAAGCCGGTGTCCTGGCAGATCGGCACGCGGTCGCGCGCCGCGATGTCGGCGTTCTCCACGAGCTGTTCGAGGACCTCGCGCCCTACGGGCGACTCCTCGGCCGCGCAGGCCGCGACGAGCGCGTCGTACACGTCGCGCGGCAGATCGTAGTTGGCCGTGATGCAGAGCTCCCGCACGGCCTCCGTGATGTCCTTGACGTCGAGATCCCTGACCGGCATCTCCGCTCCCTCTCTTTCGGCCGCCTAGTCCTTCTTGCGCTCGGTCGCCCTCTTGAAGGCGTCGGCGGCCGCGTCGGCCGCGCGCTGGGCGGCGTCCGCCGCCTTCTGCGCGGCCGGTCCGATCGCGTCGACGGCCCTGTCGGCGAGCTCGCCGGCGTAGTCCATGCCGCCGCGGGCCGCAGCCTTCATGGCGGCCTTGGTCGGCGCCGGCGGGCGGCTGCCCTCCGGCATCGGGATGTAGCCGAGGGCCATCTGGTCCTGCACCATGCCACGGGCCCGGGCGATGATCGCCGTGGCCTGCTCGACCTCCTTCTCGAACGTGAGGTCGGTGTTCAGCGCCACGCCTTGCTCGATAGCCTTCATCGCTACCGCGGCGGCTTCGCGCGGGAACACCTCCCAGTCGTCCATGGTCGGCATGATGGCGTCAGCGCTGAGGCCCTTATCCTCGGCGACCTGGCCGGCCTCCTTGGCGTCCCAGGGCCACATCTCGGGGATCGGGTTGGAGCAGAGGAAGACGACCGGGTCGGGCGCCATGCCGCGGATCCAGTCCTTCTGGATGGTGTCCGGGCCCTGCTTGCTCAGCGCGATGCAGACGTCGGCGCCCTTGAGCGCCTCTTCGATGCCGCCCTGGCGCTGCTCGTCGTTGGTGATCTGGCAGTACTTCCACTTGTCGACCCACTCGCCCTTGACGGCCTCGATGTCGGAGCGGCCCTTGTGGAGGATGCCCTTGCTGTCCACGAGGCGGCACTTCGCCGGGTCGGCACCGTAGGCGAAGATGAGCCGCTTGAGCGCGTTGATGAGCCCGGCGAGCGTGACGCAAGCCGTGCCCTGCTGGTCGTCGTGCCACACCGGGATCTCGCACTCCTCGCGCAGCGTGTCGAGGATGCGGAAGCACTTGGGCTGCGAGATGTCCTCGAGGTTCACGCCACCCAGCCCCGGCTGCACGAGCTTGACGAACTCGATGAGCTTGTCCGGGTCCTTGGTGTCGACCATGAGCGGGAAGCCGTCGACGCCGCCGAGGTACTTGTAGAGGAGGCTCTTGCCCTCCATCACCGGCATGCCGGCCTTGGGGCCGATGTCGCCCATGCCGAGCACGCGGGTGCCGTCGCTGATCACGGCCACGGTGTTGCCCTTGTTGGTGTACTCGTAGACCTTCTCCGGGTCCTCTTTGATGTCCAGGCAAGGGGCGCTGACGCCCGGCGTGTACCAGATGCCGAAGTCCTGGAAGTCGCGCACGCAGCACTTGAGGGTGGTCTCGATCTTGCCGTGGTAGAAGGGGTGAAGCTTCATGGCGTCTTCCATGGGCTGGTACGCCTTGGCTTTGAGCTCCTCTACGGTGGGCGTGCCGTCTTCGTTGGGCATGTGGGCCTCCTTGTGGACCGGCGGGGCTCGCTCCGCCGGTGTCGCGGCACCGTCAGGGACACTCCGCGCCCGCGGCGCGGAGTGCGTCGTAAACGTAGCACCCGGGCGTGCGCGGCGGCAACGTGAAGCGCGGCACAAGAGGCCGGCCGGCGGGGGCCCGGAGGGCCATCGCCGCCGGCCGGCGCCAGCGCGCGCCGCGCGTCAGAGCGCCTTGTCGAGCGCCTCCTCGAGAGACCTGACCGTGCGCTCGACGTCGTGCAGTTTGTCGAGGCCGAAGAGGCCGATCCGGAAGGTCATGAAGTCCGCCGGCTCGTCGCACTGCAGCGGCACGCCGGCCGCAGTCTGCAGGCCCTGCGCCGCGAACTTCGCGCCGCTGCGCAGGCCGTCGTCGTCGGTGTAGACCACGACGACGCTCGGCGCCTCGAAGCCCGGCGCCGCGACGCTCTTGAAGCCGCGCTCGGCGAGGAGACCACGCACGCTCGCGCCCAGGTCCACCTGCTCGGCGCGCACCTTCGCGAAGCCGTAGGCCTTGGTCTCCGCAATCGTGTCTCGCATGCGCACGAGTGCGTCCGTGGGCATGGTGGCGTGGTACGCGTGGCCGCCACCCTCGTAGGCCTGCATGATCTCGAGCCACTTCTTGAGGTCGCAGGCGAAGCTGGTGCTAATCGTCTCGGGGAGGCGGGCGACCGCGGCGTCGCCGAGCATCACGAGGCCACAGCAGGGCGAGCCCGACCATCCCTTCTGCGGCGCGCTGATGAGCACGTCGACGCCGCAGGCGTTCATGTCGATCCAAACGGCGCCGGAGGCGATGCAGTCGAGGACGAAGAGGCCGCCGGACTCGTGCACGGCGGCGGCCACGGCGCGGACGTAGTCGTCGGGCAGGATGATCCCCGACGCCGTCTCCACGTGCGGCGCGAACACCACGTCCGGCCGCATCTCCTTGATGGTCGCGACCACTTCTTCGATGGGCGGCGGCGCGAACGGCGCCTGGTGTTCGGCGCTCGTGCTGCGAGCCTTGAGCACGAGCGCCTCGGCCGGGATGCCGCCGGCCTCGAAGATCTGCGTCCAGCGGTAGCTGAACCACCCGTTGCGGATGACGAGGCACCGCTTGCCGGTGGCGAACTGGCGCGCGACGGCCTCCATCCCGAACGTGCCGCTCCCCGGCACGACCGCGACGGCCGACGCGCCGTACGCCTCCTTGAGGTCGGCGGAGATGTCGTTCATGGCACCCTGGAAGAGCCGGGACATGTGGTTCACGGCCCGGTCGGTGTAGACGACCGAGTACTCGAGCAGGCCGTCGGGATCGACGTTGGGCAGCAGACCTGGCATTGTCGTCCTCCGCGAGATGAGTGGCGCCGGGCGGCTCGGGGACCGCCGCGACGTTCTGGTATGTACCAGTGAAGTATAGCCGGAGGCGAAGCCCAGGTCCATCGTCGCGCCGATCGGCCGGCGCAGTCCTGGATCGCCGCGCGGGCGACGCGGAGCGCGGGGATCAGCCGGCCGGCGGAGCCGGCTCCGCCGGCGCACCCTGCCGGCTCGTGCCGACCTGGGCGCGATAGCGCTTCGCCATGTCGCGGAAGGCCTGGATGAGCGCCTTTTGCGTGCCCGAGAAGTAGCACTTCTCGAGCGCCTCGACGATGGCGTCCTCGTCCGTGCCGAGGTTGCGGCCGGCTAGGAGGCGATTGAGGTAGTCCTTGGCGAGCTCGGTCGCGACGGTGAACTCGGCCGCGACGATCACGCCGGTCTCCATCTCGACCTCGCACACGACGCTCAGGATCGTGTACATCAGGCCGCTGACGGTGTTGGCCGGCGGCTTGGCGTGCCCGACGAAGATGCTGGTGCTCATGTGACCGCCTCGCTCATGGTCGCGCGATTGTGCCACGGCTCGCCCCGCCGGTCACGCGGATGAGCGCGGCGACGGCGACCAACGCGGCGTAGACCAGGCCGAAGAAGAACAGGACCCAGAGGATCGGGCTGAGGCCGCCGCGAGTCGCCGCCCACAGCGAGCCGGCGACGAGCAGGACGGCGGCGACGGCAGCGGCGGCCCACGTGACGCCGCGGCCGCCGAGCAGGAGGAGCATGCCGATCGCGAGCAGGACGGCGAAGGCGGCGAGCAGCAGGGCGCCGACCAGGATCACGCCGGCCGGGCTCACGAGACGCGTGTAGCCGGCGTCGAAAGTCTTGAGGCCGGAGGCCGCGGCGCCGGCGCCGCGCACCACCGTCCAGGTGCCGATGACGCCGTAGCCGAGGAGCCACGGCAGCATGACGATGGCGGCCAACACGCGCAGGCCGCCGCCCGAGTGATCGGTCTCGACTTCCGCGGGCGGCGCGTCGTCGGCGGCCGCGTCCGGCGGCGCGTCGGCGGCCGCGTCCCTCGGCGCTTCCACGGCAGCGTCCCTCGGCGTATCGACCGGCTCAGTCACTGCGCGCTCACCTCACGCGCCCCAGCGCGCGCGCAGGCGGCGGGCACGCAGCAGTTCGAGGACCGCCGCCACGACGACCAGCGGGAACGCGACGACGTAGGGCCACTCGGTGCCGCCGAGCGAGACGCTGTCGGCGCTCGCGGCCACGAGGACGGCGGCCGTGGAGGCGGCGGCCATGAACCCCACCGCGACCCATTGACCCGGATGGAGCTGCTTCGAGAAGAGCAGGATGGCAGCCCAGACGAGCACGACCTCGAGCGCCACGATGACGCCGGCAAGCAGGTACAGCTGGCCGGCGGAGAGAGTCGCCGAGCGAGCGCCCGACGCGTCGATGGTCGTGACGAGGCTCACAGGGCCGGAACCGGCCGTCAGCGCCGCTATCACCGTCATCACGGCGACGGCGCCGCCGGCGATGCTCACGCAGGCGAGCAGGACGCCAGCGACGTAGCGGGGAGCGCGCCAGCGGGCGAAGTCCATCTGGCGCGCCGACTCGCGGTCGGCCTGCGCGAGCGCCACGGCGTCGCGTCGCGCCCCGGCGGCGTCCGCGGCGTCCGGGACGTCGGGCTCGTCGTAGTGCGCCACGTAGGGGTGGTCCTGCGACTCCTCAACGCCCATGCGCCACGCTCCTCCGCCGCCCCCGGCGTTCGCCCCCCGCCGCTCTGTACGGTAGCGTAGTACCTGCGCGCCGTCGGCGCACCTCCCGCGGCGCCCCCTGACGACATGGACACACTGGACCTCACGCCCCCGGAAGGCGCACCGACGGTCGGCCTCCCGGCCGAGACCGGCGGCGAGGTCCGGATCGACGCTTCAGCCGAGCTCCCGGCCGCACGCCTCTCGCTCATCTCGCCGCCGCTGTGGGCCGCCGTCGCGTTCCTCGTCAGCCGGATGATCATGCTGGCCGCCGGCTGGGGCGTGGTCTCGCGCATCGGCGTGCGCACGATCGGCACGGGCATGTACGACCACCGCCACGGCATCTGGTGGGGGTTCGTGCCCCAGCGCCTTGCTGATCCCTGGGCAAACTGGGACGGCCAGTGGTTCATCCGCATCGCCTCGGACGGCTATCACCGCGTGCACAGCGAGGCGTTCTTCCCGCTCTACCCGTTCATCATCCGCTACGTGAAGTACGTCACCGGCAACTACGTGCTCGCCGGCACCCTCGTCTCCTGGGTCGCCATCGCCCTGACCCTGTGGCTGCTCTACCGCATGGTCGCGGCGCGCTTCGACGCCACGGTGGCCGCCTGGAGCGTCGCCTTCCTCAGCTTCTTCCCGACGAGCTTCTACCTCACCTCGGTGTACAGCGAGTCACTGTTCCTGCTCTTCTCGGTGGCCGCGTTCTACTTCGCCGAGCGCAAGCACTGGGCGCTCGCCGGGGTCGCCGGGATGCTCTCCGTGCTCACGCGCAACACCGGGCTGTTCCTCGTCATCCCGCTGGCCCTGCTGATGGTGGAGCAGGAGCAGGCCAGGGGCTGGCGCGATTGGGCGCGCGCCGTCGTGAGGCCGCGCACGCTCTGGCTCCTGCTGCTCCCGCTGGGGATGGGCCTCTACATGGGCTATCTGCAGTGGAAATTCGGCCAGCCGCTGCTGTTCGCCGACGCGCAGCGCCACTGGGGCCGCAAGCTCTCGTCGCCGTTCAGCGCCGTGGCCTACGCGACGTACATCGCGGGGCGGGCGCTGGGGCGCGTCGCGAGCGCGAGCACCAGCCTGTGGGCCTCGCCGCTCCGCCCGGGCAGCGTGACCCAGCGAGTGATGATGCGCACCATCGTTCCCTGGGTGACGCTGGTCGGCTGGGCCGCAGTCGCGATCGCCGCGATCCGCAAGCTCCCACTCTCCTACACGGCCTGGTCGCTGGTGCTGCTGATCTACCCGCTGTTCTTCCCCGCGGGCAGGACGCCCCTGCTCTCCTACCAGCGCTTCGTGCTCGTCGCGTTCCCGCTCTTCATCGCCGTCGCCGTGCTCACGCGGCGCCACAACGTCACCCGCTTCGTGCTGCTGGGGGTCTCCGCCGCGTTGCTCGTGTGGATGGCGGCGACGTTCGCCCTCTGGTGGTGGGTGGCGTGACCGAGGAGGACCACGCCATGGACGATGCGCACCTGCAGTCGGCGGCCCGCGCCCTGGCGCGGTCGCGCCGGCTGGTCGTTTTCACCGGCGCCGGCGCGAGCAAAGAGTCCGGGATCGCGACCTTCCGCGAGCCCGAGACCGGCCTGTGGGCGAAGTACGACCCGATGGAGCTCGCCACGCCGGAGGCCTACGAGCGCGATCCCGAGTTCGTCTGGTCGTGGTACGAGCACCGGTTCGGCGCCGCGGCCGCGGCGGAGCCCAACCCGGGCCACGTGGCGATCGCCGAGCTCGAGCTCCTGCTGCCGCGCGTGGCCGTCGTCACGCAGAACATCGACGGCCTGCATCAGCGCGCCGGCTCGAGCGATGTGGTGGAACTCCACGGCAGCATGAACCGCTTCAAGTGCGTGCCGGGGACGCACGCCGGCTTCGCCCTCTCGGACTTTGCCGAGCAGACGGAGAAACCGCCGCGCTGCCCCGAGTGCGGCGCGCACCTGCGGCCGGACGTCGTGTGGTTCGGCGAGGCGCTGCCGGCGGACGCCATCGACCGCGCGGAGACGCTCAGCAAGGACTGCGACGCGATGCTCGTGGTGGGGACCTCGGGAGTCGTGTACCCGGCCGCCCTGATGCCGCGGTTCGCGCACGAGGCGGGAGCGACGGTCGTCGACGTGAACCCGGAGCGCGACGCGCTGACCTCGAGCGCCACGATCTTCCTGAAGGGGCCGGGCGGCGAGGTGCTGCCGCTGCTCGTCGCGGCGGTACGCGAACACCTGGGCGACTGAGCCCTGCGGGAGGAGTTCGCCGGTCGGCGGCGCCTCGGCCGCTAGCCCTTCTCCCCCGGCTTGAGGCCCGCGGCGGCGCGGCGTGCGACCTCGGCGACGCGCCGGGAACGCGTCTCGGGCCGCTTGGCGTCGAGGACCCAGTAGACGTACTGGCGGCGGTGGGTCGGCGCCCAGTCGCGCCAGCGTGCAAGCGCCGCCGGGTCCGCCGCCAGCGCCTCTTCCACATCCGGCGGCGTCACCTCGAGCCTGCCGGACGCCGCCTCGTCCCACGTCCCGCGCCGCTTGGCTTCGTCCACGAGCGCCTGCCCGGCCGGCGCCATCCGGCCCTCGGCGATCATGCGCTCGACGCGGGCGACGTTGCTCTCGCTCCACACGCTCCCTGGCTTGCGCGGCGTGAAGCGCACCGCGTAGCTGCGCTCGTCCCAGCGGTTGACGAGGCCGTCGATCCAGCCCCAGCACAGGGCTTCCTCGACGGCCTCGTCGTAGGTCACGCTCGGCTCACCGACGTGCTTCTTGTGGAGGAGGAGCCAGACCTGAGCCGCCGAGCCGTGATGCGCGGCGAGCCACTCGCGCCACGCGGCGCGATCGGCGGCGAAGAAGGTGTCGGCTGCGGGGATGGTCGCCATGCAGGCTACCTACCCGCCGACGTGGATGCCTGCGCAGACGGCGATCGGCAGGCGGCGCGCGCGAGGCAACGCCCAGCTTCGGCCCGGGAGGGGCGCGGCTCTAGCGGCGGAAGGCGGAGAGGTCGGCGCCGAGGCCGAGCTCGGCGTAGCGCGCGGAGCGGCGCACGTAGCGGTCGCGCAACTCCGCACGCGGCGCGAGGTCCTCGTCGGTGACCTCGCGCACGACCTTGGCCGGCGAGCCGATGATGAGGCTGCGCGGCGGGAACTTCTTGCCCTGCGTGACCAGCGCGTTGGCGCCGACGATGCACTCCTCGCCGATCTCGCAGCCGTTGAGCAGCGTGCTGCCCATGCCGATCAGGCAGCGCGCGCCGATGACGGCCCCGTGCACGATCACCTGGTGGCCGATCACGCAGTCGGGGCCGATCACGATCGGGAAGCCCGGGTCGGTGTGCGCCACCGAGTTGTCCTGGAAGCTGGAGTGGCTGCCGAGGAGGATGCGCTCCACGTCGCCGCGCAGGACGGCGCCCGGCCACACATTGGCGCCGTCCTCGAGCACGACGTCGCCGATGATCGTCGCGTCCGGGTGGACGAACGCTCCGGCGCCGAAGCTGGGTACCTTCTCGGCGAACGGGGTGATAGACATGGCGGCAGTATAGCCGAGGGCGCCGGGCCGGCGGCAACGCCGGCGCCGCCCAGAACGGAGGGTCGAGATGAAGTTCGTACACGTGGCGACGAGGACCAGGGATCTGGATGCGGCCATCGCGTTCTACGCGGCCTTGGGCATGAAGGAGATGCGCCGCTCCGAGCTCGAGAAGGGCAAGGCGACGCTGGTGTTCATCGCGCCGCCCGAGGGCAACTTCGCCATCGAGCTCGTCTACAACTGGGGCAAGGACGACGGCTACGAGGGCGGCGAGCGCTTCGGCCACTTCGCCTTCGACGTCGAGGACATCGACGCCGTCCTGCCGGGGATCGTCGCGGCCGGCGGCACCGTGCAGCGCGAGCCGTACCTGCTCGAGGGCGGCGGCCCGCGCATCGCCTTTGTCGGCGACCCGGACGGCAACCCGGTCGAGCTCATCCAGCGCTGAAGCGGCGGCTACGCGTACCGCGGCATGCTGTCGCGGCTCCAGCCCATGCGCCCGGCGCTGAAGGCGCGCGGCGCGGCGAGCAGGCAGAGGATGCCGAGCAGGACGTAGTAGGAGAGGTTCAGGTTGTTGGCCGTGCTGGTGACGGCGATGGCGAGGCAGTAGAAGCCGCCGGCGCCGGCCAGCAGCGCGATCAGGCCCCAGGCGAAGCGATGCGGCAGGGGGCTGAGCTCGAGGATGAGCGCGGCGAGGAACACCGCCGGCGGGAACAGGAGCAGCGGGAGCGCGGCGAGCTGGCCGGCGCTGACCCCGTTGAGGTCGACGGCCGGCGTCGTCGCCGCGTAGAAGGCCTCGTAGATCTGCCAGGCGAGGCTGGCGATCAGGAACAGGATCACCACGAGCCGGCCGATGAACTGGCGGTCGTGCCGCGTCATCGAGGGCAGGCGGCGATTCCAGGCGCGCGAGCGCCGCCAGGCGCGCGCGATGACCACGATCCCGATCACGAGGAACGCCGGCAGGAGCACCCAGGGCCTCGCCGTGAACCAGGGGAACCAGGAGAGCGGCGGCCAGGTCTCCTCGAGAAGCTTGAAGGTGGTGGCGCCGACCTTCGGCATGATCTGGATGACGTGAGGCTGGACGCCGCCGCCCTGGAGGACGTCGACGCTGAGCGCCGTGAGGTCCGCGATCCGAAGCCGATGCTTCACCGTCGTGTAGGGCGGCATGGGCGTCCCGTTGTCCTCCGACTTGACCAGCGGCCAGGTCGCCGAGACGTCCCGCTTGGCCGCAGCCGGCCACGCGAACGTGACCGTCGCGCCGGCGGGAGCCGCCTGCGTGCCTCCCCATGTCTTGACACTCGACTTGTAGGTCACGCCCTGCAGCACGGCCGCCACCTGCGGGTCGGCGAGCGCGGCCGTGACGTAGGCGGCGTTGGGATCGGGCACGGCCGGCTTGGCGGCCGCCGCGCCGGCCGCGCCGGGGAGCGCAGCCGAGACAGCCGTGAGCGTTGACAGACACAGGACCAGCAGCAGCGCGCCGAGCAGCGTCCTGCGGCCGAAGGCGCGGCGCACGCGCGCCGCGGCGGCGCGGCAGCAATCCGCGGCGGCACGCCCGCGGTCCGCGAGCGAGACTGTAGCGCCGGCTCCCTGCGCCTGCGGCCGCAGCCGGCGTTCGCTCCAGCGCATCCACTCGCCGGCGTCCTCGCCCGATCTGCCGGCCTCGCCGGCCGCGCCGGTCTCGCGCGCGAACATCGTGTAGAAGTACTCGGCGCCGTTCTCGAGTGCCGCGTCGCGGAACGAGCCGGTGACGTCGTCGTACACGACGACCGGGCCGGCTCCCTCCTCCGCGCCGCGCGCTCCGCCGGCCTCCGCTTCCTGCGCGAAACCCTGCTCGGAGCGCAGGATCCTCACCTGCAGGAGCGTGCTGCCCGGGTAGTCCCAGCCGAACGTCGCGGAGCCATCGCCGGCGCGCGCGAAATTACTGCATTCGGAGGGTGGCGCGCATACCTTGCGTCCACCCTTGTGCAAGCCTGATCGACGCTTTACTTCTTCGGCACCGAGATGGTGATATTGCGGAACTTCAACCCGCCGGTATGGTCGCCCTGGATATAGAACGGCCCCGGTTCCGCCTCATTGGCATCGAGCGCGCCGCCTGTGATTCCTTCGATCTCCAGATGGTCCATCGTCTTCACGCCATTGCGCACGATGGTCACCGTGCGGCCGACCAGCATCACGTCAAACGTATCCCACTCGCCCGGCTTGCGCGGCAACTCGCCCTTCGGCGCGATGCGACCGTAGATGGAGCCGATGCGACGCTCCGGCGGATTGCTCGCCAGCGGTTCGTATTCCAGCTGCACTTCGTAACGGCCGCGCAGATAGAAGCCGCTGTTGGCATGATCGGGGCAGTTCACCTCGAAGTGCAATTTGAAGTCTTCGAACTTGCGTGTCGATTTCAAATTCGCACCGTGATCTTCGTTGAACAGCATGCCGTCCTTGACCATCCAATGACTGTTAGCAGGGTTGCCCATCGGCTCCCAGCCGGTGAGGTCTTTGCCATTGAACAGCGGCTCTGGTTTCGTCCATGATTTCGGTTCTTTGCGCTTGAGTTCTGGCGCGCGCAGGCCGGTGAGCGGCTGCGAATTCTCTCCACGTTTCTGCGCGCCTGTAAGCTTGTCGCCGCTGGCGTCGAGTTCCCAGGTCACCGCCGGCCGGTTGCCACTGGCGGCATTGATGGTGATGCTGATGTGGGGACCATCGATCTTGAAAGTTTTGATTTCGAGGACGTTGCCGCCGGTGGGTTGATACCACACTTCGACGTTGCCTCCCTTTTCAGAAATGCCCAGCCAGGCAGCTCGAGTGACGTTCTGGTTGACGA
>Ga0118677_10013696_pt1 | contig 11603 bp, 16 predicted proteins | sample AliMusrvi5mmetaG_FD_86154 | JGI IMG/M metagenome (GOLD analysis project Ga0118677, IMG submission 86154) | reverse complement strand
GCAGAGCGCAAGGCAGAGGAGCAGGACGGTCGGTTTCCTGGACATGGGCGAGCATCTCCTGTCGTTCGGCCGAGGCGGTTCCGGTCAGGTCTGATTCTACCATTCCCGACCGACTTCGCACGAGGCGGTTCCGGCCGGGCGCCCGCACGGAAAGAACAGAACCTTCCGCATAAAAGGTGAATCGACCAGGAACGGACGGGTTGGGTATCATGGGGCTGGAACACCGGATGCAGGTAAGGGAGGAACCCCCCATGGCCAATCCACTCGCGGCGATCACATTCAGGTCCAATCTCCGCAAGGCCCAGCAGGGCGACCGGGACGCCCAGTTCAAGGTCGCGCAGGCCTACGTGTCCGGTACGGGCATTGAAACGGACTACCACGAGGCGGTCCTCTGGCTCGAGGCCGCGGTGGACAACAAGCTGAACGACGCCCGGTACATTCTCGGAACGTTCTATGACGCGGGCGAAGGCGTGCCGCGGGACCGGAAGAAGGCGAACGCCCTCTACAGCGCCGCGGCGGCCACCGGCCACGCGCCGTCCAGCCGGGCCCTGACCGACGAGGGATTCCGCGACGAAGTCACGAAGGCCCACGAGGCGGTCGTGAAGGCGAAGGGTATCGTGCCCCGTCCGCCCCGCGGGTAGAATCCGCCGGATCTCCGTGCAGGAACGGCGCCGGAAGTGGTACGATTCGAACGAAGGGCGTACGCGGCCGCGCCGCCCGCAAGGAGGTTCGCATGAAACCTGCACGGGTCGTTGGCATGGTCCTGGGTCTGGGCATCATGGCATTGGCCGTCGGGGCCTTCTTCTCCGGCGAACCCGCCTCCGTTACCACGCAGGGCCGGGTCGTCACGATCATCGTGGGACTCATGGGGTTCCTGATGTTCGTGAACAACCTGTCGGGATCCGCGTCGAAGGGCGGCGCGAAGGCGCAACCCGAAGCGGCTTCCGCGCCGCCGTTCGACGCGCGCCCATGTCCCTCGTGCGGGAAGGGAGTCTCGTCCGACCACCGGTTCTGCCCCTATTGCGGCACCGCGGTCCGCGGCGCCTGCCCGTCCTGCGGAAAGGACGTCAAGAGCGAATTCAACGTCTGCCCCTACTGCGGCACCCAGCTGAAATAGCGCAGCACGCCGATTCGACATGCGGACGGCCCCCGTCCCGGTTCTCCGGGGCGGGGGCCGTTTTTCGCGGGACGGTGGCGCGGCGCCGACTGGGCCGCGCTACCGTCATTCCGTCCGGCGGACCGCCAGTTCGAGCGGCACGAGGACGAGGAGCGCGAGGACGCCGCCGATCGCGGCGGTGACGCCCTGGGGCCAGCTCATCGCGAGCACCAGCACCGGTGCGGCCTTAGCGGGCAGCCAGGCCAGGCCGGCGAACCCGGCGGTGACGGCCCACAGCCAGGCCGTCTTGAGGACGGCGCCGGCCACGATGCCGACGATGCGGGTCCACAACTTCGCTCCGGACGACGATCCGGCCGTTCCGCGGTCGAAAAGCCAGAACACCGCGACGAGCAGGAGATTGCCGACGACGATGATCGGGACGAGCTGGACGGGAATCGGGAGGTGTCCGGTCAGGGAGGCGGTGGCGGGCGTCATGAGGCCGACGAAGGCACCGGACCAGACGCCGGAGATGGCCGTCGCCACCAGCAGGCAGAGATTCACGAGCGGGCCGACGACGAAGTTCGACGGCAGTCCGACGACGGCGGCGATGCTGCCGCCGAAGATCTGGAAGACGAGGGCGAGAGCGAGCATGACGGCGGTGCGGGTGATGAACTGGGTGCTGGTCGGCTTGGGCATGGGAACCTCCTTGATCTGTCGGTCCGCGAAAAGACCTTCCGGGCGGTTGCTCGGAAGGCCGACGGATCCAGGAAGCGTCTCGGGGTTCCGACGGCTTCCTGCGCGGGTCTTCCTTGCAGTGAGGCGTGGGCTTGGGACATCCTCAAGATACCAGACGCGGGAGTCTGCTTCAACCGGCGCGCGCCCGTCGCGCCGTTCGCAAATCGGAGAAGATTCCGCCGGAATCAGGCCCTCATTTCGGCAGTGGCGCCTCGTCGGGCACCTTCGACTTGACGAAGCTGCGGTAGAGCAGCAGGTCGTACACGATCTTCAGACCGCCCCCGATCAGGAACGGCAGGCTCATCAGACCCGCGACCGAGAGCAGCAGCCCGGACAGGGCCGGCGAGACGGATGCTCCGAGCGAGCGGGCGATCGCCGTGATGCCGGAGGCGGCGGAGCGCTCGTCGGGTTCGACGACGGCCATCGTGTAGGACTGGCGCGTCGGCACGTCCATCTGGGAGATCGAGAACCGCAGCAGCAGGACGACGACGGCGAGCCAGGTGAAGGGCATCAGGGGAACCAGGCACAGGAGGACGTTGGACGGCAGGTGCGTGAAGACCATGGTCCGGATCAGACCGATCTTCGAGGCGATACGCGAGGCCAGCAGGGCGGAGATCCCGGCGAGGAGGTTGGCACCGAAGAACAGCGTGCCGAGCAGTCCGGTGTCCATCCCGAAGCGGAGGTGGAACCAGTAGACGATCAGGCTCTGGATCACGAATCCGCCGGCGAACGCGTCGAGCGCGAACAGGGCGCTCAGGCGGAAGACGGTCTTCTTCGACTTGTGAAGGCCGAAGCGGCTGGCGGGATTCGGGGCGGGCGACGACCCCTCGCCGGCCGGAATGTCCGACGGCCCCGTTGCCTTCGCCGGTGCAGGAGCCACCTCGACGGCGGGGGAGACCAGGAGGAAGAGCAGACCGATCAGGCCGCCCGCGAAGGCATAGCCGAGGAGCACGGCCTTGTAGGACTGCAGGGGGGAGAGGCCGCCGGCGACCAGCGCCTGGGACAGCCAGCCGCCGGCGAGCGCGCCGAGAGCGGTGGAGAAGGAGCCGGCGAGGTTGTACCAGGCGAACACCTTCGTGCGCTTGCCGTCGGGCAGCTTCTGCGAAAGCGACGCCTGCTCGAGCGAAAGGAAGGGGCCGATCTCGTTGCCGCTCGGGCTGATCACGCCGACGATCGCGGCGACGACCAACAGCGTGAAGTTCGAGGTCAGCAGGAAGACGACGCCCGACAGGACCATCAGCAGCGCTCCGAGGACCAGCATGCGCCGCCGTCCGATCCGGTCCGCCGACGTCGTGATCCACAGCGTCACCACCGCGTCGCCGAGCAGGGTCAGCGTCAGCAGCAGGCCGATATGCACCTTGGACAGCCCGATCGCCTCCAGGTACAGGGCGAGGACGATCGACAGGAATCCGTAGGCGAAGAGACGGATGGAGCGCGTGGTGAAGAGCAGGCGGATGTCGCGGTCTCTGTGCATGTAGGCGCCTCCTTGATGTCGGGCATCGAGTCTATTCTACCCCTCGGAAGGCGGCGGTCAACCGCAGGAGCGCTTCGTCCAGCGTCGCTCGGGGGTATGCGAGATTGACGCGCCGGAAACCGCCGCCTCCCTGTCCGAACTCGCGTCCGTCATTGAACCAGAGGCGGGCGTCGTGGACGATCCGACGGTCGAGCGCGTCATCGGCAAGACCCAGGCCTCGGAAGTCCAGCCAGGCGAGGTAGGTGCCCTGCAATTCGACGACGCGGCCGAAATCAAAGGAACGCAGGACTTCCCCCCTCAAGTCCGACGACCGTCAGACGACCTTCGCCAGGAGAAGCACCAGCAGGACGCCCGAGACGACCGCCAGCAGGCCGACCAGCGTCCAGATCGCCCGGACGCCGGCCTGGACGGTCTCCTGCTGCTCGATTCGCAGGCGCACCTTGAGCGCTTCGTATTTCTCGTTCAGTTCCCGCGTGCCGGGTTCGTCCCGGTGGAGGATGAGGAGACTGTGCAGGTCGAACAGGAACCTGCGCCCCTGCGGCCCATCGACCAGATAGAAGTACCGCACGCTCCGGTATTCCTTCGGGACTCTGTCGGCGGCCTGCTCGAGCCGGCGGAAGGATTCCCTCGTCCGCTCGAGGAGTTCGCGGACCGACAGGTTCTTCTCGGACTCGGCGACCTCGGACGCGTCGATCGGGTTGTCCCGCTTCATGATCTCGTCGCCGAGCACGATCGGGCTCCCACAGTAGTAGCAGAATTCCGAATCCTTCGCGGAGTCGAGCTGGATGCTGCTCCGGCAGTTGGTGCAGCGGATCGTGATCAGTGCCACGCGGACCTCCTTGCGAAACTTGCGGCCGCTCCGGGCGGTTCCATGGCTACATTATATGTGACCTTGTCCAACACTTGAAGGGCGGTGCATGACCATTCGCGCAGGATGGGCTATGATGGAGGCGTCGGCCGCCGGAATCCCGGACCGAAGGACGCGCCCGCCCACCGCCCGAAAGGAGTCCCCGCATGATGAAGAAGGCCGCCGTTCCGCTGATCCTGCTCCTGGTCCTCCTGACCCTCTCCTCCGCCGTCTTCGCGGGTACAGCCGCAGCGACCGGAACCGTCACCGTCCTGCCGACAAAGCACGGGACGATCGTCCCGTCGACCGGCACCGCGGCGGAAGGCGTCCTGGTGACGCTCACCGTCGACCCCGACGCAGGATACCGACTGGCAGAGGGAAGCATCACGCTCGACGGCCAGCCGCTCTACGGAACGACCTTCGCGATGCCGGCGGGTGGAACCGCCACGATCTCCGCGACCTTCGAGCGGATCCCCCTCCCCTGGTGGGCCGTGACCTTCATGGTGGTCGCGGGGCTCGCCCTGCTCGTCGTCGCCTGGATCCTGGCCGCCAGGTCCCGGAAGAAGGCCCGTGAAAAGAAGGCGCACGTCCTGTCGAAGGCACGGGCGCCGTCGGCGAAGTCCCGTCCCAAGACCCACCTGGCCCCCAAGCCGGCGCCGAAGCCGACGCCGACGCCGAAGAAAAAGCCGTAGTCCTCGGTACTCCCTCCCGATTCTTCTCCCTATGGATTGACAGGCATCGATGCATGCGGTAGAATCGCCCATATCGATGTTCGTCAATGTATGGGAGGACGCTTCATGGACCACGAAAAGGAATCCGCCCGCTTCCGGGCCCTCGGGGAGCCCGTCCGTCTCCGCATCGTGCGGCTGCTCGCCGGCGGCGAGCTCTGCGCCTGCGACCTGCTCGCGAATCTCGAGATCTCCCAGCCGACCCTGTCCCACCACATGAAGGTCCTCTCCGACGCCGGCCTCGTCACGGGCCGCCGCGAGGGTCTCTGGGTGCACTATTCGCTCGACGCCGGGACCGTCGCGGCCCTGTCGGCGCTCGTGGACGACCTCGCGCGCCCCGCGGACGGACCGTCCGACGCGGCCGCGAAGCTCGCCCCGCGCGTCCGGAAAGCGTGCTGCCGATGACCCCCGGCAAGACGCCCCGACTCTCGTTCCTCGACCGGTTCCTCACCCTGTGGATCTTCGCGGCCATGGCGGCCGGCGTCGCCCTCGGCGCGCTCGTCCCGTCCTTCTCCCGCGCGCTCGAGGGGATGAGCACCGGCACGATCTCCTGGCCGATCGCCCTCGGCCTGATCGTCATGATGTACCCGCCGCTCGTGCGCGTGAAGTACGAGCAGATCGGTCGCGTCGCGAAGGAGCCCCGCGTCTTCGGGTTCTCCCTCCTGCAGAACTGGGTCGTCGGCCCGGTCCTCATGTTCTTCCTCGCCGCCGTCTTCCTGCCGGACAAGCCCGAATACGCCGTCGGCATCATCATCATCGGCCTCGCGCGCTGCATCGCGATGGTCATCGTCTGGAACACCCTGGCGAAAGGCGACAACGAATACGCGGCCGCCCTCGTCGCGCTCAATTCCGTTTTCCAGATCCTGTTCTATTCGTTCTACATCTACCTGTTCGTCACGCTGCTGCCCCGCTGGCTGGGCCTGTCCTTCGGCGGGGACGCCGTCGCGGTCGGCATGTGGGACGTCGCGAAGAGCGTCCTGATCTACCTCGGCATCCCCTTCGCGGCCGGCGTGGCGACGCGGTTCGGCCTGATGCGCCTGAAGGGCAGGGAGTGGCTGGAGAAGAAGTTCATCCCGGCGATCTCCCCTGTCGCCCTCGTCGCGCTCCTCTACACGATCCTGCTCATGTTCTCCCTCAAGGGCCGGGCCATCCTCCAGCAGCCGCTCGACGTGCTGCGCATCGCCCTGCCGCTCGTCCTCTATTTCGTCCTGATGTTCTTCGCGAGCTTCTTCGTCGCGCGGCTCGGCCGGTTCCGCTACGAGCCCGCGGTGACGCTGAGCTTCACGGCGGCCAGCAACAACTTCGAGCTCGCCATCGCCGTGGCCGTCGCCGTCTTCGGCCTCGGCAGCGGCGTCGCCTTCGCGGCGGTCATCGGGCCGCTGATCGAGGTGCCCGTCATGATCGGGCTCGTCAACGTCGCCCGCGTGCTCAAGAAGCGCTACTACACGGAAGATGGCCTGCCGAAGGAGAAGAAGGAATGAACAGGCCCGTCGTCGCCTTCATCTGCGTCCACAATTCCTGCCGCTCCCAGATGGCCGAGGCGCTGTCGAAGCTCTACGCCGCGGACGTATTCGAGCCCGTCTCCGCCGGCACGGAACTGCGCGACCGCATCAACCCGGACGCCGTAGAGACGATCCGCCGCCTATACGGGGTCGACATGACCCTCACGCAGCGATCGAAGCTGCTGGAGGACCTTCCGCGCGTCGATGCGGTCGTCACGATGGGCTGCAACGTCGTCTGTCCGTATCTCCCGAGCCGGCATACCGAGGACTGGGGCCTCGACGATCCGTCCGGCCGGGGACCCGAGGTCTTCGAGGCGACCGCCCGCACGATCGAGGCCAAGGTGAAGGACCTCGCGGCGCGCCTGCCGGGGATCCTGGCCGGTGGCGCCGCTCCGGCGCCCGCGATGCCTTCGCTGGGAAGGCAGGACTAGCGGCATGGGGTTCCTCGCGGTCCTCGGGTCCGTCTTCGGCTGGTTGAACGACCAGGTCCTGCGCATGAACTGGCTGTCGGACCTCTTCCGCTGGCTCGTGGAGGACGTGTTCGGCCTGTCGACCGCGGACCGCCTTGGCGGCAGCCTCCACTTCTTCCTCTTCGACGTCGTCAAGATCTTCCTGCTGCTGTCCGTCCTGATCCTCACGATCTCCTACGTCCAGAGCTTCTTCCCGCCGGAGCGCACGAAGAGGATCCTGGGCCGCTTCCACGGCGTCGGCGCGAACCTCCTGGGCGCGCTGCTCGGCACGATCACGCCTTTCTGCTCCTGTTCGTCGATTCCGCTGTTCATCGGCTTCACCGGCGCCGGACTCCCGCTGGGCGTCACGTTCTCGTTCCTGATCTCCTCGCCGCTCGTCGACCTCGCCTCCGTCCTGCTGCTCGCCAGCATCTTCAACTGGAAGATCGCCATCGCCTACGTCGTCGTCGGCCTGGTGCTCGCCGTCGCCGGCGGCTCGCTGATCGGGGCGCTCAAGCTCGAGAAGTACGTGGAGCCCTTCGTCCTGAACGCGTCCCGGGTCGACGTCGACGCTCCCGCGATGACTCGCCGCGACCGTCTCGCCTTCGCCTGGGAGCAGGTCCGGGACATCGTCCGCCGCGTGTGGCCGTATGTGCTGGGCGGTGTCGCGATCGGCGCCGCGATCCACGACTGGATTCCAGAGACCCTGGTCCTCGCGGTCCTCGGGCAGAACAACGCCTTCTCCGTCCTGATCGCCACGGCGGTCGGCATCCCGATGTACGCCGACATCTTCGGCACGCTGCCCATCGCCGAGGCACTGGTCGGCAAGGGCGTCGGGCTCGGGACGGTACTGTCGTTCATGATGGCCGTGACCGCGCTGTCGCTGCCCTCCCTGATCCTGCTCAAGAAGGTCGTGAAGAAGAAGCTGCTGCTGGTCTTCGTCGGCATCGTGAGCGTCGGGATCCTGATCGTCGGCTACGCGTTCAATGCCTTCGCCTTCCTGTTCATCTAGGAGCGGATACGGACCGGTCGCGCGCCGGACAAAGGAGGAACCGCACATGGTCATCCAGGTCATCGGGTCGGGCTGCTCGAACTGCAAGCGGCTGCTGGGCACCGTCCAGGAAGCCGCGAAGGGGCTCGCGGGCCCCGTCGAGATCCAGTACGTGACGGACATGGAAGGCATCGTGAAGTCCGGCGTCATGAGCACGCCGGGCCTCGTCGTCGACGGGAGGGTCCTGTCGATGGGCCGGGTTCCCGGCCTGGCCGAAGTGCGCCGACTGATCGGCGCGGAGTCCTGACCGTGCCGCCCGCGACGGTCCGGAAACTGTCCGGGACGCTGGGCCCGCTGCCGCCGAATCCGGCGATGGGCTCCGCGAAGGAGAAGTGGGTCGTGGGGATCCTCGGAGAGGGGCCGTCCGCGGTCCCGCGGGTATCGACGCACCTGCGCGCGGCCGACCGGTTCGGCACGTGGAAGTCGCGGTGGACCCTGGGGCGCGATGACTACGCCGTCCTGCCCGGCCTCTATGCCGTCGGCTCGCCCGACAGGACCTCGCCGGTCCTCGTGACGGCCAACTACAAGATGACCTTCGATGCCGTCCGCAAGGAACTCGCCGGAGTCGACGCCTGGTTGCTCGTGCTCGACACGAAGGGCGTCAACGTCTGGTGCGCGGCGGGCAAGGGCACCTTCGGCACGAAGGAGCTCGTGCGCCGCGTGGACGCGGTCGGACTCGCGCGCCGAGTGTCCCACAGGACCCTGGTCCTGCCGCAGCTGGGCGCCGTGGGCGTCGCGGCCCATGAAACCGCCCGGGCGACCGGGTTCCGCGTCGAATACGGCCCCGTGCACGCCGAGGACCTCCCGGCCTGGCTCGCCGCAGGCCGCGTCGCGACGCCGGCGATGCGCCGCGTGCGCTTCGACGTTCGGGACCGCCTGGCGCTCGCGCCGGCCGAACTCGTCTTCACCTTCAAACCCGCCCTGATCGCTCTCGGCGCGATGTTCCTCCTGAACGTCGCCGGGCTGGGCTTCTACGGCCTCGTCGACCTCTACGCGCTCGCGGGCGCGCTGTTCGTCGGGTGCGTCCTGGCGCCGCTTCTGCTGCCGCTCCTGCCGGGCCGAATGTTCGCGCTCAAGGGCGCGGAACTCGGCCTGATCTGGGCGGTCGCCGTCTGCCTCCTCAATGGTTGGCCCGACGCGCCGACGCTCGCCTGGCCGAAGGCGCTGGCCTACCTCCTGGTCCTCCCGGCGCTGGCGGGCTTCCTGACCATGAACTTCACCGGTAGCACGACCTACACCTCGCCGTCCGGCGTGAACCGGGAGATGCGCCGGAGCCTTCCGGCCATGGTCGTCGCCGCCGCACTCGGCGTCCTGCTGCTGCTCGGGGACGGCGTCGCCGCCCTCTTCGCCCGTTGAGGAGATCGAAATGAAAGCGCAATACCTGAAGAACGTCGCCACCCTGCGGTACGACGCCGCAAAATGCATCGGCTGCGGCCGCTGCGCCGAAGTCTGCCCCCACGCGGTGTTCGCCGTGGAGGACCGCCTGGCGCGCGTCGTCGACCGCGACCGCTGCATGGAATGCGGCGCGTGCGCCCTCAACTGCCCGACCGGCGCGATCGCCGTGCACGCCGGCGTCGGCTGCGCCGGGGCGATCCTGCTCGGCATGATCACCGGCAAGGAGCCCTCGTGCGGCGGACCGGAACGCAGAGAAGACGGCGCGTCCGGGGCGTCCTGCTGCTGAAGGCGACGGAACGCCAGGAGGGACGGGCTTCTTCGGATCAGGAGAGTCCGACGCGAGCGATGAAGCGCTCTGCCAGCAGCGGGACGACCCTGCCCACGACCTCGAGCCGGTCCTTGAGGAAGGCGGTCGCCCAGGCGTTCATGGAGATCGGCAGGCAGGTGCTCGTGGAGACCGTCGACGCGGCCGTCGCGCACTTCGCCCGGACCTGGCGCATCGGGTAACCTGCGTGCCGGAATTCGGCGGAACCCGGAAATAACGGGGACGGTACTTGAATCGCGCGCGGCTCCATGCTATACCCTAGACATGAGGAGGTCGCGAACATGGCCCGCAAGGCGAGAATCAAGGAGAATTTCGGACTGTTCCACGTCCGCCAGACCGGCGGGGGAACCCGGCCGCTCTTCCGCGACGAGGCCGACCGCCTGCGCTTCCAGGAAGAAGTGCGGCGCGCCCGGCGCAAGTTCGGTTTCCGCCTGCTCGGCTGCTGCGTGCCGGGCCCCGACGAATACGACCTCGTGCTCGACACGAACGGATCCGACCTCTCGAGCCTCATGAAGAGCCTCAACATCGCCTACGCGCTCTATGCGCACGGAGAGGGACCCCTCTTCCGCGACCGTTACCGGAGCTGGCCGCTCGCCTCCGAGGAGGAGGCCAGGGCGCTGCTCTCGCGGATCCCCGCCGTGCTCGGGCCCGAGGACGCCGACGATTCGGAGCCCCTCTGCCGCGAGTGCCTGAGCAACCTGCCCGACGCCCGAGCGCGGCTGGAGGAGATCGCCCGGAGCGACCGCACGGAGCCGGCCGACCTGCTGTCGGACCACGACCGCCGCAACGCCCTGATCCGCGACTTCCGGCGGATGTCCACCCTGTCCCTCCGGGAACTCGGCCAGCTGTTCGGCGGCCTCTCGGAGTCCTCGGTCAGCAAGATCCTCGATGCCGGACGCAAAGGAGCCCACGCATGAACCTCGACCTCTCCTTCCACCTCGACGCCGGACTCGGCAGCAAGCCCGCGCTCGACCCGGACGCCCTGCACGACGTGCTCGTCGTCGGCGCCGGTCCGGCGGGGCTGAACGCCGCGATGTACGCCGCCCGCAAGGGCCTGGACGTCGCGGTCCTGGGCAAGCGCAAGGGCGGACAGGTGCTCGACACCTCGGCCGTGGACAACTACCTCGGACTCGACGGAGTCGACGGCGAGGGGCTGGCCGAACGCTTCCTCAAGCACCTTTCGAAGTACTCCGTGCCGGTGCTGGACGGCGCCGAAGTGGTCGACGTCTTCTCCCAGGGTCCGGTCCACTCGGTCGTGCTGTCGACGGGCGAGTCCTACCGCGCCAGGGCGCTGATCGTCGCGACCGGCTCGACGCCGCGCAGGCTCGGCATCCCCGGCGAAGACCGGTTCGCCGGCAAGGGCGTCGGCTACTGCGCGATCTGCGACGGACCGCTGTTCGCCGGCAAGGACGTCTTCGTCGCCGGCGGCGGCAATTCCGCCGTGCAGGCCGCCCTCGACCTCGCGCAGATGTCCCGCGCCGTCACCGTCGTGCACCGCAGCCGCCTGCGCGCCGACCAGGTGCTCGTCGACCGGCTTCTGTCCCACTCGAGGATCGCCGTCCTGCTGGGCACGCGCATCGTCGAGGTGACCGGCCAGGCCGCCATGGACGGGCTGGTCGTCGAGGACGCCGCGACCGGCGCGCGCCGCGCCCTCCCGGGCGACGGGCTGTTCGTCGAGATCGGGCACTTGCCCAATGTCGGCCCCTTCGCGAAGCGCCTCGTCCTCAGCGAGCACGGGGAGATCGTCGCGGATGCGCGCGGCGCGACCAGCGTGCCCGGCATCTTCGCCGCCGGGGACGTGACCGACTTCCCCTACAAGCAGATCGTCATCGCCGTCGGGTCCGGCGCCACCGCCGCCCTCTCGGCCAACGAATACATCGCCCGCACCGCGTTCTGAAGCGCGCGGAAGCCGCCCCACGATATCCCGCAGGAGGAATCCCGATGAAGATGTTCAATGAAGAACTGGAAAAGCAGCTCAAGGAGATCTTCGCCGCCCTGAAG
>Ga0118677_10013695_pt1 | contig 11603 bp, 9 predicted proteins | sample AliMusrvi5mmetaG_FD_86154 | JGI IMG/M metagenome (GOLD analysis project Ga0118677, IMG submission 86154) | reverse complement strand
CCTTGAGGGACCCCAGACAGGCCAGCGCGGCCGCCAGATTGAAGGCGGCAAGAACCGCCGTGCGACCGGCCACCGTTGGCATCCAGGAATAAATGGAAATCCCCAGGGAAACAGAATAAGCCCCGAGCCGGCTCATCAACTCCTGATTGGGTAACAAAAGAAGAAGGCCGAAAAGAAAAGGGATGACGACAAGACGGATCCCCGCCTTGGCCCCGAGTGGCTGGCGTCGGGTCATCAGGCAATGGGCATTGGCCCCCTGATAGAAAACCCAAAACAAGGCGGCTCCGATCCGGCTTAGACGGAGGAGGTCACTCCCCTGCCGGGTCATCGTCCAAACCGGAAGATCGCCCGCCGCGAACGCGAGGAAGCCAGACAGAAGAGCGTGTTGCAGGACCTCTCCCCGGGTAGGCCAGCGTCCGGCCAGGCACCGCGTCAGAATTCCCGCCACCACCATTCCCGCCAGGGTTACGGCAAAAGGGGTAAAAAGCCACTGTCCCGGAAGGGTGTCGGCGTCGCCCAGAAGCGCCAGAACAGAAATAACGGCCAGAACGGAAGCAATGCCGAGGCCGACACTTCTGACCCCCTGACCCGGCACGACAGCCACCCCCAGTTGCTTGCGGAAACCCAACGCCAGAAGGGCGGCCAAAAGAAGGCCTAACCAACGACCCCAGGGATGAGCCATGACAACACGCCAGGGCGGCCACCGGACCAATCCGGCCTGGATGCGAATAACCCCCGAGATCGTCTCCCGGCCACCGGGATGCGACACCGCCAACACGCCCTCGCCCCAATTCCCAATACGATTCCAATCGAGCGCCACTTCACGGCGTCGTGTGCCCGCCCGAAGCACCATCGGAATAGATTGAATCCCGGAGGAGCCCTTGAGTTCCCAGGTGACGGGCAGTACGGTGGCCTCGACCGAATCCAGGGTCAAGGCGTAACTCAAGGCATGGGCCGGGCTGGCCTTGCGTTCAGCCGTCAGGGATTTTGTCCATATCCCGGCGGCGCCGCCCGGCGGAAGGGTAAATCGCAAGTCCCAGGCGCCTGTATCGTCCTGCCTCAAGTCGGCCCGCCCGCCCGCCATCTGGAAGACGCCCTGTTCCGTGGAGCCATCAAGAATATTGGCGGCAAGAACAGGAAGCCCGAAGCCCAGCACCAGAGCGATAATACCGGTTACCCTGAGCTTCTTCATGCTTTGAAGCACATGACTAATGAATGCAGCCACCCATGAGTGCGCGTGTGATAACCCCTGTTCAAAGTCATGTCGTTACTCCTTCCAGTTTGTTCGCGGCGAGAGCACCATGACAAATACAGCCTACTTGATGACTTCCGTCATCTTGAAAATCGGCAGGAACATGCAGACCACGATTCCGCCAATGACCACCCCGAGGAATACCATCAGCAGCGGCTCCAGAAGCGAAGTGAGGGAGGCCAGCATGGTCTCGACTTCATCGTCAAAGGTGTCTGCCACACTGGCCAGCATTTCATCCACCTTTCCTGTTTTTTCTCCGGCCGACAACATTCTCACCACCAGGGTCGGGATGCAATCCTTGCCATCCAGGCCGGATGAAAGCGTGTCGCCATGTTCAACCGCCTTGCGGGCATCCATGATCGCCGCTTCAATCACCAGGTTTCCGGCGGCCTTGGCGACGATCTCCAGGGCGTTGAGAATCGGCACCCCGCTTTGCACCAACTGACTGAGCGTCCGGGAGAACCGGGCCACGGCGACCTTCTGGACCAGGATCCCGAATACAGGCGCCTTGAGCGCAAACCGATCCATCGCCCAGGCTCCGGATGTTGTTTTTTTCCATTTCTTGAAAAGCCAGATCGCCAGGAGAATGGAAGGCACAATGATCAGGGCGTAATGCTTAACCCCATTACTAAGATCCACGAGAAACTGGGTCGGGCCCGGCAGTTTTCCGCCAAAATCCTTGAACATTCCCGCAAACACCGGAACGATGAAAATAATCATCCCCGAGGCGATAATCAGGGACATGGATAGTACCACAACGGGATAGGTCATGGCGGATTTCACCTTGCGGCGCAACCGGGCGGTCGCCTCCAGCAATTCCCCGATCCGCTTCATGGTTTCGGCAAACTGACCACTTTGCTCACCGGCCCGGACCATGTTGACATACAGGACATCAAAGATCTGGGGCAACTGCTGCAGGCTTTCCGAAAACGAGGATCCGTTTTCAATGCTTTTCTTGACCATGCCGATGGCAATCTTGAAATTGGGATTGAGCGCCTGTTCCTCAAGCGTTTCCAGGGAGGCGACAATCGGCATTCCGGCCGCGAGCATGGCCGCCATCTGGCGCGAAAATCCCGGGAGCTCTTTGCGCACAATATTAGTCGCCCCGCGAATTGTCTGTTGTTTCTTCGGGATCGTCCTGACAACCTGAGCCGTCACCGCTTTCTTCGGCATCGCCGCAGAAGGTCGCGCGCCGCCTGCCGCGGGAACACTTCCCCGAGAACTGGATCGTAATATCGGACTCATCGTGGATTCCCTCTATTCTCCGCCCGTCATTTCCATGGCCGACTCCAGCGAGGTGACGCCCTCCCTGACTTTTTGCAATCCGGCCTCCTTGAGGGTAATCATGCCGTTGGCGCACGCCGCCTCCCGGATTTCACCACTGGTCGCGCCTTTCATGATCAGTTCCTTGATGTTATCCAGAACGGGGAGCACTTCCATGATCGCGCCCCGCCCCTTGAATCCCGTATTGTTGCATTTCGGGCATCCCACCGCCTTGTAAACCGGGACATACCCCGTATTGTGCTCACCGGCCTTCAAGAAATACGCGGGGTCTATTTTGTTCGCCACCAGAACATCCACGGGGAGTTCAACCTGCTGACGGCACGCCGTGCAAAGTTTCCGGTAAAGGCGCTGGGCCTGGGACAGCACCAGGGACGAGGATAACAAGAAGGGGGGAATCCCCATGTCAATCAACCGGGCAATGGCCCCGGCGGCATCATTGGTGTGCAATGTGCTCAGCACCAGATGCCCGGTCAGCGCTGCCTTGACCGCAATTTCGGCGGTTTCTCCGTCACGAATTTCACCCACCAGCACGATGTCGGGATCCTGCCGGAGAATGGACCTGAGCGCTGCTGAAAACGTCAGACCGACTCCCGCATTCACCTGGATCTGGTTGATCCCGACCAACTGGTATTCCACGGGATCCTCACAGGTCACGATGTTGACATCGGACTTGTTCAATTCCTGGAGGCAGGAATATAACGTGGTCGTCTTTCCGCTTCCGGTCGGCCCTGTCACCAGGATAATCCCGTGCGGCTGGCTGATGGCATAGGACATGGCCTTGAAGGCGTGCGCCTCCAGACCCAGCCCCCCCAGGCTCGGGAACAACGCGCTTTTATCCAGCACGCGCATCACCACTTTTTCCCCGTGAATGGAGGGCAGGATGCTGACGCGGATATCCACTTCCTTTCCGAGCGCCTTGATCCTGAACCGGCCGTCTTGCGGAATCCGCCGCTCGGCGATATCCATGTCGGACATAATCTTGATGCGGGAGATGATTGCCGGCTGGTAGCTTTTAGGCGGACTCGGCCGTTCCGACAAGGCCCCATCAACCCGGTACCGGATCCGGAGGCTTTTTTCCTGGGGCTCAATGTGAATATCGCTGGCCCGGGTTCGCAGGGCCTCCACCAGCATCATATTCACCATGCGGATGACCGGGGCGCCTTCCGCGCTCTCCATCATCTCCTCGAGGCTGAGTTCCTGTTTTTCCTCTTTTCCGACCTGAATGTCATTGTCGGAATCCTTCATGATGTCTTCGAGATCAATCTGGGACTCCGGCTCAACCGGCGCAAGGGCCTTCGCCAGAGCATCCTGAACCTCCTTTTCAGAAGCAACCAGCGGCAGGATCTGCAACCCGGTGATCGTATGAAGCTCGTCAATCGCCAGGATGTCGAACGGATCGCCCAGCGCCACAACCAACGAGCCGCCCGCCTTCATCAGGGGGAGCGCCAGCCGCTTGCGGAGCAGATCGGCCGGAATCATTTCCAGCAACTGGGGATTCGGCGTGAAATGAGTCAGGGTGATGGGCGCCATGCGGAGATATTCCGCCAGACTGAGGGTCGCCTCCACGAGGGTGATTAAAGAATTGTCGAGCAGGTATTTTTCAAGCCTGAGAGAGGCCTGCTGGGCGCGCTCCTGAGCCTGCTTCAGGGCGTCCGCCGTGATGGCGCCACGACGGATCAGAATGTCCGAAATTCTTGAACTATGGGAAAGGGTCGTCATAAAACAGCCCCACTTCTAGGCGAACTCCGGACAAGAGTCAAGCGGTCGCACCCCTCAATAGACATCGCGGGTATCCACCTCATCACGCGGGACGCCCTTGCCCCACTTCGCCGCCCGCCGCCGGGCCCGCCAATAGAAAAGCCCTCCCAGAACCGGAATGAACGCCGTATCAAGCAACACCAGTATGGTTAAATCCCGGGGCAGATCAGCCAGAATGGCAAGTCGCTCGGGCAGGAGCACCATGACCATCGGATAAACCGCCATAAACACCACCGGGACGACAACCATGACGCAGATCATTCCCCGGACATAATCCGAAAACTTCACAGTCATAAGCGTTCCCTTCCTGTTCCTGTTGTCCTTCACGCACCATGAGGCGGCAACACACCGTTTTCATTCAGATATTCAAGAACCTCTTCGGGAAGCAGCCCCTTCCCGGGCCACGGGATCTTCCGCATGACCGATGTCGTCGAATCAGGACTGCCGATCCGGAATACCAATGGACTCCCCAGCAGAATAATGCAAGGAGGGAAAGCCCCTCCGTGCATCTGGATATACTTGTCCAGTTTCGGCGGGACGGGGCCAAGGCCGTTGTACTGGATATACTCCCCGCACACCTGATACAGCCGCTCCGGGTTCTTCGGCTCAATATGAACTGAAGCCAATACATCCTTCCGTTTCACCGGGCCGCCCTTTTCCGACCGGCTTTTTCCGTATACCGCCCAGACAAATCCGCCCTCGGTCAGCTTTTTGACCCGCTCGGAGGATAATGTGCCCATTTTTTTGCGGTGCCGCTGGTTCGCCACCCAGTTTGCAAGATTGGGATCCGCCGGCCAGGAGGAGGGAACATCGCAGTCGCCGTGTTTCTTCTTGTACTTGAGGAGACGCTGGAACATTTCGTTCCAGACTTTGTCGGCAGGCGCCCAGACAAATCCCACCTGATCCAGACGGGTCACCAGGCTTTTCTGCAACTCCCCCATCTTGTACCGGTAGCGCTGCATCGCCACCCAGCGCCCCAGTTGCAGGTTCAGCTTCCAATTCGCCGGAACATGACAATGCCCCCGCTCCTTCTTGAAAGCCTCAAGAACGCGAAACATGTCTTCCCAGTTCACGCTTTGCCGCGCCATGACACATCCTCGCTGTTATTCGTATTCGAAAAACTCCGACACATCATCCCTCACGCGTCTTCATTCTGTCACGCGGGATTGGCTTCTGACAACTTCTTTTATGACGCCCCCTTATTGACGGAAAACCCACTGGTTCTTAAAACGAACGAACTCGAAGGGCCTCCTTGATGGCGGCATCAATATCGCCCTCGGTAAACCGGTCGGTAAGCTTCTTCACCAATTTCCCCTGTGCGTTATAGACCCAGAACTGGGGAAGCCCCTGAATGTTCAGCGCCGTTAAGATGGGCGCCCTGAAATCCTGAACAACGACCTTCAGGAGCACCACATGATTCGTCTTTCTGGAGGCCAGCGCCTGGATATAATTCCCCTCCCGAACGCTGGTCAGCGACCGGGGATGATGAAATTGTACAATGTTGACAAACCCTCTTTTCAACACGGCATCAATGTCGATCTCTTCGCCCCGACTGATCACCGTGGACTGATCTTCCTCGATTTCCGTCCACTTGCCTGCACGCTGCCATTCCCTTGGCTTGGGCGCCTCCTCCATGTCGACGGGGGGCGGCGTCACGCCGCTCCCGTTGGTTTCAACAGGCGGAGTAGCGGCCCCTTCCGGGGCGCCCGGGGGTTTGAATTGCATGGACTTGAGCAGAACCACCGGCTCATTCAGAATCTGTTTGTTTTTTCTAAGTCGCAGGGTGTTCTGATCGAACTGGATGAACTCCGTGGACTCATACTGCTTCATGGAAAACTTCAAGGAGCCCTTGAGCGGGGCATCGGGAACAATACTTTTGATATCCAGGGGATATCCCGAATAGGTCGAGCCATCACTCACCGCAAACGTAAACTTTCGTGCCGAAAAACCCGTGAGTCGGCCCTTGATGACCTGCCCATCTTGAAGCGTCAGGGTATCGGCCCCGGCAAGCGCCGCCAGCAGTATCAAGAAAAGAAACCCGACAACCCGATTCATCCAACACCTCATTATTCCCATTCAATGGTGGCGGGCGGTTTTGAACTGATATCGTACACCACACGGTTGATCCCGGAAACTTCATTGATGATCCGGGTCGACATCCGGGCCAGGGTATCATACGCAACCCGGGACCAGTCCGCCGTCATCCCGTCCTGACTCTCCACAATGCGGATTGCGGCGACATTTTCATACGTCCGGCTGTCTCCCATGACCCCCACCGTTTGAATGGGAAGCAATACCGCAAAGGACTGCCAGATCTTGGAATACATGGGGTCTTTCACCATTTCCTCCTGAACCCGCATATCCGCCTTCTGCAGCAGGGTCACGCGGTCCGCCGTCACTTCGCCCAGAATCCTGACGGCCAGCCCGGGCCCCGGAAACGGCTGCCGGTTGACCAGATAATCCGGCAGCCCCAGTTCCCGTCCCAGCAGACGCACCTCGTCCTTAAACAGTTCGCGCACCGGTTCAATCAGCTTGAACTTGAGGTCCGCCGGCAACCCTCCCACATTATGATGACTTTTAATGGTGACGGAGGGCCCCCCGATCGGCGATGCGCTCTCAATGACATCCGGGTACAAGGTTCCCTGCGCCAGGTAATCGACCCGTCCAAATTTCCGCGCTTCCTCCGAAAACACATCAATAAAGGTTTTCCCGATGGCCTTGCGCTTCAGTTCGGGATCCACCACGCCCTTGAGCGCCGACAGAAATTGATCCTGGGCGTGCGCCACATGCAGGTCAACGCCAAAGGCTTTTCCGAACAATTCCTCGACCTGTTTTGCCTCACCGGCCCGGCACAGGCCGTTATCGACAAAGACGCAATGCAATTGCTTGCCGATGGCGCGATACAACAGGGCCGCCACCACCGAGGAGTCCACGCCGCCGCTCAGGCCGCACAGGACGTGCCCCTCGCCCACCTTTTCCCGAATCGCCACCACACTCTCTTTAATGAATTGCGCCATTTCCCAATCGGGCCTGCATTTGCAAACATCAAACAGAAACCGGGACAAGATCGTTGTGCCTTGAGGGGTATGGACGACCTCGGGATGGAATTGCAACCCGTAGATACGGCGGGCGGGATTGCCCATGGCCGCCACCGGACAGGTCTCCGTGCGGGCCATGACGGAAAATCCCTCGGGCATCCGCTCCACCTGGTCGCCATGACTCATCCAGACATCCAACTCCGGGGACATATCACGAAACAACGGGGATGACTCCACCACGGACACCCGGGCGCTTCCATATTCACGTTCGCGGCCAGGCTTGACGGCGCCGTTCAATAATTTGGCGGTCATCTGAAGTCCGTAGCAGATGCCCAGCACCGGAACCCCAAGGTCGTAAATGGCCGGATCGCACAGGGGGGATCCCTTGTCCAACACGCTGGCCGGACCGCCCGACAGGATGATGCCCGCCGGCTTTCGCGCCGCCAATTCGGCCGCCGTGGTATTGAATTTCAGGAGCTCCGAATACACCCGCTGTTCGCGAACCCGCCTCGCAATCAACTGGCTGTACTGGGAACCAAAATCGAGAATCGCTATCCAATTATGACCCTGCATAAAATTTAAGCCTTTCGAATCAGTTCGCGGAATTGAGCGAACAGGTAATAGGGATCGTGGGGGCCCGGCGACGATTCCGGATGATACTGAACGCTGAACATCGGCTCCTTCCGATGTGAAAGGCCTTCAACGGTCTGATCATTAAGATTGAGATGCGTGACCTCGACCGCGCCCGAATCCAGGGAGGCGGGATCCACCGCGAAATTATGGTTCTGCGAGGTGATCTCCACCGTACCGGTTCGCAGGTTTTTCACCGGATGATTGCAGCCATGATGACCGAATTTGAGGCGATAGGTTTTCCCTCCACAGGCCAGGCCCAGGATCTGGTGCCCCAGACAAATCCCCATCATCGGCACCTTTCCCAATAAGAAACGGGCCGCCTCAATGGCATAGGTTACCGCCGCAGGATCCGCCGGACCATTGGAAAGGAAAATTCCATCGGGCTTCAACTTCAGCACCTCGGCCGCCGGAGTCTTGGCCGGCACCACCGTCACATCCATTCCCGTCCGGCGCAAACACCTCAAAATGTTCCACTTGATTCCGAAATCGTAGGCCACGATCTTCAGGTCGGCTTTCGGAAGAGACTCGGCGATACCCCAGGACCGGGTCAGCGTGCCAGCCGGATCCCAGGAATAGGAGGCTTTGCAGGACACTTTTGCGGCATAATCCTGACCGTCAAGCCCACACCAATCGCGGGCCTTTTGCACGGCCTCGGCTTCCCCGACCTGCCCCGTCACGCTCATGAACCCGCGCTGGGTTCCTTCCGTCCTCAGTCGCGCGGTCAAGGAGCGGGTATCCACACCCGCGATCGCGGGAATCGCCCATTTCACGAGATACTCCGTGAGGGAGCCGTCCGCGCGCCAGTTGCTCGGGGTATTCATCTCGTGAAGAATAAACCCGCTGGCAAAAAGCCGGAGGCTTTCCATATCGGCCTGATTCATGCCGGTATTCCCGATTTCGGGGCAGGTCATGGTGACAAACTGCCCGCTGTAGGACGGGTCGCTCAGGATTTCCTGATAGCCGGCCATGCCGGTATTGAAAACCACCTCGCCCAACCCATCCACCGCCGCGCCGACCGAATGCCCCCGTAAAATGGTTCCATCCTGCAACGCGATAAACGCGCGGCGGGCCCGTTGTTCACTCCAATTCCATTTCAACGCCATAACCAATCCTTCCGATCCCGTCAAAAAAGTTGGAACACTCTATCGATTCCGCTGCAACTTGGCAACGGCCAGGGAGAAAAATTCACGCCCTCCCTATCGAATCTGCCGCTCCATCCCGAACAGAACGATCCGCAAGGTTCGCAGGATAATACGGATGTCGAGGACGATGGAGAGGTTCTGAAGATAATACAGGTCAAACTCAAGCTTGGCGCGACTGTCTTCCATGGTGGCTCCATAGGGATAGCGGATCTGGGCCCACCCTGTGAGCCCGGGCGGGATGTTTTCACGTTCCCGGTAATACGGGATCATCTTTTCCAGCTTTTCCACCAGCTCAGGACGCTCCGGACGAGGTCCCACCAGGCTCATCTCACCCCTGAGGATATTCCACAGCTGGGGCAATTCATCGAGGCCGGCTGCCCGCAACATGCAGCCACCGGCGATCAGCCGCGAATCGCAAACCAACTCGAGTTTGACGAGCGGCCGATCCGCTTCAACCAACCCTCGAACGTATGCTTCATGCAGCTGGGTGCTGGAATTCAGCCGCATGCTGCGGAACTTATAGAGTACAAACGGTTTGCCATGCCGACCGATGCGCATCTGGCGCAGCAACCCCGGCCCCCGCGAAACGAGCTTGATCCACAGCAGCACCAATACCATCAGCGGCAGCACCAGCGGCAGGCTCAGCGCGATGCAAATGATATCCAAGCATCGCTTCCAGCCGGCAAGCCTGGCAGTCGCTGTCACACCGGTCGGAGCCTCGGCCGCCTGCTCGGCACGCGTCGCGGCCACTTGCCCCTTGGGTGCGTTGCGGGCACGTGGGTGGCTGCCTTCACTGCCGCTGCTGTGACGCGTTGCGACCTTGCCCTGAGGGCCGCGTCGTTGCGAGACCGTCGGCCGCTTGCGCATGGGGTGGAGCTTGAGAGCCGGGATCATTGCGCTAGGAGGAGGGACGGGGTTGACTTAACACGGCGGAGAGCCGCGCGGGTGGCCATTTCAGCCGCAACTGAGTGGCAGTGTGCGGGTGCAACGGCCAACTCAGGGCTGATACGCTGCCGCCCTTGGTCGTTTAGCGCCGCAAAGTGCTAAAACCAGATCGGGTAAATGTGTTGTGGAATGCAATTCGCCTTACCCGGTGCGAAATTCTTCCGAAGTCACCGTTTCACGAGCGAATCGGCAACCCATACATAAACGCCTAACTACGGACGGTTACTTAAATTTCACGGATAATCACGAATATCTGAGCGAATCAATAAGTGATAGAAGAAATGGTTAACTAGAAAGGAATGGATGGAAAGGCTTGTCTATCGGTTGTGACGTTACCTAGACACTCCCTAACACGAAAGCTATACCTTGGTATATTCACATTTCCGAAGAATTGGTCCATGCAGCGAGGTAGATCATGGTGCGCGGCGCTGCATATCATCCGCAGAAGGATGTCGGCATGGATAGTGACATGTAGATAAGGATTCATCGGCTATCGAGTCCGTACAGATGAATGGATGTTGGCGACGGCAAGGCTGCTGGCGGATGGCCCGCACGGAGCAGCGAAAGTAGCAGGCGCGGAGGCGGCAGTGAATTCGTGAATCGCAGGATGCAGTCTAGTGATTTGCGTGACCGCTCCTACGGACAATGCGCAGTCTTGAGTAGCTCGCTCTGCCAACAACGGCTAACGGTACGGTGCCACTTCGCCGCCATCTACCCAGACCCGTGCGCGGTGCCAAGCTGCAGTGCGCTTGGCCTGGGACACGTGATTGCTAGATCTTTCGAATCAAATCGAAATTGCAGATTGAGCGCTGGATTCGCCCTGTGGCGTCGCGCATGAGCGTGCCATCGGGAGTTGCAGATATGAGGAGGTGATCTCCTCCAAGGTTGAGCATTTCATATCCCGCAAGGGCAAGGTCGGCAGCGGTTTCACGCAGGATGGTGCGGAACTGGGTTTCGTCCAGCAGGGCATGCTGGTAGGCTTGGCAGGCATCGATGGCGATGGTGACCTTGTATTCGTTGCTGGGTTCTTTTTGCAGGCTTTGCATGTCATCATTGAACGACAGCAGAAAATCGTATTTGCCAACGAAAAGGTCCGCAAGATTTTGATTCTCCAGCCTGGCCAGGGTGCTGCGCATGATTCTGCTGGCTTCTTCCGCGTTGATGAGCCTGTCATCCAACGCCTGACTGATGGTTGTCAGCCCCCAATGTTGGCTGCCGGGAAGATAGCCTCGCTCGGGATCGATGCCCCGCCAGCACCCCCAAAGCACCCACCAAGATTCCCTTGGCCTCGTACTGGTTGAGTGCGCGCCCGTTCCACCCTTGCAGCGCCGACCACTCACGCACGCTGCGACCCAAACCGGCCACGTGCCAGACGGCGCAGCCTCCGGGACTGCCAATGCCGCCCACCGCGTCCAGAGCCTCGCCGAGGTGTTTGCGAGCCCAGGCACAGCGCTCGGTCATGGTGTCGCGCCACCCGCCGTTATTCGCGGCGGGCGGTGTGTTCGTCGAGGAAGATGACGGGGCCTTGTGGCTCATTGCCGAGGCGTAAAG